>Ga0129312_1000004_pt1 | contig 326822 bp, 266 predicted proteins | sample O827metagenome_FD_94434 | JGI IMG/M metagenome (GOLD analysis project Ga0129312, IMG submission 94434) | Orangutan group fecal microbial communities from Wisconsin, USA - O827 metagenome | ecosystem: Host-associated > Mammals > Digestive system > Large intestine > Fecal | place: USA: Wisconsin... | reverse complement strand
CCGTTTTCCCATTTGTACACAGCCTGAGTTGATTCAAACCCCATGTATTCCACGACCTGTTTTACAGAAATCTTCCGCTGCCTGCGGATTTCTTTCATCCGTTCTCCGCTTGCTGCAATGTCAAAATGCGGTCTCTCCATAGGGTATCTCCTCCTTTTCGTGATGTGGTCTGCAAAGCCGGCTCTCCTTATGCCGGTATATTTTTGTGTGTTTTCCTTTTTTGCGCAATTCAGCAAGTGCTCTTTCGGCTTTTGGCTCACTGATATTCTTTGCAACTGCGATATGCTTTTTTCTTCACGCCAGTATGTCCTCCAGTCCATCATTTTCTGTCATGTGCATGAACTTCTGTAAATCCACCACACTCCGGTTAAACAGCATCAGCATTTGTCTGCCGTCCTTCCGCGGATAGAGCCTGTCGGCGTGAAAATGTCCGAACGCCCATCGTTTATAAGAAAGATCTTCCTCTATTTCACCCAGGTATTGCTCCATCCGCTTATCCACCGTCTCCTGATTAATATAAGGCAGAAACAAATCCCGCGGTTCATAGGATATCGGACAGGTATGGGATATCACCAGGTCAAATTCCTGTTCTACCTCCTTTATCTTTCTGCCTGTGTTCATTTCTTCCTCCGACAACTGCTCATCCTCAAACCATGTCCAGCCATGGTTTAACCGGTACCATTTGTCCACACTGTAAGCCCCCGGGAGTGAAAATGTTTTGTAACCGCCAAATTCATATACAGCGGGTCCGTCGGATAAATATTCTATCTGCGGGAATTTCTTTTCCACATAAATTTCGCCGCCGTATTCCTTTTTTACCTCCCATTTTTCCGGGTGCATCTCTATTACCTTCTGCACTCTTGCCTCATGGTTTCCCCTGAGGCAGATGTAGGTAAACGGGTACCTGGAAAGTGCCTTCTTAAACCTTGCATCCTGCTGGCCCTGCAGCGCATAATTTGCCCCCACATCCCCCAGCAGAATGATATGGTTGTTTCCGGCATCCAACTGCAAACGCTCTTTATTCTTTTCGTAAAAATTCCGGATTGCCTCCGGTTTGCCGTGAATATCACCTAACAGGAACCATCTTTCCTTTTCCATAGCGGCCTCCGTTTTCTATATAATTCAAAATTTATGTTCTGATAAAATTGATACTTAAGTACCTATTTGAACAGCCATTTTGTAAAACCTAACTAATATTTTCCAAAATATGTTCGCAGAAATCAGGATAGTCTGTATGTCCCAGCAAAATCATCTTATTATTTAGCTCTTCCATAGCCTTTAAAAACAAGGTTTCATCGCACTTTCTTATTTTGCAGAAAATAATAACATATCCGGTATCCTGCCTATGCATTTCCTTGTAGAACCAAACTTTGAATTTATGCTTTACAAACAGTTCATCCGCAAAGTATTCTTTTCTGTCTATGTAACAAAAGTGCCTATGCCAAAAGGAAGGCTGTGCAATCGAAAGGTAATTCCTATGTTCCATTTTCATAAATCTTCTCTCAAGATGTCATCTACTATCGTTCTGCTATCATTTTAAGCGAGAACACCCGATTTGTCATTGAACGCATAGTTTAATTTTCTCTACAGGAAATGGATATTCAAATAGCAAAAAACGCAGAGCTTTCTTACAAAGCCCTGCGTTCGCATTACCATTATAAACTTTTACTTTCCGAGCGGCTTGCCGGTCAGTTTTTCGTAACCTTCGAGATAGATGTCGATGGTCTTCTGTGCCACATCTTCGGGAAGCTTCCAGCCCTTTTCGGGATTGGCTTTCAGCCAGTCGCGGGCGAACTGCTTATCGAAGGAGGGCTGTCCGTGGCCGGGTTCATAAACATCGGCAGGCCAGAAACGGGAGCTGTCGGGGGTCAGCATTTCATCACCCAGTACCACATTGCCGTTTTCATCCAGACCGAATTCAAACTTGGTATCTGCGATAATGATGCCTCTTGTCAGGGCATATTCCGCACACTTCTTGTAAAGAGCAATGGTGTAATCCTTAATCTTGGTTGCGTATTCCTCGCCCTTGCCAGGGAAGTACTTTTCCAGATGGGCAATGCTCTGCTCGAAAGAAATATTTTCATCATGGTCGCCAATCTCGGCTTTGGTAGAAGGGGTGTAAATGGGTTCAGGCAGCTTGTCGGACTCCTTTAAGCCTTCGGGAAGCTTGATACCGCAAACGGTTCCGTTCTCCTTGTAGCTTGCCCAGCCGCTGCCGGTGATGTAACCGCGGACGATGCATTCGATGGGAAGCATCTGCAGTTTTCTGCACATCATGCTGTTTCCGTCAAATTTCTCCTGCTGGAAAAATTCCGGCATATCCTTTACATCCACAGAAATCATATGGTTGGGAATAATGTCCTCGGTCATGTCAAACCAGAACTTGGACATCTGTGTCAGCACGGTTCCCTTTTTAGAAATGATATTGTCCAGAATTACGTCGAAACAACTGATGCGGTCGGTTGCTACCATAATCAGGCTGTCTCCATTGTCATAAATCTCGCGTACTTTACCTTCTTTGATTGGCTTTAATTCCTGCATGTTTTTTCTCCTTATATTTGAGTGATATTATAATAAACACTTCCATATATGTGTGTATCACTTTTTATGGTCGGTTGTCAAGGTGCAGACGGAATTCCTTTTCTTTTTACGCTGCATGTAACAGGATGGGAAAGCAGTTCTTTGCAGAAGCTATGGGGCTTTCCTGTGGTAAAAACATACAGTTCGGATTTTGCCCGGGTCGCCCCTACATAAAACAGGCGCCGTTCCTCTTCGTAGGTTTCCCGTTCCTCCCGGGATGCCTTCTCCGGATTTTTGAGCATCTGTGCCGGCAGAATGCCGTCCGTCACATCCATCAGATACACCGTATCATACTCGAGTCCCTTGCTGGCATGTATGGTGGACAAAATAAAATTGCAGCTATAGTCCGTTTCTTTCCGGGTAAGAATATCCTGCAGCTCCCGCAGTCTTTGCAGAAGCCCCGCCATGGAGTCCTCCCGGCTTCCCAAAATCCGGAGAATTTCTATCTTATCGGCTTTCAGCCCACATCGTTCTAAATATTCCTGATACCCCATGTAATACAAAATACGCTTCACGGCTTTATCGCCCCGTTCCGTCAGAAGCTGCTGCATATGCATGCGCGTATTCTGCACACTGCTCATGGTGTAATCACTGAGCCCATGGTAGCGCACTGCCGCATTCCACACGGAAATGTCCTGCGTTTCGCTGATTCTGGCTATCTGCAGGGCATCCTCTTTCCGGATGTAGGTATTGATTTTGTAGTAGACCTGCAAAAAGGTTTCGGCGTCCTTCGGATGCATGGCAAGCTTCATGATGTTCAGCACATCCAACACCGTGCGATGGGTAAAAAAGGAGATTTCCGCGTTGCGCATGCGGTAAGGAATTTCCTTCCGCTCCAGTAAATCAATCAAAGGAAGGGCGCACTCATGGTCCCGGTACAGAACCGCCACGGTATGGGAGGCGCCGGCGGTCCTGCTACCCGCCTTGCCTTCGGTCACGTTGCCGGTCAAGTCACCCGCTCTGCCTTCGGTCACGTTGCCGGTCATGCTGTCTGCCCGGACGCCGGCGCATTTTTCGGCCACGGCTGCCAGGTAGCGGTACTGGTCGTCCCTGGTTTTCACCGCAATCTCTTTTACAACTTCCTCTCCGTCCTTTATCGCCCGCATGTGCTTTTTGTGGCGGAGCGTGTTTTTCTGGATAAAGGTATCGGCAGCCTTTACGATACCGGCGCCGGAGCGGAAGTTTTCTTCCATTAAAAGCACCTTGGCGCCGGGGTGGTTTTTCTCAAAGGAAAGCAAAGCCTCCGGATATGCCGCACGGAAGCCGTAAATGCTCTGGTCCTCATCTCCCACCATAAACAGATTTTCCGTCCTGGATGAAAGCAGGGCTATAATGGCATGCTGGATTTTGGAAGTATCCTGCGCCTCGTCCACACATAGGTACGGAAATTTATTCTGATACAGTCTAAGCAGCTCCGGAGACCGCTGCAGCATGGTATAGGCATACACCATCTGGTCGTCGTAGTCCATCAGCTTCTGCTCCCGCAGCCAGGTGTTGTATTCTTTATAAATAGCAGAAATTTTCATATCGGCTGTTTTGTCCAGTTCCCTGATTTCCGCTTCCGTAAGCATGCTGTTTTTGATATAAGTAATCAGTGTCCGTACCGTCTGTAAATCACTTTCCGTGGCATACCTCCGCTCCGTTTTCTGGTAGATTTTCGCCAGTGTGTCCGCAATGACCTTTTCGTCGTTCAGAAGGGCAAAGGGCGTCCTGCCCGTTCTCCTGCCGTAAGTATGTATGATGCCGGCGCAGATGCCGTTAATGGTCTTAAAGGTCAGTCTGTCCGCCATATCCGCTCCGAACAGAGAGGTAAAGCGGGCTGCCATATCCTCGGTCGCCGCCACCGTATAGGTCACCGTCAGAATTTTCTCCGGAGCAATGCCTTTGGCGTAAATCATATAGCCGAGGCGGGTCACCAGCACTGTGGTCTTGCCGGAGCCGGGCACAGCAAGAAGCAGTACCGGGCCTTCCACACTCTGTACTGCTTCCTTCTGCTGTTTATTTAATTTTTGCGGAAATTTTCTTTCAAATTCCTGCCATTCCATGTATCATTTCCTTTACTGTCTGCTGATTTCCGCTGCGATTTCATCCTCGGTAGCCGCCATCGCCTGCAGGGTCAGGGTAAGCAGTTTTTCCAAATCCCAGCCCAACTGCTCTGCGCCGCGTTCAATCACTTCCCGGGAGCAGCCTGCTGCAAAGCCCTTGCTTTTGTATTTCTTTTTTAAGGATTTCAATTCCATGTCCTTGGTGCTCTTGGACGGGCGCATCAGCGCAGCCGCCCAGATAAGTCCGGTCAGCTCGTCCGCCGCAAAAAGCACTTTTTCCATCTCATGCTCCGGTGCTACGGAAAGTGTAGTGCCGCAGCCTACAGTAATGCCGTAACCATGGGAAACCACACCGTGAATAATGTCCTCTCCCACGCCGTGGCTTCTGAGCAGTTCCGGTGCCTTCAGGCAGTGCTCCTCCGGGTACAGTTCAAAATCCACATCATGAAGCAGTCCCACGATGCCCCAGTGCTCTGCTTCCTCGCCGTATCCTAACTCCTTTGCATACCATTTCATGACCGCTTCCACCGTCAGTGCATGCTGGATGTGAAACGGGTCCTTGTTGTACTCTTTCAAAATAGAAAATGCTTCTTCTCTCGTAATGTCAGCCATATGTGTTTTCTCCTTTTTGTTTCCGCAGCTCACTCTTGTTACCGCTTACAGCACCTGCAGCTTTTCCCAGACCGCATCCGCCAGTGCCCGGTGTCCTTTGGCATCCATATGCTCCCTGTCAGCCGAAGAAGGCTCCGCCACATCCGATGCCGCCAGGAATTCATAGCCGTACAGCTTTGCCAGTCTGCCGTACTCCGTTTTCAGCTCCCTGGAAACCTCCACGGACACCCGGTTAAATTCCGGATCGTATTCCTTTTCCCACACGCCCTCACCCAGATAAATCGGGGATAAAAGCAGCACGGGAAGTGACGCATCATAATTTTTAACCTGCTTTAACAATACTTCCATTCCCTTCCCTATCACATGGGAGGAGGCATTGTAAACCGTTTTGCAGTCGTTGGTGCCCAGCATCAGCACCACCGCATCCACGGGATAATGGGTTTCCAAAAGCGGCAGTAGAAAATTGCTCCCCTTTCTGCCCATGCGGACACTGTCCTCAAAAACCGTGGTTCTTCCCACCAGACCTTCTTCAATAATGCGGTATCCGTCACCTTTTGCTTTTTCCTGCAGAAGTCCCGTCCACCGCACGTTCTCCGGAAAACGGCTGCCGTCCGCCGGATTGTATCCATATGTATTGGAATCGCCGAAACAAAGTATATTTTTCATGGAGTATGCCCTCTCTGCTTTTTTTGTTAAGAGAAATCATACGCTCCATATCCTACTATGTCAATAGGCTTTGTCTGATTATGCACCGTTTGCCTTATTGTTTCTTTCTATCAGCCGTTATAGGTATTTCCTAATTCCCTTATAAAAACCTTGCAAACACGGAGGCAAACAACACCGTCAGAATACCGGAAACCGCAATGGCAAGGCTACTCATGGCGCCCTCTATCTCGCCGATTTCCATGGCTTTTGCCGTACCAATCGCGTGGGCGGCGCTGCCGAAGGCAAGTCCCTTGGAAATGGGTTCTTTGATGCGGAAAATCTTACAAATCATTTCACCCATCATATTGCCCAGTACGCCCGTAACGATAATTACCGCCACCGTAATGGTCACATAGCCGCCAAGTTCTTCCGACACGCCAATGCCGATTGCCGTGGTAATGGATTTGGGAAGCAGGGTCACGTATTCTTCATGGGAAAGTCCCAGAAGCAGAGACAACGCCAGCACCGTCACCAGACTTGTCAGCACACCGGACAGAAGTCCTATCACGACCGCCTTGCAGTTTTTCCGCAAAAGCTCCCACTGTTCGTACAGGGGAATGGCAAGGCAGACCGTTGCCGGTGTCAGCAGATATCCTAAGAACTGCGCACTTTCGTTGTAGGTTTCATAATCCACTTTTCCCACAACCAGCACCGCGATGGAAACAAGAATGGAAATGAGAAGCGGGTTAAAAATCCCTAACTTGAATTTTTTCTTTAAAAACATACCGCACAGATATGCCAGCAGGCTTAACGTAATGCCCGCAAACATGGAATTTTCAAAAAAACTATTCATGGCTCTCCCCCTTCTTTCTGTCCCTGCGGATAACCCACTGTGACAAAAGTCCCGTTACCGCCATAACCGTAATAATCGTTACCACCGTAATAATGCAGACCGGAACAAGCACCGGCTTCAAAATCCCCCAGCTTTCCACAAGACCCACGCCCGCCGGAATAAACATCACCGGCATGATTTCGATTAAGAACTTGCCCGCATCCTTCACATCCTCCAATTTTACCAGACCTGTTTTTAGGCAGATAAACAAAATGACCATGCCGTAAATGCTTGCCGGAATGGGCAGCGGCAGCACATATTTGAGCAGTTCCCCGATAAGGGAAATCGCCAGAATAATCAGAAACTGTTTCACATATTTCATTTTCTTTCCATGTCTTTTTTTTTTGAAAAAAAGACCGCTCCTTTGCATCTTAAATCTTTGGCGTCGAAGCGCCATTCCCTATTTTAGTCACTTTTCCTCTTTTGTCAATTCTGATTTTCCGCCGGTCTCCGCGAGTCCGCGGTTCTGTTCGTCAAGCCTGCTGTCCATCTTGGCTGGTCCGTTATTCTGTTCATCAAGCCTGCTGTTCATCTTGGCTGGTCCGTTATTCTGTATGTCAAGCCTGCCGCCGGTCTCCGCCATCTGCCTTCGGTAGGCTTTCGGGGAGACGCCGGTCATTTTTTTGAACTGCCGGTTAAAATTGGACAGATTGTTGTAGCCGCATCCGGTTGCGATTTCTGCAACATTTTCCGTGGTATCCGTAAGCGCCGCACAGGCTGCCTGGATGCGCAGGTGAATGAGATATTCAATGGCGCTGCAGCCTACCACCTTCTGAAAAGTATTCATGAAATGGCTGATGCTGATGGCGCATATGCCCGCAAGGTAGTCCACACTGATGGTTTCTTCGTAATGAAATGTCATGTATTCCAGTGCCGGACGAATCAGCTCCGAACTGCCTGTCTGTTGCCCTCTTTCCGATATGTTTTCCTTTTTTTCAAAAAAATAAAGCAGCGCAAACAACCGGCTTTTCAAAAATAAATCATGGTAGGCATCGTTACATTCCGCCAGGGCAATCAAATCCTCCGCCAGTTCTTTCACCTTCGGATAATCGGCATCTTTCCTTCCGTACTTCGGCTTCACCTGCAACTGCCCGTTTCTGAGCGGCTTTATATAGGAAAGACTGCTTCGGTCGTTCTGTTCCGCTCCCACCATATTCGCATGAAAAACGAAGGCGCGGTACTTCAGTCCTTCCTCTTTATCAGGGTATGCCGCATGCAGCATGTTGGGCTGAATAAGCACCACGTCCCCGCTTTCCACCGGAAAATGCATATCGCCGCAGATAAATTCGCCCTTTCCCTCCGTCACCACATCCAGCTCCAGTTCGCTGTGCCAGTGCATGGGCACCGTGGGAAACGCCTCCGGAAGCCGGCAGTTATACAAACTGTAGGGCACAGTTACCGAGCTGTGATGCCGCTGTTCCATCAATTCTTTTTGTTCCGTCAGCTTATTTCTTACCATTGGTTACTCCCTTATCCTGCCGTCTGCTGCTCCGTTTCTTTGTTGCCTGTTGTTGTATCATTTTGCTATCTGCGTTGCAAATGCTTTAGCCCTGTGTATGTTCGTAGAATAGTATCAGTTATTTGTAATATAGGAATTGAATTTCCTTATTTTCTCAAGTATGATACCATTATAAGATATAAAACGCAACTATGTAAATGCGGAAGGGAAACTTCCCGTTTACCGTATTTTTAACATACAAGGAGGGTTACACCATGAGATTTGTAAACGAAGGCAATGCACTTGTCTGCTACCATAACGGCGAGATGCTTCGTATCGAAGCATGGGGCAGGGATGCTCTGCGTGTCCGTTCCACCATGCAGCATAAACTGCAGAACACAGACTGGGCGTTAAGCGAAGCGCCATCTGTCAAAGAGGCTGTTGTTACCATTGAAGAGGAAGACCATTGGGTAGGCGACGGCACTATTGACAAGCGCCAGTTTGCCACTATTACCAACGGCAAAATCAAAGCTGTGGTAAACTTTGTCGGCATTATCAGTTTTTATAAGGACGGCGAACTTATTTTACGTGAATATTTCCGTATGTATGACGGCACCATTTCCAGGGAAAGCCGCTGCTTAAAGGTAATCAACCGTGAATGGAAGGGTGTTACCTGCGGCACCGAATACACCCTGAACGTGAAATTTGAAAGCAACAAGAAGGAAAAGATTTTCGGTATGGGCCAGTATCAGCAGCAGGATATGGACTTAAAGGGCTGCGTTCTGGAGCTGGCACAGCGTAACTCCCAGATTTCCGTACCTTTTGCCGTTTCTTCCTTAGGCTATGGTTTCCTTTGGAACAACCCGGCAGTCGGTCGCGTTACTTTCGGTAAAAACTACACCGAATGGATTGCCAACTCCACAAAGGAAATGGATTACTGGATTACCGCTGCCGACACCCCGAAGCAGATTTTGGCAAACTACACGGATGTGACCGGTCATGCCGACATGTTCCCGGAAGACTTAATGGGCTTATGGCAGTGCAAACTGCGTTACCGTACCCAGGACGAGGTACTGACCGTAGCACGCCAGTATCAGAAGGAAGGCATCCACATTGACCAGATTGTCATCGACTTTTTCCACTGGACTGTACAGGGCGACTGGAAATTCGACAAGACCTACTGGCCCGATCCCAAAGCAATGGTAGACGAACTGCATTCCATGGGCATCAAGGTTATTGTTTCCGTATGGCCTTCCGTTGACAGAAGAAGTGAAAACTTCTGGCCTATGCTGGAAAAGGGTCTTTTAATCCGTACCGAAAGGGGCGCCCTGCAGACCTACGATTACGAAGGCGACTGCGTGGAAATCGATGTATTCAACCCGGAAACCCGTAAATATGTATGGGAAGTATGCAAGAGAAATTATTATGATTTCGGCATCGATGCTTTCTGGCTGGACAACTCCGAACCCGACTACGGCGTATACGATTTCGACCACTACCGCTACTGCGACGGCCCTGCCATGTCCTTAAGCAACATGTACCCACAGCTTTACAGCCGCGTCTTCTATGATGAAATGAGCAAAGAAGGAAAGTCTGTTGTCAACCTGCTCCGTTGTGCATGGGCAGGCTCCCAGAAATACGGCAACGTAGTATGGTCCGGCGATGTGCCCAGTACCTTTGAAGCTTTTGAAGACCAGCTTCAGTGCGGCTTAAACATGGGACTTGCCGGTATTCCCTGGTGGACTACCGACGTTGGTGGCTTCATGACCGATGATGTAAATGACCCTGATTTCCGTCAGCTTCTCATCCGCTGGTACCAGTTCGCCGTATACTCAGCAGTTCTTCGTATGCATGGCGACAGAGGTCCCTACAACATTCCGCCTCTTGACACCAGAGATTTCGGCGGCGGCTATCTGCACACCGGCCAGCCCAATGAGCTCTGGAGCTACGGCGAAGACAATTACAAGATTATGAAGAGCTACTACGATATCCGTATTGCCATGCATGATTATATCAAGCATCTTTACGAAGAAGCACACACCAACGGTTCTCCTTTAATCCGTACCATGTTCTATGAGTTCCCCGCAGATGAAAAATGCTGGAACTTACAAGACCAGTACATGTTTGGTGAGAAGTATCTGGTAGCACCTATTCTCCACTTAAATCAGTTTGAACGTGAGGTTTACCTCCCCGAAGGCGACTGGAAGCTGACTTCCACCGGCGAAACCTACAGAGGCGGCCAGACCGTTACCGTGGATGCCCCCATTGAGTACATGCCGGTATTTGAAAGACTGTAAGAGGGTTTCATAAATGATTTATGGATATTCAGGCTAAAACCTGCAATGCCCGGCACCAAAAACGTGCCGGGCATTATTTTTTCTCCACGGTACGTAGTCTTTTTTCTCTTTTTACGTGCTGTACAGCTTTTTCTCTCTACAGCACGTAACTTTTTCGTTCCTCTTACGTGCCGTACGACTTTTTCTCTCTACGGCACGTAATTTTCCCGTTCTTCTTACGTGCCATATGACTTCTTCTCTCTACAGCACGTAATTTCTGTGCTCTTCTTACGTGCCGTACGACTTTTTCTCTCCACAGCACGTAATTTTTCCGCTCTCCTTACGTGCTGTACGACTTTTTCTCTCTATGGCACGTAAACATGCGTACACCAAAAGAGCCCTGCCGGATAATTTCAATTAGGATTGCCCGGTCAAGGCTCTTTTTTCCTGCGATTAGCGCAGCTTATTCTTTATCTCATTGTCAATCTTTTCCACGAATTCGTCCAGAGGAAGTACGGTGGTATCGGCTTCGCCGTGCAGTCTGTAGGCAACGGTCTTGCTTTCCTGTTCCTTGAATCCAAGTACGATTAAGTAAGGCACTTTTTCAACCTGACCTTCACGCATACGATAGCCAAGCTTCTCGGCTCTGTCATCCAGTTCTACTCTCACGTTTCTGTCTTCCAGTGCCTTGACAACTTCCTGTGCGTAAGCATTCAGGGTATCGTCATCGGACTTAACCGGCATAACTCTTACCTGAACGGGTGCTAACCAGGTAGGCAGGTTGCCCTTGGTTTCCTCTAGGATATATGCCATAAATCTGTCAAGGGAGCCTAAGATTGCTCTGTGCAGAACGACGGGAGTCTTCTTTTCGCCATCCTTGTCAATATAGGTCAGTTCAAATTTAGCAGGCAGACAGAAGTCAAGCTGGCAGGTGGAAAGGGTGTATTCATTACCAACGGCAGGCTTTACGTTTACGTCTAACTTCGGACCGTAGAAAGCAGCCTCGCCGATTTCTTCGGTGTAAGGAATGCCTAAGTCGTTCATAACCTTACGAAGTGCGTTTTCTGCCTTATCCCACATCTCATCGTCATCATGATATTTTTCCTTGTTTGCCGGGTCTCTTAAGGAAAGAACGCAGCGGTAATCAGTGATGCCGAAATCCTTGTAGGTGCTGAAAATCAAATCCACAACCTTGGTAAATTCATCTTCAATCTGCTCCGGTGTTACAAACAGGTGGGCATCGTTCTGGCAGAAATGTCTGCCTCTTTCAATACCCTTCAAGGTACCGCTGGACTCATAACGGAAGTCATGGGCAATTTCACCGATACGGATGGGCAGGTCTTTATAGGAATGCATTCTGTGTGCATAAATCATCATATGATGAGGGCAGTTCATGGGTCTTAATACAAAGGATTCTCCATCCACTTCCATAGCCGGGAACATGTTTTCCTTGTAGTGGTCCCAGTGACCGGAGGTCTTGTAGAGATTTACGGTACCGACGCAGGGAGTCATAACATGAAGGTAGCCTAACTTTCTTTCCTTGTCACGGATATAGGTTTCCAGTTCCTGCCAGATGATGTAGCCCTTCGGTAAAAACATGGGAAGACCGCGGCCTACCAGATCGTCTACCATGAACAGGTTCATGTCCTTGCCAATCTTTCTGTGGTCTCTTTCCTTAGCTTCTTCGAGGAGCTTAATGTGCGCTTCCAGCTCTTCTGCGGTAGGGAAGCAGACACCGTAAATTCTCTGCAGCACCTTGTTCTTGGCATCACCCTTCCAGTAAGCACCGGAATGTCTGATGAGCTTGAAGTTGCGGCAAAGCTTTACATTATCTACATGAGGTCCGCGGCAGAGGTCGGTAAAATCGCCCTGCTCATAGCAGGTGATGTGACCGTCTTCCAGACCGTCGATTAAGTCTAACTTGTACTCGTCATCCTTAAACATTTCCTTCGCTTCTTCCTTGGAAATCTCCTTGCGGATAATCTTTTTGCCGGTCTTGGCAACCTTCTTCATTTCCTGCTCAATTCTGGGAATATCTTCGTCACGGATAACGTCATCGCCCAGGTCTACATCATAGTAGAAGCCTTCTGCTACGACGGGTCCTACCCAGAATTTTGCCTGAGGATACAGATGCTTGATTGCCTGTGCCATTAAGTGGGCGCAGGAATGGTTTAAAGTTGCAAGCTGTTCGTCTTCTTTAAAGTTTACCATTGTTTTTTCTCCTTTTTTTCGGGAAGCCGGTGACATACTTCAAAAACTATACAGAATAAAATTATGCCGGATAATTTTCAAAATAAAAAGCACCCCTGGGTATTGCTACCTAAGGGTGCATTATGCACGGTTCCACCTTGATTTTCACTCTTTGCCTGTAACGCGGCTATACGGTAACGCTTACGACTGCTCTCCTGATGCATACACCTGCTCATGCAGTTTTCGCATGCTTACGGTGTCTGCTCACGGCTATGCAGCTCTCGCGTACAGCTTCGGAATGGTTTTCCTGTATCTTCTCCAAAGCCGCTTCCACCTTTGCGGCTCTCTCTGTGTGGCACTGGGTACAGTACTCTTTCCTTCATTGCTTTTCTCATATGGCTTATTGTACCACGCACTTATTTTTTTAACAACTGCTTTTACAGAATTTTTGCTTCTATTTTTTATTTCTTTTTTAACTCTGCACACCGGACGCGGCAGCCGCCTTCATGTTTTTACGCTTTATGCCTGCGTTTCTTCTTTCTTTTCCAGAATCTTCATGAACTCGTCGCCGGTGATGGTTTCTTTTTCATAAAGGTACTGGGCAAGCTCGTCCAGCTTCTTACGGTTTGCTTTTAAGATGCCGATGGCTTTTTCATGCTGCTGCTTTACCAGTTCCACAACCTTCTTGTCGATTTCCTTCTGGGTATCGGCGGAACAGGAAAGGGAAGTGTCGCCGCCAAGATACTGGTTCGTCACGGTTTCCATGGCTACCATGTCAAAGTCTTCGCACATGCCGTAACGGGTAATCATGGCGCGGGCTAACTTGGTTGCCTGCTCAATATCGTTGGAAGCACCGGTGGTAATCTCGTTAAAAATAACCTCCTCCGCGGCACGTCCGCCGGTAAGGGTGGCAATCTTATTTTCCAGTTCTACCTTGGTCATCAGATTCTTATCCTGCTGCTCCACCTGCATGGTATAGCCGAGAGCGCCGGAGGTACGGGGAATAATGGTAATCTTCTGCACCGGAGCGGAATGGGTCTGCAGGGCAGCCACCAGGGCATGTCCGATTTCATGGTAGGAAACCACTAATTTTTCATGGTTAGACAGTACGGCATTCCGTTTCTGGTAACCGGCAATAACCACTTCGATGCTTTCTTCCAAATCGGCCTCTGTCACAATGGTACGTCCGTTTCTCACGGCACGGAGGGCTGCTTCGTTAATAATGTTGGCAAGCTCTGCACCGGAGGCGCCGGATGCCATTCTGGCAATGGTATGGAAATCCACATCTTCGCCCACTTTAATCTTTCTGGCATGAACTTTCAGAATGGCTTCCCTGCCGGCTAAATCGGGCAGTTCCACGGGCACTCGTCTGTCGAAACGTCCGGGACGGGTCAGCGCCGGGTCAAGGGACTCGGGACGGTTGGTTGCAGCTAAAATAATAACGCCGTTGTTGCCTTCAAAGCCGTCCATTTCGGTAAGAAGCTGGTTTAAGGTCTGCTCTCTTTCGTCGTTGCCGCCAATCTGGCCGTCACGCTTTTTACCGATGGCATCGATTTCATCGATGAATACGATACAGGGGGCTTTTTCCTTTGCCTGGCTGAACAGATCACGCACCTTGGCAGCGCCCATACCGACAAACATTTCCACAAATTCCGAACCGGACATGGAGAAGAACGGGACGCCCGCTTCACCGGCTACTGCTTTCGCCAGCATGGTTTTACCGGTTCCGGGAGGTCCCACAAGCAGGATGCCTTTCGGCATGGAAGCACCGGCTTCCGTGTATTTCTTCGTGTTGTGCAGATAGTCTACGATTTCCTTTAAGTTATCCTTGGCTTCGTCCTCGCCTGCCACATCGTCAAAGTGGATGCCTTCCGTGGACTGCACATAAACCTTGGCGTTGCTCTTGCCCATACCGAAGGACATGGCGTTTTTGCCGCCTGCATGCTCGATAAGCTTTCGTCCCATAATCTGTCCGATGATAATAAACACAATAATGGGCAGAAATACAGTCAGTAAGCCGCTTAAAAGGGGCGAAGTTTTCTTTTCAATGTTTTTGGAGAAAGTAGCTCCCGCCTCATAGAGCCTTTCCGTCAGGTTCGGGTCGTCCATGGTGCCCGTCTTGTAAATCTGGGTTTCCGCCTTGTCCGTAAACAAAATCTGTGAATCGGAAATTTCCACTTCCCCGATGTTTTTGTCCTCCGTCATGTTCATGAAGGTGCCGTAATCGACTTCCTTTACACGGTTTTCCATGATCATGGGGGTAACAAACATATTGAACAGGAAAAGTATCAGTAAAACAATTCCGTAATAGTAAAGTAACGGTTTCCTAGGTGATTTGACTTCTTTCATGTCATTTCCTCTCTTTTCACATTTCTGTTCTCTATACTATAACACATACCATACGGAATAACGATTAAAAAAGTATAAAATAAATTTAAAAGTTTACAATGACTTTATAAGTTGTTTTTGCTGGGCTGCCGTCGTTGCTGGAAACTGTCAGCGTGTAGGTGCCCTTTTTATTGGCTGTGATATAAATTTTACCGGATTCCGGCAGGTAGCTTGCCGTGATGCCTTCTCTGTTTACCTTGACGTCATAGCTTTCACTGGCATAACCGCTCTCCACCTCACTCCAGAAAACCATATAACTTCTCTGAAGTCCCTGATTTAAGGTAATGGTTTTACTCTTTTTATCCACCCCATACAGGCGGATTTCTTTTATTTTGGAACAGGTCTTTATGGTATAAGTTGCCGTCAGGTTGCTGCCGTCCGTGGTTTTTGCCGTAATTACGACCTCTGTTCCGCCGGAAACAAGTCCGGTGACTCTGCCGTTTCCGTCCACCTTGACATACTTCGGGTTGCTGGAGCTCCATACTAACTTCCTGCTTTCCGCATTGACCTTGCCGTATGCTGTTTCCAGAACCGGCACTAACTGCAGGGTTGTGCCCTTTGCCACATAATCGCTTCTGCCGCTCTGCGGAGCAATCCGTAAGCTGCTGGGCGGATTTTTTACCGTAACCTTTATCGTTACCGATTTTCCATTTTTATTTCTGGGCGTCAGTATCACATTGGCAGTGCCGATGCTGTTTCCGGTAGCCCTTATGACAACACATCCGCTGCTTTTCTCTGCATCTGCAATCCGGGGTGCACTGCTTGTTACCTCCCAGTCAAAATTGCTGCTTACGGGAATGCTTACCTCATTGGCAGAACCCGCGCCGTTATCCACTCGGAAGAGCACCACATTTTTTTGTTCTACCGAAATACGGGTAACCTCCTCATCCGCTGCGGCCACGAATACGAGGCACTGCCTTGTCACGTTGCTGCCGTCCGCCGGTGTAATCCGCAGATAATAGCTATCTAACTCTGCATTCTTTGCAGCTCTTATCTGTCCGCCGGCACTGATGGAAATACCGGTTTTCTTAGGATCGTTCTCCACCTCGGTGCCGTCCGGTCCGGTCATGTACAGCTTATAAACAAGCTTTTTATTTGCCGCATTGGACGGCTGTGCTGTCGCGCCGACATTCACGGTTTTTCCCGGACTGACACGAATTACCGGGTCTCCGGGGATATTGATGCCGGTAACCCCCTGTTTTACCACAATCGTAAAGACAATGGACTTGCCGCTGCCGTCCGCTGCCGTACCATAGAGCTTAACCGTACCCGTCTGATACGTTCCTTTTACAACTATCGCATCCTTTTTCAGTGTGAAAGATGCAATAGCGTTTCCTTCCATGTACCAGGTCAAATCGTGTCCATCCACTTTCGTCCTGTCTTTTCTGGTCACTGTGATATCGGAAAAATTTATGGTAACAGAATCCTTCTTTTTCAAGGTAAAGGTCTTTTGCTTTGCCGTAATGGAAGTTGTAGGATTTGACAGACTGCTGCATACAGTAATGTTCAGGTCATCCCATCTGCCGTTTTCGGTTTCTGCCAGGATTCTGTACTCGCGCGGCACCGCATTTTTCGTTGCCGTAATCTTGCCTGAGGCACTGATGGATACCCCCGTTTTCTTCGGGTCGTTATCCCTTCTTATCCCTGTTTTTTCGTCATAATACTGGATTGTCCAGGTAATCTTGGGTTTTACGGCATAAACCGGATCCCAGAAAGTCTTGATGGATAAGCTGCTTCCCGGTGCCAGTACATCTCCGCCGCTCGCGGACTTGATAGAAATACTGCTTACTTTCGGCTTAAAGGTGTATTTCGCACAGGCTGCCGGGCTCGCAAGCTGATTGGAATTTTTCACAGCAATGGCATACAGGGTCACGCTGGGTCCGTACAGCTTCAGATTTCCTCCCGGATACAACGTGGCATTGTCGGATAATTTACCGTTTTTGTAGGTAACGGGTTTTCCGTCCGTAGAATAATAAATCGTACAATCAGGGTCAGGACTCTCTATGGTAACAAGTAGCGACCTGTCAGAGATTGTGCCGGAAGGCTGACTGATTACCGGTTTTTTAGGCGCCGCTTCCGTTCCGGTAAGTCCCAGTACCTTAGCTAAATCCACATAGCCTTTTCCCGTACCCGTACCGGAAACCTTCACACAGGCTTTGTCCATCTTCTCAAGCATGACCTGTGCTGTCTTCTTTCCCTTCAAATCCGTATTCATCAATGTGGCATAGACAATGGCAGCTTCTCCTGTGACAATGGCTGTTGCACAGGAGGTACCGCTCCTTTTTTCGTAGGCAGAGGTACCGCCTATGGTCGTAGAATAGATATCCACACCGGGGGCACAGTAACGGACTCCCGTTCCATAGCTGGAGAAATCCGCCCTGCCCAGGCTTTTGTTTAAGGCTGCTACCGCTACGGTATCTTTGTAAGCGGCAGGATAATCCAGGGAATTGCCGTAATTGTTACCGGCGGCGCAGAAAACAGCGACACCTTTTTCAGCAACTTTGCGGTATGCTTCCTCCTCAATCTGACTGTAACCGGAACCTCCCAGACTGATGTTTACCAGATTCACATTATACGGTTCAGAAGTTGCCTGCTCTAATCCCTTCAGTATGGATGCCGTATCGGCTTCTTCGGCCTTCTTCGTTACTTTAACAGAGTAAATTCTGCACTCCGGCGCAATGCCGACACCGCCCCGGGCATTGCCCTGTACGGCACCGATAATCCCGCAGATATGGGTGCCGTGCCCGTCATTATCCACGGTACCGAATCCGATATCTATGGTACTGATATTCTGAAGATCCTCATGGCTTCCGGTGATACCGGTATCCAGAACAGCCACCTTCACCCGGTTGCTGTAGTGCGAACCTTCGTATCCGGCTCCCCAGGCAAGCTGGGAATGGATGGGACTGTGATACCACTGATAGCTGCTTATTGTATTGGATAAAAGCGGGTCATTGTAGCTGTCCGTGTGACGGTAGTAGTTCGGCCATGCTGCCGGCAATGCCATCTCTTCCCGGGAAGACGCATAGACCGCATCCCTTACGCTTGCCTTCGGCAGGGAATCGTCCGCATTTAAGGTAATCACCGCAATACCGGAGAAATAATCGCTCAGGGTGCCGTTAAACGCATCTGCATAAGCTTTTGCTTCGTCTTCCGTTTCCGCATTCACCAGAATTTCTTCCGCTGCATAATCGACACCTTCCTGTGCCTCTGACCACTCTTCTGTATACTGTCCCAATACTTCTTTGTCCGAAAACGCATCTGCGGACAGGGCATATGCTTCCGTAAGTCCCGGGAACATACCGTCTAATTCATCGGATGCCTCCGGCACATTTCCCGATACATCGCCTGCTGAAACGTCTTCGCTCTCACCGGGCTTATCTGCCCCTTCTCCCGGCACTTCCGTGCTGTCTCCGCCGGACACCTGTTCGCCGGATGTCGCATCATCTCCTCCCGATACGTCCCCGGATGCCGTAAATTCCCATGCATCCCCTTCGGAAATCTCCTGTTCCATGGTCTGTGCGGACTCCGCAGCCAGTACCGGACTGCTTTCTCCCAAAGCAAGGGTCAGAGCCATGGTAAATGCCAACCCTTTTTTCCAAAATTTTCGTTTCATATTTGTTCTCCATTTCAAAACAGGGTTGAGTTTCCTCAACCCTGCTTTTGATTTTCGCATTCCTATATTTACTTTGTCTTATTTTACAACAACTTTATACGTTGCCTTTGCGGAGCTGCCGTCAATACAGGAAACTGTTACCGTATAGGTACCTTTTTTATTTGCGGCAAGGGTGATGTACGGATATCCGTTAGAAACCGTATATCCGACTGTAAGTCCCTCTTTGTTACTCTTGACATCTACCGCATAGCTAACGGTACCGTACGATGCGCCATATTCATAGAGTCGGACGGTGCCATATCCTCCCTGTTCCAGAGAATAGGCTTTGGAGTATCCTATTCTGACCGTTTTTACCTTATCACAAGATTTCACCACATAGGTTGCCACCAGATTACTTCCGTCATTGGTCTTTGCCGTAATGGTAACACTTGAACTTCTGTCTGATAATCCGGTCACGCGTCCCTGACTATCCACCTTGATTACGTTGGGATTGCTGGATGTCCAGGTAAGCTTCTTGGCATCTGCATTAATCTTGCCGCTTGCGGTTTCAAAGGTTGGAATTAGCTGCAGGGTAGTTCCCTTTGCTACATAATAGCTTCTTCCACCCTGCGGGGAAATCATCAGGTTGGTGGCAGGATTCTTTACCGTTACCTTAATCGTGGCTTTCTTGTTTGTGCCGTCCGTGGTTGCTACCGTAACGGTTGCCGTACCGGTGCCTTTGCCGGTAGCCTTTATGGTAAGCTTGCTGCCGCTTCCTGTGACCGAAACCAGTCCGGGAGCGCTGCTGGTTGCACTCCAATAAGGAGAACTGCAGTTTACCGCTACGGTTGCGGAAGTTGCTGCACCCTTATTATTAGTGGTGCGGAAAATGTCCACACTCTTTTTATCCACGGTCAGCGTTGTGTTCTTTTCCTCTTCTATAATCGAAATAACATAGTTTGCGGAGGCACCGCTGCCGTCCGCAGCGGTTGCCGTAACGGTAATATTGCACGGTTTTGCATTCTTTGCTGCTTTCACCACACCGTTTACCACGGTAATACCTTCCTTAGCGGGAGAATAACTCCAGTTCACCTTCTTATTGGCTGCCGTAGCAGGGTACACATTTGCAGTCAGCTTGACAGACTTGCCCTGTCTTACACACATGGCGGTTCCGCTGTTTGCAATGGTCACGGAAGTCACTGCCTGCTTTACGGTTATGGGAATCGTAACCATCTTGCCGCTGCCATCGCTTACCACACCAATTAACTTGGTTTTTCCTGCCTTCTTACCGGTTATAACAACATTACCGTTGTTGTTTTCCATTGATGCAATGCTGCTGTCCTCGATAGTCCAGCTAAGAGAGGAGCCATTATATACTTTTTTATTCTTTCTGGTTACCGTAACATCCGTTGCTGCAAGTGTAAAGGCAGCGCCGGTGTTCACGGTAACGCTTTTTGTCTTGGTAGTAATGCTTGTTACCGGATTTGTGGAAACCGCGTTTACCTTGATAGTAAAAGTTTTTTTGACACTGTTGTTATTTGCCATTTTTGCGGTTACCAGATAGGTGCCTGTAAGTGCTGTTTTACTTGCGGTAATCCTACCCGAAGCATTGATGGAAACACCGGTTACCTTCGGGTCATTGTCGCTTGCTGTATTGTTGTTATATCGTTCCAGGCTCCATGTTATCTTCTTGTCCGGTGCATAATCCGGTGTGCATGCAGCTTTGAGCGTAAGACTGGTACCCTGCGCCAGTGTACTTACTCCATTGGTCGATGTAATCGCAATGGAAGATACCTTCGGCTTAAACGTAAACCTGCCGGATAATGCCGGGCTTACCAGTCTATTGGACCTTTTTAGCGCAATGGCATACACGGTGACATTTGCCTGGTTTCCAACCGTAATGCCGCCATTCGTACTGGAATACTGCAGTGCATTGTCTGACAGCTTACCGTTTTTATAGGTTACGGGTTTACCGTCTGTGGAGTAGTAAATAATACAGTCGGGGTCCGGGCTCTTTATGGCTACCCTGATAGATGTACTGGTATAAGTTCCCGGCTTGGTTACGAATTCCGGCTTCTTCGGCGCAGCTTCATTGTTCGTCAGTCCCAATGCCTTGGCTAAGTCAATGCATCCTTTTCCGAGTCCCTTTCCCGTTACCTTGCTGCAGCTGCTGTCCATCTTCTTAAGCAGAGCATCTACCTTTGCCTTACCGGAAAGATTGGACGGAAGGGTTGCCCAGATTACAGCTGCCGCACCGGCTGTTACCGGAGTAGCCTGGGATGTACCGCTCATGCTTTTGTAAGAGGAAGCACTGTCCTTGTAGGTGGAATAAATATCCACACCGGGCGCGCTGTAACGGACACCGGAATCATAGTTGGAAAAATAAGCCTTACCCATGCTCTTATCGAGCGCCGCTACGGAAATGGTACTCTTATAAGCCGCAGGATAATGTGCAGAGTTACTGAACTCGTTTCCTGCTGCACAGAATACGGCAATACCAGCTTCATAAGCCCTCTGATAAGCATCTGCTTCAACCTTGCTGTATAAGGCACCCCCTAAGCTCATATTAATAATATCTACTCTATTGTTTACCGCCTGATTGACACCTTTAATAATGGTAGAAGAAGCGCCGCTTCCGGTATCCTTCAAAACCTTAATGGAATAAATGTAGCATTCCGGTGCTACACCGGCACCGCCTGTTCCGTTGTTCAGTTTTGCACCGATAATACCGCTGACATGGGTGCCGTGTCCGTGACCGTCCGCCGTACCGTAACCGACATCAATGGTTTTTACCGCCGATACGTCATCATGTCCCGCTAAAATACCGGTATCCAGAACCGCTACCTTGACCTTTTGGCCACGGTATCCGGCTGCCCAGGCAAGCTGGGAGTTCAGCACACTGTGCTGCCACTGATAGCCTCCGTTGGTCGTGGTCAGAAACGGGTCATTGTAACCGTCTGTCCCCAGGAATCCTTCTTCTTCCTGACCGTCGGATTCCTCTTCCTCCACAGCCGCAAAATCGTAGGTCTGTTCTTCCACGATTTCCTCTGCGTCCACATCCTCTATGTAACGGTAATAGTTGGGCCATGCGGCAGGCAATGCCATTTCTTCCAGGGAAGAAGCATAGACCGCATCCTTTACACTTGCCTCCGGCAGGGAGTCATCCGCATTTAAGGTAATGACTGCCACTCCAAAGAAATAATCAGTCAGGGTACCGTTAAAAGCCTGCGCATAGGCATTCGCCTCTTCCTCGGTTTCCGCTTCCACCAGAATTTCCGATTCTGCATAGTCAACGCCTTCTTCTGCGCCTCCCCACTCCTGCGCGTAATTTCCGAGAATTGTCTTATCCTCCATTCCCGCTGCAGTCAGGGCATACTCTTCCGTGAGTCCCGGGAACATCTCCTCTAACTCACCGGAGGTCTCCGGTACATTGCCCGATACATCGCCTGCGGAAACATCTTCATTCTCGCCGGGCTTATCAGCGTCTTCTCCGGGTACTTCCGTACCGTCTCCGCCGGATACGTCAGCCGGCGCTCCCGGCTCCCCGGCATCCCCGTCAGATATGTCAAACTCTACGGTCTGCGCGGGTTCCTCCGCCAGCACGTAACCGGTTTCGCCAAAGGCAATGGTAAATGCCAGTGCAAGTGCAAGACTTCTTTTTACAAATTTCTTTCTCATTTCTTCCTCCCCTAATTGATGGTTAATGTATTGTTGGTGGAAAGGGTGGGATAATTGTTTTTCTCACCCAGTGCAATCAGTTCCTGCGGATCCTTTGTGGTCTCATACTCTGCCACTCCATAAGAAAAATTCACTAATTCTATTCCGTACAGCTCCGCAATTTTTTTGGCTTCCTCTTTCGTATCCGCCAGAGCAATCATGGAAACCTTTTCCCCCATGATTACCTCTTCTGTCGAGGAATGGTTTCTTCCGGCAGCTCCGTCGTCCTCTGCCGAGGAATGGTTTCTTCCGGTATCTCCTTTTTCCTCTGCCGGTTCCATGGCTTCCTCAGTTTCTTTCGGTTTGCTTTCTTCCTGTACGTCAGTGTCCGCTTCCGGCTCCCCGTCCGTTTTCTCCGGCTCTGCAAGATACCCGGGGTCTGTTTCTGCCATACCGGAATTCCAATCATTGGCGTCCGGACTGTCCTGCGTTCCCTGCCCGGTATCCCGGCTGCCGCGGCCAAGTAAAATGATAACTGCAATTACCAGAAAAACGGCAATTACGCCTATCACCGCATACATGACTTTTTTATTCACCCTCGCTGCTCCTCCCTCCTGAAAGCAATTTTTCACACTTGATTTTATTGTATAAAAGTTGGAGAAATATGTAAATAGATATTTTTTGCACTTTACCAGCCTTTTTCATATAAAATAACAAAAAAACAGAGCGAAGTCTCCTTCACTCTGCCTCTTTTTTCATTATTCTACAGTGATAGTATATACGCATTTTGCGGTACTGCCATCCAGACAGGAAATCGTAACAACATAGACTCCCTCTTTATTGCCGCTGAATTTAATCTTGTGGGTACTGCGGTCGTACTCTGCTGTAAGTCCGGGTTTATTTACCTTCACATCAATCATATAACTGCAGTCACCGCCGTTTGCCGCTACTTCCTTTACTTCCTTTTCAAAGGTATCGCCCACATTTACCGTCAGGATGTCATCGTCATCAATAGAAATGGATTTTACCATGTCACAGGCATATACGGTATAGGTTGCCTGAACATTGCTGCCGTCCGCTGATACTGCGGTAATGGTAACGGGGCCTTCCAGACCGCTGTTACCGGTTACCCGTCCGTAGGAGTCAACATCTACTGCTGCCGCATTGGACGTTCTCCAGTAGAATCCCTGATTGTTCTTTGTTGCACTTCCGTGATTATTGGTAACCGTTGTGAGCATCTGCATGGAGGTATCACAGGCAATGTATGCGCATCTTCCGCTTTCGGGCGAAATTCTCAGGCTTGATGACGGGTTCTTCACCGTTACCCGGATGGGGATGTTTTTATTGGTGCCGTCCAGTGTACCGACGGTAACGGTCGCCGTTCCGACTGCCCTTCCGGTTGCCTCCAGATAAACATAATCTCCCCGTTTTTCCGCCTTTACAATGCCGGGGGCGCTGTTACCTGTAATGTTCCAGAGATCGGCAGAATCGCTTAAGACCTGAATGGACCTTGTGGTGGAAGAACCGTAGCCGTTATTAATGCGGTAGAGGTCTACCCGGGTATCCTGCGTACGGATATTGGTCTTGTTATAGTTTTTCACTTCCACCGTAAAGCTGGCTTCCGCACCGTTTTCATCCAGGGCTTTTGCTGTGATGGTATAGGTACCGGGTTTTGCCTTTCTGTCCGCCTTTACTACACCGTTCTTTACGGTAACGCCGTTACCGGCAGGATTTACCGACCATTTGACCGCCTTGTTGGAAGCATTGGCAGGCTCCACTACCAGATTTAATTTAATGGATTTATTGCAGGCTAAAGTATAGCCTGTCTCCGTTGTCTTACAGTTGGTTACATACAGTTTTTTTACGGGCTGCTTTACCGTGATATTTAATACCACCGTCTTGCCGCTGCCATCCGATGCAATACCGGTAATCCTGGTCTTGCCGAATGCAACGCCCTGCACATAAACGGAGCCGTTTGCCTTGCTGCTTACAACGGCAATGCTCTTATCGGCTGAGTACCAGTTAATATCTGAGGCTGCTGCGCTTTCCGCTACGCGCATGCCTTTTTTCTTGATGGTAATGTTGTTTACCAGGGCAAGCTGTCCTGCCCAGACGGTGATGTTTTTATTCTTCACCATAATGGCTGTGGTAAGGTCCTGGGCTGCTGCCTTTATTTCCACCTCCATGGATGTGGAAAGTCCGTTTTTAAGCGTTGCCGTTATCCGGTAAGTTCCGGGAACTGCTTTCTTTGTCGCGGAAATTCTGCCGGAGCCGCTGACGGAAACGCCGGTGAACTTGGACACATTGGCAACCCATTCCTCTGCTCCGCTCTCTTCATTCGTCTGCTTTACCTGCAGCGTCCATTTTACGGATTGTTTCACCCCGTAATCCGGTGTCTGTACGGCACGGAACGCAAGTCCCGTTCCCTGGGTCAGATATTTTGCTCCGGTAACGGATTCCACACGGACGCCAAACACTTCCGGCCGGAAGGTATATCTTGCCGATGCCACCGGGCTGGCAAGCTGATTGCTGTTTTTGATAACCATGGCATAGACCTGCACATAGTTCTTTCCACCTATTTCAATGGGACCGGTATATTCTTTCGCATTGTTGGAAAGCACACCGTTCTTAAAGGTAATAGTCTTGCCGTCGGTGGAATAATATGCCGTACAGCCCACTTCCACGCCGGTCAGCTCCAGTGTAATGGTGTTGTCTTTATAGGTGCCGGCTTTCTTGGAAAAACCGGGCTTCTTGGGCGCTGCGTTGACATTGGTAAGCGCCAGTGCCTTTACCAGATCCACATAACCCCTTCCTAAATCGGTGCCCTGTGCCTTGATACAGCTGCTGTCCATTTTCTTAAGAAGGGCATCCACTCTTGCCTTGCCGGTTCCTTTAACGGTGGGCAGGATTAAGGCTGCCGTACCTGCCATGATGGCGGATGCCTGGGAAGTACCGCTCATGGATACATAGGAAGAAGGGCCTTCGTTGCTGGCGGAATAAATGCCGACGCCGGGTACGCTGTAACGCACGTTTTTATCGTAATTGGAGAACGGCGCTTTGGTCATGCCGGTATCCAGTGCCGCTACGGCAATGGTTGTCTTGTAAGCTGCGGGATAAGTGCAGACATTGGAGTAGCCGTTGCCCGCCGGGCAGAACACGGCAATACCGCTTTCATACGCCTGCTTGTAAAGGCTCTCCTCCATGGCACTGTATTCCGTGCCGGCAAAGCCTACGTTTACAATATCTACATTTTCTTCCATTGCTTTATAAAGTGCTCTGATGATGCTGGCACTGTCGGTTCTGCCGGCTTCCCTGCTCACCTTGATGGAGTACAGGGTACATTCCGGTGCGATACCGGCGCCACCCTTTCCGTTGTCAAGTGTACCGCCGATTAAGGCTGCAATGTGGGTGCCGTGACCGTTGTTGTCCTCTGTACCGAGGGCATTGTCTGCGGTGCTGATGTCGCAGGTATTCACATTTGCCAGTTCTTCGTGGGCTGTATTGATACCGGTATCCAGAATGGCGACCTTTACGCCCTGTCCGCGGTAATCGGCATTCCATGCCTGTGTGGTATTCAGTACTTCATGATACCACTGGCTGTTGTCCGCACGGATATTCAAATACGGGTCGCTGTAATCTGCCGACTGGGTATATCTGTAATAGTTGGGCCATGCGGCGGGAAGTCTGGTGCCTTCTGCTGCGGAAGCCTGTACGGCATCGTACACGCTGGCTTCGGGAAGGCTTTCATCCGCATTCAGTTCCACAAGGGCAACCGTACCGAAGTAGGAAACCAGTGTGCCGTTAAATGCCTCTGCGTACTGCTCCGCTTCTTCTTTCGTTGCCGCTTCTATTAAAACCTGGCCGGGAACATAATCTTTTCCTGCGTCTGCTTTTGTCCACTCTGTCCGGTGACTGCTTAAGAGGTCTTTTTCCGCATAAGCTTCTGCGGAAAGTGTGTACTCATCGGAGAGTCCCGGGAACTTGTCCTCCGTGTCTTCCGAAGCAGGCGCATCACTGCCGGACACATCTTTCGCCGGTGCATCGTTTCCGGTAATATCTGCCGGATTCTCTGCGTCATTGCCGGTTACATCCGTCTCTCCTCCTGCCGTTTCTTCTGTTTCTGCATATTGGGAAATCTCCGTTTCATAAGCCTGCAGAGGCTCTGCTGCCAGTGTGCTGCTGCTTTCTCCAAGCGCCATCGTCAGTGCCAGCATCCATGCGATTCCTCTTTTGCCGAATTTCTTCATTTCTACGCCCACTTTCTTTTTGGTAAAACTCTTCTGTGTTTTGTTTCTTTTCCGAGACTTCCGTTTGGGAAGCTCTTCTTTCATTGTAGGGACAACAATAAATTATGTAAATAGCTTACGCTGCCCAAAATTCTTAATTTTTTGTGTAGATGCCCTACAGTGCGGACTCTTCCTGCACAATGTCTTTTTTCTTAATCAGGCGGCTCTTGTACTCTTCTTTTATTTCGTACTTGCTGACGCCCTGTAAAATCCGGATTTTCTCGCCGGTGGCGTCGTCCTGCAGATAAAAATCAAAGGTCTTTTTGTCCGCATAGCTTACCATGTGCGGTGTAAAATGCACGTTGGAAGGCGCCTGTGCCAGAAGCTGTTTGATTTCCTTCTTCTGCTCCTTGTCTGCCTTGAAGCCGTTCATGCAGACCGGGCATACGGAATAATAGTCCGTTCCCATGGGAATTAAGGGGATGTAGTCAAAGTGCCCCCATTTGGAATCCCTGATAATTTCTCTCGGATAGGTGCGTCCGCAGCTGCAGGCTACCGGCTGACCGTAACAACCCTTGTTTTTTCTGAAATGCTGTACTCCATAATAAAAAATCATAACTTCTCTCCTTTTCTCCCTCCCGGGAATGCTTTAACCCATATAGAAAAAATGTACCATATTTTAGCACGCTTTGCAATTCCTACGGCTTTGCTTTATAATAAAGAATATCTGAATACCCGCAAGGAGGACGTTTTATGAGTAGCTGTGTAAAAGAACCCAAGTGGCTTGACAATGCTGTTTTTTATGAAATTTATCCCCAGTCTTTTAACGATACCAATGCCGACGGTATCGGCGATATTCCCGGCATCATCGAAAAGCTGGACTACATTAAGGATTTAGGCTGTACCGCTCTCTGGCTCAACCCCTGTTTCCTTTCTCCCTTCGGTGACGCCGGTTATGATGTGGAGGATTATTATACGGTAGCGCCCCGTTACGGCACCAACGCCGACCTGGTGCGTCTGTTTAAGGAAGCGCATGCAAGGGATATGCATGTGATTTTAGACCTGGTGCCCGGTCATACCGCCGTTACCTGCAAGTGGTTCAAGGAATCCATGAAAGCGGAGAAAAACGCTTATACCGACCGTTATGTCTGGACGGACAACATCTGGGAAACGCCGGAAAACATGGGCTGCATCCGCGGTATTTCCGACCGTGACGGCTCCTGCGTCGTAAACTTTTTCTCCCATCAGCCGGCCTTAAACTACGGCTTCTACCGTCCCGACCCGGGCAAAAAATGGCAGCAGCCCATGGATGCCGAGGGACCGATGGCTACCCGGGAGGAGCTTAAGAATATCATGCGTTTCTGGCTGGGACTCGGCTGTGACGGTTTCCGTGTGGACATGGCAGGTTCCTTAGTTAAAAACGACGAGGATGGCAAGGGCACCATTTCCCTCTGGCAGGACATCCGCGCTTTCCTTGACAGAGAATTTCCGGCTGCCGCCATGGTAAGCGAATGGGGCGAACCGGACAAGAGCCTTATCGGCGGTTTCCATATGGACTTCCTACTGCATTTCGGGCCTTCCCACTACAACGATTTGTTCCGCTGTGAAGAGCCTTATTTTTCCTCCCGAGGAAAAGGTAGCGTCAAAGAATTTGTGGCAAAATACAAAGAAAATTATGAGAAGACAAACGGCAGAGGGCTTATCTGTATTCCTTCCGGCAACCACGATATGGACCGTCTGGCAAGAAGTCTTTCTCCCGAAGAAATGAAGATAGCGTTTGCTTTCCTGCTTTCCATGCCCGGTGCGCCGTTTATCTATTACGGCGATGAAATCGGTCTGCGTTATGTGGAAGGGCTTACTTCCGTGGAAGGCGGCTACGGCAGAACCGGTTCCCGTTCTCCCATGCAGTGGGACAAAACCCCCAATGCCGGCTTTTCCTCCGCACCCGCTGAAAAGCTTTATGTCAAACAGGATGATGCCCCGGACAGACCCGATGCGGCAAGCCAGTGTGCGGATGAAACGTCCCTGCGCAGCGAGGTAAAACGGCTCATCGCCCTGCGTATGGCGCATCCCGCCCTGCAGAGCAAGGGAACCGTTTCCTTCCTTGCCGACAATTATCCTCTTGCTTACGTGCGAAGCAGCGCAGAGGAAAGCATTTTAGTGATTATCAATCCCTCTGCAACACCTGCTGTTCTGTCCGCAGAGGAGCTGTGCGCCGCCAATAAAGAACTCCTTTACACCGTCGGCGGCACGGTAAAAGAAGACGCCAACCATACTTTACAGTTGGACGGTGGTACCGCAGCTTTTATTGTCCTTACGAAATAGGGCAAAAGAAAAGGCGTATGAAAATTTTCGTTTCATACGCCTTTCGCAATGTGTCTTTTTCTGTTACAGGGAAGCCTTCATGATTTCCAGAATATCCTCTTCCTTCAGCAGCGCCCAGGCATTTTCCAGACCCTCGTTTTCGGCAATGTGATGTGCCATTTCGGAAAGTCTGGACTCATCGATGCCCACTTCCTTTAAGTGCATGGGAATGCCCATGGACTCAAACAGACTGTAGGTTTTATCAATGGTCTTTTCCGCAATTTCAAAATCGGGCAGGGATGCATCAATACCGAAAATATGCTCGCCGAAGCTGACAAAACGTTCTACGGTCTTTTCGTTTAAGATGTATTTCATCCATCTCGGTGTGAGGATTGCCAGCCCCTCGCCGTGGGTAATGTCGTAATAAGCGCTCAGAGCATGCTCCATACCGTGAAGCGGCCAGCCGGAAGGGCTGTTGCCGATTGCCAGGATGCCGTTGCAGGCAAGGGAACAGTCCGCCATCAGCTCTGCTCTGGCATCGTAATTGTCCGGCTCTTCCAGCGCAACTTTTACATTTTCTATAAGGCTTTTGATAACGGTTTCGCACATGCCGTCGGAAAGGGTGGTATGCACGCCGCAGAAATACTGCTCCATCACATGATTGATGGCATCGGCAGTACCTGCTGCCGTCTGCTTTTTCGATACGGAGAAGGTGTATCTCGGGTCTAAAATGGAAACTCTGGGATAAAGCAGTTCATCCAGATAGCCGACCTTGTCGTTGGTTTCCGTGCGGGAGATTACACAACCGGAGTCATATTCGGATCCGGTCGCCGCCAGTGTCAGAATGTCCACAAGAGGGAGAGCTTCCTTTGCTTTCACCCTATAGGTAATCAGATCCCAGGGTTCTCCTTCATAGCACGCACCCGCGCAGATTGCCTTGGAGCAGTCCAGTACGCTGCCGCCGCCCACAGCCAGCACTACATCAATTTTATGTTCTTTGCAAAGTCTGACGCCTTCCAGCACACTGGGATTATATTTGGGGTTGGGTGCAATGCCGGACAGTTCGTATACTTCAAAGCCTTCCAGCAGTTTTTTCACCTCGTCATACAGTCCCATTTTCTTAATGCTGCCGCCACCGTAAGTCAGAAGCACCCTGGTGCCGTAGGGTTTTAATGCCTTCGGAAGTTTTTTTACCGCGTCTTTTCCGAAAATCAGTTTCGTTGGTGTACAGTACGTGAAATTTTCCATAGTTTTTCCTCTCCTTCTTTTTGCTTATAAACATTTTGCAGTTTCTTTTTCTGAAGCTTCTTTATCGTTTCTTTTCTCACAGCCTGCTTCCCGCAGTTAGCATTTGCCGCTTTTTTCCTCTTTATCCCAGACAAGTTTGCCGGTCTTTGCCGCCACCTCGTAACGGGATATTTTGTAATTCAGTTTGTTAAGCATCCGGTCAATCTGGGCCTTCTGTTCCAGAAGATTTTCCCGCTGTTCCTTCAAAAGCTGCAATCTTGCCGGAATGGTGCTGTCGCCTTCCTGAAACAGCTTGACATATTCAATCATGGCTTCAATGGGAACGCCCGCACTCCGCATGCAAACCGCCAGTTCCACCCAGCCAAGGTCCTCCGGACCGTAATCCCGGATGCCGCCGGCTGTTCTCGTGACCGGCGGGATCATTCCCACACGTTCATAATAACGAAGGGTATCACCGGAAAGTCCGTATTTTTCGCTTACTTCTTTAATTGTCACAACCTTCACCCCTTTCTGCCGGAAATCCTTCCGCAGGATTCCTGTTGTTCTGTATCTATTGTAATACTTTAAGTTCACTCCAAGTCAAGATTTTTCTGTGAATTATCATTATTATGTTTTGTATTGAACGGTTTTATATTTCTTCATATAAAAAATCTGCACATGGAAAAAGCTCCCGCACAACAGGCTCTCCCTGCGTACAGAAGCTTTTTCTCCTTTTGTCTGTAGAATTCCCTTTTCTACACATAATGTCTCATTGTTTACACTTTCAACAAGACTCGGTGCCGTAATCACTGTTTTGAAATACAAAAGTCATTCCCGTAAATTTTGATTTCCCGATTAGCGGCCTCCCCCGGTATAGAATTAGCCGAAAGGTGCTAAGTAGTTGTCTTTTGAGTCCGATCTGTCATGGCCGCTTCCAATCCCGCTTCCGCTTCCCTTACCGTTTCCACGATAATCTGCTCGGCAATGGGCTTGAGGTCCATATGTAACACAAACTCCGTAAGCTGCTCTCTTGTTTCATCCGGTACTTTGTACAACAGACAATTACAATACAGAAAGCGCCAGATTTTTTGCTCCATGGTGAAATACAAATCACACTTTTTTGCCATAAAGCCCCGCATCATACCCGCGGATGCGATTTCCATTTCATAGAAATCCTTGAGTCCGCATTCCGGTACATACCTCTGGAAAATCTGTCTCCATTTCTCTGCGGTTTCTCTATAGATAAACTCCATGGTGGACGGCAGCGAATATGACATGGTATACACTTCCCGGATAGGCTCGGACAGCTCCGCAATATAAAGCTGCAGCACCGTCTGCACCACATAAGTATGAAGTGGGTCCTCGTCCTTTCCTAAAATCCTTGCCGTAGTTTCAAACTGGCAGGTAAACATTCTCCTGGTCAGTGCCAAAAGCAGCGCTTCCTTATTTTCAAAGGCTGCAAAGAAAGAAGAGGGGGCCATGCCGGCTTTTCTGGCGATGGCCGCTGTCGTAGTCTTTTCATATCCGTTCTCAAGGAATAACTTCACAGCCGCCAGGAGCATCTTGTTTCTTCTTGTCAATCCTTTTTGCTGTAATCCCCTTGGCATGATATTCCTCCGTAAGTGTATTTATAAGTCTACTATTGACTATGGTCAATAATAGCACACTTTTTTATGTACAACAATGATATATTTTATTTTTTGATACCAAAAGTATTGATTATTTATCATTTTTACCACCTTTTTTCATGTATATCACTCCTGCCGTACCGCCGCAACTTACGCAATTCCCCATCCAGGCGGTACTCTATCGTTATGTTTCAATATATTTGCAGGAAGAAAACAGGAGCAGCCATTTCTGGCTGCTCCCGCGTACTCTTCCTAAATATTTATTCCTAAAAATCCATACTTTCTTCCGTGCTTTCTTCTTTACGTTCTTTCGTACTTTCTTCCGTACTTTCTTCTTTACGTTCTTCCTTACTTTCCTCTTTTCTGCTGCGTCCGTAGATGACTGTCAGGCGTTTCATCTGTCCGGCAAGTTCCTCCGTAAAGGCGCCTTTTTCCATGCGCCAGGTCCAGTTGCCGCCCAGTGTGGAAGGGGTGTTGATACGTGCCTCCTTGTCCAGACACAGGTAGTCCTGCATAGGTATCATACAGAGATTTGCCACACTGCTCATGGCAAGGGCAATGAAATTCCACGAAAGCGTATCCTCGTCCAGTGCCGGGATGCGCATATACTCTCTGGCAAAGGCTCGGCTCTCTGCGCTGATTTCATGATACCAGCCGCGGGTCGTGGTGTTGTCGTGGGTTCCCGTGTATACTACCGAATTCGGAGTATAGGTATGAGGCAGGTAATTGCTCGGCTCCCTGGGGTCAAAGGCAAACTGCAATACCTTCATGCCGGGATAGCCGGAGTCTTTTAAAAGCTCCTTTACGGACTCCGTTAAAAATCCCAGGTCTTCTGCGATAATGGGTAAATCCCCTAACCTTTCTTTTACGGTACGGAACAAATCCATGCCCGGTCCCGGCATCCACTTGCCGAATTCCGCCGTCTTATCCCCATAGGGTATCGCATAATACTCATCAAATCCACGGAAGTGGTCAATCCGGACCACATCATATAAGGAAAAACAATGGGCAATACGTTTCAGCCACCACTCGTATCCGGTCTTTTTATGGTAATCCCATGCAAAAAGCGGATTGCCCCAGAGCTGCCCGGTTGCGGAAAAGGCATCGGGCGGACAGCCTGCCACACCGGTAGGAAGATTGTCCTCTCCTATCTGGAATAATTTCGGATTTGCCCAGGTGTCGGCGCTGTCAAATGCCACATAAATGGGGATGTCGCCGATGATGGCAATGCCCTGTGCATTGGCATAGGCATGCAGCTTATCCCACTGTTTCCGGAATTCATACTGCTGGAAACGGTAAAAATCCATTTCCGTTTTTAAGGCTGCTTTCGCTTCTTCCAGGGCTTCCGGTTCCCTGTTCCGGTAAGCATCCGGCCACTCTGCGAAGCTGATGCCGCCCTGTTTGTCCTTGATTGCCATAAAGAGGCAGTAATCGGTCAGCCAGTCCTCATTTTCCGTTAAAAATTTTTCATAAGCGGTGTCCGGCTTAAAACGGGAAAATGCCTTACGGAGAAGCGGGAATCGGTGAAAATACAGCCACTCATAATCTATCGAGGACATGGCTTGCTCACCCTTGGCGGCGGGCATGCTCTCTTCACACTCTTTTTTTGTGAGCAGCCCTTCCTTTATCAGGGTTTCCGGGGCAATAAAATAAGGATTTCCCGCAAAGGTGGAGAAGGACTGGTACGGGGAGTCCCCATAACCGGTCGGACCAAGGGGCAGAATCTGCCACTTGGTCTGTCCGGACTTTTTTAACATATCTACAAATTCATAGGCTTCCTTGGAGAAGCAGCCGATTCCGTATGCTGACGGCAAGGAAAAAACCGGCATCAAAACACCACATTCTCTCATGGTACTCATCCTTTCGTTCCTTCTTTTCAGGTATCTTAAAAGGAACTTCACACCTTCCAGATGTCCCTGTTGTATTCGGCAATGGTTCTGTCGGAGGAGAAATAGCCTGCCTTGGCGATGTTTACAATCATCATTTCCGCAAAGGCGCTTCTGTCCTCGTATGCCTTGTAGGCCTTCTCCTTGGCTTCCACATAGGAACGGAAGTCAAGCAGGGTCATGAACCAGTCTTTATTTAAGATTTCCTTCTGAAGCCGTACTAAGTTTTCCTCATGTCCGATAGTGAGGAGCTCCTTAGATGTGATAAAATCTACGGCTTCTTTTACCATGGCGTCTTTTTCGTAAATATCCTTTGCCACGTAGTCCGCCTTCTCATAATGGGCAATGACTTCTTCGCTCTTTGCGCCGAAGATAAAGATGTTGTCATCCCCCACCAGCTCATGGATTTCCACGTTGGCGCCGTCCTCCGTACCTAAGGTCACGGCTCCGTTTAACATGAACTTCATGTTGCCGGTACCGGAGGCTTCCTTGGAGGCTAAGGAAATCTGCTCGGAAATATCCGTAGCGGGGATAAGTTTTTCCGCCTTGGTCACATTGTAGTTTTCCACCATTACCACCTTAAGGTAAGGGCTGACTTCGGGGTCATTGTTTACCAGTTCCTGCAGACATAACAACAGATGAATGATATCCTTGGCAATCACATAAGCAGGTGCCGCCTTGGCGCCGAAAATTACGGTAATGGGCGTTGTGGGAATTTTGCCTGCTTTGATTTCCAGATACTTGTGAATGACATACAAGGCGTTCATCTGCTGACGCTTGTATTCATGCAGACGCTTGATCTGGGTATCGAAAATGCTGTCGGGATTTAATGTGATACCCTGTGTTTCCTTCAGGTATCCGCACAGCTCCTTCTTGTTTTCCATTTTCACCGCAAGCAGTTTTTCTTTCATTGCGGCATCCTTTTTATACGCAAGTAAATGGGTCAGTTCCTGCGCATCCTTCCGGTAACCGTTGCCGATGCTTGCATCAAGCAATGCCGACAGGCGGGGATTGCAGTGCAGAAGCCATCTGCGGAAGGTGATGCCGTTGGTCTTGTTGTTGAATTTTTCCGGATAAAGCTCGTAGAAAGCATGCAGCTCTGTCTGCTTTAGGATTTCCGTATGCAGGGAGGCTACACCGTTTACCGAAAAGCCGTAGTGGATATCGATATGCGCCATATGAACCACATCGTTTTTGTCAATGATAACCACTTTTTCATCCGCATACTTTCTTCTTACCTTATCATCAAGAATTTCTATGATCGGTACCAGCTGGGGTACTACCTTCTGTAAGTAAGTAATCGGCCATTTTTCCAGTGCTTCCGCTAAAATGGTATGGTTGGTGTAGGCACAGGTCTTTGATACGATTTCAATGGCTTCGTCCATACCAATGCCCTTTTTCACCAGCAGACGGATAAGTTCCGGAATGATCATGGTCGGATGGGTATCGTTAATCTGGATGACCGCATATTCATACAGATTGTGGAGGTTGGAGCCCTTTTTCACACATTCGTCCAGGATAAGCTGGGCGCCGCTGCTTACCATGAAATACTGCTGGTAAATACGGAGCAGTCTGCCCTCTTCGTCGGAGTCATCCGGATAAAGGAACAGAGTCAGATTTTTTGCAATGTCGGTTTTATCAAAGGAAATGCCGTCCTTCACAATGGACTCATCCACGGTATCCACATCAAATAAATGCAGTTTATTGGTCCGGTTTTCATAACCGGTTACGGCAATGTCATACATTTTTGCCTGCAAAGTCAGGTTTCCGAAGGTAACCGGATAGGAAACACCGGTGTCGCTCAGCCAGTTTTTCTTTTCTATCCAGGGATTGGGAGTTTCCTTCTGCAGTCCGTCCGCGAATTCCTGTTTGAAAAGACCCAGATGATAATTTAAGCCGATGCCGTCGCCGGGAAGTCCTAAGGTAGCCATGGAGTCAAGGAAGCAGGCTGCCAGTCTGCCAAGTCCCCCGTTGCCCAGAGAGGGCTCCGGTTCGATTTCTTCAATGGCGGATAAGTCCTTTCCGTTTTCCGCAAGCAGCTCTTTCACTTCGTCATAGATGCCGAGGTTAATCATGTTGTTGGAAAGCAGCTTGCCGATTAAGAATTCGGCGGATACATAGTAAATTTTCTTTTTCCCTGCGTTTTCAGAGCTGCTCTCTTTTGCCGTGCAGTTTTCTCTTTCCTCCGCCAGCTCTTTTACCACGGTGAGCAGGGCCTCGTAAATTTCTCTGTCCGATGCGTCTTTTACGGATTTACCGAGTTTCGTCTGTAATAATGCATGAATTGCCATGGGAAATTCTCCTTATAAATATAAAATCAGCCTTTTACCGCGCCGGCAGCCACACCCTTGATGATGTACTTCTGTCCTGCCAGATATACGATAATGATGGGAATAATGGTCAGCATGATACTTGCCATCATAGGACCCATTTCTACTTTTCCGTAGCTGCCGCGGAAATACTGGATCAGCATGGGAATGGTTTTGTATTTCTTGATATCCAGCACCAGGGTAGGAAGCAGATAATCGTTCCACACCCACATGGCTTCCAGAATACCTACGGAAATCATGGTGGGAGCCAGCATATGCATATCAATCATAAAGAAGGTCTGTACCGGGTTGCAGCCGTCAATGAGCGCTGCCTCTTCGATTTCCACCGGAATGGATTTTACGAAGCCGCAGAACATGAATACCGCAAGCCCCGCACCGAAACCAAGATAAATAATCCAGATGGTCCAGGGGGTATTTAATTTCAATCTGTCCGCTGTCTGGGACAGGGTGAACATTACCATCTGGAACGGCACTACCATGGAAAACGCAAACAGTAAGTACATTATTTTACTGAATGCACTCTTCACGCGGGTGATATACCATGCACACATGGAGCAGAAAAGTAAAATTGCCGCAACTGAGGTAATGGTAATAAACAGGCTGTAGAAAAGACTGCTTAAAAAGCCTTTGGATGCAATGGCATCAATGAAGTTGTCAAGTCCGGCAAAGGTTTCCGCTGTGGGAAGCTTAAACACCGAGCCGGTACTGATTGCGGATTCCTTTTTTAAGGAATTCATTAAAATCATGAAGGCGGGATAAATCCAAAGTAAAGAAAGAATGGAAAGAATTACCGTAATAATGTAATTGCCTATATTTTTCTTTTGTTTCATTACTGCTGCACCTCCTTAGAACGGGTTGCCTTTAACTGGAACAGGGCAATAGAAATAACCAGAATACAGAAGATAACGGCTTTTGCCTGTCCGTAGCCCTTCCAGAGTGCGCCTGCACGGGCATAGAAGGTCTGGTAGATATTGAGCGCCATCATTTCAGTGGAGTGATTGGGGTCACCGCCGGTTAATGCTAAGTTCTGATCAAAAAGCTTAAAGGAATTGGTCAATGTCAGGAATACACATACGGTAATGGATGACATAACCATGGGAATTTTAACCTTTAACAACGCCTGCCATTTGTTTGCTCCGTCAATTTCCGCTGCTTCAATCAGGGAATCGGGAACGTTCTGCAGTCCTGCAATGTAAATAATCATCATATAACCGATCTGCTGCCAGCACATCAGAATGATAAGGCCCCAGTATCCTGCGGTGGAATTCAGCGCTAAAAGCGGTTTTTCCACTAAGGTTAGTACACAGTTAATCAGAATCTGCCAGATATAACCAAGTACGATACCGCCAATCAGGTTCGGCATAAAGAATACGGTTCGGAAAATATTGGTTCCTTTGATTTTCTGGGTCAGTAAAACCGCCAGGCCAAAGGCGATAACGTTGATGGTCAGAATGGAAACTACCGCAAACAATACGGTGAATACAAAGGAACGTCCGAACGAAGCATCCGTCAACGCTGCTTTGTAATTGGAAAGCCCAACCCACTCTGCATTGTTTACCGTTGTAAACTTACAAAAAGATAAATACAACCCCTGACCAAACGGAACGATAAATCCGATAATAAATGCAATCAATGTGGGAAGAACAAAAATCGGTGCACTTTTCTTCAATGCCTTCTCCATAAGCTACCTCCAAAAAACGGGCAGGCTTTTTTAGGTTCCTGCCCGTTAAATATAATCTAAATTACTGCTGGTTTGCTAACTGATATTCGGTTGCCCATCCGTCTACGAATGCGCTTACGACTGCATCCCAGTTAGCATCGGTTTCGTCTGCTGCGTATGCGGTCAGCGCGGAGCCTACACCGTTCTTCCATTCTTCGGAAGGCATTGTGGTGAAGTTCCATGAAACGGGAGTCTTACCTTCTGCGGTGTACTCTCTGTCCTGCTGAACGAACAGGTTAGCGGATTCCTTTGCATTCTTGAAAGGAATTACGAAGCCCATGTCGTCTGCCATGCTGGAAGTACCTTCTTCAGAAGTTACACACCAGTAAAGGAAGTCTAAGGTTGCCTGGATGTCTGCGGGATCTGCATCCTTGTTTACACACCAGTAGTTCTCGGTACCGGTGCAGAGACCCTGATTTGCTTCGTCGCCTACGCCGATGTAGATAGGAATCATAGCCAAATCGTCGTCGGTGAATTTGTCTTCGCCGACTAAGTTAGCATATTCCCAGGAACCGTTCTGGAAGAAGACAGCCTGCTTGTTTAAGAATTCGTTACGGGAGTCATCACCGGTCTTTGCTGCAAGATCTTTACCTGCGCAGGTGCTGTTGTTTACATATAAATCCCAGATTGCACGGTAAGCATCCAGATAGGTGCCCTTGATGGCATCGGTGGAGCCGATTCCGTCTTCTTTGTATTCAAAGTAAATGGGAAGGTTTGCTAAGTGTGTCTTAAATCTCCAGTCGGAAGAACCGTCCATACCTGCAGAGGTAAATGCGGAGAAACCGAGTTCGGAGGAACGTGCGGTAATGTCTTCCGCTACCTTCTTTAAGTCTGCAAAGGACTTGATGTCATCCACACTGTAGCCGGCTTCATTCAGCAGGGTTTTGTTGCAGATGAGACCATAGGACTCGATAACATAAGCGATACCTGCAACGGAATCTCCGTCCTTTAAGGCGTAATCCTCGCTGGTCAGTTCGTTGAATACTGCGGTACCGGAGAGGTCATAGCAGTAATCCTTCCAGTTTGCCAGACCTACGGGGCCGTTTACCTGGAATAAGGTAGGAGCACCGCTCTTGCCCATTTCACTCATCAGAGTGGTTTCATAGTTGCCGCTTGCTGCGGTAACAACAGTTACCTTTGTACCTGTCTGTTCGGTATAGGTCTTTGCCAGTGCCTGCCACTGCTCATCCTGTTCCGGTTTGAAGTTCAGGTAATATACGGAGCCGCCTGCTGCGGTGTTTTCATTTTCTTTGTTGTCCGCTGCGGTGCTTTCGCTGCCGTTTCCTGCATTGTTTGTGTTGTTATTGTCGCTGCCGCATCCGGTAAGGGTACCTACTGCCAGCGCCGTTGCCATTCCAAGGGCAAATAAACGTTTTACATTTTTCATACTTTTTCTCCCTTTCTTTTTAGAATGTGCTGCCGTGCAGCACGTTTCTTTGTTATGCACTTATCATAGCAGTAAACTTCCCACTACCATTATCAAATATTCAACCTTGAATGCAAAAAATTAAACCTGACGGTTATTGTTCCGCCTCATATTCCTTTATGCTTTCATCCGCCATTTTCACAAAGCCTTCCGTATCAATTTTCCCTTCCTTCAGAAGGGGCAGCGCCTCTCCTATCGTTTCCTCCTGCAGAATGGAATTCCATTTTACCTGATAATTGGGAACAATCTGCGCAGCTCCGGTGAATGCTTCCATATAATCGGAAAGCACCTTGGGGGCTTCCTCAAAATCCTGTGTAAAAAAGGCTTCTTTTTCCTGTTTGTTGTAATGGGTGCGGAATTTCAAGAATTCCACTGCCGCCTCCTTTACCTCGTCGCTGTAGGTGGACACCACTGCCCAGCCGAAGGTCTCCGGAGAGGCTACCATGGTCCTTTGCGGAAAGGCCGCAAAACGCACCTTATCCTCCCAGCCGTCCGGAATCTGGTCAATCAGCCAGTAACCGTTGGCGAGCATGGCTGCCTTGCCCGAAAAAAAGTTGCTGTACGCCACATCGTAATCCACATGCAGAGCATCCTCCGTGGTGTAGGTGAAAAGCTTCTGCAGGGTTGCCGCCAGCTTGTAACCGCTTGGGTTGTCATAGCTTTCCGGCAGCATCCGTCGCATGAAATCCGCTCCCTCCGGATCCTCCGCCACTGCCGCCGTGGCAATCAGCATGGGGGCCCAGCCGGTACCTTCCGTATGCAGGGCCAGCGGTGTGATCCCCTTCTCCTTCAGCTTATCACAGCAGGCATAAAATTCCTCCCATGTGGCAGGAAAGCTGTCTATCCCCGCCTGTGTGAACAGTTCTTCGTTATAAAACATACCGGCACAGGTAAAGGCTGCCGTGCTGATGGGACCTAAATACACCTTTCCGTCCTCATAGGTGCATCCCTTTAAGACCGCCGGTTCGATTTCCGCCATCCATTCCGCATCTTCCTCTAAATAAGGTGTCAGATCGGTGAGCCGTCCCTCCTCCACCATCATCTGGTAAAAGGACGGCACCGTGCACACATCATAGATTATGGCGGGCAGGGTTCCGGTCACATTCATACGTTTTAAGTTCTGCCGGTATTCCTCTTCCGTTTCCAGCACCCACTGCACATCCAGATAATATTTTCCCTCGTATGCCTTGTTGAAGGCATCCGCCAGCTCCTGGTTGTTCTTCTTTCCCGTGGTAGGATCCACTGTAAAAATAATGGGAATCCGCACCTCCTCCGGGCTTTCCTCTTCGGTTTTATTTTTATTTCTGCTGCCGCAGCCGGTCATAAGAATGCCCAGCAGACTCACGGCAAGAAACAACACCAAGGCTCTTTTGCCATTTCTATTCTTCTTCATTCTGCCCACCTCCTCCGGGAATATGGATGATACATGTTGTGCCGTCCTCCTCTGCCCGGTACCGGTAGCGGACGTTGTCCCCGTATTTCAGGCGCAGTCTGGTAAGTACATTCACGACCCCATATCCGTTTTTCTGATTGGGGAAGCTTTTCTTTGCCTCGGAAAGCGGCTTTTCGTTCAGGGCATTGATTTTTTCCGCCATATCCTCCTCAATGGGCGTACCGTTATTGTAAACCACAAGCAGTAAATCACCGCCGTCCCGGTATATGCGGATGGCAATGATACCGCCCTCGTATATTTCCCGGAACCCGTATTTAATGGCATTTTCCACAAGGGGCTGTAAAATCAGCTTGAGAACATAGGTTTTCTCCGGCTCCACCTCGCAGTCCACCGTGTAAGTAAACAGGTTTTCGTTTCGGATTTCCTGAATCTGAAGGTAACTTCTGACATTCTCCAATTCATCCGCCACCGTCACAATATCATTTCCTTTACTTAAGGAAAGCCGCAGATATTTGGAAAGTGCCTGAATCATTTTCATGGTTGTTTCTTCTTTATTAATACGTGCCAGCATGTATATGGTGTCCAGCGTGTTATACAGAAAATGTGGGTTGATCTGGCTGATCAGCATATTCAGTTCGCTGGTACGCAGCTCCTTCTGCTGGTCCTTGATTTCCGTCAGAAGGTTTTCGATGTTACTGAGCATTTTATTGTAGGAATTTCCAATCCGGTCCAGCTCCGTATTGGTATGCAGATGCACCTGGTGGGAAAAATCGTTGCCGTCGAACTCCGTCATTGCCCTGCTAAGCACCTTAATGGGCCTGGTAATTTTGTTGGAAAAATACACACTCAAGACTACCGCAATGGCAATAACCAGAAAATAGATACTAAACAATACCATCATAATTCTACCGGTGCCTTTCGTTAACACCCTCTCCGGTATTATGGTAAAGACCGAAAAGCCGCTCTGCTTCTGCTTATACAGGAAAAGCATTCCCTCCGCCACTCTTTCGCCCTGCAGCACAACGCCGGTTTTTTCTTCTACGGCATAGTCCGCCAGCAGTCTTTTTGTGCTTTCCGTCAGGGAAAAGGAAGCAGGGAACCAGGAGTCGCAGATGTTGCCGCCGCCATCCATTACACCCATGGCGGCTTCCCCGGTAAAGGAATCGCCGCCCTCTTTTATACTGTCCAGAAATTCGCTGTCCATTTTCAAAAACAAATACCCCGGCTCATGGGCATAATCTAAGCTGTGTACCTTTCTGCCGATAAAGAGCGCTTCCTTCCCGGTGCCGAATAAGGTATCCTCCGCCACAAACCAGACCGTATCCGCATAGGAATCCCCCAGCCTGGTCAAGAGACCGCTTTCCGAAAAATCCGCATAGGGAATTTTGGAATAAGAACGTGTATACAGATTCTGCTTGTTATCCACGTAACAGTATTCGGAAACATGGTCCAGATTGATGTAGGCAAAATATTTACTTAAAGAATTCTTTTCCACTTCCTCAAGCGGCTTTGCCTTCAGGCTCTGCTGCACCTGGTCGTTTAAGATACATTCCTCCGTAACCTTATCCGCTTTCTGGAACAAAGTATCTAAGGAAATCCCCATCTTTTCATTCAGGAAAGCATACTGGTTCGTCACAATGCCCAGCATATTGCCGCGCATATAAAACCAGACTCCTACGCTGGACAGCAAAAGCGCCAGCAGTAAAAGTCCGATTGTATACCTTAAATATTTTTTTTGAAATCCCGATACACTTTTTTTCTTTCTCATGCGTCAAATTCCTTTTTGTATTCGCTGGGCAGTTTTCCGGTGTATTCCTTAAACAGATGGGCAAAGTAGGAAGGATTGCTGATTCCTATCTGGTCACAGATGCTGCCGATGCTCTCTGCATTGTTCTGCAGAAGCTTCTTTGCTTTTTCCATGCGGCACTGCAGCAGGTACTTTTTAAAAGACATGTGAAAGGTTTCCTTAAACATCCTGCCGAAGTAAACCGGGTTTAAGTAAATATGGGTGGCAACGGAAACAATGGACAAATCCTCTTCCTGTAAATGCTCCTCCACGTAAGCCACCGCTGCGTTCATATATTCCTTGCCGCCCTTGATGTCGTGGGCTTCCGCGTATTCCTTCCGAAGCTCTACCGCCCGGCACAGGATTTTGTAGCAGACATCCACTTCCTTGGAGGCATGCAGGCTCTGCATATTGGAATAATAATTCTGAAACTGTTTCTTTAACTCCTCCGTCATACCATAGGAGTCCTCAACCGCCATTTCCGCTTCCAGCATCACACCGTGCATTTTCTGACGCTGCAGATCCTCATCATCCGGCAGAGCATAAAGAAAGCGGATAAAGGCTTCCTTTAAGCTTTTTTCGTCATTCTTCCGGATAGCACCGAGAATGGGCAGGGTTTCCTCCGTATTTTCTTCCTTTGCCGCCTTTCCGCCGAATTCTTCCTTGACGGCAAAGGTGCTTCCCCCGGAAACCGTTGCCAGTTCAAACAGCTTTTCTGCCTCTTCATAGCTTTTCCGGATACCCGTAAGTCCCTTGTAGGGCTTGGATATGGATGCCACCACGGGACTCTTTAATTCTTCCCTTGCATTCTCCAAAAAAGCCTTCAGCTCATGCACCGTTGTATTTTCTTTGGTTTTGACGACAAAAATTTCCGCACCCGTTTCGGAAGGAAAATGCCAGAAAAAATACCGGCTTCCGATTTTTTCCTGTAACAATTTTTCCAGGGCAAAACGGGAAGCTTCGTACTCCAGCGCATTAGTGATTTTATAGGCAATATCAATATCCGCTTCCACGGTAATGAACCGTTCTTCTTTTTCCGGCATCTGACCGACAGTTTCCAGCACCTCCGTCAGTTTTTCAAAAGGTATCTGATCCTGCAGATATTTCTGCACCACCACCTGTAAGAAACTCACAGAGTCCCTTTTCACCATCCGTTCCCAGTTTTCAAACTTTTCCGCATTCTTTTTCTGCTCCATGCAGGTTTTATATGCACTCTCCATGGTTTCCTGCAGTTTTTCGTCCTCAATGGGCTTTAAAAGATATGCAAACGCTCCTAATTCACATGCCTGCTGGGCATAGGAGAAATCCCTGTAAGCGCTTAATACAATAAACAGACATTCCTGTCCTGTTTTTTTGATTTCCTCCATGACCTGCAGACCGGTGACCTGTTTCATACGGATGTCCGTAAGCACCACATCCGGCTGCTTTTCCCTTATGATGCGGATGGCCTGCTCCCCACTCTGGGCGGTACCCACCACCCGAAAGCCCATCCGGTCCCATTCATAGGTATTGACCAGTCCTTTTAACAGAATCGGTTCATCATCTACAATTACAAGTTTTAACAATTCCATACATTTATCCTGCATTCGTGTGATTACGTTATATTTTGTGACACCTTCAGTTTACTTCTAAAATGCAAAAAATCATACTAATTACCATACCCCGAATATAAAAAATCATACTTTTTACATCCTATGTACGGTTTTCTTATAGACAATGCTAAAATAAATACCCTCCGCAATTGCTGTAATCGTCCAGGAAAAGATATAGAGAAGATACAGGGACGGAATGGTGTGGAAATACGCAAATACGGTATAAATCCAGATGACACGGAACACGCAGGAGCCCATTACCACGATAATGGTGGGAACCACGCTTTTGCCAAGACCTCTGGATGCCGCTATGGTGCAGTCCATGAACGGCGCCATCACAAAGGAAAAGCCCATAATACGCAGTCTCTGCATGCCGGCATCTATAACCTCGGTGTTGTTGGCAAACAAAGATAAAAACTGTCTTCCTGACAAAAGCAGTACACCGCCCGCAAGAGCAGCCACTCCGGCACCGTAAAACAGACTGATGAAATAGCTCTTCTTCATACGTTCCTTTTTGCCCGCTCCCCTGTTCTGTCCGATGAAGCTGGCGCATGCCGTGTAGAACGCATTCAGGATATTGAAAATAACCGTATCCGCATTGGCCGCCGCCGAGTTGCCGGATACCATAACCGTATCAAAGGAATTGACGCCCATCTGCACAAACAGATTTGCGATGGCAAAAATGGCGTTCTGGATGCCGGTGGGCAGTCCGATTAACAGCACGGATTTTGCGGCGTCCTTATGCAGCCGTATTTTTCTTACGGACAGATTGCATTCATCCTCCCTGCGCAGCAGATTGGCAATGATAAGCACTGCCGATACATACTGGGCAATCACACTGGCAATCGCGACGCCCGCTGCCGCCAGATGCATCACAATGACAAAAAACAAATTCAGCAGGACATTCAGAATACCCGCAATGCTTAAGTAAACCAACGGATGCCTGGTATCCCCACCGGCGCTCATTACGCCGTTGCCGAAATTGTAAACCGCCATACCGGGCAGACCCAGCGCATAAATCCGCAGATACAGTACCGCCTGCTCCAGCAGATCTTCTTTGGTTTTCATGAGGGTAAGCACCGGTCTTGCCAGTACAAAGCACAGGATGCAGGCAGCCATACCCACAATAAAGCATAAAATCAGGGAAGTGTGGATGGTCTGTTCCACATTTTTTTTATCCCTGGCTCCCAGGCCCAGCGCCACCTGTACGTTGACACCACTCCCCATACCGATTAAAAATCCCACAAATAACGAAACGAGAAGGGTTGTGGAGCCGACGGCTCCCAGCGCCTTGTAGTCGGCAAACTTACCGACTACCGCCACGTCGCTTAAATTGAACATGACCTCCAAAAGCTGGGAGAGCATCAACGGAACACTGAATAAAAAGATGTTCTTCCACAAAGACCCTTCTACCATATTAATCGTTGTTTTCTTTTTGTTTTTTGTTTCTCCGCACATGACGATGTCTGCACAACAGTACTATCCCCACGATAACAGCCACCGCTGCCACGGCTATGCCGGTAATAAGCAGCGTACTGTTTTTACTGTTTTCTCCTATCTTAAATGTTCCTTCCGCATCTGCCGTAAATTCTATGTAGCTGCCGATGACGCGGGAGTCCGTTTTTTCAAAGTTTCCGTTCTTTTCCACTAAAATGTGGCAGTTGTCGCTGTCCTCACAGTATACACGCAGGGTAACTTCTCCCTGATACAGGGTGCCTTTCTCGGTATCCTCCTTCGGATTTTCCACCCGGTAACGGTACACGCCGTCCTCCTGTGTGACACTTAAGCATGCGCCCGGATAAAATTCTCCGGCTGCCATTAAAACCGCCTTGCCGCCCTCCACCGTATCCTCGGAGGCAACGGAGGCAATCCATTCCCTGTATTCCGCGTTGAGAACGGTATTGCTGCGGATGCCTGCCTCGTCGATTTCGGGCCAGCTTCCGTAGTAGCCTTCTTTTTCCGGTACTTCCGGAAGGTCCAAATCGGAAAGCCTGCTGCCGTAGGTGCAGTTTATCTTTGCCACCTCTTTGTCATCCGCCATAAATGTAACCGTGAAGTAGGTAAAGGCATCCGGCACATTTTCCATATTGCTCAGTTCTTCGTAGCTGATGGGGCAGGCGCCGTTTTCATAGCCGATGCCGTCCACACCGTCCATGCCGCCTTCCACATAATAATTGCCGTACATGGTGCCGTTATCCTTCAGGGAACCGGCAATGCCGCCACCCGCTTCTCCGCTCATGGAAACGGTGTTGCATGCATAGCTGTAGAAAATATCACAGCCTCTGCCGGTAATACCTCCCACATAATTTTTACCGGTGATATTGCCCATGCTGTAGCAGCTCCGGATGGCATAATCCGCAGAACCGGCAATTCCGCCTACATTGCTGCCGCCGGTACTTTCAACGTCCGCATAGGACTCGCAGGAAATAATGGCGCCGTAATCCGCTTTTCCCGCAATACCGCCTACGCAGTCCTTTTTACCGGTCACCTTACCGGTGTTGCGGCTGTCGCGCACTACTGCCTTCACCGTCTGCTCCACATCAAAGCTTTCCGCACCGGAAAGAGTGATATCCTCCTCCGGGTCAAAATCGTATTCCGTGGCAATCTGTCCCACGATACCGCCCACGTTGGTGTCGGCTTCTATGGTTCCCCGGTTGATACAGAGAGTAATCTTCCCCTTCTGGAAACCGGATGTATCGTAAAGAGCTTCGTCAGCCACTTCCGATTCCGTACCGGGATCACCCGGTGTCACATCCCCGTCCGTTGCCGGTTCGTCGGAGGTGTCTTCTATGGAGATGCCTTCATAACGGAACAAATCGTCCCTGATTTCGCTGGTAAGCTTCCGCAGAACCCTTGCCTGTTCTGTCAGGGCATCCATATTCCCACTGTTTGTATCCGCGGATTTTTCCAACAGATCCGCCAGAGCCTCCAGGCTGTTCGTGGCGTCATCCAGATTCTTGTTGAGTAATTCCAGATTGTTCTTTATAACGCTTTCCCTGCTCTCTGTGGCATCCGTCATGGTGTCTATATGGCCGGAAGTGCTTTCTCCGAACTTCTTCAGGGCTGTTTTATAGCTTTCCCAGTCATCATTGCCGGAAATATCCGGCCAGGAATCATTGCCTGATATATCAAACCAGGGATTGTTTCCTGAAATATCGTCCCACGGGTTGTTGCCGGAAATATCATCAAGGGGACTGTCCGCCGTAACATTGCCTGCCTCAGAGCCAGCCATGCCTTCCACCTCCCGGGGTGGGTCATCGGGGTCGGGCTTCATTCCGTTGTTGCCGGACACGTCGGCAAGGTCATCATTCAGTTTCCGTATATCGTTGCTGACACCGCCAAGCTCCTGATTGTAAATATACCAGAGATCCACTGCTGCCGTGGAAAGCTCTTTCCCGGCGGCATTTGCTCCCTTTAAGCTGCCTGATATCTGCCTGGCTATCTGTGTGGCGTCCCTATTTGTCTTGCTGATTTCATCGTAAGTGGCATCCAGCAGGTCAAGGAATTTGTCCGTTTCCCGGTCCAGTTCCTGCAGCTTGTCGCTTAAATACTGGATTTCCAGAAAAGGCTCCATCTGACCGGCCATACCGCCCACGTCCTTACGTCCCAGAACATGTCCGTTATTGGTGCAGCTCTGTAGGTAACCCTGATGCAGTCTGCCCACGATACCGCCGATGTTATAGCCCACATGCTCATAACCGATATCGCCGGTATTTACGCAGAAATAAATCTTGCCGCCAGAAATACCCGCAATACCACCGGTATCCGTATGGGCAGCCACATTGGAGGTACTGTTGAGTTTTTCTAAATTGTCCACGGAAAAATCATCCAGATCATAGGTTACTTCCGTACTGTAGGTGTTGATTTTACCGCTGTTACCGCAGTTGTTCAGAGTACCGTCGTTGCTGCCGGCAATACCTCCCGCGGAATGGTCTCCCAAAATCACGCCGGCATTCTTGCATCGGCGGATTTCACCGGTTTCCGCATTGCTTCCGGCAATGCCGCCCACGTTGGTATCGCCGATGACCGTACCGGTAAAGCTGCAGTTTTCCACAAGTCCGTAGTTCACACCTACAATGCCGCCTACCTGCTTTGCCGTTCCGTCCGGGGCTACCCGTCCTTCCACGGTCAGTCCCTTCACAATACCGCCATCCTGCACATAGCGGAACAGACCCTTGTCGGAGCCTGCTGATGTGATTTCTAAATTGCTGATATGGTGTCCCGCACCGTCAAAATAACCGCCGAAGACCGGAATGCAGAGCTCATCCGCACCGGTCAGGCTGATGTTGTCCGTAAGAATGACCAGCTTGTCCACGGACCATTCGTCCACGCTGCAGTCTGCCGCGAATTTGCGCAGCTCCTCTTCCGTGCCGATTTCTATCCTGGTATATACTTTATCCGCCTGCTGTGTACGGTAGCTGCCGCCCCTGTACTGCTCGTAAGTGGGAACCTCTGCCGCCAGTGCCGGAAATGTGGTCTGCAAAAGAATGAGTGCCGTGCAGACACCTGCCAAAACCTTCTTACTCTTCATGGTCTGCCACCTCACTTTCTGTTCCTTCCGTAGCTGTTTCTTCTGCCGAAGGTCCTTCATCCTCATCTTTTATAGTGCTTTCCCCTTCCATCCGCACTAAATCCCTGGGGCGCACCACCGCACCCATTTCACCGTCAATGATACCCTGGAAATCGCCGTCCAGCACACCGTTTACATAACCTCTGATATGACCGTTCATGAAGACACGTCCCTTGGCGGGCAGCGCCCTTGTCACATCCCGTTTTAAGGTAAATGCCGTCTTCTGGATGATAATATCACCCACAAGCAGGGTCTGGGGCAGTGCTAAAAGCACCAGTAAAATAGAAGTCAGGGTACCGCGTCCCAGCGCCAGACCGATTGCCGCTACCGCTGCATTGGAGGAAACTCCGCTGATGATAAATCCCGCCGCCACCAGCATGGAACCGCTGGTTACAATGGTGGGGAATGCCTGGTTTAAGGACTCAATGGCAGCTTCCCTGATATCCATGTAATTCTTCAGATCCATGTACCGGCTGGTTATAACAATCGCGTAGTCAATGGTCGCGCCCATCTGGATAGCCGATACCACCAGATAACCTAAGAAGTAAACCGGCTCATTCAAAAGATACGGCAGGGAGAAGTTCATCCAGATACTTCCCTGGATGGTCACAACCAGCAATACGGGAAGACCTGCCGACTGGAAGGTAAACAGCAGAATAATCATAACAAATACCGCCGTCAGCACGGTAATGATGGTATTGTCCGTTGCAAAGGAGTCGCCCAAATCCTTATCACTGGTGGAGTTGCCGACCAGCAGTATCGAATCTACGTCGTAGTATTGTGCCACGGTATTGCGGATTTCCTCCAGCGCCGCTTCCGTTTCGTCGCCTTCCACCGGGACGGAAAGCTCCAGAACAAAGCGGGTGTCGTCTTCACCAAGGAGCTGGTCCTTAGCGATTTTTATCTGGGAGTATGCATCCGTCAGTGTTCCCTCCAAATCACCGGAAAGAGTGATATTTCCCTTTTCCTTCTGATCGTAAATAAACAGGAACATATCAATAAACGGTACCTTGTAGTTGCTGACACCGTCAATCAGAGCACCGTAATTATCGTCGTTCAAAGCATATGCGGAGTACAAGGTATTGGCAATTTCCACATCCATATCCAGCATTTCCGCAAACTGTCTCGGAGAAAGCTGCTCCGTCAGCGTATAGCCGTCCATGGCTTCGATGTTGGCAAGTCCCTGACAGGATTTGACATAAGAGAGCCTGGACAGGGCATTTAAGGCTCTTGCCTCTTTTTCATAATCGCCGTTCGGCACCAGAACCGCAAGCTGGTTGACTTCGCCGAATTCCTTGTTTACCATGCTCACCGAGAATTTATTGTCGCTCATACGGCTGGCGCTTAAGGAGTTTACATCAAATGCATACTGCGCTTTGTTGGAAAGGAAAAACGCCACAATAACCGCCACGATAAGCAGGGGCGGTACGATGTAACGGGTTGCCACACAGAACCTGCCGACTGCCGTAATCTTCGGAACGAAGCTTTTGTGGTGGGTATTGTCGATAGCCTTGGAAAACGTAAGCAGAAGTCCGGGCATCAGGAAGAATACCGCCACCATACTGAAGATAATGGATTTGGCAAGAATAATACCCATATCGTAACCGATTCGGAACTGCATGAACATCATGGCTACCATACCGGAAACCGTGGTTAAGGAACTGGAAGAAATCTCCGGGATTGCCTTACTTAATGCCACGATAACCGCTTCCCTCGCATCCTTGCTTTCATGCTCTTCCATGAAACGGTGGGCTAAAATGATGGCATAGTCCACCGCCAGACCAAGCTGCAGTACCACGGCAATGGAGTTTGTTACAAAGCTGATGGTGCCGAACCAGAAGTTGGTTCCCTTGTTTAAAATTGCCGCTACTATAAAGGTCATCAGGTAAACCGGAATTTCCGCATAGGTGGTGGAGGTAAACAGAAGCACCGCCACGATAACCACTGCCGCCAGACATAAGATTAAAATCATGTCGTTGTTCAGGTCGGAGGCATCTCTTTCCTCCTGTCCGATATCGGAAGAATAATACACGTCGTATTCGGAAAGCTCGGAAAGCAGGTTTTCCAGATTTTCCTTGGTGTTTTCCGAATCCGCATCCTCGTCAAACGTCACGGAGTAAAGCGCCTCCATGTCGTGATAGTGGTCCTTCGTATCGTCAAAATTTAACATACTGACGCCGGGCAGCTCCTTGATTTTCTCCGAAAGCTTTTCCGCCTCGTCGTAGGTAATGTTGCAGACTAAAATCCGGGCGCTGCCATAGGTAATAAACTGCTCATCCATCCGGGTAAGACCACGCCTTGTCTCGGTGGTATCCGGCAGGTAGGTAGTCAGGTCGTTGTTGACCTTTACCTTATTCATACACAGCACGCTGAATACACACAGTACGATAAATACGAGATAAAATCCCTTCCTTTTATCCACAATCAATGTGGCAAGCTTAACCATAAAGGATTCGTCTTTTTTCTCTTTCGCCATTTTAATCCTCCTTGTTTTGCGCAGCAAAATGCGACTGCCTCTGCAGGAGCAGAGGATTTATTTCCCTTTGATGTATTACTTCTTTTTCCATCCCGCATAAAGAACTATGGATTTCGGAGCGCTCCAGTCGGGCTCCGCCGCCCCCTCGTCCGTTTCGTAAAATGCCGTCGGATACAGCAGCTCCACACTTTGGGAAGCCTCTGCACCGGTGCCGTTTTCCTCTCCTGCCTCCGGTGTTTCAAACCAGCCGGTGAAGGTGTAACCCTCCCGCACAGGAACCGGGTAAGCGCAAAGGTAAACCGCTCCGGCGGAAGCAAGCGGTGTCGCCGCATTATAGGTTATGCTTTCCTCTCCTTCGATAAGACCGCCCTGTGCCTGTAAAATCAGGGTATTGGTCATGTTGCTTCCCGTCTGCGTGCCGTTCCCGCTCTCTGCGGTTCTCCACGCCGCATGGATTTCCACTTCCCGGACACCGTCCGCGGGTGCAAAGCATAACAAATCTTCCTCTGTCAGCGTATCCGGCAGAAGTACAAGCTTCGGACCGCCGTCCGCCTTCTTCTTTTTATAATAATTATAATAAGCAACCCAGCCTAAAAATTCATAGCCGTTCTCTTCCTGTGTCTTGTCATAGGAAGGAAGCGTGTAACTGCCGCCCTCTGTAAAATAACTTTCCGCAAGCGTTTCCTCTGCCAGAAGCAAATTGTATTCGCCAAGACCGCTCTGCAGAAAGGATTCCTCATCAAAAGAATCATTGTAAACCAAAATATGTACGGTGCCGTCCGCAAGCGGATACTCCGGTATGCAGTCTGCTGCACCGGTGTTATCCGACGCGCCGGTATTGTCTGCCGTTTCGGTATTACCTGATGCGTCGGTGTCGCCCGCCGCTGCGGTATTATCCGTTTTTCCGGCTTCGGTTCCTTCATCCGTTTTGGGACCCGTCGCATTCTCGGTAATCTCCGTACCGTCCGCCGGTATGTCCTTTCCGGGGTCCGTCACCCCAAACAGGACACAGCCCGCCAGCACAAAAGCGGCTGTCATTCCGTACATCCGGCGCATGCGCCTGTTCCGCTTTTTCTCCGGTTCGTCCGGCGTTTTCCCGCCGCCCTGCAAAAATTCGTCGGGAAGGGGCGTGTACTCCGCTCCCGGACTGTTCAGTTCCTCCGGCATGGGATATTCCCATTCTGTTTTTCCCCGTTTCATAGGTGTCCCCCTGCTTACTCTGTCAATGGTTTCCGGTGTTCATGGTTCTCCTTATCACCTGTTGTGGACATCCACCTGGGGATACGGGCATTCCACACCCAGTTTGCGGAAGCCGAGCAGCAAATCATGGTTTAAGATACGGTTTGCGGCAAATACGTTTTTCTCGGTAACCGGCGCCACAAAGCGCAGCAGCACATCGGACTCCTCCAGTGCCTGCACACCCAGATAAACCGGCATACCCTTAAATACGTCCTCATGCTTTTCGTAAATTTCCTTTAAGAGTCCCGGCAGCTTTTCCTCAAATTTCTCTAAATCAGTTTCATAGGGAACGGCAATGTCGCACACGGACTTGGAAAAATTGTCCGAACGGTTCAGGATGTTTTTCATCTCGGAATTGTTGATGATTTTTACATTGTCGCCGCTGTCCGTAATGCAGGTAGTGCGGATGCCGATGCTCGTTACCACGCCGCGGAAGCCGTTGACCTCCACGATGTCCCCCACATTATACTGGTTTTCCAAAAGCATAAAGGTACCGGTCACAATATCCGCAATGAGGCTTTCGGCGCTGAAGCCCACAATCAGAGCCAGAATGCCGATACTGGCAATAATGGTGGTAATATTGACGCCTAAAATGGTGAGCCCGAAACAGATCACCGCAATAAATGCCGCATACTTAATCAGGCTGCAGATTAAAGAAAGAACAGAGCCTGTTCTGTGTTTTTTCGGTTTGACAAGCTGCAGCACAAACAGCAGCAGATTTTCTAAAAGCAATATACTTACTACCATAATAAGCAGCTTCACCAAGGTGGTACCGTCAAAGGTAAATACCTTTTTTAACTCCTGCGCATCAATCAGCTTTACTCCGAAGCCGATGCCGAGCATTACTAAAAGTAGCAACGCATACACAATTACTTTTAACAGGTTCTTTTTCTCTTTCATACATTTTCCCCTTTCCTGTTTCTGCCAACATTTTATCTTAGAACTATTTGTTTGTCCATATAAGAAATGCCAAAAAGCTGTCCACGCAAGAAGAGCTTTTTGGCATTTTTCATTGTTTTATTTTTCTGCTGCCGGATTCTCCTTTGTATTGTATAAATCGGGAAGCTCGTCCAGGGTAATCACATAATCGTCGTTGTAAATTTCGTTTAAGGTATCGGTATCATTGTGGTCGGTAATGTGCTCCGTATGCCAGGTCATGAACCATACCCAGCCCGCATTTGTCGTGGTAAGCTGATCCACGGTAGGAATGCGTCCGCATTCATGGAAGCAGATGGGCCTTTCTTCTCCCACCACATCCTTTACTTTATTATACAATGCCGCATTGGATCCGTCATTGTAGGAATCCGCACCGGCAATGTCCACATAGGCATCTCCGGGATACCAGTCGGCGTAGCCGTTGCCGTTGCTGGAATAACCCAGTACCCAGATTAAATTGTCCAGTCCCCAGTAATTGGTGTAACGGTCGTACATCATGACCCAGAGCTTTTTAAAGTTTTCCGAGCCGCCCTTGCCCCACCAGAACCAGGCGCCGTCAAATTCATGGAACGGACGCCAGAGCACGGGAATGTTTTCTTCCTTAAGCTCCTGCAGCGCTTCGGCTGCCTTGTCCATTCCTTTGATAAGGGTTTCGTATTCCGGGGTGCCCTCGGTAAGCGCTTTGTCCCAGTCGGTGATTGTGGTGTTCATGCACTCGCTCCAGCTTCCCGAGAAATCGGAACCGCAGTGCCAGCAGATGGTCACGATACCGCCTCTGTCATACCATTCCTTTGCCCTTCTGTTCACGCCGTCGAAGTCATCATTCATATAGTCCAGACCGCGGATGGCGGGATATTTTCCGGTGTTGTCGTAAATGTAGTCGAATTCGTACTGTTCGCTGCCCATCCAGGTTGACTCCTGCTGCCCGGATAAAATAGCATTTCCGTAGGTGTCACAGATGTAGGTAAACAGGTCCTGCGCCGCCTCACTGGCGTCAGGGTTTGACAGAACGCCCGGCGTGTAGACCGCGTTTTCCGCTGCATCGCCGGCATCGGTGCTGCCGGCAGCATCCTCCGTCTGCTGTGTGTTGCCGGTGTTGTTATTGTCCTCCGTCTGCTGCGCATTGGTTTCGTTTTCTCCGCTGCCGGACATAGCGCAGGCTGCCATGCCCACTGCAAGCGTCAGGACACACAATAAAGCAAGTAATCTTTTTTTCATAATCATCAGTATTCCTTTCCTGCTGTTTCAGATTGTCTACATTATATAACAGATAAGAGTTAAAAAGCAACGGGACTTCACCGTCATAATAATATGTTTGAAGTGGGGGGATTTATCTGTCAAGAGGGCTTGCCTTTGTTTTTCAGAATGTTATAATAGAAATGCACAAACTGCAAAGAGCGGCACATTCTGTTTTACCGAAATAATGTGTCCTCGGAAAGGCTAAACTATGTGGGCATACGAAAGTGTATTTTATCAGATTTATCCCCTGGGCTTCTGCGGCGCACCCTTTGAAAACGACGGTGTGCCGACACACAAAATCAAAAAGGTGGAGGACTGGATTCCCCATATGAAAAAATTAGGCATCAATGCCGTCTATTTTTCTCCGGTATTTGAGTCCGACACCCACGGCTACAACACCCGGGATTACAAGAAAATAGATGTCCGTCTGGGCACCAACGAAGATTTTAAGGAGGTCTGCAATAAGCTCCACGAAAACGGCATCAAGGTTGTTTTAGACGGCGTTTTCAACCATGTGGGCAGGGGCTTTTACCAGTTCCAGGATGTCTTAAAAAACAGAGAGCATTCTCCTTATTTAAATTGGTTCCATATCAACCTCTCCGGCAACGACGCGTACAATGACGGTCTCTGGTACGAAGGCTGGGAGGGCAACTACGACTTAGTCAAGTTGAATTTACAGAACAATGACGTTGTGGAACACATTTTAGATGCCGTAAACTACTGGATTGATTATTTTGACATCGACGGTCTGCGTCTGGATGTGGCTTACTGTCTGGATGAAAATTTTGTCAGACGCCTGCGCAGCTTCACCGACAGCAAAAAGCAGGATTTCTTCCTGCTCGGCGAAATGCTGCACGGCGATTACAACCGCATGATGAACGATGCCATGCTGCATTCCGTTACCAATTACGAATGCTACAAGGGTCTGCACTCCAGCTTCAACAGCATGAACCTGTTTGAAATCGTCCACTCCCTGCTCCGTCAGTTCGGACCGGAAAACTGGACTCTTTATAAAGGCAAGCATCTTCTCTCCTTCGTGGACAACCACGATGTGACCAGAGTGGCAAGCATTCTGCAGAACGAAAAGCATCTGCCCCTCATTTATGCCCTCTGCTTCGGCATGCCCGGCATCCCCTGCGTATATTACGGCAGCGAATGGGGCGAAAAAGCAAATAAAAGCGAGGGCGACCCGGCTCTGCGTAAGTGCTTTGATGCTCCCGTTTTCAATGAACTTTCCGAATGGATTTCCAAGCTGGCGGAAGCCAAGAAGAACTCCCGCGCCTTGAATTACGGAGACTTCCGTTCCGTTGTTCTGACAAACAGACAATGTATTTTTGAAAGAAAAACAGACGGCGAGCGCGTGCTGGTTGCCATCAATGCGGATGCTGCTCCCTATACCGCACACTTTGATGCGGGCTGCGGCACCGCCGTGGATTTAATTACCGGAGAGCTCAACGATTTCGGTGGCGGCAGCGAGCTTCCCCCTTACAGCGCTTATTTCTGGAAGATGGAACGGTAAGGAGGATTTATGTCCCAGATTACCAAACGTGCCCTGGAGGCATCCCTTAAGAATCTGCTTTTGCAAAAGCCCTTGAATAAAATTACCATCAACGATATTACCGAGGACTGCGGCATCAACCGCATGACCTTTTACTACCACTTTAAGGATATTTACGATCTGGTGGAGTGGGCTTGTCTGGAGGATGCCACCAAGGCGCTTGAGGGCAAGAAAACAGCGGAGACCTGGCAACAGGGATTTTTACAGATTTTCTATGCAGTCCGGGAAAACAAGCCATTTATTATGAATGTTTACCACTGCGTGAGCAGGGAACAGGTGGAAAAATACCTGACACCGCTGACCGACAACCTTCTTTTAGGTGTGATTGCCGAGTTTTCCGAAGGCATGGTCGTCCGGGATGAGGATAAGGAATTTATCGCCCAGGTCTACTCCTATTCCTTCATCGGCATTATGATTGACTGGATTAAAGACGGCATGAAGCAGGACCCGGAAACCCTGGTGGAACGGTTTACTCTTGTTATACAGGACGACATCCGGATGGCGCTGAACCGTTTCCGCAAGGACAAACCGTTATAAAACCCTGTTTTTATCAAAACAGACAGAATGATAAAAATTTTGACAGCTTTTTCCCCATGATTATTTTTTAGTCATGGGGATTTTTCTGTCTATGGTTCTTTTTCCCGAATACAGGTATAGTAAAGCCATCGAAAGGAAAAAATAAATTGATTTTCCTATTCACATGAAACAAAAACCAACAAACATCAACAGGAGGTAATAATTATGTATTACGGAGCAGGAACTTATGAAGCATTTGCACATCCGGAGAAACCGGAAGGCGTTGACAGAAAATCAGCTTATATTATCGGTACCGGTCTTGCCGGACTATCGGCAGCATTTTATCTCGTAAGAGACGGTCAGATGAAGGGTGAACGTATTCACCTGTTGGAAAAATTAGATTTGGCAGGCGGCAGCTGCGACGGCCGCAAGGATATCACAAAGGGCTTCTATATGAGAGGCGGACGTGAAATGGACAACCATTTTGAATGTATGTGGGATATGTTCCGCGACGTTCCTTCCATCGAGACCCCGGAGGTTTCCGTGCTGGATGAATACTATTGGTTAAACAAGCATGACCCTAACTATTCCCTCTGCCGTGCTTCCGTCAACTGCGGCGAGGATGCCCACACCGACAAGAAGTTCTGTCTGGACAAGGCTTCCGCACTGGCACTTTCCAAATTATTCATGACACCGGAAAAAGACCTGGAAGACAAGAAAATTTCCGACGTTCTGCCGGACTCCTTCTGGGACACCAACTTCTGGCTTTACTGGCAGACCATGTTCGCTTTCCAGCGTTGGTCAAGCGCTCTCGAAATGAAGCGTTACCTTTGCAGATATGTGCACCATATTGACGGACTGCCCGACTTCAGCGCTCTCCGTTTCACCAAATACAACCAGTTTGAAAGCATGATTCTTCCTCTGGTAAAATATCTGGAAGCACACGGCGTGCGCATTGAATACGGAATGGATGTGAAAAACGTCATCATTAAAAACGTAGGTGACAAGAAAATTGCCGAGAAGATTGTTTACCTCAAGGACGGTAAAGAAGAAGAAATCGGCCTGACTGAGGATGATTTAGTATTCATTACCAACGGCTGCTGCACCGATACTTCCTGCTACGGCGACCAGACCCACAAACCCGACCTTTCCGATGTAAAGAACGGTGCCGGCGAGTCCTGGGATCTTTGGAAGAACATTGCAAAGCAGGCAGTAAACGGCGAATACGGCGATCCCGACAACTTCTGTGATGACTTTGAAGCAACGAACTGGATGAGTGCGACCGTGGAAACCTCCAACGAAGAAATCATTCAGCACATTATCAAGATTTGTAAGAGAGACCCGAGAGCGGGCAAAGTTACCACCGGCGGTATCGTTACCGTAAAGGACAGCACCGACAACTGGTATCTTTCCTGGACCATTAACCGTCAGCCCCAGTTCAAGGCACAGAATAAGGATTCCATCTTAATCTGGGTATACTCTCTTTCCACCGACAAGGAAGGCAACTATGTAAAGAAAGCGATGCGCGACTGTACCGGTGAAGAAGTCTGCAAGGAATGGCTCTACCACATCGGTATTCCCACTTCCGAAATCGACGACCTGGCTAAGAATGCCTGCAACACCACGACCTGCTTCATGCCGTTCATCAATGCATTCTTCCAGCCCAGAAAGAAATCCGACCGTCCTCTGGTCGTACCCGAAGGTTCTGTAAACTTCGCTTTCTTAGGTCAGTTTGCCGAAACACCGAGAGACACCATCTTCACCACCGAGTACTCCATCCGTACCGGTATGGAAGCGGTTTACACCCTGCTTAATGTAGACCGTGCCGTTCCCGAAGTATGGGGCAGCCAGTATGATGTCCGTGAACTGCTTCGTGCCTGCTACTATGCTATCGACAAGAAGCCCATTTCCGAAGCCAAGCTTTCCTTCAAGGAAAAAGAAATGTTAAAGGTTGTCTTAAAGAAAATAAAAGACACCGACATCGAGCTCCTGTTAAAGGACAGCGGACTGATTGAGTAAGCATTCTTCTCTCTATAGATCACATGATTACCACAAACGGAACTCCCCCGGACTTTTATCCGGGGGAGTTCTGCTGTATACTTCCTGTTTCTGTTTTTATTTCTGTTCCTGTTTTATTTTAAGATTACGGCAAATGCTATTGCTATCAGCAGGGTAACGACCCCCGCTGCCATTGCCAGCAGAATTTTCTGGTAAGGTCTTTTCCCTTCCTCCTTCGCCCTGGCAATCTCATCCAGCCCTTTTCCTTCTGTAAAAGCAATGATTTCCCGGTAGGTCTGAATGTCGAATTTTCTTTTCTTCTTCTCCACTAAAATTGCGACATACATCCCCGCTGCCAGCAGCAGTACCCATATGCCAATCCCCACAAACCCGAAAAAATGGGCTAACGGAATCGGTGTAATCATCACCGCCAGAAGTAAAACGGTAAATACCGCACTCAGTTTTTCAAATTCTTTCTTGTCTTCCTGCTTCACCTGCTGTTTCATAATTTCTACGTCTCCTTTGATTAAAGTATCGAGAGAGGTATGAAATACTTCACTTAAAAGCAGCAGACTTTTTACGTCCGGATAGCTTTTATCGTTTTCCCAGTTGGAAACGGTCTGTCTGGAAACATACACCTTTTCCGCCAGCGCTTCCTGGGACAGGTTTCCTTCATTCCGGTAACGTTTAATCTGATTTCCAAGTTCCATATCATGCCCTCCTTTCCCTCTTACTTTATACAAAGCAGAGTTTTAAATCTATCAAACCTCTCTGACACAGGTCTTTTTCCTGCCTTTTTTATCTGTCAAAAGCTTTTGACAGGCGCCTTTTGTTCTATTTCCGGCAATAAATCACGCCTATGCCGGCTCCCTGCCCGCAAGAATGGCTTCCACGTCTTTGATGTCCATGTCCGTTGCCGCCGCTATCTGCTCCGCCGTGAAGCCGTTTTTGTGCATATTCCCTACAAGTCTGGCTTCTGCTTCTGCAGCGCCCTTTGCTTTGCCTCTGGCCTCTCCTTTTGCTTCGCCAATCGCAATGGCTTTTTCCTCAATTCCTTCTCCCAAATTGCACATCACATTCACATCCTTCCTCAAATTTTCTTCTACCGGTATATGATACTCCGTTTCCATGATTGTTAATTTTTCTTCTACCGTAAGTTTCTGTGACAACAGTGCACCCAGCAAACGATGCAGCTCATACCCCTCTTCGGGTCCGGGCAATTCTTCCGACAGACCAATCATAATGATATTCATTAAATTAAGATTGCCCTTCCATTGATTTTTACCGACCAAATCCTCTTGTGTCAGATGAATATGACTCAGACTGTTCTCTTCCATATTCATACATACCCAGATGGAATATACACTCCGGATGTCATCATAATGTGAATTCACGAAATCACGCTCTTTCTGTGAAGAAATCATCCTTCCTACATAAAAAACCGCCCTGTTTATGATTTTGTATTCCGTGGGATTGTTTTTCTGTGCCTCCACATTTAGGATAATTTTGTTCAGGGCACCTTTGTTTTTCTCTGCTGGGGCTTTCTCCGATGCAGCTGGGTCTGTTTTAATCGGTTCCCATGCATAAAAAATAATGTCAAACTTTATGAGTCCTTCGTGAATTTCCTGATTTTCCGTATTGAGTCCTATAACCCTCTGCCCGTTTTCTTCCCGGGCTGTATTGGTCAGCCCCGGCTCCACCGGCACCATACTGATATAGGGCTCTCCTTCAATATACGGCACCACATCCTCCGGGACCATCCCTTTGTATACATCCACTGCATTTACAAGGATGTTGGCAATAATGTTTTTTTCCGCCAGCAGACGCTTGACACACATATCATACTGTGGAATGGCATCCGCCGCTTTTACTGCGTTTTTTAGTTCTGTACTCACAGTCTTCCTCCTTCTGTCCGGAATAACGATAGATACGTTATCCGCAAAGGCATCCAACTGTATCTATATTATACCTTGGTTTGTTTTTTGATACAACAAAATCTTTTATTTCGTGTATCTGTTTCTACTGTTGCAAAAATGGAATAATAAGCAGGATGTTCCGAATGTTTCAGATACCGGTATGAACCGGCTTAGAATATAAAATAGTTAGAATTATCTGCTTTGAAAGCATTATAACGTAAATTTACAAACTATGCAAGGACAACTCTTTGATTTTTCTGCCAAAAAGTAGTATACTAATAACGCTATTTTGAAACAAAAAGGAAAGGACCGACTCTATGAATGTAAAGATTGTGGCAGACTCCACCTGTGATTTGTCTGCGGATTTGATTGAAAAGTATGACATTACCATTATTCCCCTTTGTATTGTAATGGGAGAAAACAGCTACTTTGACGGCATTGAAACCACACCGGAAGAAATATACAAATGGGCGGATGCCAACAAGACCACTCCCAAGACGGCTGCCGTCACCATCGACAATGCCACTTCCCTTTTGAAACCTTTCATGGACGAAGGCAGGGAAATTGTCTTCCTCGGCATTTCCACCCAGATGAGCACTACCTGCAACGTGGTCCGTCTGATTGGGGAAGACGCCGGTTATGACAAGCTGCATGTCATCGACTCTCAAAGCCTTTCCACCGGTATCGGTCTGCAGGTTCTTTATGCCGCCAGACTCTCCATGGCGGGGGAAAGCGCTGCCTCCATTGTGGAAAAAGTAGAAAAAAGAAGATCTGCCGTCAGTGCCAGCTTTGTCATTGATACCCTGACCTATCTGTCCCGCGGCGGCCGCTGCAATTCCGTTACCGCCCTGCTTGCCAATACATTAAAGTTGAAACCAGAAATCGTGGTAAAGGACGGCGCCATGATTGTGGCAAAAAAATACCGCGGTCAGCTCGGCTCCGTGCTTTTGAAATATGCCAAAGACCAGGAAGAAGCGCTGCTTGCTGCCGATAAAAACTGCGTATTCATCACCCATTCCGGCTGCAGCGATGACATTGTAGCGCCCATAAAGGAATACTTAGAGAGCCTGTCCCATTTTGAAAATATCTATGTTACCAGAGCCGGCGGTGTGGTCAGCAGCCACTGCGGTCCCGGCACCTTAGGCGTTCTGTATTATACGGACGGCGAATAAAGTGAACTCATAACTATGGGTGTTCTCTCACCCATAGTTATTTTTTTCCAATTTGACCCTATTTGTCTCTTTGCTTTTCTGAGTCAATTTTTTCCCTTTCCTTTTCCTTTTGTTGACCCTATTGGCTTCTTCCCTTCTTTAGGTCAACTTTTTCTCTCCTTCTTCCTTTGGTCTTTTGACTCTATTGGCTTCTTCCCTTCTTTGGGTCATATTTTCCTTCATTTCCTCTTTCTTTCTTTTGACCCTGTGCGCCTTTTTCCTTCTTTAGGTCAAATTTGAAGAAAATAAAAGGTGCAGACGAAGTCAAGGTCTGCACCTTTTGTTTTCTATGTATTTTGCGAAAGGATATTATGCAAACGGATTTTCGGTCGGATATCTTACGCCTGCGGGCTGGTTGTAGTCAAGGTCTTCGATGGGAACGCCGATGTACTTGAATACTTCGTACAGAGCTTTACCGAAGTGACCGAATGCCACTGCTCCGTGGTGAGGGAAGTTCTTTTCAATCAGAACGTGACGGTAAAATCTGCCCATTTCCGGAATAGCAAATACGCCGATGCTGCCGAAGGACTTAGTGGCAACCGGAAGTACCTCGCCCTGTGCAATGTATGCGCGGAGCTTGCAGTCTGCAGTACTCTGCAGACGGTAGAAGGTAATGTCGCCGGGCATGATGTCACCTTCGAGTGTACCGTTGGTAACTTCTTCGGGCAGGCTTCTTGCCATAATCATCTGGTTCTTCATGTTGCAGAATGCCAGCTTCTTGGAGCAGGTATTGCCGCAGTGGAAGCCCATGAAGGTATCCTTGTGTGTATAAGGGAACTTGCCTTCGATAGACTCTTTGTACATATCAGCAGGAACGCTGTTGTTGATGTCAAGCAGGGTAACGGCATCCTCACTGACGCAGGCACCGATAAACTCGCTTAAGCAGCCGTAAATATCCACCTCACAGGATACGGGGATGCCCATACCGGTCAGACGGCTGTTTACATAGCAGGGAACAAAACCGAACTGTGTCTGGAAGGCAGGCCAGCACTTTCCGGCAATCGCTACATACTTTCTGTAACCTCTGTGCTGTTCTACCCAGTCAAGAAGGGTCAGTTCGTACTGTGCCAGCTTAGGCAGGATTTCCGGCTTTAAGTTGCCCTTGCCCAGTTCTTCTTCCATTTCCTTAACCTTTGCGGGAATACGCTCGTCACCTGCATGCTTGTTGAATGCTTCAAACAGGTCAAGTTCGGAGTTTTCTTCGATTTCCACGCCTAAATTGTAAAGCTGCTTGATGGGTGCGTTGCAGGCTAAGAAGTTAAGCGGTCTGGGACCGAAGCTGATAATCTTTAAATCGGAAAGACCGATGATGGCTCTTGCAATGGGTAAGAAGTCGTGCAGCATGTCTGCACATTCTTCTGCAGTGCCAACGGGATATTCGGGAATATAAGCCTTTACGTTGCGGAGTTTCAGGTTGTAGCTGGCATTTAACATACCGCAGTAAGCATCGCCTCTGCCGCCAACTAAGTCATTCTGGCTTTCTTCTGCTGCCGCGATGAACATAGCCGGTCCGTCAAAATGCTTTGCCAGTAAGGTCTCGCTGATTTCGGGACCAAAGTTTCCGAGATATACGCACAGAGCATTGCAGCCTGCTTTTTTGATGTCTTCGAGCGCCTGTACCATATGAATTTCGCTTTCTACGATACAAACCGGGCACTCATACACATTACCGGTGCCGAACTTTGCGGTATAGGCCTCCATCAGGGCCTTTCTTCTGTTGACTGATAAGCTTTCGGGGAAACAGTCACGGCTGACTGCAACCACACCTACTTTTACTTCGGGAAAATTACTCATAATATTATCCTCCTTGTTTTCTTTTACTATTCTCTCATTTTTGCTATACTTACAGGCTTAAATTTTCGCCCTTAAGACCTAAGAAAGAGCCTTCGGGAAGTCCGCCTTCCGCATGGCCGATCAACCACTTGTTGACTGCCGCAAGCAGGGCATCTTCGTTGGGAGCCTTGCCGTTTTCTACCTTGGCATGGGCTGCTTTTAACTCGTAATTGGTGCCCTTCGGAAGAACAACCGCTACCTGGAAGCCACCGTCCTCTACATGGCAAGGTGCATAGTGCAGGGTGGTTGCATAGATTTCCACTGCAGTGCCTGCGGGTACCAAGAACGCCTCTACCTTGGAAGTATCATAGGTAAAATCTGCTTCCACATCCTGCAGGGAACCGAGCATCAGTACCGCATCCTCTGCAGCAATGTTAATTTCGGAATCCCTGTGATATTCCAGGGCGTTTAATTTCTTGTTATGACCGTTGCAATAACCGATCTGAATAGGCATTTCTCCGTAAATAACACTGGACAGTTCTTCCTTTACAGGCAGTTTTTCCAGACTTTCCACAGAGGGTTCATAAACCACATCTGCGGGAATGGGAGTTTCTTTTAATACTGCAACAAGCTCTGCCACATCCACATGGCTGATGACGCGGCCGTATTTTTTGAATGCCGCATCCGTAACTTTTTTAATTTCCATCTTTCCACCAAATCCTTTCTTTTTGAGGTGCTGTTCTTATTCCGTCTGTGCCGGAACCTTACGCGGTGCCGTCCTTATTTCATCCGTTCTGGGACCTTACGCGCCGCCGTCCTTATTTCATCCGTTCCGGAACCTTACGCGCCGCCTTATTTTATCACATCAAATACCGGTTTCAGCGCCGGATAAATCTGTTTGAACTGTGCGTATTTTTCATCGTATTTTGTGGCAATGGAAGGATCCGGCTCAATGGTATCCACTACCTTCACCAGCTTCTCGGCAATTTCTTCCACGCTGCCGTAAACACCGCAGCCTACCGCTGCCAGCATGGCCGCTCCCAGTGCAGGACCCTCTTCGCTCTCGATTTTGTCCACCTTCAAATTCAAAATATTGGCAATCATCTTACACCACAGCGGACTCTTGGCACCACCGCCGCAGATTTTGGTGCGGGTAATGGGAATGCCCAGGCTCTTTGCCACTTCCAGGGAGTCCCTCAGTGCAAAGGCTACGCCCTCGAGCACCGCCTGTGTCATATCTTCTCTTGTGGTATCCATGGTAATGCCGGTAAATGTACCTCTGGCATTGGGATTGTTGTGTGGAGACCGTTCTCCCATGAGATACGGCAGGAAAAATACGTGGTTTTCTCCCAGTTTGTCAATACCTTCCTGTTCCTTGGCATATTCCTTGGTTTTCAGGATTTCATCCATCCACCATTTGTTGCAGGATGCCGCGGATAACATACAGCCCATCAGATGATAGGTGCCGTCCGCATGGTCAAAAGAATGCAGGGCATTGTTTTTGTCCACGCCGAACTTCCGGGAGGAAATAAAAATCGTACCGCTGGTTCCTAAGGAAATATTGCATCTGCCGTCTCCTACGGTGCCGGTGCCCACAGCTGCCGCCGCATTGTCACCCGCTCCGGCAATCACCTTTGCCGCAGCCGGAATGCCCAATTCCTCCGCTACCTCTTTTTTCAGGGTATCGACCACTTCATAGCTTTCGTAAACCTTCGCAAGCCACTCCGGCTTCACACTGCAGATTTCGCACATCTCTTTGGACCAGGTCCGGTTCTTTACATCAAAGAGGAGCATACCGGATGCATCGGAAACATCGGTACAGTGCACACCGGACAGCCTATATGCCAGATAATCCTTCGGCAGCATGATTTTCTTAATTCTTGCAAAATTTTCCGGTTCTTTATTTTTTACCCACAAAATCTTGGGCGCCGTAAATCCGGTAAAGGAAATGTTTGCCGTATATTCGGAAAGCTTATCCTTACCGATTACATTGTTCAGATAATCGCATTCTTCATAAGTCCTGCCGTCATTCCACAAAAGAGCGGGACGGATAACCTCATCGTTTTCGTCCAAAAGCACCAGACCGTGCATCTGTCCGCCGAAGCTGATGCCTGCTACCTCTTCCTTTTTTTCATCCTTAAGCAATTCCTTCAGTCCGTCCATCGACTGTATGTACCAGTCCTCCGGCTTCTGCTCAGACCAGCCGGGATGCGGGAAATACAGGGGGTATTCCCGGGAAACCGTCTTCTTGATTTTACCATTTTCGTCCATCAGTAAAAGCTTTACTGCGGAGGTTCCTAAATCCACACCAATAAACAGCATATTCGTATCCTTTCCGGTTTTCATTTGTCTGCTGTATCTGTTTGCAGACTTTCACATTTAAAAAAATTATACCGTATCCGGTGGATAAAAAACAACCGACTTTTTCTATATGAAATACCTATAAAATTAGTTACAATTTTGGGAAATCATGATACACTGAACAAAGATTTAATCTTTGGAAGGAATGAAGATTTTATGATAAGTATTTCCGAATATCCTGTACCTGTCCTGACAGGCGATTTTTCCCATAAAACCATACATGTAAAGGTTCCCGGCTCCAAGAGCATCACCAACCGTGCCCTGCTGCTTGCCATGCTTTCCAACGGAAAAAGCCATCTCACCGGCGCTCAGTTCTCCGAGGATTCTTCCCATTTTTTGCAGTGTCTTTCGGATTTGTCCTTTGATGTGGCATCCAGGCCCGAAACCGGTGAAGTTTCCGTGCACGGACTTTCCGGCAGACTGCCCGTAAAGAAAGCCTCCCTGTATGTGGGAAGCGCCGGCACTGCCGCACGCTTTCTGTCTGCCGTACTTGGTGTGTCGGAAGGAGAGTTCTTTTTAGACGCTTCCGAACAGATGAAAAAACGCCCCATGGCACCGTTGCTTTCCGCCTTACAGTCCGTCGGCTGTGATATTTCCTTTGCGGAAAAAGAGGGATTTTTCCCCTTTACCCTGCATGCCCGCGGATTTCAGAACACGGACCTTGCCATTGATATTGACAAAAGCAGCCAGTTTTTAAGCGCTCTTTTAATCGCCGCTCCCCTGGCAAAAGAGGATGTGAAAATCAAAGTGGCCGGTACACACGGCATGGCATATATCGAAATGACCTGCCGTATGATGGAACAGTTCGGCGTTTTGACCGAACATCCTTCCCCGGACACTTTCCTTATAAAAGCCGGGCAGACTTACCGGGCACAGGATTATGCCATTGAACCGGATGTTTCCGCCGCCTGCTATTTTTATGCCCTGGCTGCCCTGTCCGGCTGCAGTGTCATTGTGGATGGCGTACCCGAACATTCCCTGCAGGGCGATACCGAATTTTTAAACATCCTTGAAAAAATGGGCTGCCGGGTTACCCGGACAAATGAAGGCATCTGCATAACCGGACCTGCCGGCAGGCTGCACGGACTCACCGTGGACATGTCCTCCTGCTCCGACCAGGCGATTACTCTTGCCGCTATCGCACCGTTTGCCGACAGCCCCGTTACCATTACCGGCATCGGTCACATCCGCGGTCAGGAAAGTGACCGCTTAAGTGCCATTGCCGAAAATCTCACTGCCATGGGTATCCGTTGCGAGGAGAGAGCCGACTCCATAACCATTTATCCCGGAGTTCCGAGGCCCGCTCATATAAAAACCCATGACGACCATCGACTCGCCATGGGCTTTGCCGTTACCGGCTTGTTTGCAGAGGGCATTGTCATTGAAAACCCTTCCTGCTGTAAGAAAACTTTTGCAGAATTCTTTGAATGCCTGGAAGAGGCCGTGGAAAATCTGCAGAAGTAGTACGCATTTTTTGACTCATTCTTGCATTTTTGCTTTTAGGTCAAACTAAATTTCCGGGCTCTGTGTACTTTTTTGACTCATTTTACGCTCTCCTCATACAGAGTCAAATTAAATTTCCGGCTGGCACTTTTTTCTTTGACCCTGTAACACTTTTCCTATCTCTGAGTCAAACCAAATTTCCGGCCGGTACTTTTTTCTTTGACCCCGTAGCACTTTTCTTCTCTCTGAGTCAAACCAAGTTTCCGGCCGGCATTTTTTTCTTTGACCCTGTAACACTTTTCCTATCTCTGAGTCAAATCAGGTTTCCGGCCGGTACTTTTTTCTTTGACTCTGTAACACTTTTCCTATCTCTGAGTCAAATTCAAGGACTTTTCTACTATGGGGTTAAAAAATGTGCAAAAAAACAGGGCTGCCGCTCAGCAAAATTGCTAATGCGGCAGCCCTTCCTTATTTTTATGATTTTTATGCCGTAATCACGGTTCCGTTCTTTCCCTTAAGGGCATCCTTTACATGCTCCATGGAGGTGATAAGAACACTGCCGCCGGGTACTTTTTCCAGATAGGAAACGGCTGCTTCAATCTTCGGCAGCATGGTGCCCGCTTCAAATTCACCGGCTTCCATCATAGCCTTTGCTTCCGCTACGGTCATCTTTTCAATCGGCTCCTGATTTTCCTTACCGAAATTCCTGTAAACCTTATCCACACCGGTCAGAATAACCAGCGTATCTGCCTGCAAATCGGATGCTAACTTGCCTGCAATGCTGTCTTTTTCGATAACAGCGGATGCCCCCTTTAAGATGTGCTTCTGGGGAATCACGGGAATACCGCCGCCACCGCATGCAATGACAATCTGGTCGGCATCGGAAAGCGCCCTTATGGCATCAATTTCTACAATATCAATGGGGGAAGGCGCCGCTACCACACGTCTGTAGCCCTTACCCTCTTCCTCTGCTACATAGTTGCCTTTTTTGATTTCGATTTCCGCATCATCCTTGGACATATAACGGCCGATTTTCTTGGTCGGCTCATAAAAAGCTTCGTCATAGGGGTCCACAGTTACCTGGGTTAAAACAGTGCTGACGGTTTTCACAATACCACGGTCCAAAAGCTCTGCACGAAGAGAATTCTGGATATCGTAGCCTACATAGCCCTGGCTCATAGCGGAACATACACACATGGGTGCGGGAGTATAATCAATGTAAACACGGCGCAGCTCGGTCATTGCTTTGTGAATCATGCTGACCTGCGGGCCGTTGCTGTGGGTAATGGTGAGCTGATAGCCGTCCTCTACTAAATCTGCCAGTGCCTTTGCGGTCTTTTTAACAGCATCCAACTGCTCTAAGGTAGTGGAACCGAGTGCTTCGTGTCCCAGGGAAACAACTGCTTTCTTTTTACTCATGAGAAAAATCTCCTTTTCTATCGTTTTATTTTATTCTGCGGCACGCTGCTTTTCCAGCTCCGCTCTTTTCTTTCTCTCCTCGGTAATATCATAGTATTTGTCCGTAATAATGCCGCGGGTTACCAGACTGTCATAGGTTGCTCTCTGTGCCTCCGTCATTTTCATTCCCACGGAGGAATTCAAATCCGTGATGACACAGCCGGTATAGGCAATCAGCCAGAAAAGCGGAGAATCGTCCTTGGGAATCATCTCCCAGAGCTTCGCTTCCGGTATGCCGGTTACATTCATCAGTGTATGCAAATGTCCTTCCTTCATGGGAAGATAGCCCCCGTCGGGAAGAATTACGCCTTCCTTAAAATCCGCACTTTCCATGCGTCACCTCTTTCTCATAAAAACATATCCGGGCATGACCTGCCCCTCCCTTTCCAAAACACGGAAAAAAATATGTATTTATCATAGCATATTTTTGCGTTTTCGGCAATAAAAACAGGGCATCCGTTTCCGGACACCCCGTATTATCTTAACTGCATGCAAAAATGGGTAAATCTTATTTTATTTTGTTTCCTTCTTTTCCTTTTTAGCCAGAAATACAAGAACACAGGCACTTCCTGCTGCAAGCAGCACGTAAGGAAGTACATGAGTGGTATCGCCGGTGGAAGGGTTGCCGTTCGTAAGCATGGAAGCATCGGAGGTAACGGTAATGGTGGTGCTGACGCTGCCTTCTACGAAATCCATGACAACCGTGTGACTGCCGTCGGACAGGGTATCCAGATAGGATGCCGGAAGACCGATGGTAGCATAATAGGTTTCTGCATTGGCTTCTGCAGGTGCTGCCAGCTTTACCAGTGCCTCAATTGCATTGCTCTGGGAAGGTAATTCTGAAACAGCACTTTTAGCTCCTGTGGAAACGCTCAGACCGGATGTAGGTTCCGGTGCATAGGTGGGATTTACAGGAGACTCGCTGGGTGTAGGCGCTTCACTGGGTGTAGGCGCTTCACTGGGTTCAGGCGGTGCATAGCTGGGTATAGCGGTGGTTGCTGCCGGTGTCGGGGTCTTGGTAGACGAAGGGGCCTGTGTTTCCGGTGCCGGAGTGACTACAGGTGCGGTTCCGCCGACTTCAATATCTATCTGTACAGGAGCTTTCTCTCCCATAAGATATACCCCATCCACGCGGATTGCCACAAAATGGTTCTTGGGAACATCTACCTGAAACGTATACTCTTTGCCGGAGTTACGCAGATAAATACCGTCCGCACCGGAGGTCAATGACACCGCTGCAGATGCCCATGTGCCGCAAAGCAGGGTAAGGGCTGCTACGGATGCCACCGTCCATGAAAATAACTTGGTTTTCTTTTTCTTCATTGTTTTCCCTTTCTGAAAGTATATTTCTATACTTCCTCACACAATAAATATATTTGCATGCATGTAAGACCTTGGTTTTATCCATACATCAGACAGGAACTTATGGCAAAGCCGATGCTCCAAAGCCCGGCCAGCCGTTGTACCGCCTCCGTATGTCCATTATGAAAAGCTTCCCACCGGCCGGACAGCACAGCAACCGGAACCGGCAGAAACAACATATAGCGAAAATCCATGCTGCATCCGAAAGGATACCGCAGGTAAAAAAACACCGTGCCCATCCAGAGAATTCCCGCCGCCAGAAGGCAGAAATTTCTTTCCCTGTCTTTTTCTTTCCATTTTATGTAATGCGCCATGGCACAGATACACAAAAGCGCCTGTACGGTGTTAAAAAACAACAGCATTGCGGGTATCCAGCCATAGCAGGTAAACTGAAATTCTCCGAACAGGGAAGACTTCAGGGCATACACGGGAAGATTGTAATCTGTCCATACATTGGCATAGGGAGTGGTAAACAGGTTCCCGATATCCCAGAGAAACAGTCTCTGCCAAACCGACCGGTCCCCCGTATACAACGCACTGTCCTTGGACATTTCCAACACATACGTGAGCGGTTGTCTGAAAAGAAGATAATTCCGCAGACTGTACCAGAGTCCCAGCGGCAGGCTGATTGCGCCAAAGACCGCATATTTTAGTAAAAGACCCTTCCATGTTCCGGTTTTGCATGCCATAAAGAAACTCCTCGCAAAAACCACCGCCGTAAACACTGCCAGTGTTGCCATGGATATCTTGGTCATCATGCCAAGTCCGTAGATTACCGCCAGAAGCAACGTATTTTTCCAGCTCTTTTCCTTTTCCCATTTCAGGGTAAAAAGAAATGCCAGAAGCATAAACATTCCGCAAAGAGCATCCGGTCCCAGCCTTCCTCCGCTCAAAAAATAAACCGGCAAAAAGGAGACAAGGAGCATGGCCCGGTACAGACCCTTTCCCGAAAGTCCGCATTCCCTGAAAATAGCACAGGTAATCAGCAGACTGAAACAGGACGCGGTACAGGAAACCGTCCTTGCCGCATCCACCAGATAATACGCTTCCGAACAGTTAAGAAGTCCGTTTAACAGCTTTGAAAAAAAAGCTCCCGCAAAATAGTACAAAGGCTGCTGGTAAAACTGCAGATAATTATCCGGGGGAAACATCCCCTGCATGGCAAGAAGCAGATAAGAAGCATGCCCTCCCGACGACAGGTCAATTCCCCACAAATCATGGGAGCGGACGGTAAGCGGTGTATAAAGCAGGTAAACCACGCGCATGAAAATTCCCATGGCAAGAATAAGACCGGTAATCTGTTCTTCCGTGTAGGTATTCTTTTCCTTCTTCCGCAGGCAGTCCCGCAGCAGAATAACCACACCCGAAATTTGAAACAAAAGATTGGCATACCGCACATACCGGATATTTCCCTGTTCCAACTGTAAAACCCTGCTTATAAGATAAGAAAGCAGGACAAAAAGCAGGACACCTATATAAAGCAAAGCTTTTTTGAAAGAAGTTTTCATAGTGTCCTCCCTCCTAAGCAATATTCCAGTCAGCCAGCACTTCCAGTACCTGATTTACAAAATCCACACGGATGCTCTGCCCCGTAAGCACCGGATAATACAGAACATACAGTGCGATGCTGATGCCGGAAAGAACCAGTATGTTTCTTTTTCTGTGCCTGCTTACGGATACGGAGTTTCCAATCATCAGCACTAAAATAAGCGAACTGATAAAATACTGGTAAATAAAAACTGTCCGGTGTACGAAAAGCCATGGCAGAAGCATGGACGCATAGGCAATGATTAAATATAGCGCCCTGTGGCAGTGTTTCGTTTTCCAAAGATAAAGCTGGTGAAGCAGGGCAATAAGCCCGCCTACGGCAAGCAGAGGATTTAAGAGGGTCATTACCACACTGACGGTGCCGTCCGCAAAATACACCCTGCTGTCGGCAAGCGGTTTGCTTCCGTAAAGCCACTGATACCATTCCGAGGAATACGGATGGTCAAACACACAGTTGCTGTGATAACTAAGCATCAGCCCGGCATTGGCAATCATGTGTCCGAAAAGTCCCTTGTCCGGATACGCCTTTACAAAGGGCAGGTAGGAAAGTGTGTAAATGCCAAAGGGTATGACGATAAAACAAAGCACACACCACAGACCTGTTTTCACAAGAAAGCTCCTGTGTTCCTTTATTCCCTTTATCCCGCCGATGTGTTCGAGCAGAAAACAGAAAAACAAAACCGCAATACCTGCTGCCGCATACACTCCCGTCCACTTGGTGGCAACGGCAAGTCCCATGAAAATACCGCCGGAAAGAAGCCAGAGTCCCTGCTGCCGCAGCGGTTTGTTTTCTGAAAGCGCCTGTATGTAACCGTACATGCAAAAAAACATGCATATTGAAAAAAACGCAACCAGAATATCAATGGTGGCAATCCGGGACAATGTCGTATTCATAAATGCCGTCCCTAAAAGTACCGTAGTCAGACAGGCTATGTCCGTCCTGCAAAACATTTTCCGGGCAAACAGATACATAAGCGGGATTAACAGTGTTCCAAACAGGGCACACATAAAACGCCAACCGAAGGGGTTCATGCCAAACAGGGCAATTCCTATGGAAATAATGCTTTTCCCCAGAGGCGGATGCGTGTTTTCATAGATGGAAAGCCCGTGCAGAAATTCATACGCCGTCCTGCCGTGATATACTTCATCAAACATGGTCTCATCATAATAAGTCGGTTCCCTGACAAACAATTCCTGTTCATCAAAAAGCCGGGGATAATCCGCCGCATTGGCGGGAAGAACCGGCTCTCCCGCATCATCCAGACAGACGATTTCCATAATCTGTGCCTCATCCTCCATAAGAACCATTCCCAGGGAAGATACCGCCCGGTCAATCTCTACGTTATTCCAGCAAAACGCACTCTCCACCGAGTACCGGCTCTTTACAATTTCCCGGGTATCGGTACTCCTGTCATATACCGAAAACGAAATTTCCCGTTTTCCCTTATAGCCCAGATAAACGGAAATTTCGGAAATCGGCTGTTCTCCGTCAAATTGCAGGACAATTTCATTTTCTCCCACTTCCCCCACCTTTATGGTTTCAAAGGTTTCCGGGGTATGCAGGCTGCCCAGCCGGTAAAAGATACAGATGCCGAAAATAAGGGTAAACGCCGCCATGCAGAAAAAATCCCTTGCCGTAAGGCGGCTGTCCACTGCCGTATCGGGTTGCCCCGTTGCCGCGGCAGCCTGCGTCGTTGCCGCAGCGGGCTGCTCCTCCGCATCCGGGGCGCCAAGCGCCCGCACCAGCGCCGTCACAACCGCCATTCCCATAAGGCACACCGAAAAAATATATGTCACCGGGATATTTTCCACATTTCCCATATCCCTGCCATGCTGCAGCAAAATCTGCGTGGCAATATTCCAGAGGAAGAGTCCGGCACCGCCGTATAGATACTCCGGCAAAAAAACCTCCCTGCCGATGTTCTTTTTCTGAAGCAGCCTGTCCGCCATGCAAAGCACCGTCAGAACAAACATGGTCAGGTACATGGCTTTCAGATTGCCGGAAAGAATAAAGCAGGAAATTCCCGGCTGAAACAGATAAAACGCAAGCGCCCTTTTCTGTGCAGACGCTGTCCGTCTGCGGCTGATATAAAAATACAGAAGTCCTAAAATCATCCATTCCGTTGACAGACAAAGCAGGTTCCGGCTGCTTCTTGTCTGTAACATAAAAAGCGGAACTATCCGGGTAGCTATGTAAAACAGTAGAATTTCTCCCCGGGAAAACTCCACCGGTCCTTTTTTCTTACAGATCAGGTAAGTAACCCAGAACAGGACGCAAAATACGATTACCGCAATAAAACATGAAAGCATATTCCTACTTCCCCTCACCCTTCTTCATGGTATTCCTTCTCCGTATTGACCTGCCATATGGCTTTTCTGTCCTTCTTTTCGTCAAACAGACAATCCACCGCCGTCATGGCTGTCAGCATGGAATGGTCCATATTGTTGTACCGGTGCTGTCCGTTTCTGCCGATGCAGTAAAGATTTTCGATGCCGTCCAGCCACCGGCGCAGCTTAGGCATTTCCGCATATGTGTCAAAATAAGCGGGATACGCCTTTTTCACCTTTTCACAATGGGACAGGCGTATCTTTGCACCGGAAGAAAGAATACCCATCTGTATCAGTTCTTTGGTGCCGAAATCCCGCCATTCTTCCGGGGACATGTTCCACATACCGTCCCCTTCTTCGCAGAAATACTCCAGCCCAAGAAAGACGGTATTCTCCTCATCCTTTACCAGGTAGGGCGACCAGTTGTTAAATATCTGTATGCGGCCCATTTTTACCGCTCGCTCCTGCACGTAAATCCAACAGTCCGGAAGCAATGCCGGTTTCCTCTTTTTACCGGAATTCTTTTTCCCATAAGATACCTTTTTTACGGATGCCTTATCCACTAAAAGCCCGACCGTCACAAAATCCCGGTAAGGCAGCCCGGAAGCAATTTTTCCAATCCTTTCGGGCACATCGTTCATGGCTGCCACCAGATCCTTTACCGCCATACCGGAAAAAACGACGTCCGGTTCCAGGTACTTTGTTTCCCCGTTCTGCTCATAGGAAACCCTGCTTATCCTGCCGTCTGCCTGTGTGAGTCCCGTTACTTTGCAGCCGCACCAAATCTCCCCGCCAAGCGATCTGAATGTTTCCGCTGCCGCCTCCCACATCTGTCCGGGACCGTATTTCGGATAATAAAAAGTCTCAATAAGAGAGGTTTCCACCTCTCTTTTTCTGTTGTGGAAAACCTTGCCGAACATATCCTTTATGACCGCCGAAACCGAGAGTCCTTTTACCCGCTGGGCACCCCAATCCGGTGATATCTGCGAGGGATGCCGTCCCCACAGTTTTTCCGTATATCCTTCAAAAAAAATGCTGTACAGTTTTTTCCCGAAACGGTTGATATAAAAATCCTCCAGAGAATTTTCCTTCCGTTTCCGGATGCAGGATTTCAGGTAGCTGAAGCCTGCCTGCAGCATGGTCACAAGGCCTAAATTTTTAATCGTTGTGAAATTCATTTTGACCGGATAGTCAAAGAAATGCTTCCGATAATAGATGTGGGACACTCTTTTCCGCACCAGAAAATCGGCGGGCAGCATGTCCTTCCACCAGTCCATAACCTTTTTGTTTTTGGTAAAAAAGCGGTGACCGCCCATGTCCATACGGTTTCCATCACAATTTACTGTTTTGGAAATACCGCCCATGAACCCGCTTTCTTCCAATATTACGACCTGATACTGCGAATTTTTCCGCAAAATTTCCACACCGGCAGTAAGACCCGCCGGTCCGGCCCCTATAATCACAATCTTTTTCATTTTTTCCTTTCACACAGTGCCAGGGTCCTTACCCCGGGCTGTTTCGGAAGTAGTTACTCTTCCGTCAGTTTTTTTGCCACCACCACAAATCTTCCCTCATCTGTGTGGTAGCTGCAGGTGGACAACAACAAGACCTTATCCCCAAACATAAGCTCCTCATCGGTTTTATACAGGGCCGATTTTTCAACCCCTTCTTTAAAGTCTGCAAAGGTCTGTTCATCTGTTAAATTTTTATATTGGTAATACCGGAAACCGTTCTCGCCGTCCTCATAAATCTTGCTGTAGAAGGCAGCCACGATTTCATAAGTCCCCTGCTCGTATAAGGTATCAAAATAAATGTACGGATGCTCTGCCCAGTAGTCCCTCTTCTCGTAATAAGGCAGGGTGCCGAACATGGTGCGGTTCTTCATGCGGTGCCCGTATACCACATACAGATTGCCCTCTTCCGTGCAGGAAGCATCCAAAAAAGGCGTGCCGCTCTGGGCATCCGAACCGTCGAAAGCTCTCCGCAGATAATATTCCGGATCCGTGGGCGTATACATCACCGGATAATTTACTTTGGTGCCGTCTATACAGATCCAGCCGTAAAAATCCGGGTTTTCCTCATAAAAAGGCAGATACGGCATAAGCATCCCTGTGGCTGCATCCGTTTCCATGACCGTTCTCGGTTTTCTTGCCACCTTTTCCTTGGGCGCCGAAGCAGTCCCCATGGCTGTCTCCGCTGCACTTCCGTCCCCTGCTCCGTCCTTGCCAGCGTTCCCATTCTCTGCGCCGGAAGTATTCTGCACATCCGAACTGCCTGTTTCCTCCCCGGAAAATCCGGCTGCTTCGGAAAGCTTGACGGCTAAATCCGAAAATGCCTTATCCTCTTTATATTGTTCCGCCAGCGTCCATACAATTTTGCCTGCCGAAAACAGGAAAACTGCGGCACAGACCACCATGGCGATATGTATCCCTATCTTCTTTTTCATACCGGTTCCCTCTTTGCTAATACTTTATTATAAAGGCTTCCCTGTCTTTTATCAACGAAACTTACGGGCAATATTTTGCATTTTGGCGCGTCCCGTGTTATGCTGATACTATTGTAAAAAATATTTATGTAAAAAGGAGATTTCTATGAAAAAAATAAAAAAGTACCTTTCCCTTCTGCTTCTTATGTCCGTATTTTTCCTGTGCGCCTGCTCCACCTACGCCAACAAGTCCTATACTTTTAATGTCAGTACGGGGGAACAGATCGAAGTAACCTTAAATGTGAAAGAAGGCTATGATTTAAGCCAGGAAAACGGACAATTCACCGTTTCCGACAAGGACGGCAATGATATTCTGACCGGCATTTTCCTTTTAGAGGGCTATACCGACTCCTACCGGGAAGTCGTGGATGCCGACCCGGATGCCACGGTTTTAGAGGATAAAAGCACCGGAGGTATTACTTATTTATATTATGAATACGACGGGGAAACCGGCATGGAGCATAACTTTATTGTGGACATTGACGGCGCCAAAACCGGAGTCCTGCTTGCCAGCCAGGCTTCCGAAGAAGAAGCTTCCAAAGCCTTCTCCATGTTAAGCTTTGAAAAGGCGAAGTAAGTTTTACAAGTTGCAAAATCCTTTCCTGTAAAAATGTAAAGTGTAGAAAAGGAAACTGCTGGAAAAGAGCATACATAAAGGGCATGTGCGAAAGGAGGTTCCCGAAATTTGGGGAGCGTTCCTTTTTCACATGCCCTCTTTTTTTACAGATTGGAGTAACCCATCAGGTATTCATCCACCTGTCTGGCAACGGCTCTGCCTTCCGCAATCGCCCATACCACTAAGGACTGTCCTCTGTGCATATCACCAGCACAGAAGATCTTGTCCCGGCTGGTCATATAGGAGCCGGGCGCCGTTTTCACATTGGTCCTCTCGTTCACATCCACCTGAAAAGCCGTGGTCACGTATTCTTCACTGCCTAAGAAACCGGCGGCAATCAGCACTAAATCTGCCGGAATTTCCTTTTCCGTGCCTTCGATGGGCTTCATCAGCATCCTGCCCGTCTTTTTATCCTTTGTGGGCGCAAGTTCTACGGTTCTGGCTGCTTTCACATGTCCCTTTTCGTCCTTGATAAATTCCGTTACCGTGGTCTGGTACACTCTCGGGTCCTTGCCGAATACGAAGATAGCTTCTTCCTGACCGTAGTCCGTCTTGCAGACCTTCGGCCATTCGGGCCAGGGGTTGCTTTCCGTTCTGGTAAGCGGTGCCTGGGGCATCATCTCCAACTGGGTAACGCCTGCCGCCTTCAGACGGATTGCCGTACCCACACAGTCGTTACCTGTGTCGCCGCCGCCGATAACCAGGACCTGCTTTCCCTTTGCCAGCTCGTAAGGCACCTTGGAAAAATCGCTGTCCAGTAAGGTTTTCGTTACTTTGCCTAAGAAGTCCACAGCAAAGTAAATGCCTTCCGCATCCCTGCCGGGTACGGAAATGTCACGGGGATGGGATGCACCGCAGGCTAAAATCACGCTGTCATACTGTTGTGTCAGTTCCTCCGCCGTCACATCCACGCCCACGTTTACACCGCAGCGAAATTCCACACCGGCTTTAGTAAGTAAATCCACTCTCCGGTCAATGACCTTTTTGTCTAATTTCATATTGGGAATGCCGTAGCGGAGCAGTCCGCCCGGTCTGTCACTTCTTTCAAAAACGGTTACCTTGTGGCCTCTTCTGTTTAAGAGCTGGGCAGCCGCCAGTCCGGAAGGACCGCTTCCTACGATGGCTACCGTCTTGCCGGTACGCACACCCGGTTCTTTTTCTTCCACAAGACCGTTGGCATATGCATATTCAATCAGGGTTCTTTCATTGGCTTTCGTGGATACGGGAGCCGCATGCACGCCGCAGGTGCAGGCTGCTTCGCAGAGCGCCGGACAGACCCTTCCGGTAAATTCCGGGAAGCTGTGGGTGCTTGCCAGTCTCTTGTATGCCTGATCCATTCTGCCGCTGTGGACAAGCTGGTTTACTTCCGGTATCAGATTGTGCAGGGGACAGCCGGACGCCATGCCAGCAATCATCATACCCGCCTGGCAGAAAGGAACGCCGCAGTCCATACATCTGTCTGCCTGTTTTTTTGCCTCTTCCACAGGTGCCACATCATGAAATTCCTCAAAATTCTTTATTCTTTCTTCGATGCTTTCCATTGTTCCTTCCCTCCTTATGCCTTTCCTACGCTTACATAAAAGGCCTCAATCTGTGCCTCTTCCTTGCCCATGCCCTGTTCCTCAAACTGTGCGGAGAGGTGGAGCATGCGCTTGTAATCACCCGGAATAATCTTCTTGAACTTGGGCAGGTATTCTTCAAAATGCTTTAAGATTTCCGCACCCTTTAAGGAACCGGTTGCTTTGGTGTGGTTTTCAATCATATGCAGAAGCTCTTCTTCATCTGCCTTGTTGTCCACCTTTTCCATGAGAACCATTTCCTTGTTCAGATTTTTGTATAAGCAGTTCTGGTCATCAAGTACATAGGCAATACCGCCGCTCATGCCGGCTGCAAAGTTCTTGCCGGTAGGGCCGAGCACTACCACACGTCCGCCGGTCATGTATTCGCAGCCATGCTCGCCGACGCCTTCGACTACCGCTACGGCACCGGAGTTACGGACGCAGAAACGTTCGCCCGCCATGCCCGCAATATACGCTTCACCGGAGGTAGCGCCGTAAAGCGCCACGTTGCCGATGATGACGTTTTCCTCGGTTTCATAAGCGGCATCCTTGGGCGCATACACAATCAGCTTACCGCCGGATAAGCCCTTGCCGAAGTAGTCGTTGGAGTCGCCGCAAAGGTCAAGCGTAAGTCCCTTCGGAATGAAAGCGCCGAAGCTCTGTCCGCCGGCACCGGTACATGCCACGGTAATGGTATCTTCCGGCATGCCTTCCGGATATCTGCGGCACATTTCCGCGCCAAGCAGGGTACCGAAGGTACGGTCGGTATTGGTCAGTTCAATGGAAACTCTGGCAGGTGTGCCGTTTTCCAGAGCTTCCTTTACCTTCTTCTGTTTCAGAAGTACAGTTTCGTCCTTTACTTTATTCAAAGCAAAATCATACACCTGTGCCGGATTGAAAGCGGCATTGCCGGACTGCTTTAAGATAGCGCTTAAGTCTAACTTTGCCTCTCTGTCCGTCAGATGTTCTTTTGTCTTTAACAAATCGGTTCTTCCCACCATTTCTTCCACGGTGCGGACACCTAATTTTGCCATGTATTCCCGAAGCTGTCTGGCAATGAAGAGCATGAAGTTCTCCACATATTCGGGCTTGCCGGTAAATCTGGCACGAAGCTTAGGATCCTGTGTGGCAACGCCCATGGGGCAGGTATCGAGGTTACATACACGCATCATGACGCAGCCCATGACAACTAAGGGTGCAGTTGCAAAGCCGAATTCCTCTGCACCAAGCAGCGCGGCAATGGCTACGTCCCTGCCGCTCATCAGCTTACCGTCGGTTTCCACGATGACTCTGTGACGCAGGCCGTTGGAAATCAGGGTCTGGTGTGCTTCCGCAAGACCCAGCTCCCAGGGAAGACCGGCATTGTGGATAGAGCTTAAGGGCGCCGCACCGGTACCGCCGTCATAACCGGAAATCAGGATAACCTGCGCACCTGCCTTGGCAACACCTGCCGCAACCGTGCCGACACCGGCTTCGGAAACTAATTTTACGGAAATTCTTGCATTTTTATTGGCATTCTTTAAGTCGTAAATAAGCTGTGCCAAATCCTCAATGGAATAAATATCGTGATGAGGGGGCGGGGAAATCAGGCTCACGCCGGGTGTGGAATGTCTGGTCTTGGCAATCCAGGGGTAAACCTTTCCGGCAGGCAGGTGACCGCCTTCTCCGGGTTTTGCACCCTGCGCCATTTTAATCTGGATTTCTTTGGCGCTCAGTAAATAACGTTCGGTAACGCCGAAACGGCCGCTGGCTACCTGCTTGATGGCAGAACTTCTGTCGTGGTCGGTTCCCGCCGTTGCCAGTCTTTCGTCGCTTTCACCGCCTTCACCGCTGTTGGACTTGCCGTGCAGATGGTTCATGGCGATGGCAAGCGTGGCATGGGCTTCCTCGGAAATGGAGCCGTAGGACATTGCGCCGGTCTTGAAACGCTTTACAATGGACTCTTCGCTTTCTACTTCGGAAAGGGGAATGCCTGCCTCCGGGTAGTTAAAGTCAAGCAGACTTCTTAAATAGCCGGTATCCTCTGCATCCACCATTTTGGTATATTCGGTAAATTTTCCGTAGTCCCCTTCTCTTGTGGACTGCTGCAGCATATGGATGGTCGCGGGATTGTAACGGTGCTTTTCGCCGCCGCTCCTCATCTTGTGGCGTCCCACACTGGCTAAGCTGTAGTCCGTCTGTAAGCCCAGAGGGTCAAATGCCTTGGAGTGCTGGGCATCGGTCTGTGCAGCTAAATCTTCCAGTGTGATACCGCCGATACGGCTGACCGTACCGGTGAAATATTTCTCGGTTACTTCCCTGGAAATACCGATGGCTTCAAAAATCTGGCTGCCCTGATAGGACTGGATGGTGGAAATGCCCATCTTGGACGCAATCTTTACAATGCCCTGCAGAATGGCGTTGTCGTAGTCTGCAACGGCTGCGTAATAATCCTTGTTCAAAAGTCCCTCTTCAATCAGCTCCCCGATGGTGGCATGTGCCAGATACGGGTTGACAGCGCTGGCGCCATAGCCAAGCAGGGTGGCAAAATGATGCACCTCTCTCGGTTCTGCGGACTCCAGAATAAGAGACATGGCGGTACATTTCTTGGTCTGTACCAGATGTCTGTGAACGGCTGCCACCGCTAAAAGGGAAGGCAGTGCCACATGGTTTTCGTCCACGCCTCTGTCGGAAAGAATGAGCACGTTGGCGCCCTTTCTGTAGGCCTTGTCCACTTCTACGAACAGATGGTCCAGCACTCTCTGGAACGGGGTGCTCTTGTAGAACAGGATGGAAACCTTTTCTACCTGGAAACCGGGCTTGTTCATATTTTCGATTTTCAATAAATCCAAATCTGCCAGAATAGGATTTTCAATCTTGAGTACATGGCAGTTCTCCGGCTTTTCCTCCAACAGATTACCGTTTTTGCCCACATAAATGGTGGTGGAGGTTACGATTTTTTCACGTACCGCATCAATGGGCGGGTTCGTTACCTGCGCAAACATCTGCTTAAAGTAACCGAACAGCGGCTGGTATTCCTTGGACAGTACGGCAAGCGGCGTATCCACACCCATGGCGCCGATGTGCTCGGAACCATTCAGTGCCATGCTGCAGATACCGTCATGGTATTCTTCGTAGGTGTAACCGAATGCCTTCTGCAGACGGGCACGTTCCTCCGGTGTGTAGGAAGGTACCATCTTGTTGGGAATCTTTAACTCCCGCAGGGAAATCAGGTTGCTGTCCAGCCATTCACCGTAAGGCTCCTTGTGCGCGTAGGTTTCCTTAATTTCTTCATCCGTGAAAATCTTGCCCTTTACGGTATCGATTAAGAGCATTTTGCCGGGATGAAGACGTTCTTTCTTTAATATATGGCTTTCTTCCAGAGGCAGCACGCCCACTTCGGAAGAAAGGATGAGTCTGCCGTCGTCCATGACATAATAACGGGAAGGACGCAGGCCGTTTCTATCCAGTACGGCGCCCATCACATCGCCGTCGGAGTAAAGAATGGAAGCCGGGCCGTCCCAGGGCTCCATCATGGTTGCATAATATTGGTAGAAATCGCGGCATTCCTTGGAAATGGTGTCGTTGTGGGACCAGGGCTCCGGAATTAAAACCATGGCTGCCAGAGGCAGGGGCATACCGCTCATTACCAGAAATTCCAGAGTGGCATCCAGCATGGCGGAGTCGGAACCGTCCTTATGAATAACCGGCAGTACCTTGCTCATGTCGTCCGGGTCAAAGGTATCGGTATGCATGGTTTCTTCACGGGCAAGCATCTTGTCCACATTGCCCTTAATAGTATTGATCTCACCGTTGTGTACGATAAAGTGGTTCGGATGCGCTCTTTCCCAGCTCGGATTGGTGTTGGTGGAGAAACGGGAATGCACCATGGCAATGGCGGTGGTATAGGACTCATCCTGTAAATCCTTAAAGAAAGTACGGAGCTGTCCTACCAGAAACATTCCTTTATATACAATCGTTCTGCAGGATAAGGAGGGAACATAGGTGTTGTCGTTGCTCTGCTCAAACACTCTTCTTACCACATACAGCTTTCTGTCGAAGTCAAGGTCACTGCCGATACCTGCGGGTCTTTTGATAAAGCCCTGGTAAATAGCGGGCATGCAGGATCTGGCTTTCTTTCCCAGCACCTCCGGTACGGTCAGCACTTCACGCCAGCCTAAGAATTCCATGCCTTCTTTTTTTACAATGATTTCAAACATCTTCTTCGCCTGGCCGCACTTTAATTCGTTCTGGGGAAAGAAGAACATGCCTACGCCGTATTCTCTTTCTTTTCCTATTGCGATGCCTGCCTCCTTGCAGACCTTCTGAAAGAAATGATGCGGCACCTGGGTCAATATACCGACGCCGTCACCGGTTTCTCCTTCTGCGTCCTTTCCGGCACGATGCTCCAGATGTTCTACAATTTTCAGAGCATCATCCACGATCATGTGGCTTTTCTTACCATGTATATTGACGATAGCGCCAATACCGCAGTTGTCATGCTCGAAATTGCTGTCATACAATCCGGCTTCTTTGTTTTCCATACTGATTTCCTCCTCGCCTTTTTATGAGAATTTTCCCCATTTTGCAGGTATGGCTTATTGAACTTCAACGAAATTTTCGATAAAACAATAAAGGCATCCCGGAACTTCCCGCTTTCGTTCTTTCTATAGAAGAAACGAAAACCCGTTCCAAGACGCCTTTGTCTTTCAAACCTGCGTGTAAAATTTTATAAAGTTGATTGTATAATAGGCTTTCTTTTTTGTAAAGTACTTTTTTTTATTTTTTTCTGCATATTTTTTTCAAAAAAGTTCTTGACATTTTCAGAAGCAGGGTGCATACTACGAAACATAAAAAGCAAAGGCGCTTTGGAGAACTTCTCCGAAGTGCCTTTTTTGTATTTCGAAAGGAGAAAACATTATGGCAAAGAGCATTCCCGAACTCTACGGAAGCCTGGTATTCAACGACAAGATCATGCGTGATAAGCTGCCCAAGGATATCTATAAGGCGCTCCGCAAAACAATTGAAAATGGTACACACTTGGAGTTGGATGTAGCCAACTCGGTTGCAGTAGCAATGAAAGAATGGGCCGTTGAAAACGGTGCTACTCATTTTACCCACTGGTTCCAGCCTATGACAGGATTTACCGCAGAAAAGCATGACAGCTTTATCAGCCCGACAGGGGATGGACAGGTCATCATGGACTTCTCCGGCAAGGAATTAGTAAAGGGCGAGCCCGATGCTTCCAGCTTCCCTTCCGGCGGCTTACGCGCCACCTTTGAGGCAAGAGGTTATACCGCATGGGACCCTACCTCCCCCGCTTTCATTAAAGATACCACCCTTTATATTCCTACCGCTTTCTGTTCCTACAGCGGCGAGGCACTGGACAAGAAAACTCCTCTGCTCCGTTCCATGGAAGCATTAAGCAAAGAGGCCTGCAAGGTTCTTCACTTACTCGGTAAGGCTGATGTAACCGGTGTTTCCACTACCGTAGGTCCCGAACAGGAATACTTCTTAATTGATAAGGAAGATTATAAGAAACGTAAAGACCTGATCTTCACCGGCAGAACCCTGTTAGGTGCCCTTCCTCCCAAGGGACAGGAAATGGAAGACCACTACTTCGGCGCCCTGAAGCCCCGTGTAGCCGCTTACATGCAGGATCTGGACGAAGAGCTTTGGAAATTAGGCATTCCCGCCAAGACCAAGCACAACGAGGTTGCTCCTTCCCAGCATGAATTAGCACCCGTTTTCGATACCGCAAACGTAGCGGTTGACCACAACCAGCTCACCATGGAAATGATGAAAGAGGTTGCAGACCGTCACGGTTATGTCTGCCTCTTACATGAAAAGCCCTTCGACGGCATCAACGGCAGCGGTAAACATAACAACTGGTCCATGATTACCAACACCGGTGCAAACCTGTTGGAGCCGGGCCGTACTCCCGCTGAGAACACCCAGTTCCTTGTATTCTTAACCGCCGTTATCAAGGCTGTTGATGAGTATGCCGATCTGCTTCGTCTTTCCGTAGCAAGTGCAGGAAACGACCACAGACTCGGTGCAAACGAAGCACCGCCCGCTATCGTTTCCATGTTCCTCGGTGATGAACTGACCGAAGTACTGGACGCCATCGAAAAAGGTACCTTCTTCGATTCCAAGCAGCGTATTGCCATGGATACCGGTGCTGCCGTACTTCCTCATTTCTTCAAGGATACCACCGACAGAAACCGTACTTCACCGTTTGCCTTCACCGGCAACAAATTTGAATTCCGTATGTTAGGCTCCTCTATTTCCGTAGCAGGTCCCAACATTGTATTAAATACCGCTGTAGCAGAGGCTCTTTCCCAGTTCTACGAAATCCTGAAGGATGTTCCCGCTGAAGAAATGGATGCCGCTGTCCGCAAGTTAGTTAAGGATACCGTTATTGCCCACAAGAGAATTATCTTTAACGGCAACGGCTATACCGATGAATGGGTTGCTGAAGCTGAGAAGCGTGGTCTTTACAACTTAAAGTCCACTCCGGAAGCTCTTCCTGTATTCAAGGCTGAGAAGAATGTAAAGCTCTTTACTTCCCATCACATTTATACAGAAACGGAAATCAGTTCCAGATACGAAATCCTTCTTGAGAACTATGTAAAGACCATACATATTGAAGCAAAGACCCTTTACAGCATGGTTGAGCAGCAGTTCATGCCGGCACTGCTTCATTACACCGACACCTTAAGCAGCTCCATTGCAGATAAGAAAGCTGTTGCCGATTTACCCTGCACCGCTGAAACTGCTCTGTTAAAGGATATGTCCGCTGCTTACGAAAGCCTCTACACCTTATCCGAGAAGCTGGCTGCCGATACCGCAGAAGCAGAAGGTCTTACCGACAACACAAAGGCTTCCTTCTTCTACCATGACACCATCATCAAGGATATGGACGATATCCGTGCCGTAGCCGATAAGGCAGAAGTTAAACTTCCGAAAGAATTTTTACCTTACCCTTCCTACGAGGAGATGCTGTTCTATGTATAGTCTGGCGGATGACGATAAGCTGCATGAAGAATGCGGTGTGTTCGGAATATTTACACCCGATAATAAAGACGCAAAACATTCCCTGTATTACGGCCTCTGTGCTCTCCAGCACAGGGGTCAGGAATCCGCCGGTATGGCCCTGTGCGATACCGACGGTCCTATGGGGAATATTTATCATCATAAGGGAATGGGGCTTGTCAGTGAAGTCTTTCACAAGGAGACCCTGGATACCCTTACGGGAAATATCGGTATCGGACATGTCCGGTACTCCACCACCGGTCAGAGCTGTATTGAAAATGCGCAGCCTCTGATCTTAAATTATCTGAAAGGTACACTTGCCCTTGTTCATAACGGCAATATCAAGAATGCCGGTGTCCTCCGTGATACTCTGCAAAAGGAAGGTGCCATCTTCCGCGGTACTACCGATTCGGAAGTCATTGCCTATCTGATTGCCAAAGAAAGAACCAAGTGCGGTACCATTGAAGAAGCGGTTACCAAAGTAGCCGGTTTTTTAAAGGGCGGTTATGCCCTGATTGTCATGAGCCCCCGGAAGATTATCGGTATCCGCGACCCTCTGGGACTCAAACCTTTGTGTTTAGGCAGGCGCGGAAAGGAATACATTCTTTCCTCGGAAAGCTGTGCCTTAAACGCCATTGATGCGGAATTTGTCCGGGACATTGAGCCGGGCGAAATCATAAGCATTACCAAAGACGGAATTTCTTCTGACAGGAGCCTTTGCCAATGCAAACACGCTCACTGCATTTTTGAATATATTTATTTTGCCAGACTGGATTCCTGTATGGACGGCATCTCCGTTTACAACTCCCGTATCAAAGCCGGCAGGCTGTTGGCGCAGTCTTACCCGGTGGATGCGGATTTGGTTGTAGGTGTCCCCGATTCCGGTCTTACCGCCGCCATCGGTTATTCCCAGGAGTCAGGCATTCCCTTTGGGCTTGCCTTTTACAAAAACAGCTACGTGGGCAGAACCTTTATTAAGCCAACCCAGAAAGAACGGGAGTCTGCCGTTCACATGAAGCTGAGCGTTCTGCCCGAGGTTGTCCGCGGAAAACGTCTGGTACTGATTGATGACTCTATCGTCAGAGGCACCACCATTGCAGGCCTGATTACCCTACTGAAAAAGGCCGGTGCCGTTAGTGTTCATGTGCGAATCAGCTCCCCTCCCTTTTTGTATCCTTGTTATTACGGAACCGACGTTCCGAGTAATAAGGAGCTGATCGCCGCAGACAACAGTCCCGAAGAAATAGCCCGGCGCATCGGCGCCGATTCTCTGGGCTATATGAAGCTGGAGGATTTGTCTGCTATGTCCGATAATTTGCCGTTATGCAGGGCTTGTTTTGATAATCAGTACCCCATCTGATTCACTCCCCCTTTTTTCATGCTCTGCCGACGGCATTTTATACCTCAATCTATATTTGATTACAAGAAAGCAGGGCTGTCTGCCGCATATACGGCAGACGGCCCCGCTTTCGTTTAGGGGAAATGCTTTGCCTTTTGGCATTCTTTTTCCAGTGCGGGAAAATTGAGGCAGATTTTTCTTTTAGCAAATGTCTGCCCCGAACAGTACATTTTATACAATTCATTTGCCAATCTTTCTATTTCATTCTGATTTGTCTGGCACCAGTTTAATTCCTTGATACAAAGTTTTTTCCATTGTCGCATTTGCTGTGTATCGTCTTTCTCCGCTTTCAGGTTAATTTCCGTTATATACTCTTCTCTCACCGGTATCATATTGTTCAAGTTCAAGTTTTATTTTGAGAATTGGATGTCAATGGGATGCAAAACCGAGAACCGTTCACTATTGTCACAATTCCTAAAAAAGGACGGGACTGTTTTCCTGCCTGCGGAGATACCGACGGCACATTATCATCCACATTATGCAAGTTTCTTATGTATTTTTTATTTACATAATATAGCTTAAATCGTTTACTCATTCTTCTTTCCAATGTAAAAAGGCTGCGCATAAGCACAGCCTTCTGGTAGCATCCGTCGCAACGGAATGCTCTCTTATCGTTTCCACTTATCGGTAGGACTCACCGGATGATTTCTCATCTGCTACTTTTATTATATCCATAAGGCTATTTATGTGCAATCATTTTATTTTTTTATTGGGAGTCAATAGACAATACCAAAAACCCAAGATGTGTTTTAAGGATAATACAGAATAGCTATATATTACACATAATTACGATTGCCGTCAAGCAGAAAAACAACAAAAGCGAGACCATCTGCGGCAGACGGCCCCTCTTTCGTTTTCTATCCTTTAGATATAGTACACATTCACGGTACCGAAATCCGTATCTCCTACGATATCCAATGAGATGTCGCTGCTACCCTCGCAGTGTCCTTTTTCTTCCACACTGCCAAAGGAATGGTCCATTCTGACCTGTACTTTCCAGATTTTCGGAACATAAAGGCTGACTTCGCCAAAACTGTTGTCAACGTTTACGGTCGCTTTTCCGGACGGTATCATGGCATTGTCAAAATATACCGTAAGGGAACCAAAGCTATTGTCCAGGTTCGCATAACAGAAGTTTTCGGAATTGATATACTTAATGGACTCCCCGAAGGAATTTTCGCATTCCACTCTTTCACCGTTGTACTCTCCGGTAGAAGAACCGCCCACATTGATGTTGGCATGCTTCCAGATACGTTTTTTCTTCTTAGGGAAAATCATGGACAATCCGATGCTGCCAAGTGCTGCCGCTCCCAGCACGGGCCAGGGTGTCAGCGCCGTAATGCCAAGTGGTTCCGCATACAGAATACACACAATAGCTATAGAAAACAAAATTTGCCAGAAGCTTATGTTCCGGATACCGTTCACCAAAAGCCAGATGCAGAACACGGTAAAAATCACCGTAAATACGCTGACCTTGGGAAGAATACCCAACTGGCTGACAATTACATACACTGCTGCTAACAGGAAAAAAATTCCCCAGAAAATCTTTCCGCTTTTTTTACTTATGTTCATACGTGAACCCTCTTTTCTTTGATTTTGTTTACTGATGCTTTATTATAATTTCGGAAAACACATGCTTTCCTGTGACTGTCTGCAAACATCACAGGCATGAATATATTTAATGTCCTCACCGAAACAATTTTCACATTTCTCTCTCCCGCCGCTACACTTTTCAACAGTAGCTTCTCGCATATGGATGCGAGTTTGCTTCTTTCTGCATTTTTTCTTCTTAAGGAATAGCATGGATGGCTCCATGCTGTCAAGCACTGCTGCCAACCGGGATAAATTCCCCCACAAAATAGTTTCGCTTCTTTTACTTATGTTCATGTGTGCACCCTCTTTTCCTGGATTTTGTTTACCAACGCCTTATAATAATTTCGGGAAACATAGACCTGCTTGTGACTGCCTGCAAACGTCACAAGACTGGAAGCCGTCAGGTTTCTTGTCAGGGAATACACCCGGTCCGTATTCAGAATGGTGGATTTTGACACCCGCATAAAAAAGCCCGGCAGCATATCTTCCCATTCATAGAGCTTATACTTCGTCTGATAAATGTCGTCGACGGTATGTGCACAAATACCCTCTTCGTCCGTTTCAAAAAACAAAATGTCCCGCAGTTCCAGAAAATACTCCGTAGTTCCCTTATAAAAGGTGAACTTCTGGAAGTTATTTACCGTCTGCACAATCGTTTTCTGAATTTCCGCGATTTCATCCGTAAGTCTGCTCGTCCGGATAAGCACTTCATCCTCTTTCAGTTTTTCATCCAGTTCAATCCTGATTTTCATACTGATGCTCCCTACTGTATCTGTCAGCCGGGGAACCGCTTTGCTTCTTAAGCCTTCCGGGCTTCTGCTCCCTGCTGACAGTTACAGTATAGAAAATATCTTTTCTCTTGTAAACCGTTTCCGGCTAAGAGGTAAATCCGAAGCGGTAACAGGTAAAAAAGAACATCCAAAATACTCCCTGTATATTTTCGTTGTTTGTGATACATAATTATGCTATAATTATGTTGATGAAAGGAGTAGAAATTATGCCGCTTATTTTGCCAATTAAAGATTTACGAAATACTACCGAAATTTCCAACCTTGCTCATAAAGAGCAGGAGCCTATCTTCATTACCAAAAACGGGTATAGTGACCTGGTTGTAATGAGTTGTGAATTATATGATAAATTTGCACGGATAAACCGCATTGACCAGGCTGTCTTTGAAGCCGAGCAGGAAGTTGCGAACGGTGCCGAACCACTTGATGCAGATACTGTTTTTACAGAATTGGAGAAAAAACATTTTGGATAAATACAAAATAAAGATATACCCAAGAGCCGTTCGCGAGCTGGACAGCATTTACGAATATATTGCTGTTGAAAAACTGACACCCGAATATGCCAAAGCTCAGACTGACCGTATTAAGCAGGCTATCCTAAACTTAAGTACCTTCCCCCAGTCCCATCAAGAACGTTCTGAGGGTAGATATGCCGGTAAAGGCTATCGCCAGTTGCTGATTGATAATTACCTTGCCGTCTTCCGCATTGATGAGCCTGCAAAAACAGTTTATGTGGTAACCATTCAATATCAGGGTAGAAATCTATAACAGGAGCTACCTCTGTATCTGCGAAAGCATGATAAAAGTGCCATCTATGTCCAGCCTGCCATAGCCCCATTCCCGGTTTGGGTAGGTGTTGCTGCTGTTCCGGTTAGCACCGCGGATTAAATAATTCTTGATTTCCTGGCTGCCGGCGGACGTATTGTTGAAACGCACCACCGCCCATTCCATAAACTGGGCAACGCCTCCCGCCGTCAGGGCTGCTGCCATGCTGCCGCCGGTCACTTTACCGACGGGCGTGGATACGTTCACCCCCGGTGCGGCAACATCCGGCTTGATAAGGCCGTTGCTTAAGAAGCCTCTTCCGGAGTTTTCATAAAAGCTGTTGTTGGCGTCATTATAAGAAGAAACCGTGACAGCACGAAAGGTCATGGACGGGTCCGTCAGAGTGGTGTAAGGGTCCGGCCGTAAAAAGTAGGTTTCCCTCCGTAAAAACTGCGTGATTGGCAGCCAGAGATGAAACTGCCTGCTCCTGTCCGGTCCTAAATTATACACACGGATATTCCACACTCCCGGTGTGGGTGCATCAAACCTGAACGTAATCAGTTCCTCTCCGGTATTCGGTTCTACCAGAATACTGTCAATGATAATTCTCGTTCTCTCGTAAATAAAGCTGAAGGTCTGGCTTCCTTCCGCCGTAAGCCGAAAGCGGGGAACCACCTCTCCTCCCGGCGTGCGGATGGACGCAAACAGCGTATCCGGCACCTTCCCCCACATTTCCATTAAGAAGCCCTGTTCTCCTTCCCCTACCCTTATTTCCACTGTTTCATAGGACTCCTCACCCTCCGGCACGTAACCGGAAAAATGATGGGCGGCATTGCCTTCGTTTCCGGTGGTCAGCACCACCGCCCGGCTTCGCTTCTGCGCCAGACTATTTAAATACTGCGCTAAATCGGAGCCCAGGCCGTGATTGCCGGAATTGGAGCCCATCCCCAGACAAATCACTACCGGCCGCTTAAAGGTCTCGGCAAAGGACTCCGCAAACTTTATTCCCAGCATGATATCTGTTTCCGCATATGCCGGGACATCCTCCGGGATATTGTAAAAATTACGCAGGGGGCGTTTTGCCTCCCGTAGTTTCACCACCACAATATCCGCGCGGGGCGCCGCCCCTCTGTATGAAGAATAAAAACTGCCGGCTGCATCTCCCACCGGCGGCACCGCATTGCCGCCTGCTCCTTCCAAGGGAACTGTGCCGCCGGTCACACGCGCAGAGGTTACCACACTGCCGGCGGCTACGCCCGCCATGGCGGTTCCGTGGCCGTTGGTATCATAGGAAGGAATTTCTGCATAGGGATTTTCCGAGCGGAGCGCCGCATCAATATCCGCTTTTGTGTAGTAGGAGCCGTACTGAAAGCCCTCAGGAGGTGTCCCGCTCTGCAGGGTCTGGTCCCAGAGCCCGATAATGCGGCTCTGTCCGCTTTCGTCCCGGAATACACTGTCCGCAAAACGAATACCGGTATCGATAAATGCCAAAACCACCCCTTCCCCCGTAAGGGAAAGAGGTGGTCTCTGCGCCGCAAGAATACCGGCACTTTCTAAGCTGATGGGGTCAAATTCCTCCGCCATCAGACCATATACTTTGGGTAAATACTGGTACAGATACAGGGAGCCCTGATAACGCTCAATTTCCTGCTGCCGTACATAAAAAATATTATACCGGTCGTCCACAGGAGTAAAACAGACATTTTCCTGCTGCAGCCGCTTGGCATAGTCAGCTGTAAAATCAAAAATCAGTTCCCCGTATTCCTCCGAGAGAATTTTTTCCTGACAGGTCATGGCAAAACCCTTTTCTCTTACTATATGGGCGCCTCACCTATTGTGTCACAGTACCGGTCCCTCCGCCTCCGTATTGTTACTTTTCTCGTTTGTCTCTGTTTCATTGTCCGATACTTTGTCCGGTTCTTCACTGCCATCTGTCGTTTCTTTTTTTTCACCCACATTACCTGTGTTATCGGTGCTTATTATTTGGGTGGAAATATTCACTTCTATGTTATAATTCTACTCCCTGAAAGGCGTCCTCCCATTATCCGGAATACTATACTGTAAAACCGTTTTCTTTCGTCAGTCCTTCTTCTCCTCAATCTGGGGAGCCGGTTCCACACGGATTTCATTTAAGTTGCTGCGGATTTCGATAAGGGGACCGCCCGTTCCTTCAATGTAGGCGCGGGTAATCGTTACCTTGCCGATGTTGTCGTCCTTAGGCACCTCGTACATAATATCCAGCATAAAATCTTCAATAATGGAACGAAGCGCTCTTGCGCCGGTATCCTTCTTCATCGCTTTTTCGGCAATGGCTTCGAGGGCATCATCGGCAAACTCTAATTTCACTTCATCCAGTTCCAGGAGCTTTTGGTACTGCTTCAAAATCGCATTCTTCGGCTCGGTTAAAATCTTGACAAGCATATCCTTGGTCAGGCCCTGCAGAGTAAAGATAATGGGCAGACGACCGATAAATTCGGGAATCATACCGAACTTGCGGATATCCTCCACCGTAACCTTGGAAAGGAGATTTTCTTCCTTGTCAAAGGCATCCTTTAACTGCGCATTGAAGCCCATGCTGCTCTGCTTCGTCAGTCTTTCCTTGATAATCTCTTCCAGATCCGGGAATGCACCGCCGCAGATAAATAAAATATTGCGGGTGTTGATGGTGGTCAGCGGTACCATGGCATTTTTGCTGTTAGCGCCCACCGGCACTTCCACGTCCGCACCCTCCAGCAGCTTTAACATACCCTGCTGTACGGATTCGCCGCTTACATCACGGCTGTTGGTATTTTTCTTCTTGGCAATCTTGTCGATTTCATCGATAAAGACAATGCCCTTTTCGGCTCTTTCCGTGTCGTTGCCTGCTGCCGCTAGAAGTTTGGAAATGACGCTTTCGATATCGTCACCGATATAGCCGGCTTCGGTAAGGGAAGTGGCATCGGCAATGGCAAGCGGCACATCTAAAAGCTTTGCCAGGGTCTTTACCAGATAGGTTTTGCCGCATCCGGTAGGTCCTATCATGAGCATATTGGATTTTTCGATTTCAATATCGTCCATGGTGCCGGTAGCCACACGCTTATAGTGATTGTAAACGGCTACGGAAATCACTTTTTTCGCATAATCCTGTCCGATGACATATTCATCCAGACTCTGCTTAATCTTGTGGGGAGGAGGGATATTCTTGATATCCAGCACGGGTGCATCCTTCTTTTTCTTCTTTAATTTCTGCTTGTTGGGAATGCCACCCTGTCCCTGCAGATCGGCCAGATTGATGAAACTGATATTTGGAAAACCATTGGGAATATTGCTGAAATTTCCGTTGTTTTCCTGCTCGTCATCCGGCTTCTCCTCTTCCTTGTCACCGTTGCCTGCGGAATTGTTTCCGCCGAATAAATTCTGCATGCCGGGATAGTTCATCATGCCCGGGTAATTTAACATTCCCTGATAGTCAAACTGGCTGATGGTATCCATGGTCTTGTGCAGACAGTCGCTGCAGACGGTAATATTATTGGGCAGATGGAACATTTTTCCGGCCTTGCTTTCCGGTCTGCGGCAGACAAAGCAGACATCCTCGTACTGATTGTCCTGCTTTTCCTCACTTCCCTTTGCGACGGAAGTTTTATTTTCCTCTGTACGACTTTCACCGGTGTGGGTTTCCCCTGCACCGGTGTTATCATTTTCCATATATATTTCTGTGTTTTCGCTATCGTGTTCTGACATAGAAATCTCCATTCGTTATAGGATTAGTTCTGCGGTCTTTCCCCCAGAGTAACCGTAACGGTACGTTCTACATACTCACCGTCGATGCTTCTCATAACAAGCACATCAATGGTTTCTCCTGCTGAATAATACTTCAGCTGTTCTCTGAGTTCATCCGCTGTGCTGACTTTCTTGTTGTCCAGCTTCTGGATAATATCGCCTCTTAACAGTCCGGCTTCGGCTGCGGGAGTACCGTCCTCAACCTGGGAAACATAGACACCTTCCGGCATACCGTAGAGTTCTGCGGCATCGGAGGTAACGGACTGCGGGATAATGCCTAAGTAGCCTACCTGGCTGTCATCCACTTTTTCTCTGGTTTCATAAGTCATCAGGTCGCTTAAAATAGGCTCTGCTGCGGAAATAGGAATAGCATAGCCGATACCCTCCACTACCGTACCGCCAATCTTATTGGAGTTGATACCGATAACCTCACCGTTCATATTAATCAGTGCGCCACCGGAGTTGCCGGGGTTAATGGCTGCATCTGTCTGGATAAAGGTACCCTTGGAACCGTCCTCCAATTCCACTTCTCTGTTTAAGGCGCTGACATAACCGCCGGTTACGGAAAGTCCGTAGCCTAAGGCATTGCCGATGGCAATGACGGACTGGCCTAATTTCAGACTGTCGGAATCGCCTAATTTTGCAATTTTAACGGAGTCCAGTGTGCTTTGCTCCATGTCGGCAAGCTTTACGGCAATAACGGCTAAGTCCATGTCGGGATCGCTGCCCTTTACGACTGCCTTCACATCGGCATCATCGATAAAGTGCACAAGCAGTTCCTTGGCATCCTCAATTACATGGTAGTTGGTGGCAATTAAAAGCTCGGTATCGTTTTCACCTACGATGATACCGGAACCGCTTGCCGTACCGTCCTGCTCAATGGGCTGACCGAAATAAGTAGTGGTCTGTGTGTAGTTGTTGACAATGGACACCATGGCGGGCATGACTTTTTCTACCACATCCGTAGCATCCGATGTCGTAACGCCGGTCGTGCTTGTGGTAAGTACCCCGCTGTCGCCGGAAGCCACGTTCTTGCTGAGCTGGTCATTGACCCATGCTTTCAGGTCATCGATGCTCTGGCTTTCGTCCGTGGATGCTACCGATACGTTTTTCTGGTTAAACATACCGGTACTCTGTCCTACGGCATAAAAACCGGCTGCGGCGCAAAGACCGAAGCAAAGCCCCATGCCTGCGCAGGCAAAGAATTTACGGAAAAAGCGACCTGCTCCTCCTTTTTTCTTTTTCCTTCCCTGATTGTCAACAGGCGCTGCGGGCTGGGGTGCTGCCGCCGGTGATGCCTGGTAATATACATAATTGTTATTCTGATCCTCGTACATAACACAATTACCTCTCTTTCTCTTACTGATAAGCTTATCTTAAACAGTAATTGTGTTTTATTTGTGACGAAACTATGATAAAAGTTTAAAAACCGGAAAATTTTTCTATTATTCGACGGTAACGGACTTTGCTAAGTTTCTCGGCTTATCCACATCGCAGCCCTTACCTACCGCTACATAATAGCCAAATAACTGCAGCGGAATGATTGCAAGGGAATTTGCGAAGTACGGATTGGTTTCCGGGATATAAATAATGTAGTCCGCCGCTTTTTCCATAGCCGTGTTGTCCTCTGTGGTAATCGCCATAACAAAAGCTCCTCTTGCCTTTACCTCCACGATGTTGCTGATGGTCTTCTGGTAAAGAGCGGGCTGGGTTGCCACTGCCACAACAAGGGTTCCGTCCTCAATTAAGGAAATGGTGCCGTGCTTTAACTCGCCTGCCGCATAGGCTTCGGAATGCACATAGGAAATTTCCTTTAATTTTAAGGAGCCTTCAAGGGAAATCGCGTAGTCAATACCGCGTCCGATAAAGAATATGTCCTTTGCTCCCACATAGCGGTTTGCAAAACGCTGGATTTTTTCCTTCTGACCCAGCAAAAGTTCAATCTGGTAAGGCAGCTTCTTAATGTCCTCAAGCAGGCTGGCAAACAGTTCATCGGAAATCGTACCTCTGACTCTGCCTAACTTCATGGTTAAAAGATAGAGCGCTGCAAGCTGTGCACTGTATGCCTTGGTGGTTGCCACGGCAATTTCGGGTCCTGCCCAGGTATACATAACACTGTCCGCCTCTCTGGCAATGGAGCTTCCCACCACGTTGACAATGCCAAGCACCTTAAAGCCTCTTGCCTTGGCTTCTCGTAAAGCTGCAAGGGTATCGGCGGTTTCACCGGACTGGCTGATAACCACAACCATGGTGCCCTCTTCGAGGATGGGGTTGCGGTAACGGAATTCGGATGCCACATCCACTTCCACGGGAATGCGCACCAGACCTTCCAGAATGTATTTGGCTGTTACGCCGGTATGGTAAGCGGAACCGCAGGCAACAATGTAAATCTTTTTCACTGCCTTAATTTCCTCATCCGTCATATTCAGCTCGTCAATCACAATATCTCCGTTTTTGATACGGGGAGAAATGGTATCGGTAATGGTCCTCGGCTGTTCGTAAATTTCCTTTAGCATGAAATGCTCGTAGCCGCCCTTTTCCGCTGCATTGGCATCCCAGTCAATGGTAACGGGCTCCTTGGTAATCTCTTCTTCGTCCACGGTGTAGAAATGCAGTTCGTCCTTTGTAAGCTTTACCACTTCCTGATTTTCCACATAATATACCGTACGGGTATACTTTAAGATAGCCGGTACATCGGATGCAATAAAGCTGCCGTCCGCACTCTTTCCCACAATCAGGGGACTGTCTTTTCTGACCGCATAGATTTCATCCGGGAAATCCGCAAACATAATGCCCAACGCATAGGAGCCTTCCACTCTGTGAAGCACCTTGGTAATCGCTTCTAAGGGATTGCCCTTGTAGTAGTAATCTAACAGCTGCGCCAGAACCTCGGTATCGGTTTCGGATACAAATTCATAGCCCTTGCCGAGAAGTTTTTTACGCAGGGGAATGTAGTTTTCGATAATGCCGTTGTGTACTACGGCGATTGTCCTGTCCTTATTGTAATGGGGGTGTGCATTCACATCGCTGGGTGCCCCGTGGGTTGCCCATCTGGTATGACCGATGCCCACATACCCCGGCATGCTTTCGCCGCCATGCGTTAAGTTTTCCAGCACCTTCAGACGGCCGACTGCCTTCTGTACATTGATTTTTTCACCATCGTAAACGGCAAGACCTGCGGAGTCATAGCCTCTGTATTCCAGCTTGGCAAGACCGTCCAGTATAATGGGGGCCGCCGGTTTATTTCCAATATATCCTACAATACCACACATATTTTTCTACCCGTTCCTTTCTGTTACTTCCTATCAGTATATGCGTTATTCTTTTTTCTGATTTTTCAAAAATTTTACCACACAGCCCGGAAACTGTAAAGCATTACTGCCAATATGCCTCATTTGCCGTGCATTTCTTTATCGTCTTTGCCGGGAGCATTTTATAATGCTTTCCCAGGAAATAACCGGCATACTTCCCCATGCACTGCAGATAAAAATAAGGGATAAGAAATACCTTTCCCGTGGTAAACAGATACTCCGTGGTTTTCTTTACCATTCTGCCGCCTTCTTTTTCGGAAGGTACCTTCTTAAATACCTCCGGGTGCTCCGCCTGGGAAACACCCAGATCGAAATTCCGGCGGAACTGCTGGCTTATGCTGTAATTATGGGAATGCAGCACTCTTGCTTCCGCCGCATACATAATTTTATACCCTGCTTCCACTGCCTTTGCCGCAAAGAGCATGTCCTCGTTAAAAATCGCTTTTTCTACAAAACCGCCTAACTTTTCATAGATTTCCCTCCGGTAGGCCGCGCACACATCCGAGCAGAAATAGGTTTTAATCCCCAGAACCTGCAGATTTTCCTTTCCTTTAAGAAGGGATTCTTCCGGATAGTTAAACCGTCTGGTAAACCGCTCTATGGCACGGCAGTTCTTCCTGGGAAGTTGTCTGGCATAGGACACGGCTATGTCTCCCATAAGAGGCGCGGTTAGCTTTTCAATCAGCCTTCTGTCCGCCGGCAGGGCATCCTGCGTCATCATGACAAAAATATCCGCGTCGGATTTTTCCACCGCCATCCTGCGGGTCATGCCATGATCAAAATCTTCTTTCTTCACGGAGTACAGCTCTATTTTTTTATACTGCTTCTGCAGATGCAGAAGTAAGGAATTTTCTGCGGAGGTTTCTTCTTCCATGGAAGTTTTCTCTTCCTTATCCAAAGTTTCCACTAAAATAATTTTGTGTATCTCCACTGTCTGGGCATACAGCCTGTTTAAGAGCGCCACCAGATCTTCCCCCGGCCGGTACACCGGAATAATCACATCAATATCCATTTAAATATCCTCATCTTTCCACGGTTATTTTGAAAAAGGAGCCTGAGACATTTTCCCAAGCTCCTTTGCTTTAATCAATGTTTATATACTGGGATACGAAATCATGAATGATTTTGGAATATTCCTGTACTTCCTTGGAGGGTTCATAGCCGGTATCGTTGAACAGGAATTCATGAAGCCATGATACGTTTTCCGTCAGGTTGATGGGATATACACAGCTTCCCTTGGAACCCAGGGTGCCTGCGCCTCTCATGGAAGCTTCGGGGAAACCGCCCTCATCCACAATATTGTACTTGGCAACTTCGCCTAAAATCCCGACGATTTCATCCATACTTAGGGATGTGTATACGTTGTTGGAAACATCGTTGGCAACCTTGGTAAGTGTTACTAAATCCATGGTTTTTACCTTGTCCACAATCGCTTGGATAACTTCACGCTGGGAAGCCGCTCTGGCAAAGTCGTTACCGGTCTTGTAACGGATACGGCAGTACGCGGTTGCCTGCAGACCGTTTAAGAGCTGGTAGCCGGTGGTCGTAACCGGTGTGTAATTTACGCCCATTTCCTGTGCCATGGTTTCCTGGTAACTGTTGATGTGACGAAGCTCCTCATCGTCCACGTCAAGGTAAACGCCGCCAATATCGTCAATCACCTGTGTCAGACCATCGAAGCCGATGGTTACAAAATCCTTGATGTCCAGATCCAGGTTCATATTTAACATCTTCATGGCCTGTTCCGCACCGCCGTAGCTGTAGGCGGAATTACATTTGCCGTATTTGTCGTTGCTTAAGTTTAAGTAGGTATCACGGTAAACACTGCAGAGCTTCACGTCATTGGTCTCTAAATTAATGGAAGCAATGATGATACTGTCACTTAAAGTACCCTTGGTCAGTGCACCTTTACGGGAATCTACACCAAACAGTGCAATGTTGCGGTACTCCTTCAGGTTTTCGTTTTCCTTCACCTGCTCGCTAATCTGTAAATCGTCTTCTTTAATGGATACATTGAAAAGAGGTCCTCCCTTTCCGCCATCCGTACTGTTTCCTGCGTCAGACGGTCTTTCCATATACCAGAACAATCCGAGAACTCCCAGTAAAATCACCACAACCAAAAGCTCCACGACCAAAAGCGCTATCTTTCTTTTCTGTTTTGTTTTCTTTCTGGTTGCGGACTTTCCCGCTGCCCTGCCGGAAGATTTTCCGTTATAGTACTCTTCCTGTCTTCTTTCGCCTCGTGCCATTTCTAAATCTCCTTTTCCCTTATCCCTTCTCTAATAGGCATTTTTATTAATAAATCCTGTGAAAAACGTCATGAAAATAATTTTAATGTCAAGCCACAGGGTCCAGTTTTCAATGTAATACAAATCGTATTCGATTCTCTTTCGTATGGAAGTGTCTCCGCGGTAGCCGTGCACCTGCGCCCATCCGGTCAGTCCCGGCCGCACCTGATGCTTTACCATGTAACGGGGAATTTCTTCTTTGAATTTTTCCACAAACAGCGGACGCTCCGGCCTGGGTCCCACCAGACTCATATCCCCTTTTAAAATGTTGAACAGCTGGGGAAGCTCATCAATGCTGGTACGCCGCAGTATCTTGCCGACACCCGTTACTCTGGGGTCATTCTTTACCGTCCAGGCTTTTTTCTCTTCGGAAGCCTTCTGCAGCTCCATGCTGCGGAATTTATACATATAAAAAGGCTTGTTGTGAAGTCCCACCCGTTCCTGCTTGAAAATAACGGGGCCCTTACTGCTTGCCTTTACGGCGATTGCCGCAATCAGCATAATGGGCGAGGTCAGGATAATTCCCACTATGGAACCCACAATGTCCATGGCTCTCTTTACTATCATATTGCCGGTGTTGGAAAGCGGCACGTAGCGGATATTGATAACGGGCAGTCCCATTAAATCCTCGGTGTAGGGCTTACTGGGAATCAGGCTGTTGTAATCCGGAATGAATTTTGTATGCACACCGAATTTTTCGCAGGTGTTTACAATTTCTTCCAGCCGGTTATAATCCTTTAAGGACAGTGTAATGGCGATTTCGTCCAGCTCGTTTGCCGGAAGCAGCTCTAATATATTGTCGATACGGCCGATGACCTTAATCCCCCGGTAAAGAGTACCTGCCGGAACAAAGTCGTCCAGGATGCCGCAGACCACATAGCCCCATTCCGGATTGCCTAAAATCCGGTCAATATATTCCTCTGCGGAGCGGGAATAGCCCACCAGCAGAATGTGCTTTAAGTTGTAGCCCTTTTTCCGGAAGGAACGCAGCATCTTTCTGACAAAAAGCCTCGAAGCCGAGGTCAGAAGAATGTTCAGCACGTAAAACACACAAATCATTTTTCGGGAATAATCCACCTGCTTCACTACATACAGCAAAGCGATATATCCCACAAGACCAATGGTATTGGCACAAATCAGATTGTAGATTTCCCTGCTTATCCGGGACGTCCGCTGGGGCTCATACACATGGCAGAGGTAATACAGCAGAATATAACCCGGCACAATGAAAATAAGCGCCCGCAGGTAGTGTTCCAGGGAAAGGACACCCGCTTCCGGACCAAAATGGTTGAATACCTTAAAGTGCAGTACCCAGGCCAGCACATATGAAATTATCACAATCAGGGCGTCCATAACAAGATGTAACCTGTTAAAAACCTTCTGGTTATCCTTTATCATATTTCCCACATGCCTTTCGCATCCCACAAAGGAAGCCTGTTATCGGTAACTGGATTAAGATTAAATTTCCTTTGTATCATAATTGTATCATTCTTTTTTGCGGTCTCAATTTGCGAAACGCTTAAACAGGTTTCCCCAGAGTACAAGCTGTATTCTCATATAGTTTCCCAGATTCTCCGGCAAAACATACACTTTCTTTTTTCTTCCATCCTCTGTAAATCCGCGCATAAATCCCTTTAAGCAGCCTGCGGCATAGATTTTTCCGTAGCCCTTGCGGACAAAAAACAAAAATTTCACAAGAAATCCCGGCAGAAGGAACGGCAGATTTACGATAATCTGAAGAAGCGGCATATTCTTTCCGATAATTGCCACACTGTTTGCCGAGGAAAGGCTGACCTTAAAGGCATTGTAACGGGAGCCGCTGGCAGCGCTTCCGGCATGGAGCACCTCCGCTTTCGGCTCATAGAAATTGCGATATCCGTAAATCTTTGCACGCCATCCGATATCCACGTCCTCCAGATAGGCAAAATGGCTGTCGTCAAAATATCCTATTTTTTCAAAAACGCTTTTCCGGTAAATGGCGGCGCCGCCGCAGGCGGAAAAGATTTCACAGGGCTTGTTGTAGTCCCCTGCCGGCTTGTCCTTTCCTCTGGCGAATGCCCAGCCTAAGGCGCAGTACAAATCGCCGGCATTGTCCATGATGCCCTCCTCCTTCATGGAAAGCATTTTCGCACTGACGGAAAAGGCATCCTTACGTTTGGAAATCGCCTCTTCCAGTGCTTTTGTAAAACCGGGATGCACCACGGTATCGTTATTAAGAAGCAGCACAAAGGGCGTTTTGGCATGACGGATGCCGACATTTACCGCATGGGGAAATCCCGTATTTTTTTTCAGAGATATCAGTGTGATATCGGGACATTCTTCTTTTATCCACGCTGCACTGCCGTCTTCGGAACCGTTATCCACAATAATAACCGCCGCCGGATGGTTTTTCAAATCTTCCCTGAGGGACTTCACGCATTCCTTCAGGTAGGCAATTCCGTTGTAGTTCGGTATGACTATGGTCGTCTTCATCCTTTCCATCCTCCCGGCAGATACGCTATCCGGTATCCTTCCTTTTTCACCGCTTCGCAGACCTTCCGGCTGATTTCGGCATATTCCTCTTCCGTAAAGTTTTTACGGCTCTCAAAGGTACCGTTTTCCTTTATCACAAAGCCGCCCACTAAAACGCCTGCCGTATCTCCGGACGTCTGTTCCTTCAATACACTTTGCACCAGTTCCCTGAGTTCTTTGCGGACTTTCATGGTGCGGATATCCACGGCATACACATCCTGTACCAGCTCCGCGCGGTTCATCTCGCCCGCATAGCCTTTTTTCAGACCCTGATACGGATTTTTTCCGTTTTCATCATACATACCATATGTTATTTTATTGTTTTTATACGCCGGACGGCCGATTGCGCCCACATCCTTGCGCAGGGCAAGAAAATCCGGGTGATAATTTATCTCGTAAAATCCCAGATGCTTACTGTGCGCCACTCCTGCCGTCACGCCCTGCTCCTTTAAGAAATCCCGCACCGCATTTCTGCCCGCTTCGTAGGCATACTGCTTGCTCTGGGGGTTGTCCGCCGTGGAAGCGCTGTGGCAGCGCCAGTGGTACAGGACTCTGGCTATATGGCAGATATTTTCTGCCGGGTCCGCCTTGCCCGGGCATCCTGCGGCAAACACAGGCTGTCCGCATTTGTCGTAAATACTGCCCACTGCCCGGAGCACCAGGTCAAAATCCTGCGCTCCGTCATATTCTTTTCGGAACTGCAGTTCTTTCAGAAGTGCGGTTTCCATTACCGTAAAATGACAGATGTAATTATTTGATAAAATTAAATCTAAATTAAATTCTTCTTTTTTATGAGGACAGAAATAATTCTCTCCGCTCTCGTCACATTTATCTTCATCGGAATACAAAAGCTGCAGGCGTATCCCCCGGCTCTTTGCTTCCGCGATTGCCATCGCATTTTCATACAGGGCATCCGGCGTCAGCAGGTCGTCATGGTCCAGCAGCCCGGTATACAGCCCCGTAGCATGCATGAGCGCTTCGTTGGTATTACCGGAGATACCTTTATTTTCCGTAAGCCGGATATAACGTATCCGCTTGTCCTCGTAGGTATCCACAACCTGTTTTACGGACTCATCCCCGCTGGCATCCGCCAGTATCAGCTCAAAGTTGCCATAGGTCTGTGCCAGTACGGAGTCTATCATTTTCCGCAGGTAGTTCTCAGGTGTCCGGTAAGTGGGTACTAAAATGCTGAATAACAGTGGAGCCATCCGGGAGGCCTCCTCCTTCTGTGCCCTTAAAACCGCTTCCGTAGGCGCTTCGTACCGGTAATCCTCTTTTTTCCGTAAACGTTCTAAGGCTGCGAGATAAGTATCCCGCAGCCCGTTTCTTTTTAGATAATATAAAGTTTTTTTCAAGTTACTTTTTGATAATTTGGCCATAATATTACAGAACCGCTTTTACATCTTCCGTCAACTTTTCTACTTTTGCAGCCGCGTCTTCGATGCTGTTGCCCTTTACGCCCATATAAAACTTAATCTTGGGCTCTGTACCGGAGGGACGTGCGCAGCACCAGCAGTTATCCGGTAATTCAAAGTACAGAACATTGGAATTGGGAAGTCCGGTTGTGGTAACCGCACCGGTTTCCATATCCAAAATCTTGTCTTCCTTATAATCACGGAAACGAAGAACCTTTAAGTCACCGAATGCCTTAGGCGGATTGGTGCGGAGCTTATCCATGATTTCGTTAATCTGCTTTGCACCGTCCACACCCTTTAAGGTAATGGTGTACTGGGTTTCCTTGTAGTAACCGTATTTCTCATACATTTCTACCATCATATCCCACAGGGTCTTGCCTTCCTTCTTACAGTAGGCAGCCACTTCGCATAGACACATAACGGCAACGCAGGCATCCTTGTCGCGGGAATGGGTTCCGGCAAGGCAGCCGTAGCTTTCTTCCAGACCGAATACATAATTGTAGGAATGGTCTCTTTCAAACCACTTAATCTGTTCGCCGATGAACTTGAAGCCTGTCAGTACTTCAATCAGCTTTACGCCGTAAGCATCGGTAATGGGTTTGGTCATGTTGGTGGTAACAATGGTGGTGACAAGCGCCGGTTTTTCAGGCATGGTGTGTGTCTTGGTTCTCTCTCTTAAAATGTATTCGGCAATCAGCATACCGGACATATTTCCTGTGAAAGGAACGTATTCACCGGTCTTTTTATCCTTTGCATATACACCTAAACGGTCTGCATCCGGGTCGGTAGCTAAAACGATGTCCGCATCCTTTTCCTTAGCCAGACGAAGCGCATAGGTAAATGCCTTGGGGTCTTCCGGGTTCGGATAATCCAGGGTGGTGAAGTTGGGGTCGGGATTTTCCTGCTCGGGAACAACATATACATGTTTGAAACCTAATTCGGAAAGAACACGTCTTACCGGGATATTGCCGGTTCCGCAGAGCGGGGTATATACAATCTTGATGTCCTCTGCCATTTCTGCAATGACATCGGGATGAATAATCTGCTTCTTTAACTCTGCCATGTAAGCGTCGTCGATTTCTGCGCCGATAACCTCATACAGACCCTTTTCTACGGCTTCTGTCTTGTCCATGGTCTTGCAGGTGTTGTAATCGGTAATCGCATTTACCTCTGCAATGATTTCTTTGTCCAGAGGTGCGGTAATCTGTGCGCCGTCTTCCCAGTATACCTTGTAGCCGTTGTATTCAGGCGGGTTGTGGCTTGCCGTTACCACGATGCCGGCGATGCAGTGAAGCTTGCGTACGGCAAAGGAAAGCTCGGGAGTGGGACGAAGGGATTCGAATACATATGCCTTGATGCCGCTTGCTGCCAGGCAGAGTGCTGCGGTATCTGCAAATTCGGGAGACATTCTTCGGGAGTCGTAAGCAATGGCAACCGCTCTGCCAGCGCCGCCCTTCTTTAAGATATAATTAGCAAGACCCTGGGATGCTTTTCTTACGGTGTAAACGTTCATACGGTTGGTACCGGCACCGATGACACCGCGGAGTCCGCCGGTACCGAACTCCAAGTCCTTATAGAAACGGTCTTCGATTTCGGAAGCGTTGTTGCGGATGGCAAGCAGTTCCTCTTTGGTCTTTTCGTCAAAATAATCGTTGTCCAGCCAGAACTGGAATTTCTTCATATAATCCATGTTAATTTCCTGTCCTTTCTTTGATTCTGTCTATGTTTTTCTTTCTAAAACCTTTTTCCCGTTGGTAGTATATCATATCATCCTCAATATTTCCACAATACTTTTTAGAAAAAAGGCGCAATTTTGCATGATTTTACCGGATTTTCAGGGCAAAATCGCTTCTGTCAAGGGAAAAATTGGGATTGTAGTACGGGTCGCCCTTCTCCAGAACTTCCTTCCACTTTTCGCGGAACTTCGCAGACTCCGCATTGTAGCGGGCAGCTTTCTCCCCGTCTGTATCCAGTCCTCTGGAAACCGACTCATAGTGGTAAAGCTCCGCAAAAGGCGTAAAGACATTGAGAAGTCCCTTCTCTCTTAACTTTAAGCAGAAATCCACGTCATTTAAGGACACGGCAAAGCCTTCGTCCAGGCCTTCCACCGCTTCGTACAGGCTCTTTTTTACCAAAAGGCAAGCACCCGTCACCGCGGAAACATCCTGCGCATAGCAAAGCCTTCCCATATAGCCTAAGTTCTGTCTCGGCATGCGGTAATGGCTGTGCCCTGCCGTTCTGTGGGCTCCCAGACCGATCACCACGCCGGCATGCTGGATGGTGCGGTCCGCATAGTAAAGCTTGCAGCCAACGGCGCCCACATCCTCTCTCTGGGCATACATCAAAAGCTCTTCCATCCAGTTCACGGTAATGACTTCCGTATCGTTGTTCAGTAAAAGCACGTACTCGCCGTCCGCCCTGCTCACACCCAGATTATTGATGGCGGAATAGTTAAAACCGCCCTCGTAAGTCACTATTTTAATCTTTTCGTTCTTTTTCAGCTCGTCATAGTACCGGAAAATTTCTTCCGTTTCACTGTTGTTCTCCACAATGATGATTTCGTAATTGTCATAGGTGGATTTTTCCAGAATGGAAGTCACTGCCCTCCGCAAATCCGTCACATGGTCCTTATTGGGAATGATAATGGAAATTTTCGGATTCCCCAGCACTTCATAGCGGATACGGAATATGGTTTCAAACGCTCTGGTGCTTTCGATTTTGAAATTGCGGAATCCGTGCTTGCGCAGATGGTCCGCCACGGCGCCCTTAGCCGCCTCGATGGCATAGGTCTTTGCCTCAATGCCCGATGCCACACTGCCCGCATGACATCTCCAATAGTACAAAAGTCTCGGAATATGCACAATTTTTTCTGCCTTATCCGTCAGACGTAAAATCATATCGTGGTCCTGGCTGCCGTCAAACTGGGAACGGAACAGTTCCGTACCGTCCAAAAGCTTTCTGGCAAATACGCTGAAATGGCAGATATAGTTGTTGGCACGCAGGTTATCAATGGCATAGTCCGGCTTAAAATGCATGGTCAGCATTTTGTTGATATCACCGTTTTTAAAGGTGGTTTCATCACAGTAAATATAGTCCGCTCCCTGTTCGTTAATGGCTTTCACATATTCGTACAGTGCGGAGGGATGCAGGATATCGTCGTGGTCAAACAGACCGATGTATTCTCCGGTGGACATGGCATAGCAGGCGTTGGTATTACCGGAAATGCCTTTATTTTCCGCCAGTTTTTCATAGCGGATGCGTTTTCTGTCCCCTTCCTTTTCCACGTAGGAAGCACAGATTTCTCCCACTTCCTTGTGCGCCTCATCGGAGCCGTCCGCCAGACAGAGCTCCCAGTTTTCATAGGTCTGCGCCAGCACGGAGTCAATCATTGCCGTCAAAAATTCCTTCGGTGTATTGTAAAGCGGCACCAGAATGCTGACCTTCACCGGTCTTTCAAATACGGTTTCCCGTTCTTTTTTTGCCTCCTCCGGCGTAGGAAAGCTGTCCGTACCGTAGCTTCTCATGACACTTTTTTCCTGCTTTTTCTGTTTTAGCTTACGCACAACGCCCTTCGGACCTCCGCAACCTGCCAGCCGGTTCTTCTGGCGGATAGCCCAGTGCATCACATTCCTTGCCGGTTTGGATGCTTTAAAAAGCGGATTGTTTTTAATGCGGTCCAGCTTGTAGCTTAAATCTTCCTTCTGCATTTCCAGATCCGCCACCCTGCCGGCCAGCTCCGCATTTTTCAAATGTTCTTTTTCGTAGGCTTCTTTATAGTCCATTTCTATATCCATGCCTTTCTGTTATGTCCGGGCAACGATAAACGTCCGGTTACTGTAATTCATAAGGCTGCTGCCGGATATCTTATCCGTGGCAAGCATGCCGATGCGGTATTCTCCCTCGGGAAGAGGCTCCGCTATGTTCACATGAAAACCGCAGAGCGCCACATTTTTCTGGTCCGGCATATTTTCCTGCAAATCCTGCCGGTACTGTTCCGTAAAATCCAGTTCGTACACGGCGGTCTGTCTTCCTTTTCTTTCCAGCAAAAGCTTTCCGTTAAAGCAGGCATTGTCGCTGCCGAGCACCACGCCGTATCCCGAAATATGGGAAGCATCCGCCGCCTCAATGCGCACCAGAAGACATCTGTCCTTTCGGGCATTCTTAAGCACGTAGGCTTCGTTGCTCTCCTTCGCCACTTCCTTAGCTGCCTGCACATCCACAATTTCCCTGCCCGACTGATAAGCCGGCTGGATGCGGGTATCCAGACCCGTGCGGTTCAGCCAGTCATGGTAAAACGGGTCCTTTCCGTTAAGCCCCGGGTGCCTGTCGTAGAGCATGGAGCGCTCCCGGTGAAGCCGCTTTAGCTTCTCCTCGGACTCGTCCGCTCCCCTGCTTAAAGACTCATGGTGCAGAAGATGTGTATGGTTGCAGACTGCGTTGTAATAGCCCTTTTCTAAAAGAGTAAAACAGAAATCCACATCATTGAAGGCTACCTGCATGCTTTCACAGAAGCCGCCCGCTTCTTCAAAAACTTCTCTTCTTACCATGAGGCATGCCGCCGTCACAGCGGAAACATTCCGGATTCCTCTGTTCCGGTTATCGTAATAACACTTGTTATCTCTTAAAAACTGCAGCTTGTGAACCGGACCCATGGGAAGATTCGTAATACCGGCATGCTGGATCTTATCCGTATCCGGGTAAAGCAGCTTACAGCCCACCGCCCCCACATGGGGACGCTCTGCCAGCTTAGCCATATCGGAAAGCCAGCCGGTATGCGTAGCTTCGATATCATCATTTAGAAACAAAAGCAGACTGCCCTTTGCTCTTTCTGCCCCCAGGTTGCACATTTTGGAAAAGTTAAATTCCATGGGCTCGTATATATAGTGGATATCCGGCGCATCCGCCGTCATTTCTTCTATTTTCTTTTTAACCGCTTCGCCGCTTCCGTTGTCCACCAGAAGCACTTCGTAAGAAATGTCCGCCACCGTTTTTTTCAGGGTGTCCAGGCACTTCTTTAAGACAACCGCATTGTCCTTGGACGGAATAATCACGGAAATATAAGGAGTACCCTGCTTCTTTGCATCCCGGCAGTCCGCTTGTCCGCCCGCCGTTTGCTCCCAGGTCACACTGCCGTTCGCTTCCGCGTTCATGCCCCCATTTGTTTTCTCATTCGTTTCTCCGGTAAACCAGTCCTTTTTCCGGTGAAACAGGATGCCGTTTATATGGGCGATGCTTTGGCAGCCCTTTGTAAATCCGCCTGCCGCTTTCAGCAGTCCGTCGCGGGATTTTTCCTCCGCCTTTTCATAAAAGGATTTCCGTACCGCTACCGCCTCTCCCAGATAGTCCTTCCACAGGTAGGTGTCCGGCGACCAGCAGGGCTTCAGCCACGGATTTTCGTACTGTCCCGGTGCGGTTTCCACATCCTCATCCCCGTAGACCACGCAGACCTCCGGGTGCGCGGAAAGATACGCCTCCGCTTTTTCTTTGGCACCGTCCGCCCAGGCACCGGCTTCTGTATTGGAAAAAAACACGGCTTCCGCGCGTTCTCCGGAGGAAGGAGCCCCCGCTCCTGTCCCGGGTTTCTCAGACGCAGCCTCCGTCCGGCTGCCGTCTGCACCAGCCTCCGCTTCTTCCATGGATGCCACCCAGTCCTTGTATAAAATTTTACGGGAGGCGCATTTTTTCTCGTACTGCCTGTCCAGACCGTATGCCATCCCCTGTTTCAGAAAGCTTTTGATACCCAAATTTATAATTCCTTCCCGGTTGTTAAAAAATCTTTTTGACACTTGCCGCCATGTCCGCCGCCATACGCTCCGGCACAGGCACCACCTTTAATCTGGCAAAGAGCTCATTTTCCGCTTTTCTGTCCAAATCCGCCACTTTGATATAAAGGTTGGGATCGGTTGTGGCAAAAATACAGGTTGCCGCAGGTCTTGTCACCTTGCCGTTTGTGTAGAAAATCTTCTTATCCTGTGTGGGCACGGGGACACCGTTAAATAAAAGCTCCTCCACCGTCACCACGCAGGAAGTCATGGCAGGGTCAATTCGCAAAATCTGCACATTTCCGTCCACGGAAAGAGTCACTTCCACATCCTGTTCTCCTGCATAGGCATCCTTTACAAAGTAAGAATTTTCCTCGGAAAAGCCCTTGCCATCGTCTTCATAGACCTGCACCCGGCTTATGCCCGCCATATCCTGCATACGGTCAATCATCTTTCCGGGTTCAAGCACCCGGTTTCCGATTAAATCCCGCATCTGCGCCATGGATTTGTGCTGGCCGGTGACAAATTCCTGAAATCCTCTTTCCTGCTCCCGGAAATTCTCCGCTTCTTCCTCGGTAATTTCCAGTTTTTCCATTATTAAATCTAAATTTAATTTGTTTCTTTTCTCATTTTCCAGAAGATAACAGTACACAGCCCGGAAAGCTAACTCCCTCGGGTCCACTTCCTTGCCGAAGGTCCATTCGTAATCGATGATGGACCACTTGTCGCCATCCACCATAATATTACTGAAAATCATATCAAAATCCGCCACCGGATAGGTGGGATTGTAGCCCGTCCTTTCCACGTATTCGCAGAACAGCTTATGGAAGCCCTCCAAATCGTCCTTCTCCAGACATTCGTCCAAAAGCTCGGAAAGCAGTCTGCCGGGCAGAAACTCAAAACTGTCCCATACCTTTCCGTCCTCTTCCCTAAGTGTGCAGGTGTTCACGGAAATATTGCCGCCCTCATACCTTGCAAGCAGGGACCGGTAAGCATCCTCCATACTGCGGATATGCTCCTCCGCCTCTTTGCATAACGGGTGTTTTTCTACATGGGCCTTTCCCTCCGCATCCCGGCAGATATCCGTACGGATACAGTATTCCTTTGCTCTGTCGTTGGAAAAGCGGGAGTACTTCACATCGAAACCGTCCCCGATAATCACCTCATAGGAATTGCTGAACACAGAAAACAGCTTATCCTCCACAATGCCGTCAAACGCATTCTTTTCATCGAACAGAAGCATTCTGTCCCTGTCAAAATTACGCATGTTATTTGATAATTCTCCCTTGCCGGGCAGGTATTCGTCCGAGTACAGAGTGGTCATGAACTTATAATCCGGGTACGGATAATAAAAATGATATTTTCCTACGCCGCAGGATGCCAGAATTTTTTCCAGACCTTTTCTTGAAAAAGTGCGTACCCCGCCGCCCGCTTCGTAATTCTCAATTCCGGAAAAATAGGTGCCGAGATGGTCTTCCTTGCAGCCTGCAAAATATTTCAGTCCGTATTTGTTTTCAATGGCAATGACAATCCTGCCGCCGGGAGCCAGGTGCTTTTTAATCATATTCAAAAAATCTTCAAAAGGCGTTTTACTTCCCATGTAGCTCTGTCCGTACTCAAACACGCCGATCAGAAAAATATAATCGAAATTGTCCGGCAAATCCGGTTCAATGTCCTTGAAATTGCCCACATGGATGGTCACATTTTCACATTCCGCATGGCGGTAAGCATTTATCATGCTCCGCTTTTTAGAAAGGTCTACACAGGTCACCTCCCCCGCTTTCCGGGAAAGAGCTCCCGTAATGGCGCCGCAGCCGCTTCCCACCTCCAGCACCTTTTCCGTGTGCTTCATGGGAATCCAGTCCACAATGTTTTCCCTGAGAGGGGATAAATGATACAGAATGGGCCAGCTTTTCTTTTCTTCGATAATCTGCCGGTACTCCACCTGTGCATAATCCTTCACGATGGAAAGAAGCTCATCCTCCACCTTGCCGTCGCAGTATAAATCCTCACCGGGATAGTGTGTTAAATCCAGTGTGATTTTTCCAATCTGTTCCGTTACGTTTTCTGCCATTACGCCTCCTGCCGGTAGGGTATCACCTTATCCTTTGCGGCATTCTTTACCTCTACCTTAGAATTCATATCATAAAAGCCCACCGTGTCCTTATCGGAAACCACAGTTACATTCAAAACATCATACAATCTGTGGTAAACCTGGAATTCGCTGCCCTCATAGCCCGTAACACCTAAGGAAAGCAGATATTCCCCACCCTGCAGACTCATATTCTGCTTAAAAGTCACTTCCTTTACCACGCCCGCTTCCACAGGCTCCAAAAATGCCTTTTCTATCATGCTGTTGGTGCCGGTAATTTCCGTTCCCTTGATATTCTTAAAGGAAAACGCAAAAATCGGAGCAACAATCCTATCACGGAACGCCACCTTTACGTGAATGGTAAACTCCGTGCCCTTAATGACGGCGGTGGTCTTCACGCCCTTATCGTCGGTAATGTAAAATTCCGTCATTTCCGCCTGCCTGGTACCGTATTCCAGAAGCTCGGGATTTAACACATTTTCGGGAATATGGATATCCATATCTTCCCTGTCGTGGATTTCGTACTGACCCACCAGCACCCGTTTGAAGGCATCAATCATTTCCTTGGGGCTGCCCTCGCCTAAAAGATTACCCTGATTCAAGAGGTATACCCGGTCGCAGTATTTGCTGATGCTGCTTAAATCGTGGCTGACAAACACAATGGTCTTGCCCATTTTCTTGAATTCTTCAAACTTGTGGTAGCATTTTGCCTGAAAGAAAACGTCACCGACGGAAAGCGCCTCATCCACAATGAGGATTTCCGGCTCGATATTGATGGCAACCGCAAAAGCCAGACGCACGAACATACCGCTGGAATAGGTTTTGACCGGCTGGTATACATAGTCGCCGATGTCCGCAAATTTTAAAATTTCCGGCAGCTTGGCATCGATTTCCTTCTGGGAAAAGCCCATCATGGTGCCGTTTAAGTACACATTTTCAATGCCGTTGTATTCCATGTTAAAACCCGCACCCAGCTCAAGCAGCGCCGAAATTCTGCCATTTACGTTTACTTCTCCCGAAGTAGGGCTTAAAACCCCGGTAATAATCTTTAAGATGGTGGATTTACCGGAGCCGTTGGTGCCGATAATACCCACAGTTTCGCCCTGAAAAATCTCAAGGGACACACCGTTTAAGGCATAATGCTCCTTTGCCTTCTTCCTGGTCAGTCCAAAGGCTTCCTTGAACCGGTCCGAGGGCTTGTCATAGAGTTTATATACTTTTTTAAGGTCTTTGACCGTAATTGCAGGCTTTCTTTCCTGATTATCCATTGCTCTTACCTTTCCGCTCTTCATTACAGTACATCCGCGAAATGCACCTTCAGCTTCTTAAATACCACGGCGCCGATACCAAATACCACAATCGTAAAAATCCAGAAATACATGGTAGAAAAGAAATCCTCAAAAAACCAGGAATGGCCGTAAATGGCATCCCGGTATCCGTTTACAATATAAACCATGGGATTTAATTTTAAGATTTTCGCCCAGGTCGGACTGATGGCATCGAAGTTCCACATAATGGGAGTTGCCCACATGCCGATTTGCAGCATAATGCTGATAATCTGGGAAATATCGCGCATAAATACCACAAGAGAGCAGGTGGTGTAGCTTAATGCCAGCACCAGAACAAAGGTGCAGAAGCTGTAATAAAAAATCTGCAGGGTGTACAAAGTGGGAGTATAGCCGTAAAAAGCGGCAATCAGAAGCAGAATGCAAACAAAAAACACGTGCACAAAGGTAGCGCCGATGACCTTGATAATCGGCAGGATACTAATCTTGAACACCACTTTCTTTACTAAATAATTGTACTCCAAAAGCGCCATGGTGCCGTTTGTCCAGGCTTCGTTAAAATAAAACCACGGAACCAGGCCGGCGGTTAAAAAGAGCACGAACGGAATGTCGCTGCCGCCCCGCATTGCCATACCTGCGCTGCCCATAATCACATCAAATACCAGCCAGTACATGACAACCGTAATCACCGGCTGCACCATTGCCCATACCGCGCCGAGATAGGAGCCCGCATACCGCTTTTTAAAGTCGTTCTTTGCCAGCTTCCAGATTAAATGCCTGTTCTGGTACAGCTCCACCGGCAGACCGGTCACTTTATCGTAGAGCGCCGTAAACAATACGCAGGAAACCAAAATTACCACAACGGAAATAATCTTTTTAAGATTTTCCTCCGCTGCCTGGGCATTCGGATTTTTATGGAACACAATCAGGCATGCCATAATAAGCGCCGCTATATAAAAAAGCAGAATGCCCGTCTTTTTTGAAATCTTTTTCTTCATAGTAAGTGCTTATGCCTTTCCCAGTTCTTTTGCATATTCCCGGAAGCTTCCCCATTTGGTGTCCTTTTCGGATAAAATAAGCTCCATGCCCTCCGGAATCGGCCACTCTACCTTAATATCCGGGTCCTTGTAGGAAATACCGCCCTCATCGCCCGGGTGGTAAAAGTCCGTACACTTATAGCAGAACTCTGCATAATCGGAAAGCACTAAAAAACCGTGTGCAAACTTCTTCGGAATGAAAAACTGCTTTTTGTTTTCTTCGGAAAGAAGCACGCCATACCATTTGCCGAAGGTTTCCGACTCCGGACGCATATCCACCGCCACGTCGAACACTTCTCCGCGTATAACACGGACTAACTTGTCCTGCGGGAACTGCTTCTGAAAATGTAAACCACGCAGCACGCCCTTCTTGGATGCGGACTGGTTGTCCTGTACAAAATTAAGGTCAATACCGGCTGCCTTGTAATCGTTGTAATTGTAGGTTTCCATAAAGTAGCCTCTGTTATCCCCAAATACCTGTGGGGTCAGAATTTTTAAGCCCTCGATTTCGCATGTTTCCACTGTAATCTTTCCCATATTAAAACCTTGCCTTTCCTGTCTATCCATCATTTCCTGTAACTTACATTCAAATCCACATTGTCGTTAATACCGTTGATTTTACCCTTGGAGGTATACTGCCACATCTGGTAATAGCCCTGATACAGGGGCACACTCCGGTACTCCGCAAGCCAGATGGCGTAGGACTCCAGTGTACTGGCTGTAAGCTTATTGTTGTACCAGTTGCGGCTGGCATACACGCCCGCCTCCAGACCGGCATTTTTCACGGTGGTGCAGAACGCCTCACAGACAGCGGTACGCTCTTCCACATTTAGGGAATCCGCCCTGCCGTTTCCGCCGGCGCCTTCCGTATCGATGAATACGGGGTACTGCAGTTCATAGTCCCGCACCAGACTGATGACCATACTTGCCTCTTCGACGGCTTCCACTTCGTTTACCGCCTGGGTAAAGAAATACACACCCACTTTGATGCCCGCTGCCCGGGCGCCCTTGATATTCTGTTCAAAATAAGGGTCCTGCACCAGACTGCCGGTAACGGAACCGCGGTAGCCGCAGCGGATAATGGCAAAATCCACGCCTTCGTTCTTCACCTTGTCCCAGTCGATTTCCTTCTGCCACTTGGAAACGTCAATTCCCAACACGCCGGTTTTGGATACTCCGGAGGTCTGCCGGATTTCGGTATCGTCCCCATCGGTATTGGCCTCGGCACTGTCTTCCGCTTCCGCATCAATTTCCGCCTCGGTTTTGATAAGCAGGGAGATGTCGTCTATCACCACATACTCCACCTTGTCCTTTACACGGACATCCGTGGCGCTTAAAGGTGTTCGGTAGCCGCTTATGGGCTTTAACGCCACCTCATACTCCCCGGCAGGAAGGTCCCCGATGTAAATCACACCGTCCTTGTCCAGATCCTTGTATTCGTCCTTGCCATTTAAGGTGATGTAAAAACTTTCTCCCTCTACCGGTTTGTTGTCCCTGTCCACAATCTGCACACGCAGGTCTTTTTCCACAGAGGTCACAATCAGGGAAAGCCGGTTCGTTTCGTCATATAAACTGTCGGTAGCCTTCGTGTCCCGGTCAAAGAAATACTCATCCTGCATAAAAGCGGACAGATTGCTTTTATCCGCTCCCTGCTGCCCGGCACCGGTATCCTGGTTCAACTGTGTACCCGCAGCCGGCACCGCACCGCCGGCATCCGCCGTCCCCTTCCTTTTAGGAAGGTTGGTAAACAGAACCAGTAAAAGCAACAGCAGACACATGCACGCCGAAACACAGACCGCCGTTCGTTTCCATTTAGAGTCCATTTGCAACCTCTGTTAAATATTTGCCGTAATTCGTCTTCATGAGTGGCTCTGCCAAAGCTAAAAGCTGCTCTCTTGTAATAAATCCGCGCTTGTAGGCGATTTCCTCGATACAGGAAATGTAAAGTCCCTGCCGTTTCTGGAAAGCCGCTACGAAATCCGCCGCATCAAGCAGGGCATCGTGATTGCCGGTGTCCAGCCATGCAAACCCCCTTCCCAGTGTTTCCACACGCAGGGTTCCTCTTCTCAGATACTCGTTGTTGATGCTGGTAATTTCAATTTCACCTCTTGCGGAGGGTTTTACGTTTTTCGCAATTTCCACTACATCATTGTCATAGAAATAAAGACCCGGCACCGCATAATTGCTCTTGGGATGCTCCGGCTTTTCTTCAATGGAAAGAGCCTTGCCGTTTTCATCAAATTCCACTACGCCGTACTCTCTCGGATCCCTTACATAATAGCCGAAAATCGTCGCACCATTTTCCCGGGATGCCACTTCCTTAAGCACTTTGGAAAAGCTCTGTCCGTAGAAAATATTGTCACCCAGAATCAGCGCCACCCTGTCATTGCCGATAAAATCCGCGCCGATGATAAAGGCATCCGCCAGTCCTCTGGGCTTGTCCTGAACCGCATAGGAAAGCTGCATGCCGAGCTGACTGCCGTCGCCTAAAAGCTCCTCAAATACCGGTAAATCCCTCGGTGTGGAAATAATCAGGATTTCTTTAATCCCCGCCAGCATCAGGATGGACAGCGGATAATAAATCATGGGTTTATCGTAAACAGGCATAATCTGTTTGGAAATGGCTTTGGTAAGCGGATACAGTCTGGTACCGGAACCTCCGGCTAAAATAATTCCTTTCATGAAATATCTCCTTTCAGGTCAGTTAGATTTATTTTATCACAGAATATGGAAAATGGGAACAGCGAAAGCCGTTCCCAAGTAATCGTGTTTCACGGATTATTCGTACATTTCACTGTAATACTTCTGATAATCCCCGCTGGTCACATTTTTCATCCAGTCCTCATGTTCAAAATACCAGGCAATGGTCTTTTTGATACCATCCTTAAACATGGTTTCGGGATACCAGCCGATTTCTGCCTTAATCTTATCGGGAGCGATGGCATAACGTCTGTCATGTCCCTTTCTGTCCTCCACGTAGGTAATCAGGCTTTCGTTGATCCATGCCTTTCTTTCGTCTCCGTCCGGCAGCATTTCCTGCAGGGTATCCAGAATGATATGAATAATCTCGATGTTCTGTTTTTCGTTGTGTCCGCCGATGTTGTAGGTTTCAAACAGTCTGCCCTGTTCCTGCACCATATCAATCGCTTTGGCATGGTCCTCCACATAGAGCCAGTCGCGCACATTTTTGCCGTCGCCGTACACCGGAAGCTTCTTGCCCTGCAGGGCATTGTTGATAATCAGCGGAATCAGCTTTTCCGGGAACTGGTAAGGTCCGTAGTTGTTGGAGCAGTTCGTAATGTTGGCAGGGAAATGATAGGTATCCATATATGCCTTTACCAGCATGTCGGAGCTTGCCTTGCTGGCGGAATACGGGCTGTGGGGAGCATAAGGAGTGGTTTCATAGAAGAACTCATCGTCTTTTTCCAGGGAACCGTAAACCTCATCTGTGGAAACATGCAGGAATTTCTTGCCTTCCTTAAAGCTGCCGTCCGGAAGTTCCCATGCTTCCTTGGCGCAGTTTAACATAACAGCGGTACCGTATACATTGGTCTGTACAAATACTTCCGGGTTGCGGATGCTTCTGTCAACATGGCTTTCCGCCGCGAAATGCACCACTCTGTCAATGTCATTTTCCGCAAACACCTTGCGAATGGCTTCCTTGTCGCAGATATTGGCTTTTACAAAAATGTAATTGTCCCTTTTCTCCACGTCCTTTAAGTTTTCCAGATTGCCAGCATAGGTCAGTGCGTCCACATTGATGATGCGGATTTCGTCCCCGTATTTTTTGAACATGTAATGAATGTAGTTGGAACCGATGAAGCCGGCTCCTCCTGTTACCAGATAAGTTCTCATGCTTATCTCCTTTCTGTCCCTTATAGAATTGCTTTCTTAACTTGTTTGGTATCCGGTTTAGTAGCCCAGATAGCTGATGTTTAAGTCCACATTGCCGCTGATGCCTGAAATCTTGCCGGTAGACTTGTACTGCCACATGTCATAACGTCCGGTGTAGGTCGGAGTTGCCGCATACTGTGCCAGCCAGATTTTGTATTTGCCGAGCTGTCCGGCATCAATCTTGTCGTTCAGCCAGCTCTTGTTGGCATAAACGCCTGCGGTATAGCCCGCATTCTGTACGGTTTCGCAGTAAGCCTTGATAACATCCGTTCTGGTTGCCTTATCAATCCTGTCACCGCGTCCGTTACTGCCTTCCACGTCTAAGAAGACCGGATAGGAAATCTTGTACTTTTTAATCAGTTCAATGGTCATGGAGGCCTCTTCTACCGCTTCCGCTTTGTTTATTGCCTGGGAGAAGAAGTAAACACCCACCTTAAGGCCTGCCGCATTGGCGCCCTGGATGTTTGCCTTGAACTTGGGATCTTCTACCAGTGCACCGGTAGAGGAGCCGCGGTAACCGCAGCGGATAATAACATAGTTGACACCGGAATTCTTTACTGCCGTCCAGTCAATGGTACCATTCCACTTGGAAACGTCGATACCGAAGCTGCCGCTGCCGGTAACTAAAGAACCGTCGCTTGCAAAATTGTACTTTGCTCCCTGAATAACCTGTTCGCCGGTCACCTTGTTGCCTGCCGCATCAAAGAAATACAGCCTGCCGTCAATGGTCTGCCAGCCGGTATACTTTATCTTGCCCTCTGTTTTAATATAGAAGGTTTTGATGTTGGTATCGTAATAGTCCGCATAAGTGGCTTCGCGGTATTTGTTGTCGGATGTCAGCACGTAAAGCTGTCTGTTGCTGGTATCCATCAGCTTGCCTTCCTTTGCCGCTACCTTAACGGTAAATGTCCGGCTCTGGGTAAAGCCGTTGTCGGTATAATTTACGGTAACGGTAGCGGAGCCGGTCTTGACGCCGGTAACCTCTACGGTAGCCGTTAAGCTGCTGCCGTCGGAGGATTTCTTTGTTTCGGAAATCTTTACGGTAGCAATATTTTTGTCGGAAGTGTCCGTGGAAAAGGTGCCGGTTGTGTTTCCTGCCGTAGCAGTCACCGTACCCTTGCTTCCGGGCATAATGCTTAAAGTGCTCTTATCCAATTTCAGGGTATTTTCCTGTACGGTAATGGTACATACCGCCGTAAGGGAGCTGTCTTTTAGCTTTACGGTCAGAATGGCAACGCCCGCTTTTTTACCTGTTACGGTAATGGTTGCCGTGCCGTCCTTTAAGGCTCCCATGGAAACAGAAGCCACATCCGTCTTATCCAGTGTATATTCCAGTGTACCGTCCTTGGAGCCGGCGGCATCGCTGTTGCCGATAATCGCCTTGATTTCCGCTTTGGCATTGGGTGCCAGGGAAAGATTGCTCTGGCTTAAGGAAAGGGTACGGCTGTCCGTCTTTTTCATAACCGTAACCGTGCACACCGCTTTAATAGCAGGATTTTCTACAGAAGCTACGGTAATTTGTGCGGTGCCTTCCTTCTTTGCCGTAACCGTACCGTTATTGTCTACCGCTGCCACGTCGGCATTGGAGGAAGTCCAGGTAACCGCCTTGTTGCCGGCATCATCCGGCGCCACGGTAGCCTTTAAGGAAGCCACACCGCCCTCCGCCAGTGTCAGGGAAGTATTGTCAAGAGAGATGCTCTTAACATCCACCTTTTTTTCTGTAACACTTATCTGGCAGTTGCCGGTGAAGGTTTCTGTCCTGCTGGCATTGTTTCCGGAAGGATCGGTTTCCTGAATCGTGCCCTCCACAATAATCTTCAGATTCGTGGTACCTGCTGCAAGACCCGTTACGGTTCCGTCGGAGCCGACACTGATAATGTTGCTGTCGTAATTCGTATAGGTCGCCTGACCGAAGCTTACATTGCCGATGCTTGCAGTATATACAAGCTTTTTGCTTTCTCCTGTCTGCAGGCTGAAGCCGCTGACATTCAGCTCCGCCGTGCGGATATAGGTACCTGCCTTGGCAGAGGTCATGGGATCCTTCACATTCTTTCTGTCAATGGCGGTGTAGGTTGCTTCGATAACCGTCTTGGTGGACTCCACCCATGCCACGGTATCCGTCAGGGTGGACTCCTGTTCGGTATCGTTAATCATGGTATCTTCCTTCTTGGAATCTACTTCCGATTCTTTCTTAATTTCGTCGGAAACATCTACCTTCTGGTAAACAATTTCTTTCCGGACATCCACCTTCTTCGCTGTGGTGCTGATTTCGTAGTCCTTGTACTTTTCGTCCGTGAGCGCATTCATGGCAACACTGTACTTGCCGGGTGTGATGCCGGTCTTGTAAATAATGCCGTCCATGTCATCGTCCGTCCAGGTTTCCGTCTTTTTGTCGGGTGTTTCCACCGTTACGGAGAACGGTACATTGGCAATCAGCTTGTTTGTCTTGCTGTTGACGAATTTAATCTTCAGGTCCTTTTCAATGGATGTGGTATTCATGGTTACCGTTACATCCTTGGTATATTCATTTTCGTCGTAATCCTTCTGCTCGTCCTCCTGAATGGCATTGGCTGCATCAATTCTTGCCTTTTCCGCATCCGCCACAGCCATCAGTCCGTCCTCTCCCACGACATGGATACCGTCCATGCTGCTGCCGATAGATGCCACCGGCTGGGAAGCGGGCTTGTTTTTCTTTGTCAGATTGTCCACATAAATAGTGCCTGCCACAAGTGCCAGCACAAGCACCAGTACGCCGGAAGTGGTAATTACGCGGTCAATGGCGCTCATATGCACCAGGGAATACCATACCTTTTGGAAGAAATTGAGGTCGGTCATGGCGCTCCATGGCAGAGGCTCATCGTCGTCATCATCTTCCCCGTCCTCTTCGTCCGTTTCCTCTTCGTATTCGTCCCCGTAGTCCTCGCCGGCTTCGTCCAAATCCACATAGGCGTCGTCCGGTTCGTATTCTTCGCCGGGCTCGTATTCCGCTACTGCGGCATTGGCATCATAAAGCTGAATGCCGTACTCACCTTCGCTGTCATAGGCTTCTTCGTATTCGACGCCGTCTTCGGCTCCGTCCTCATAAGCCTCCTCGTATTCGACGCCGTCTTCGGCTCCGTCCTCATAAGCCTCCTCGTATTCGACACCGTCTTCGGTTCCGTTCTCGTAAGCTTCTTCGTATTCGACGCCGTCTTCGGCTCCGTCCTCGTAAGCTTCTTCGTATTCGACACCGTCTTCATACCCTTCGCCGTCGTAAGCTTCCTCATAGCCGCCCTCTTCGCCGTAGGTTTCTTCCGCATCAAAGTCTGTATCAAAATCTTCCATGTCGAAATCATCATCTGTATATTGTTTTTTATGTCCAAACAACTTTCTCATGTATCCCATACCTTTCCATCCATAGATACTGATTAGTATAACATTATTCTGTGGTCCATTCAAGTTTCAGGCACTCTCTTATCATTAGAAATTTCTTAATTTTTCATAAGAAACGGCTTCGTTCCTTTTTTCTTTTCTTATTTTCCGTTAAATTGTATCGGGTTTGTATCATTTCTAAAAAAATTAGAAACTTTGCAACTTTACTTTACAGTTTTTCCGAAGAATAGTACAATCAGTTTACATCCCGGGCTTCCGGGCAATACTGAAACAAACGACAAGGCGCATGCCCCGCAGAAAGGTTGTACGGTCATGGATAAAAAGCAAATGACAGAAAAAAAAGGATATTCCCCCGCAGAAAATTTGGATGACGGCTGGGACGATTTGGAAATAGAAGATTTAGACGACGACAGTGACGGGAACGACGTTGATGTAGAAGCCGACATGGATATGGAAGATGCCGGTGATGATTACGTGGAATACGACGATGAGGACGAGGAAAAGGAAGATGAGGAGGAAAATGACAGCGATGCGGAGGATGCCCTTGGCAGGAAAGAAAAGCGTCTGCGTGTCAGCATCCACCTTGTTTTAGGCATTCTCATTCTGGGTATTCTGGGACTCTGCTTCTATAAATACAAGACCTTCGGCAACCGGATTACCCAGGAAGACATTGATGCCATTCCCACACCGGAAAACCCGGAAATCGAAACCTACGACTATTTTACCGCCAATCCCATGCAGGATGACGGCACATTTCCCGAGGATGACGGGGTAACTACCGTTGTCTGCTTCGGCAATGCCCCTTTTGCGGATGACAAGGACAGCGACAACAGCGTCTGCAGCCTGTTTGCCAAAGACTCTCAGGCAGTTGTTTACAATTATGCCGTAGCGGACTCCCTGCTGGCTGCCCATGAAAATCCTTTTACCACCGATTATCCCATGGATGCGTTCAGTTTTTCCTACCTGATTTCTTCTTTGGTATCCGGCGACAAAACCCGTCTGGAAGAAGCCTATGCTTCCATGGAAAATGTGCCCACAGGCTTGCAATCCTCCATGGATGAACTGTTTTCTTTGGATTTCAGGACCGTGGATATGGTTTACATTATGTACGACGGCAGCGACTATCTGGAAAACAGCATGATTTACCACGACCAGATACCCGATGAGCCCCGCTACATTGCAGGCTCCCTGACCGCCGGAATTACTGCCCTCCGGGATGCTTATCCCTGGGTCGATATCGTGGTTATGTCCCCCACATTTGCCTATGCTGTTGATGAAAACGGAAAGTATGTGAGCAGTGATATGCAGAAAAACGAATGGAATGTAGGACTGTCCCTGTATTTTATGAAGGAATACGAAACCGCCTTCGACAACCAGGTGTCCTTCGTAGACAACTTCTACGGCGCTATCCATGAAGATATCGCTTCCGCCTACCTCACCGACAATCTGCATCTCAATGAGGAAGGACGGAAACTGATTGCAAAGCGGATGTACGATTCCCTCACCACCTTGCAGAACTTACAGAAACAGTAATTTTTCAAAAAGAGCCACTGCCGCGGGCAGTATGCTGTCCGGGAATTCAAAATGCTCCGTATGTAACTGGGCGTGTTCTTCGCCGTCTCCGATGCCGAAGAATGCGCCCTTTGTGTCCTGTAAATAATAGCCGAAATCCTCCGACCAGCGCATGGGAACTGCCAGTTCTTCCGTGGCAAGTCCCAGTTCCTTTGCCGCCCTTTCTACCGCTTCCACGCATTCCGTATGGTTTTCCGTTGCCGGGAAACGTTCGATTTCCTTCATTTGCAGGGTAAATCCTCCGGCGCCTGCTTTTTCATCTGCCAGTCTGCGGATTTCTTCCAGATAACGGGAAAATACACTTTCCTTCTCTCCTCTTACCGTTAGACGCAGCACCCCGTCGGATGCCGAAACACCATAGCTTTCACTTCCGATTTCCATACCGATAAGAGTCATCAGCACAAAGCTCTCCTGTTCCCGTATTTTCTTTGTCAGCGCCTCTATGGAAAGCAGCAGCTCCGCCAGGGCCGTCCCGGGATTTTTGCCGGCTTCGGGGTAAGCGGCATGGCTGGGAGTCCCCGTCATACGGATTTCCAGACCGGTGGATGCACAGGCAAAAGTTCCTTTTTTGAGCAGCACCGTTTTTTCGGAATAGCCCGGAATATTGTGCAGTCCGTATATTCTTTCGATATTCTTCTCCTTAATAAGCTCCCTGCAGACAGCGGCGCCCTCTCCGGTTTCCTCCGCCGGCTGAAAAATCAGGTATACATCCCGGGAAAGCTTTTCCTTTTCTTTATCCAGGGTAAGCGCCAGCCCCGACAGAATACTGCTGTGCCCGTCATGTCCGCAGAAATGCCCCGGTTTTCCGTCCTTTCCACATACGGCATCCATATCCGCCCGGAATGCTACCGGAGGCATTTTCGCCCTGGGGGCTTTCGCATACACGAAGAAATAACTGCCCCGATCCTCTGTCTGCAAAGAGGTATTCTCCTTAAGAAATGCCATCAGGCAGGCTTTTGTTTTGATTTCCTCCCCTGATTTTTCCGGCATACTGTGCAGTGTTTTCCTTAAAGCCTTTATTTTTTGTAAATCCTCTTCCGTTATCATTCCTGTATCTCTCCTGTATAAATATTGGCGGTTATGGTTTCCGCCGCGCCATCGGCATTTTCTTTCGTATACCGTACCAGATTTTCTCCGATGTATTTGGCATCCGCCGGAAATCCCTTAGACCTACGGCAGCCTTCTATATCATAGAACCAGCTCTGCCTCGTGCCGTCTTCCCATTCGACCTGAACTCTCAAAAAGCCGTTTTTCGTCTCGTATTCTGCAGCTTCCACCTTCTTTACGATGCTGGTTTCCAGTACCGTGCCGTCCTTTCCGAACACCCGGATCAGCTCCAGCCCTTTATTCAGTCCGAAAATGCTGTAGTATTCTTCCGGATTTTCCTCAATGGTTTTTAAGATGACATATTCCTTGTCCTGTGGGACGCGGGTGCAGCCCGCCTGGCAAAGAAGCAGGGCAATGTAAAACAGCAGCAGGGCTTTCTTCATATCTTTCATATATCCTCTCTGATTTTATATTTTTTACATTTCTAAATTGACATGACTTTATATAAATTTTATAATTAAAATGATTTTTGTTTTTGGCAAACACGCAGAACATTTGCGGATGGGGAAAGGATGAAACTCTTATGTATATTTACATCACCACATTTTCTATCATACAGGCAATCCTTACCTCCAATCTTCTTATCTGTATCTGCGCTTTCATTATGAAACGGAAAAAGCTGTTGTACCGTATGCCCTACAATTCCATTGTGGTGCTGCTTCTGCTTGCCATGGTCCGGCTCTTTTTCCCCTTCTATTTCGGTTTTTCCCATGTGATTTCTTTCTCACAGAAATCCATGCAGTTTTTATTATATCCTTCCCGGTGTGTATTTCAATCCCAAGGCTATTATTTTTCAGCCTTTGATATCTTCTGTACCGTCTGGGGTATCGGCGTCACTATTATAGCATTCTGCTATCTTAGGAAGGAAGTCATTGTAACCCGTTTCATTGCCGGTTTCGGTACCGATATGTCAAAGCAGGAGCCCTATGCTTCCATCCTGGCAGATCTGACCGCAGGACACAGACGCGGCAATGTTTTCCGCATTTACCGCATTCCCGGTGTTTCCGCACCCTTCATCCGCGGCGTTATCCAGCCCGCCATTCTGATTCCGGAGGACATGGAATTAAATGAACAGGAGCTTTACTATGTACTGGCTCACGAAGTGTCCCACTACCGTCATCTGGATACCCTGGTTAAGCAGCTCCTGCAGCTTACCTCCATTCTGTTCTGGTGGAATCCCGCCTGCCACATCTTAAACAGACAGGCAGACCTCATGTTTGAGCTGCGTGTGGACCATACGGTTACCAAAAACAACAGGGGAACGATTTTAGAGTATCTCCAGTGCATTTTAAATATTGCCGAGCAGGCATGCGAGCCTAGCGAAATTCCCGAATACCTGTATATTGGTTTTGCAAAAAAGAGGATGCCGGCATGCTGACCAAGCGTGTGCATTACCTGATAGAAAAAGCCGAAAAACCCGGAAAAGCCGGTGCTTTTGTGGCTTTACTGTCCGCTGCCTTCCTTTTTATTGCATCCATGACCTTTGCGTTTCGGGTACAGGACTATGATACGCAAACAATATATTTCGACCTTACTCCGCAGAATTCCTATATTATCGAAAAGGAAGACGGAACCTACGACATTTATCACTTAAATCAGTATGGCGAGACCGTAACCTCTTTAATGGGTTATGATACATCCATTCCCGTATACCGGGAAAATGAATATGAAAGGAGGAATTCACCATGAAAGCAGTTGAAATTTGCAAAAAGGGGATTCGCATGTTTGCTGCCTGCCTGGCTCTGTCCGGTGCCTTATTCTTCGGAATGAGTGATACCGCATCCGCAGCCGAGGTTGTGCCTTCCGCAGATGTCTTAATCTCCTCCGAGGAGATGGGGATTGCCGCACAACCAGATGTCAATCTCAAATGGTATTACAAAAAAGAAAACGGCAAGCTTTACAAAAGACTGTGGGATGTAAATGTCCAGGTCTGGCTGACTGACTGGATTTATGTACGCGACTTATAGTCCTCTTTTTTTAGCCAAAGAGAACACCGCAATAGTGTAATGCTGTTGCGGTGTTTCTATTTTATGCTTTTATGCCCTTTTTGCTCTGTTTCATAAGATACTATTCATTTTTTGTGACCATATCCCTGTAAATAACATATCCGTCTGTTTCTGCGTACTTTTCATAACCGTACTCTTCCAGTGTTCCGTCTATGGGCTTAGTTTCCGCAAGCACAATGTAAAGACATCCGTCCTGTCTGGCAAGCTCCGCTGCCTTTTCGGGATTTATGATGTCCTCCGTCAGCGCATGGAACAGTTCGCTTCTGTCCGCCCAGTCAAATAAAATATATTCCCTGCCGTAGGGCATCTCTATCTTCGCCGAGTACTGTCTGACATATTGGAACATTTCCCAGGGAACCGCCGCCTTTACCTTGCCCTCCTCCGGCTCCATAATGTCGCAGACATTAATAACCTCCTGCGGAATATGATAGATGTTTTCCGCCCATTCCACATGGGAGCTCTGGTAAATGAGGCTGCCCGACAAAATCATGATAAACGCTGCCAGAGTTCCGGCAAAGGGCTGTATTTTCCTGTCCAGCATCTGCACCGCTTTTATGGCGGCATAGGCAATCACCGGCACCACGGGAAGCAGCCACAAAAAGCGCCAGTATAAATCCTCTCCGATTACCCGGTAAACCACCCAAGCCCACAAGGGGCAGAAATAAATTAGCAGCGTGACCACGGGCACATACACAAAAAGCAGGCGGTTAGCCTTATTTTTTTCTTTGAAAAACAGATAAATCAGGGAAACCAGAAACAATCCCATCATCATGCCCGTTCCGCAGTACCGTCCGAAGCAGGCAATTATTCGTTCAAACATAGTCCGCTCCTCCTTATTTCACCACGGCGTACAGCACCATATAGCACAGACCGGGAACCATACAGAAAAACAACGGCAGCAGAGGCTTCCATTTTTTCGTCATAAAAAGCAGGCACAGGCCAAATACCCCCAGCAGAAACGGGCTTAAAAAATCACCCATGGTGCTTCCGAGCCCCGCCGAAAAAACTGCCATGGAAAGCAGCAGCCAGAGACCTTTTTCCGCCTTTTTGTCGTACAGAAGCCGCTCCGCCAGTATGTGCAGCAGCAGAAACATGGCAGGGACCACAATGGCGCACAGAAGCGCCTTTCCCTGTCTGGTACGGCTGATTAAAAACGTTTCCGCCGTATAGGCCGATACATTGCCCCACAAAATGAGCACTTCCGCAAAAATCAGGAATGCCGGCAGTTTTTTCCGGTTTTTCCCAAGCAGCCGGTACCCCAGCAGACCGTAAATACAGTAGGCAAGGGGCAAAAGGATAAGCGGCATCAGTGTATGGGAAAAAACAGCAGGATGAATGCCCGACAATTTGGAAAGAAAGGCAATCCAGATAGGAAACGGCGCCAGACAATGCCGGAAATCCAGCGAGGTGCTGCCGAAGTTGTACGGAAGCAGACGGTACATACTGTCCCAGGTAACCGACAGGTTGGAGGTCGTGACATAAAAAGCATCGTCGCCGTCCTCAAATGCCATCACCACCGCCAGTACAAGCTGCAACAGAATGCCCGCCAGAGCAATCGCCCACAGGCGTTTTTCTCCTTTGCTGAACGGCTCCCGCACCACCTTAAGAGCAGGCGTTTTCTTTCTGTCCGATGCTGTCACCACGCCACCTGCTATAAAGCACAGGCCAAGCAGAATTCCGTAAACTACGGAAAGCCCGGTAAATGTCACACCCATTACAATCGCCGGTACGGCAATCAGCTGGAACAGCGCCCACTCTGCCAGAAAGCCCGCCAGAAAGTGAAATGCCACATTTCTCTTATATTCTTTTATATAGTTACAAATTCCTGCTCCGATTCCCGGCGTAATGACCGCCAGGAAAAGAAGCAGGAGTACAATTCGCACAACCGGCATATTTTTATTCCTTTACCAACCGCGGCGGCATCACCGCCGCATTCTTTTTACTGCTCTTTTACTGCGTAAAATTCTTTCACCTTGTCGCAGATGTAGGTCACCTGGTCCTCGGTCAGGGCATAGAACATAGGCAGTCGAAGCAGACGTTCGCTCTCCTTCGTGGTGTATTCATCCTCTCCATGGAAACGGCCGAACCGCATGCCCGCGGGAGCCGTATGCAGCGGAATATAGTGGAACACCGCCATAATGCCGTTTTCTTTCAGGAATGCAATCAGGGCACTGCGTTCGTCAATGTCCGCCGTCTTGATGTAGAACATATGGGCATTGTGGACACATCCGTCCGGTACTACGGGAAGGGAGATTCTTCCGGTATCCGCAAGGGGCTTTAAGCTCTCGTAATAATGGTCCCAGTTGGCACGGCGCTTGTTGTTGATTTCATCCGCCAGCTCCAGCTGCGCATACAGGTAAGCGGCGTTCATATCGCTGGGCAGATAGGAAGAACCATAATTGACCCAGGTATATTTGTCAATCTGACCGCGGAAATACTTGGATCGGTTGGTACCCTTTTCCCGGATAATCTCCGCATCCTCCACATATTTTTCGTCGCGGATTAAAAGAGCGCCGCCTTCTCCCATGCTGTAGTTCTTTGTTTCATGGAAGGAATAGCAGCCGAAGTCGCCGATACTGCCAAGAGCCTTTCCTTTGTAATACGCCATGACGCCCTGTGCGGCATCCTCAATGACCATCAGGTTATGTCTCTTCGCAATGTCCATAATGGTGTCCATTTCACATGCCACACCGGCATAGTGCACGGGCACAATAGCTCTTGTCCTGTCCGTAATGGCATCCTCTATTTTCTTTTCATCGATGTTCATGGTGTCGGGGCGGATGTCTACAAACACGGGAACCGCACCTCTGAGTACAAACGCATCCGCCGTGGATACAAAGGTGTATGCCGGCATGATGACCTCATCGCCCGGTTTTATGTCCGCCAGCAGGGCGGCAAGTTCTGTGGCATGGGTACAGGAAGTGGTAAGCAGGCATTTCCTGGTGCCCGTTTTTTCTTCTATCCAGGCATTGCACTTTTTGGTAAATTCACCGTCGCCGCATATTTTTTGGTTTTCCACCGCGATTTTAATATAGTCAAGCTCCTTTCCCGTATAGGGAGGTACATTAAAATTAATCATAGTTTTGTCCACCTTTCCTTGCACTATTGTACCAAATTACTGCCGGATTGTATACTAAATGTATCATAAACCCCAAATTTCTCATTTTCAAAAATAAGACTGCAGCCGTTATTTTCAAGGAACTCCTCAATGAGCTTAAATTTCTCATCCTGTACCACATAGGAAATATCGCTCTCGGCATAGCCGGCATTTTGAAGTCCTTCTTCCCCTTCTTTCAGATAAAGGGCATACCGTTTTTCCAGAATTACCACCGGAAGAATTTCCTTCGCCTGCGTTTTTTCCATATCCTTACGCATAACCTCTATGCCGTAGGACGCCAGGTCGCTCCAGGGATTGAACGCGGAAGGCATACCCAGGTAAAAGCTCACGGCGGGAATATCCCCGTAAAGAATGACCTCCCTGCCGCTAAGTCCCTTCTCCGTTACAAAATCGGAAAGCTCCTGCATAAAGACCGCCTTGTCATGCTCCATGGTAATGCCCGTAAGCGCCCGGCAGCCGGTCATTTTCGTGTCGGCATTTTCAATTCCATGGGACTCCGCAAAGACAAATGCCGTGCCGAAGCCCACGCCCTGAAACAGGAAAATACCGGTAATCAGCCCCGCAAACACCTTTAAGGGAAATGCGGAAAGAGAAATTCTTCCCTTTCCCACCGTCACTTCCTTCTCCCATTTCTGTCTGCCAGACAGATACAGTCTGGTAAACACATAGGGCGCCGCCAGGAACAAATCGTTGATGGCGGGATACAGCTTATTGTTGCTGCCGATGGGCGTAATGAAAATGTTAAGCAGCACAAATCCGCCCAGAAGCTTCCATTTCTTTTGTGTTTTGGGGCAGAAAACATCTGTCAGACACACTGCCATGGTCAGCATCAGAAACAGAATGGAAGGACGCAGCATTGCCACATACTCCGTAAAACGTAAGGACGCAAACTGACGTCTGTATAAAAACAGCAGACACAGCACGGCAAGCGCCACACTTCCCGCCTGCTTTATCCACTTCCATTTTACGGGTAGAATTACCCACAGAAGGCAGGCTGCCGCCAGAAAAACACCGATTCGGATTACCCAGTACAGATTTTCTATGTACCAGTCAAAAGCTCCCAGAACCATAGCGGAAGCCTTGTAATCCGAGGCCGTATCCGTCATGGAAAACAGCCTTTTTATGGCTTCCGGGTATGCCGTCACGCCGTAACGCAGACTGATATAGCCCAAAAAGAGCAGGAACGAACCCACATAGCCTGCCAGGCAGTACAGAGTTTCCTGCACCACTTTTCCTATTTTTTTCCGGCAGATAATACCGTATGCCCACACGCCCACAATAAGAACCGCCTGTGGCAGATTGGAAAAACGGACAAAAACATTTGCGCCCAGGACCAGTCCCGCCGCAATCAGAAAACCTTTTTTCTCCTCCGTAAGACCCACATACAATAAAAGAATACACAAAAGTAGAAACAGATAGGTCAGGTAATTATAAAGCACCGCCGTAGGACACCAGCAGAGGCTGACTGCCGCAAACTCTCCCGCAAATACCGTCCAGAACGGAAGACCGCATTTTTTCACCAGAAAAAAATACGCAATAAGCGCCGTAACACTGACCACAAGTGCGGTATAGATATTCATGAAAAGCAGGGTATCTCCGCCCGGCAGAAGGCTGAAGAAATGCCCCACCACGTTGGCAAGATAGGTGGAAAACACCCACATGGAATCCATATGGGCAAGTCCCATGTACCGAAAATTGGCATAGTTATACCCCGTATCCCTTAAGTCAATTCCCATCCACACATGGCGAAGGGGATAAAGCGCCAGAATAAGCGGCAGAATGGCATTTTCCGTCCATACCAGCCATTTATTTTTCTTCGTTTCCATCTTTTTCACCTCTCAAGGCCGCGGATTTACGTTGTCCGCCTCTTATACCGGAAAAAGCTCTCTCCAGTCCCCAAAACAGCCATGCTCTTACCATATCAGCGCAGATACCGGCTGTAAACACGAAAAGTACCGCCAGTAAAATCCCCAGAAGCAGGCTGCCCGCACTGTCCGGTCTGCCCGTGATGGCAAAAATCCACTGCTGCCAGCGTTCATCCAGCGCCGTATGGCAGTGCAGCAGATACACGTCCAGCGTATAGGGGGCAATCCGGCATACGAACCGGCTGAAGGCACCCTCTTTCAGGGTTATGTGGGAAAATGCCAAAAAGAGTCCCACCGAAGCAATCAGTACGAAAATGTGGTTATAGTTGTAGCAGACGGAAAGCATATCCGACAGCTTTCCTGTCTTTAAGTAAATCATCCGAAGTCCCATGCTCGCCGCAAAAATAACGGCGGCAGCAAGGAAATAGACCGCAAAGCCTCTTTTTTTGTTCTGCAAAAACGGTATCCCGTAAAGCCGGATATAAGCTGCCACCAGAAAGACACACAGATACCAGATGACATCATATCCCTGACTGTCCGTTTCCAGTTTCATGGGCAGCACGGATTTTATCAGGCTGAATGCCGTAAGCAGGGCTATGATAATTCTCTGAAACTGCTTCTTTGAAAGCTTTTTTACACCCGCCGCCAGAATAGGCGCAAACAGTATCATATACAGATACGCCGTCATAAACCAGTAATGGTTTTTGGAAATGGGGAACAAAAGCCTTGCCAGATAATACAGGTTAAAGCCCCCTTCCGGCCGGTAGCCGCAAAGGTATGTCACCACGCCGATTCCCACACTGTAAAACCATACCTGCAGCCACAACCGCAGTACCTTTTTGAAAGAAAAATGGCTTTCTGTCAGAAAATAACCGCTAATCAGCATGTACACGTTGACCGCTACAATGCAAAGGCTCTCCACGCCCCATGCCAGATATTCATAGCCTGCCAGGGATGCCTGGGAAAGAGGTGCCAGAATTCCGCTTTTTCCCAGGAAGTGCAGCACCACCACCATCATCATGGCAATGCAGCGGAGCAGTTCAAAATTTGCCAGCCGTTTTGTTTTCCCACCTGCCTTGCAGTTTTCTTGTATTTGTTCCATCTGTCTCATGTATTCTCTCCGTTATCCGGCGCCGGTTCATGGTCCGATATCTGTTCATTACCAGCCGCCGGCTCATGATTAAGCACCGCCATCAGTACAATATCCCGGTACTTTCCGTTAATACACACATCGTCCTTTAAATAGGCTTCCCTTACGAAGCCCGCTTTTTCATAACTGCGGATGGCACGCACGTTGTCGGCAAACACCCGCAAAAACAGTCTGTGAAGGGAAAGCTCCCGGAATGCATAGGCGGTCATCAGTTTTGCCGCTCTCGTACCGATTCCCTTTCCCCGGGCTTCGGCTTCTCCGATAAAAATACCGTATTCTCCCTTGTGATGGGTGGTGTCAATATCCCGGATATATACACTGCCCACGGGAACATCACCGTCTTTTAAGCAGATAATCATCTGCACCACTTTCCCGGTATTCACCATGGTTTCTATCCATTTTTCATGGGACTGTCTGGTAAACAGCGCCTGATAGATAAAGCGGGAACGGACCTCTTCGGAATTGCGCCATTTAATAATCAGGTCCGTATCGTCCTTTGTCATGTTCCGCAGATAAATCACATCGTCTTCGTATACTGCCACCATAGCTTCTCCTTTTATCCCGCAGACCCCTGCAACATGTCTGCACTCCTTAAAAATACCTGCGCTCTCTAAAAAATACGCATTCTCATAAATACAACATAAGCACTCCTAAGAGTGCTTATTGTGTCGTTTATTCCTCATCCAGATGTGTCAGCAGATCCCTGATCTGTTCCACAGTCAGCCATTCGCTATTGTTGCCGGAGCTGTAAGAAAATCCCTCGGGAACCTTCTTGCCGGTAGGAACGGCTTTCTTCTTTTCGCTCCATACCATCTGGGGATAGATGATAAAGTGCTTGTCGTATTCGTAAGTATACGGTGCATCCTCCACCGTAACCATGATTTCGTGCAGCTTTTCGCCCTCACGGATGCCCACTTCCTTCGTCGGCATGCCGGGTGCCATCGCCTCGGCCAGGTCGGTAATCTTAAAGGAAGGAATCTTGGAAATAAAGGTTTCGCCGCCCTTTGCTTCCTCCAATGCCTTGATAACCAGCTCCACACCCTGATGCAGGCTGATCCAGAAACGGGTCATGCGGTAATCGGTAACCGGCAGCTCCGTGCCGCCGTTTTTCAGGATACCGTCAAAGAAAGGAATGACGGAGCCTCTGCTGCCTGCCACGTTGCCGTAACGGACAATGGAGAAGCTGATATCCTTTGCGCCCGCATAAGCATTGGCTGCAATAAACAGTTTATCGGAAACAAGCTTGGTGCCGCCGTACAGGTTGACAGGGTTTACCGCCTTGTCAGTGGAGAGCGCTACCACCTTTTTCACATTCATGTCCAGGCAGGCGTCAATTACGTTCTGCGCACCGTTAATATTGGTCTTAATTGCTTCTGCGGGGTTGTATTCACATGCCGGAACCTGCTTTAAAGCTGCCGCATGCACCACATAATCCACACCTTCCAAAGCTCTCTTTAATCTTTCCTTATCTCTTACATCGCCAATAAAGAAACGGAGCTTGTCCTTGTATTCCTTGAATTCGTTCTGCATGATAAACTGCTTGAACTCGTCGCGGGAATAAATAATAATCTTCTTCGGCTCATAATGTGTCAGAACATATTTTGTAAATGCTTTACCAAAGGAACCGGTTCCTCCGGTAATCAATATTGCTTTATCGTTTAACATAAAGACCTCCTGGGGCAATCGTTTGCATTTGGCATAACCCACCTAAGTTACACCATATAAAGTGTATTATACCATTCCCCATGGAAAAAGTCACCTTTTTAGCAAATTTTTTTCACTAAAAGGTCACAGGTCATTTTTCAGCCACATTTCTTTGAAAGCCGAACCCTTATCCATATCTATGGTATAAAAACTGACCCTTTTTTCCCTGGCTCCGATGCCGGTATAAATATCCAGAAGGCAGACCGCTCCCACTATTTCCGCACCGGCGGCCCGGGCTCTTCTGGTGATGGCATTCTGCTGGCAGGTCATGCGGATAACGTCCCGCACAATAATGTATTTTGCCTCCGCCTGCAGGTTCTTTTCCTCATCCGCCACCTCCATATGCAGAAATGCCGCAAGTTCCATGGCAACGGGAACCGCATCCCCGCAAAGCGGCAGCAGAAAGTAATTCCGGTTTTCCTCATAGGTGGCATGGCACATGCCGCTTTCCACCATACGGACAGCCATCCTGTAAAAAAAATAAATCAGGCAGTTTTCTTCCTGTGCCAGCAATCGTACCACGGGAATTTTCTTTCCTGACGGAGTTTCTTCTCGAAGAAGCATGATATTTTCTTTGTGAATATGATGTACTGTGTTTTTTATCCAGTTTGCATTCCGTTCTTCCGGCGGTGTCCCGGTGAACCGAATGATTATTTTATTGTCCGCATCCTTCGTCACCGTCAGATGCCCGGCTGCCCGCAGGCGTTCCAGCTCCGGTTTCAGCCCTTCGTAGAGCTCCGGCTCCGTTTTAATCAGATAAACCTCACAATTACAAGAAATCCATTTTTGTATGGCATTTATCAAAAGCTCTGCCACACCTTCCTCCATAACCTGCAGATAGGATAAATCCAGAAAAAGCTTTTCGTCCGAAAACTCCTGGTCTACCGTTTCCTCGGTCGTTTCCCGGAATAAAATCCGGTTCTGTAAGCATTGTTCTGCGAAGCCTTCCCCTTTCAGCCGCAAATACATGGCTGCCTCCGCATGCATACAGATATAGTGAGACTCCCCCTCACTAATAAATGAATACCGCATATTCCTCTCCTAAACACATTTTTACTTCCGAAACTTTCAATTCCATGTACATTTTATCATTGTTTGTATTGCAATGCAATATTGAGGGAGCGTTTTGTGCGAATTTTAACGTTTTTTATACATGTTTCGTCCGGATATACGTAATGTCTTTGCTTTATTCTGCAGATTTTGTACAATAACCGCCAGAATAAGCGTCCCCGGAACGGCTATCAGACAGTACATCCATGGCTTCCGGATGTCCGTACAATTCGTAAGCCCGTATAAGATCATGCCCTGCATGGTGTAAATGTATAAGGAATATTTTCCCAGGAAAGCCGTCACCCGGCATCTGACCGGTATTTTCATGCACAGCCACATCAGGAAAATCACAAAACATACCGCCGACACGGCTCTGACTGTCATGTAACATGCTTCCGGCAGCCGGAAGGTATGAGCAAGCACATAGGTTACGGCAAATAAAATCCCCGAAACCGTAAGCCCCGTCCACCAGTGTCCGGCGTTTTTGGCATAAGTATCTATCTTCTCTTTCCGCATCTGCCAGATAATTCCTACCGGAAATGCCCATACCGATATGTAAATCCAGTAACTCCATTTGAGGAAAATACCCGTAGCACAGTACAGCGCCGTTCCTGCCAGAATACCCACTGTCTGCATCCGGGGCGTTTTCACCAGACGGTAAACGATGTAAAAAATGAGATACAGAAGAAGAATGGAAAAGAAAAACCAGCCGTTTGTGACAAAGGTGGGATACAGAACCGCAGAGTGGAAAATCTCCGCTGCCGTAAACCGCCTGCCGATACATAGGAAAAACAACAGGTACAGAAGCATAATAAAAAGATATTCTCCATACAGGGACAGTACCCGGTGCCTTAAGAAATGTTTCAGATAATCCTTATTTTTACGGTATTGCAGAGAAAGTCCGTAGCCTGAAAAAAAGAAAAACACGGACACGGACAGATACCCCATACTCTGCACCAGGATGTGCACATAATACGGCAGTTCCACCGGGTTAAACTGTGCAATGTGGTGCAATAGTATGGAAACCGCGAATATCCCCTTTACGCAATCTGTATTTTCTTTCGACAGGTAATCCTTTGTCCGTTCCATGTTTCTATACACCTCTTACAATAATTCCTCTTTTATTCCCCTGAACTCCCCTACTCTATTCCGAGATAGTACAATAAAATTTCCGCCGCAATATGGTCCCCTAAAATCTGGTAACCGGTATCATTCGGATGCAGGCTGTCTGACATCAGGTTTGCCACTACCTGCGGGTCGTTGCCGTCCATGAAGCCGATATTGTATAACTCAATCAGATGGAAACCGTTTCTTTGTGCCAGAATTCTCTGTTGTTCCAGATAGTCGTTCAGCGTGGGCGTTCCTCCCGCAAAGCCAACCACTTCCGTCGAACTGTCCACAGCCGACGTAGGATATGCCGTGACGACAAAGAAATCGGTGGAAGGATAATACTCACCCAGATAATTCATCAGTATCTGGAGCTGTCCGCAGTAACCGGATGTGGAACCCGAATCCAGCGTACCGAAATCTTTTTTCTCCAGAGTTGTCAGGTAGTCATTCAGCCCTGCGTACATGACAATAATCTGGCTGTTGATGTTAAAAAGCTGATCCTTATCCATAGCAATGGAATACGTGGAATCACCGGTATAGTCGGCAATCATTCTGCCTCCCTTTCCGTTATTTAACACGGTTCCGAAATGCAGGGCATCCTGCACATAATTCACATAACTGATGTACCTGCCGGCGCCGTCCACATTGCCGCCGATACCCTCTGTTACACTGTCGCCAACAAAGGTGATCTGGATATTCGGGAAGCTGCAGTCGGCTGCACCTAAAATCAGCTTATCCAGCTCGTTTATTTTTAAGGTCTTTTCGTAGGAATTGCTCCAACTGTATACTTCTTTCCGTTCCGCCACATAGCCTCTTATGGCATCCACTTCTTCCTGTGTCAGGGAATCTGCCTGCCATAAAACATTGCCGCTCACATCCGTTATGGCGTGTGACCCTGCCAGCACCTCTCCGGGTACCATAGGTGCCGGTGTAACAGCCGGTTCTGTTTCTGCCGGCGTTGTTTCCTGCGGAGTCGTTTCCGGCGGTATAGTGCCGGTCTCCGGTGTTTCGCTGTTTCCGTTATCCTGCTGTTCCTTCTGTGCCATATACTCTTGAAAATCCTTATAATTCCGACGGTAATCAATGTAATCGCCGCTAAGCACCACAACGCCTAAAAACAAAAGTACTACAACCAAAAAGGATGCTATATATTTAAAGTCTACTTTCATACATCTTCTCTCTTTCTTTTCTCCCTGTCTGCTTTTGCATCCCACTTATAGTAACACTTTTTTCAAAAAAATACATCTTAATTTTTTATTGCGATTTCTGCAAAATACTGTTTTTTCCCATAAAATACTCATATAAACTCCATAAGGTATCCGCTGCCATCATAATCATAAACGGAACAGCATTTAATAAATATCTCGAATTGCTCTCCCAAAAAGCAAAAAATAAGATAGTCCCCATTAAAATAAGATATAAAATAGTAAAGGGATCCCTTGCGTCATTTTTTCTGATGCGTATTATTCCTCCTGTCAGCATCAATGTCAAAAGCATTTTCCAAAATATATTACTATATGTTTTTATACAAATACTTACAAAATTAGATTCCTGAAATATATACCAAACCGCATTCTGATGCCTGGGTTCTCTGCATATGTACATATCCCCCTTTAACATCCCATCATTCCATACAATTTTACTTTCTTTATATTCTATATGTTTAAGAAGGCCGCATACCCCGTAGTCCTCTGCAACTTCTCTGATTCTTTGTTTTATATACTCTGCTTTCTCATCATGTGTATTGTATTCCATTGTTTCCGCAAAGATATCTGCATTCCAGGTTCCGTCTCCCACCATTCCCATATAAATATAGTGGGATATCGGGACACTTTCATCCTGTATATTATGCTCCCTTAAAATCGACATATGACTGTAAGAAGATGTAATAAGCAGGTAAACAGTCAAAAACGAAATACACATAATTCCTATTTTAGGTATTGCTGTTTTCATTTTTTCATTTAAAAAACAAAATATGGAAATTGCCACTAAGGCGATAAGAGTATTTCCCTTAAATGCTAATCCTACTGCGCCTGTCAATCCCATTATAAAAAAGGTAATCCAACATTTCACAGTTTTTTCTTCTTTTCCATAAAAAGTGTACAAATAAACGGGTAAAATATATAATGGCATGGAGAAAATGTCTGTATATGCAATAGGAAGATATACCCAGAACGGCACAAAAAGGAAGCACATTAATGCAACCATATTTGCAAATTTTGTATTTTTCCATTGCGCACATATCCGGTAAATCAAAAATACGGATATGTCCAATATCATAACATTAAATATCAACAGGAGAATCACATCTGTCCTGCCTGATATTAACTTTGACATTTGAAAAATTCCTACAACCAGCCAAAAGTATAATATATTGTTGGAACACCTTGCCAGGTATGCATATGACATATCTGTATGATTTACATAGGCCTTTGCTAACATTACTACAGTATCAAAGTCCCACCCCCAGGTATTATCCGTACGAAATAAAATCGTAAATATTACCTGTAAAAATATTATTGCTGTAATAGCTGATATTTTTATCCATCCCTTTACGGTTGCCGTTTCAGCAAGGTGAACTGCCCATATAGCTATTGCGGTCAATACCACCATTCCCGTCAAAAGAATAATATTGGAAATGAATGTATTGTACACAAAACCGCCTATATATATACCTGCAAACACAATAGACAAAAAAGTAAAGAAAATACACAATAGCGGGACTTTCTTCCTCTTCTTATTATTCATCAAGTTTCCTCTTCGTTTTCCTAAAAAATTTATAAAATATTATATCTCCGCATATAAATAAGATTGTTATCAAAGAAACAACTTCCGCAGTTCTCCAATACCATGGCTCCCTGAATTCTACCTTTAAAGTACCACTATACCCTGCCGGAATTTGTACTTGTAATGTATGATTTGCACTGTCGGTAATTTTAAATGTTTCCCCGGTATCCCTGTCATATGCTGCATAACCTTTATAATTTATCAGCGGCACGCTTAACAATTGCATATTATTTGAAGCATTCTCTAATGTAATATAAAAGTTATTATGACTTTTTTCACAGGAGTAAACAGCCGTGCCACTTTCTGCGTCTTCCATAACCGGTTCTTTTAAATTCAATTGTGCAATTTCCGTCCCTGTCGGCAAATAGAAGTCATCCATAATATTGTCTGAATTAATATCACTCTCAGAATAATATCTGTTTTCCTCCCAATGATTTAAAAAGTCTGTATAAAATAAACTTGTTGGAATTACACATAATCCTGTCACAACCGCTGTATAAATATAGATAATTTTTTTTGAAAATGTTTTCTTTAATACACTCCACAGTAAAACTGTTAAAAAGCTGAAGCATACAACGGCTATACTTAAATAGCGCCACGGAAATTGAATTTTATTTAAAATTGCATGTATTTTTTCTCCAAGCTTCCAACTCCACTGCCATGGACAATATACCGTTGCAAAAAAAACAGCCAAAGTTCCAAGACCAAAAAAGATTTTACTTTCCTTCGATAAGCATTCTCTCTTTTTATGGTATAGATACAAAAACAGACCTCCCGCAAATAAAAATGCTCCCCCGACCAGCAATGGCATTCTATGTGACAAGCCTATTCCGCTTGTTCCAGGCAAATCTGCATAAAAAATACTGAAAATCTGTGATAAATACAGGCCTTTTACATGCATCCAGACTTTTTTATCCTGATACTTAAAGGGCAATCTTGCATAATCTAAAAACGGAACAATAAACCATGCATTTAAGCATACAACCAATAAAACTGCTTTAACAAGGCCTGCAAACCTTTTGGGCATAAAGGTTTTTCTGATACATATAATACAGAATAATATTGCGAAAATCATAACAATCCCTATTGACAGGGTGTGACTTTCTACAATACCGGATATTCCCAGTACCAATGGGAGTACATCTGCGACATGAAGTGTTTTGTTATTCTCTTTCTTATAAATACTGTAAAAGCCATATGCCGCCAACGGAATAAATGCCATGGCCGTATATTCTCCGACAGCCCCTCTTATAAACATGTTAATCAAACGATAAGGAGCTAATGCATATACCAATGTTCCCAATAAAGCTGCTGATTTATCAGCGCTGACTTTTTCAAAGCACCAGAAAGCTATGCATACCGTCATTGTATTCACAAAAATCAGATAACATTTATATGCCATGTATAACGGCATTCCCATATGATAAAGTATGGCCGGAATATATAGCAGAATGTCTCCGTAAAAAATAGAATTTGCGAACCCATAACCATGTAAAAGCCTGAAATGAATTCTAACGGGAAACGCTCCGTTAAACAACGCGTCTTCAATGGACAGAATTCTGTTCAGGTGAAAAACATAATCATGTTGATAATGTGAGAAATTTGTTATTTCCGGTAAATTAGCCAATAACACTATAACCAAAATACCTAATATATAAATATTATTTCCTTCCGCATCTTTTTTCCGTAACAGATACAGAACCCCGTCAATAATCACAAAAAAACCAAGGAAGCCCAGCAGTCTTAGATACCGCCATCCCGTAATTTCCGAAACGGAAACTCCGTCCACCCTGCAAAAAGCATTCGATGAAAGCACTATTTCCAAATCCTCTATGGAATTTCCGTACGGAACCCAAATTCGAGCATCTGTCTCCGTATTACCTTCCTTTAATGGTATAATGGAATTAGTAATAATATACTGTTGTTCTTCAGATCTGAATTCTACATAAGCCTCCAAATCATCCGGGTTGTCTACCAGATATTCTATCTGTACCTTATACGCACCGGACGGCAAACCAATCAGGGTACTATTCAGAATATTCTCACTGTTTTCTTCCCCACTTAATACATAATTATTTTTCTCAAATGTCCACGACTCACTGTATGGTCGGTCTGCCAAATGAAATAACATAGGAATTAAAAGGGCAATTTGAACTGCAATAAGAACACTCCATAAAATATTGTTTTTTGAAATTTTATTTTTCATAATTTATTTCTGCAGCCCTTTCCTATCAGCATATTTAATTACCTTTTAAGGGATATAATCTATCATATTCCAGTATAAAGTAGTTACTGATCATCTCACTGTAAGGAGTTTCCTCATCATAGCTGAATTCCTTATTTTGTGCATCATAATATACTCCATATGATGATAAAACCGGAACCGTATCCCTGAGATTCAGAAGATATGAATAATACTGTTTTACCGGCACACCCGCTTTTTCCAAAATTGTGGGGAACAGGTATATCATACTAATGGTTCCTATATCTTCGGACTCATCAAACATATTTGACCATATAATAAAAGGAGTACTTCTCTCAAGCAGTTCTTTTTCCCCTCCTGCAAACTCCTTATCTGCCACTTCATCCACAAAAGATGGCGCATGATCACCTACCATGCAAATAATAACAGGTCTGTCACTTTCCTGATAATACTGCACCAGGTTTCCGAACGCCTCATCACTCATGGATATACATGTCAAATATTCATTCAGTGTTGAATCCAGAGTATCATAACTGCGTTTCGTATGCACAGTATCGCAACTATCGTCATTTTGATTCCAATCACCATGATTTTGGTATGTTAATGCATATAGAAATCTGGGAGATTGAGGCATCATATCGTACCATCTTTCTAAATTTCTGTATACGCATGAATCGTTTGCATACCATCTGTCGTAGTAGCTTTCTATAGAATCATAATCCTCCACGAAATGTATACTGTCAAATCCCAATCCGGAATATCCTGTTATACGTGAATAATTGGAACCGGATGCAGGATGTGTTGCTAACGTTGTATACCCTAATTTCTTTAAATACGAAACAGCACTGTCCACGCCATCCATATTTAACGTGGTAAACGGCGTAATATTTCCCAGCATCTGCAGTGAATTACTGGTCAGTAACTCGTACTCGGCGCTGTTGGTTCCTCCTCCAATCGATGGGGAAACAGCATAACCTGTTATTTTCTTATCAAGATGATTGATATAATGAAAATAATCCACATCGGTATCCATATCTGTGACAACATCCAAATCATAAAAAGTTTCATTCAAAATAAGTATGATATCGGGATACTGATCTCCTTTTACACTCAATTCCTGTACATTATTATATATTTGTTCTACTTTATCTTTGGAATATCCCTTGGGCTGAGGTATTTTCGTCATACCTTTTACAAAGCTTTCTATAAAGCATGGCAAAACCCTGCACTCCCTATACTGATCCGTCCAATTCCAGGTAATTGTCATTTTATTTTTTAAGCCGTAATCAGATATATAACCCCATACAAAAAATACAATTCCTCCAATAAATATTCCCACATATACCAAACATCTTTTCACATTGGAGATTTTCTTTGGAATCTCTATTTTTTTGAGTATCATGCATAGCGCTACGGAAATAATAAAGCAAAACAGAATAATGCCTACCCGCTTTGTAATCTTTAGGGAATAGTTTTGAATTACATTCATTGCCGTATGGAAGTTTGCAAATTCCTGGAACGATAACGGCATTCCGTGATAGGTAATCACATAATAATTCACAATACTGAATATCAAAAATATTCCGGATGAAATTATATTGGCAAGCCACCACTTTTTTGTAAAAATTTGGATTACAAAAACAATCAAAAGATAAGTGCCTATATTAAATAACCAGATATACCATTTTACTTCTGTTACAGAACTATACCTGTTTGAAAATTCTACCATTAAAAATTGAATAACTATCAGTAATATCTGCAGCAAACATACACTACTTTTTCTTTTCAAATCCTTTGTCTCCTTAATTATTTTCAATTTTCAAAATCACTTCTTTCTTTCCGTAAAAGTCTGCTATATTTTCATTAATCCAATAATTGGGGTCATTTTTTTCTACTATATCCGTAAAGTAAAGTACATGCGGTTTAACAGAAAACGGTGCCGCTTCCACTGTCGATATGGCTGGGTTCTTATAATCCTGCAGCCGTTCTTCCGCCTCTGTATAATATGTCTGTGCTTCTCCTTTTGCCAAAGAACGTACCGCAGAAACGGTAGAAAAAGTGTTTTTATCCGCTGTTCCCACAAAAACAACCATTATAAGAATCATGCATACCCATTGCAATGTTTTTGTATATTTGCCAATGATAGAAATCACAGTTCTTATATCTCGATACAGTTCTTTCTCTTCCCCTGCAAGTTTAGCTGCTATCCAGCCTAATCCATAAAACACATCGGCATAAAAAATCAGGTAAAAAATAATATTTATCTGATTTTTTATCCTTCCGGCATCTATATTACCCACCCCATATAGTGATGGCGTAAATGCTGATGAAAAAATACAATAGGAAAAGAAAAGGAAAATAATGGGATGCTTAAAAGCAATTTTCTTTCGGTTTTCTACTACTATTTTCCAAATACACGGTAATAAGGTTAAGAGTACTACAATGAAAAGAGGCGAAACAGCTCCTTTTCCAAATCGAAGCGCCTCTATAAAAGAATGCATAATTGCTGAAGGTGCTGACATTCCATTTGTTGTGCCCCTTCTGGCCATATTTCCCGGTGCCAATAGACTTGCGCAAAAACCGACGCAAAGAATACACCCCGGAATCCATTGGTGCCATCCTATTTTTTTATTTACGATAACAACAAAAAATGCAAACAGCACAACACAGAAGAGTCCGGTTGTATACTGGCTTCCGCCTGCTATAAATGCCAAAAGGGAAACCATTAATGCATAAATTATTTTAGTTTTTAAATCATGCAAATTATTTCCCCACACCATAAGACCTGTAAACATAAGGCTGATATAATGCAGACATGTATAAGAAACAGCCCCTGCAAACCAATAAAAACCTTCTGCCGGAGAAGGCATTGTCTGTATATTCATAAATGTAAAAAGTACCCATATAAAAAATACTTCTTTTAAATATCCTTTTCCGAAAAACGTTGAAATGACACAACGTATAAACACATATAAAGTGCCTGTAATTACAGAAAGCATCAGCACCGGAGTTATCCATGTACAATGCTCATTAAATGCTCCCGGATTAAATACTTCTATAAAATTTGCTATATAATAGCCTCTCCATCCCTGATACAGGTTTCCTGCATATTCCCATGCATAAGAAAAAAGTTCCTTTAACCCGGCGCCGTTTTCAAATATTCTATGCATACCTTTGCACATAGAATAATCATCGGCCGACAACACATTATATCTCCCTATATACAACAACGGAACTAAGCTGACTATGAGAAGAGTAATTGCTGCCGCGGTCAGTTTCCAATCACTCTTTTTCTTTATCTCTTTCATAAAAACCTTTTCCTCCCGTTTCCTGTTTTACCAGATTTTCTGTCCGTTCGCTGATGATATAACGTGGACGGTGTTTTACTTCCATATATATTTTTCCAATATATTCTCCAAGTACGCCTGTACATATAAGCTGGATGCCTCCAATAAAGCACATTACACATACCATGCTGGTCCACCCCGCAACTGTCTGACCGATTATATGTGAAATAATGGCCCAGATGATACCTATTGTACCAAGCAAAGAAACAAAAATTCCCGTCAAAGAAATGATACGAATCGGCTTATTGCTTAAGCTTGTAATACCGTCAAATGCCAATGCCAGCATTTTGCTTAACGGATAATGACTTTTTCCCGCCAATCTTTCATGTCTTTCGTAATATACCGAAGTACTCTTAAAGCCAACAAGGGGAAACATACCTCTTAAAAATAAATTTACTTCTTCAAAATGAGCAAACTCCTGTAAAACCCTTGCTGATACTAACCGATAATCTGCATGATTGTAAACAACATTTCCGCCCAAAGCATTTAAAAATTTATAATAACTTTGTGCGGAAAAGCGCTTGAAAAATGTATCCGAACTCCGATCATTTCGAACTCCGTAAACAATTTCACATCCGTCATAAAATGCTTCTATCATGCTGTCCATGGCATTTATATCATCCTGTCCGTCACAGTCTATGGAAATTGTAATATCACATTTGTCTTTTGCTTCCATAAGACCTGCAAGCACAGCATTTTGATGTCCCCTGTTCCTGCTTTGCTGAATACCGCAAAAGTGAACATTTTCATTTGATAATTTATTAATAATTTCCCATGTAGAATCCTTACTTCCATCATCCACAAACAGAATTCTGCTATCTTCTGAAATTTTTTCCTTTTGTATTAAAGATGTCAGTTTTTCCAAAAAAAGCGGTGCTGTGACGGGAAGCACTTCCTCTTCATTGTAACAGGGTATAATTATCCATAAACTTGCTTTTTTCACTTTATTTATCCTTCCATTTTTCATACCGGTAAAAACTGTATAACTCAATTGCCGCTACCAGATTATTTTTTTGAGCCAACCTTAAAATTCTTTTCATTCTGGAAGATGTTCTGCATGCCGATACATAGCATATGACCTCTTTTCCAAATGAATCTGTGTAAAACAATTGTAACTGCTTTTTTATTTCTCGTGTAATAAAAATTTCCCGGAACGAGATATTTGAGGAAATCATATTATCCAGCATATAGCAGATATACATGTATAACTGCGGAAGAAGCTCACTTTTCATCGCTATATAATCCGTGAATTCTTCTTTCAAAATCTTTCCTAAGGAAAGTATCTCCGTTGTATAATAAGTGTGAACAATAGCGTGCGAAATAGAAGTTTCCCTCATTCGATAATAATAGAAAAAATGATTTTTCAAATAATATATGGCATCTGCCTCCAAAAAACAAGCATAGCTGCATGCTGCATCTTCGCCAAGCCGAATGACATTATCCACTTTCATCTGATGAGGCACCAATATTTTTCTGCGGAATAACCGACCGCAAAGAGAAGGCTGGAAACCAAAAGAAAAATATTCACCTTTGCTAAGCATTTCAGGGTATATATTTTTTTGCAGATTTTTTTTATCGTAAAAGCCCTCGCTTATATTTTGAGTTAAATTTTCTTTTGTCCTGCCGACAGCCACATAATCTGCAATAATAATATCAGCTCCCGTTTCGCAAGCCTTTTCGCACATCTCTTCAAACATATTGTTTGCAATCCAGTCATCACCATCTACATAAGTAACATACTGTCCTATAGCTTTCATTACGCCGGCTTTTCTTGCACTTACCAATCCACCGTTTTCCTTATGTATTACCTGGATCCTTGCATCCTGTTCTGCATACTGATCGCAAATGTCCCCTGTGGCATCACCGGATCCATCATCTACCAGTAGTAATTCAAAATCCTTATAGGATTGCTGAAGAATACTTTTCACACAGGCATCAATATATTTTTCTACATTATAAGCCGGTACTATAACACTTAAAAAAGGGGTCTTCTCACTCATTTTTATTCAACAGTCTCCAAAAATGTAAATTTATATCCGGAATTTGTCAGCCATCTTACGGCACCTTCTAACTTTTCCTGATTATCCTTAAAACACCAGGCATGCGTAAATAATACCACTACCCGGTCATAGTATTTATTTTGAAGTGCCGTTACTATATCATCTGTTTTTTCCAGACGGATATCCGTTACATAGTAGTAAATGTCCTTCTTAATTTTACCATCGCGGGACCATATCAAATTATTGTTTTCCGTTTCACTCAGATTATAACAAACATCTTTTGAATCGTTACACAATAAGCCTTCTATTCCCTGTTCTTTTAATACATTTACCATCTCATCTGTAGCGTACCAATAATGAAGTCTTAACACATGCGCAAGGGACTTTTCGCCCGCAAAGGCAAGAATTTCCCTGTTTACTTCCTGAAATCCTTCGGCAAATTCTTCGGTTGTCATCCCTTCCTCTTCGGGAGATGCCTCTGTGATGCTGTGAAAACCTATTTTCAGCCAGTCTGCGTTGTCCTCAAATTCCTTTTTATAAGTATCCGGGAAATCCGCCAAATCATAGGTATCCAGTTTTGCAAAAACATATAAGGTTGCTTTCAGACCGTATTCTTCATGAAAATCCTTTAGTTTTCCCAGCACCTCATTTTCAAATATGCTTTCGTAACCGTGAAAAGAAATATCCTGAAAAATCTGTGTGGCATCGTCTATGCTGAAATGCGTGTATTTGGGAATGGTTCTTACCCTGTTTAAGGATTCTTCCGGAGCCTTTTCCGCCCGCAGGGCGTAGAAGATATAGGTTCCCAGAGCAATTCCCAGAAGCAGCAGGAGCACAAGAATAACTATCTTTATTCGGTTTCGATTTTTATTTCTCCTAACGCTACGTGTCCCCAATATCTGTGACTCCATTCCATTTTGTGGGCAAAATCCTCGCCCGCTTTAATTTCAAAACAGTAGGCATCCTTAACTCCGTCACAATTTCGGAAGGTGCCGAACTGGTTTACTTCATATAAAATAAGGCTCAGGGTATACTTTCCCGGCACAATATACTGCGTATCCAGGCTGAACGTAACTTCCCTGTCCTCTCCGCATTTTGCCTCAAAGGCTTCTTTTGAGGTAATCATGGTAACCGGCGTGCCGTCCGCATAATGAATAATGGCACGGATATACATGTGCAGATCCTGCTGATTGGCAGTAAGTGTCAGTTTAAAACGCATTTTGCTGTTCTGGACAAAAACACTGCTGTCCGCATCCAGCACCTCTAATTTTTTCATGAACGCCACATGGCTCTTATGCTCTTCCGCTCTGGGGAACTCCTCCAGATTGAGCTTCAGGGGCGACTCCTTCACCGTACCCATGTAAATCCGGATGGCTTCCTCCACGTTGCCGTCATAAATGATGCGACCCTTGTCCAGTACCACGCAGCGGCTGCAAAGCTGCTGGATGGTGTTCATATTGTGGCTGACGTACAAAACGGTACGTCCTTCCTTATCTGCCACATCTCCCATTTTTCCCAGACATTTTTCCTGGAATTTCATATCGCCTACCGCCAGTACCTCATCCATTACAAGGATTTCCGAGTCCAGGTGGGCAGCCACGGAAAACGCCAGCTTTACATACATGCCGGAGGAATATCGTTTGACCGGGGTATCAATAAATTTCCGACATTCGGAAAACTCGATGATATCCTCCATTTTTTTATCCACTTCGCTGCGGCTCATGCCTAAGATAGCGCCGTTTAAGTAAATGTTTTCACGCCCCGTCAGTTCGCCGTGGAAGCCGGTTCCCACTTCCAGCATGCTGGAAATGCGGCCCTTGATTTTCACTTCCCCTTCCGTAGGCGCCGTGACGCGGGAAAGAATTTTTAACAGAGTGGATTTGCCGGCGCCGTTGGAACCGATAATTCCCAGGGTTTCTCCTGCCTTTACCTCTAAGTTCACGCCGTTTAGCGCCCAAAATTCCGTACCGCTGTCTCTTTTTTCCCCGATCTTCAGATTGGGATCGTCTTTTCCCGTTTTCTTTGCCCACCAGCTCTGTAAATCAGCGGTAAGTGTTCCGCCGCCGATGCTGCCGAGCTTATATCTTTTCTTTAAGTTTTCTATCTTAATAACCGTATCCTGCATACTGTTTCCATACCTTTCCGTAACCATAAAGCCACTTTGGGAACCTACACGGTATCCATGAAGGTTTTTTCAATTTTGCTGAACAAAAGAACGCCGATAACCATAACCACTACCGTGGTAATCCAGCTGATGCCCCAGGAGGCAAACGGAATATAACCGGTTCCCAAGAAAGCATAGCGGAAAATCGTCACAATGGGAGCTACCGGATTTAACAGGTAAATGAAACGGTAACGCTCAGGTATCTGGCTTACGGAATATACAATGGGGCTGGCATACATCCAGAGCTGCACACCGAAAGCAACCAAAATGGTTAAATCCCGGTACTTGGTGGTAAGGGAGGAAACAATAATGCCCACTCCCATGCCAAGCATGGCAAGCTGGATAACCAGCACGGGGGTTAAAAGCGCCCATGGAGTAATGCCGATGGGTGTACCCGTCAGTGCATAAATAAGTAAAATCACCGCAAACAGACAGAACTGGATGCCTAAGTCCAAAAGTCCCGTCAGTACCGTGGAAATGGGGGCTACCAGTCTGGGAAAATACACCTTGCCGAATACCCCGGCATTGGACACAAAGGTGTTGGATGTCTGGTTGACGCAGTAGGCAAAATATGTCCAGATGATATTACCGGACATATAGAATGCTATCTGCGGCGTTCCGTCAGTGGATAAGCCTGCGATATTACCGAATACCAGCACATACATTAAGGTCGTCAGTATCGGGCTGATGATCAGCCACAACGGTCCCAATATGGTCTGCTTATATTTGGTAACGAAATTTCTTTTTACAAACAGAAAGATTAAGTCCTTGTAGGAAAATAATTCTTTCAGGTTGATATCCCATAAATTATGCTTCGGTTTTAATACGGTTGTCCATTTTTCTTCCATGATTGTTTCTTCCAATTTTATTTTTTGTGATTAATCAGCCATTTTTTCCAGGCGGGGTACTCTTTGTTGGATTCATTCAGCTTACCGGATAAAAATTCGCTCACATCCCTGCTTAACCAGCTGTCACCGTTCTTATCGGTCCTGTCTCTCAGCTGCGCATATGACGGTGTTTTAAGTGTAGGAATATCGCCCAGTGTTAAAAAAGAATGTCCATTGTAGCAATGTGCTTCCGTACAATGGCAGCCCGTTGCCTCAAAATGTAATGGCAAATCCATCTTTTCATAAATATTATCAAGCGTCTTTCCTGCATAGCATTTGGTCATATTGCCTGTTCCCAAGTGTACATAAACACTCCAATCGCCTGCATAGCAGAATTCCTTTTGCGGTTTTCCGAATATCGTCTTTTTAAAATCAAATAATGCCGAATCAAATGTCCCCCACTTTTCATAAAATTCATCATCTGATAATTTCGTCAATATGGGTATCCCCGGAATTGTGTCATTCCGGGCAATCGTGACATGACACATGGCGCCGAGATACTGCATAACCTCCTGTTTAATATCGGGGATATACGGTATCAGTTCATCATAAGGGGTAATTTCCAAGGTAAAAGAACATCCCGCCGCTTTCATCATCTTTATATTTTCAAAAAAAGTATCCGTGATTTTCATCCGGTGTTGTTCCATATAATGATAGGAAAACTTAAAGATAAGTCTATTCAGGAGTTCCTGCGGAAATGCCGCTATTTCTTTTAAAACCTTTGTAATACTTCCGTTTGTCACAACCATCACAAAATGGCCTTCCAGAAGTAATTCTTTTATTACCTCCGCAATGTCCGGACACAGCAGGGTTTCTCCCCCACCGCATAAATTAATGAGGCATGTTCCTCCCAATCTCTTTTTGGAAAGAGCTTTTCTGATTTCTTCCGGTGAGTGGCCAATCGGTTGTATCTCATTTTTCCATTTATCCGTTAATGTAATATAGCAATATGCGCATTTGAAATTGCATGTAGTAATGGGTACATAACACTCTACATAACGTTTTATTTTATCCATTTTTAATCTCCTGCATCAAATTTTGGTATAAACCGGATATTTCTCCATTTTCGTAGTAGCATTCCTTTTGCATTCTTAAATCCTTTACCGTTTCTTCCAGCAGGGAAAGATTCGTAAGATAGCTGATATATGGCAGATGTGAAATCCAGCGGTAAGTTTCTCTCACCTTGTGGTTGTAATTGTCAAGAACAATACATGGTGTACCTGTAATGGCTGCAAAAACCATTCCGTGAAGTCTGTCCGTAACCACCACTTCCGCCTTGCCTATCTGTGTAAGTTTATCCTTTAGACAACCATCTTTATTCTTCAGGAACTCCGAACTGGAAATTTCGGTATCCGTTCTTTCTATATCCGTATAATATTTTTTCAGGATGCTCTCAATCTTCTTTTCCTGTTCTTCCGTATATTTCCTTTCTATATCATTTCTAAGCAGGATAACCGCACCTTTTCTTTCCTTCCCGATGTCCGTCTTCATAGTCAGCACAACATCTGGCATCAGTCGGACGGGTACACGAAACATTGCTTTCATTTCTTCAAAGGACTGCCGGTCTCTTGCCATAATAAAAAGATACCGGTGTTTATTATATATGTCTTCTGTTTTTTTCTTTTCCTCATTTCCGCCGGTATCTTTTGTAAAATAGCAGGTCTGCGGAAATATATATATTCTGTTTTTGGGAAATAACCGAATGGTTTCCCTTCTGACATTCTCATCATCCATATATTGATTTCCCAAATTTCCTCCGCCCGTCAATACTAAAATATCCTTACGGGACAGAATTTTACTAAGAGCATATATTTCTTTCGGAAAATCGGTAAGATCTACTTCAAAAATATTCCAGTCAGGGAATGTATCTGCAAATAACTCTCTTTCTGCCACATTGATGGCATAATCCCCCAGATTGCCATGGTTGGGTGTTCCTAAAATTACTATATTGTTTCTGTTTTTCTCAATTTTATACTTATTTTTTACTGCATAAACCTTTTTCCTAAAACCTATGGTATTGTTATAGGCCGGTTGGAAAACTTTATAATATATAATACTTTTTATTCGATTTATAAAATTCACTAAAGGCTCCTTCTAAAACTACTGCACTTCTTTTCAATATAGCAAATTCACTCTTTTTAGTCAAATCCCCGGAATGCTCTTTAATACTTTCTTTATCCGTCCTTTTATCCTGTTGCAAACTTTATTTTTTTTCACGTAGGCATAATACCGGGCAGGAGATTTATAAAATAAACCATATTCCTTCTTTAACTCTGCCGTCAGAGCTTCCTGAACTTCCTTTTGTAAATACAATTCTGCAAATCTGTTTCTCATATAGTCCGAAAGTTCTTTGGCATCGGGTCTTTTTTCCATTAAATCATAGTATTTAATAACCTGATGCATTAACTGTAGTTTGGTATCCGTTACAATATCCCCATAATGCCTTTCTTCCAAAAAAGGAATTCTGTCATCATATGCTATGAAAATATCCTTTATTTTTCCAATGCTGATATTTCCCATAATGCTATCGCCGCGTTTTCTGTAATAATACAGTCTTTCATCCGTATAAACCGCCCGGGTACACAGATGCAATAACTTATGAATAACAAACTCATCCTCATGGATATACCCTTTGGGATACCGTATCTTTTCAAATAGCTGCGCTTTATATATCTTATTCCAGGCAACAACCGTCAAAAGATTTCTTGACTGCAGCTGGTTCATGATATTTTCTTTTTCAAAGCAATACTCTTTTCCCTGTGTATCATATTTTGTATAAATCGGCATCTCATTCTCATCTATATCCTGAAAGGAACAGATTGCCATATCTGCCTGATACTTCATCAACAGATTATACAGCCGTTCTATCATCTGCGGATGTATACAGTCGTCACTGTCCACAAAAACAATATAATCCCCTCTGCACACATCCAGTCCTGCATTTCTGGCATCGGATAATCCCCCGTTTTCTTTGTGAATGACTCTGACTCTTTTATCCTTCTGTGCATATTCCTCACAAATCGCACCACACCCATCCGGAGAGCCGTCATCCACCAATATAACCTCTATATCCGAAAAAGTCTGTTGCAAAATGGAATCCACACAGGACCTCAGATATTTTTCAACTTTATAAATCGGCACAATTACACTGACCATTTCTGTTCTCCTTATTCGGACAGATATCTCTTTTCGTAGAGTTCCACAAGCCATACACACTTGCTACGCATAGCATAATACCCTGCCCTTCCCATAGTGCCTTTTTGTCTTTTAAGGCTCTCCTGAAAGGCCGCATCATGAAGAATCCTGCTTTTTTCACATCGGATATCCTTATCCGTCATCTCATTACCTGCCTGCTTCAGATTTGTAAAAGCTATCTGCATATATTCCCAGTATCGTCTGTAATATATCTCATAATCTTTTACGTCTGTATGCCATTTCTTTGCATACTGCAGTTGCTGCCCTAAAACTCTTTTATGAATATCGTAATAGTCCGGCCGGTATCGGTTATCCAGTGATTCCTGCCCCACTCTGACATATTGGTAAAAGACATCGTTTTCTATAATAATAGGAACATCCCCGCAAGCCTCCATATACTGCATATTAAATTGTAAATCTTCGGCTATGCTCAGACCTTCTTCCATTCTTAACCGGTTATTCTTTATAATTTCTGCATGATACAATTTATTACAGGGAGAATTCAGAAGATATGCCCCCGACAGTTTAAATATGTCCTGCCTTTTAAGCACGGACTGTTCCTTTTCTTCAAAGCGGATAGTTTGTGTGGTTATTCCTTTTTCTCCCACAATCTGTATTCCGCACCACACAAATGCTTTCTCCCCGTACTTTTTCTGGGTCTGCATCAGCTTTTCCAGGTAATCTTCCGGCAGGTAATCGTCACTGTCCACAAACTGAAGGTAAGTGCCCTGCGCCATGTCCATTCCCGAATTCCTGGCAGCGGATACCCCGGCGTTTTTTTTGTGAAGCACCCGTATGCGGGCATCCTCTCCGGCAAAGCCGTCGCACAAAGCCCCGGAAGCATCCTTTGCTCCGTCTTCAATGAGAAGAATTTCTACATCGGAGAAGGTCTGCCGTCTTATGCTGTCCACGCATCTTTTTATGGTTTTTTCCGCATTGTACACAGGTACAATCACACTGATTAACGGCATGTTTTATCCCTTTCTCTTAAAAAAACCGGCAATCGCCTTCAGTCGCTTCCGAATGGCGATTTTACTTTTCAGGCAGCCCAGATACAGCTTAATCCTTCCGAAAAAGCTGCCTGCCTTTACGGCTTCCACATCAAAATATTTACTCTTGTCACGGATTAGCATAACCGGCTCATAGGGCAAATCCCAGCCTTCCGGATATCCGTAGCAGGGCGGCAGGATTTTCACATCCTCCCTGCCGATGATGTAGCGGTTTAACTGGGATTCGTCATGCCACAGGGCAATGATACCGTCCTTTTTGTCCGCCTCCACCCTGTCCCGCAGGGTGTGAATCATGTCCAGATAAGCGCCTGTCTTTCCGCCGTTTAATCCGCCCATCACATAGACGCTGCCCTCGTTCCAGTCCACGAACGCCCGGCACTTGGGATTCCTGTCATAGGTCATATCCTTAGGATTCTTTCCATGGGCGCTGGCGTGTTCCGCCACTAAAAGATTTTCCTCAACCGGCAGAAACTCCGCCGCCGTTACTGTCTTTACACAGAGGAAATTGGCATTGATAAAGAAAGTATAATCATAATCCTTAAACCGTTCCTCTTCTCTGGAAAACAGGGCAAACCGCATCAGCGTGTTGTCCGGCCAGCCTAAATTCTTCTGTGGGATAAGACACACATTTTTCCTATCACTGTAAGGCAGTTTTTTCTTATCCGTATACACAAAATATGTTTTTTCAATGCCCGGCAGAAAGTTTTTCTCAAAGGACTCGTAAAATTCCTTAAAAAAAACGGTATATTTACCGGTACAGATATAAAGTATCGCTACCCGCATGTGGGTCTCCTTTTCCGATTACACACACTGCACACTGCCATTGGCATCGATAAGGCAGTTACCGAGTCCTGCGTAAATATCTTTTCCTTCCGATATGTTCAGCCACTTTGCCGGTGCAATCACGGTTTTGTCCGGATTTTCATCCAGCCATGCTCCCCACCAGCTGAAACTGCTGTTGGCAATGATATGGTGCCTGCAGCAGCTCATAAGCGCCATATCCACATAGGCACCCGCACCTTCCGATGCGTCCACATACACCGTGTCTTCGCTTTCCTGCTGCTTTCCCCATTCGGCATCGTCCGTAAACAGGTAAAAACGGCAGTCTCCGAAATGTTCTTTCATGTACCGGCGTGCTGCTTCATAGTAAGCATCCGTACAGATGTTTCCATATATACTGGCGAACTTGCCGTTCATGTAATCTCCTCTGCGGATATGCAGACTCACGGAAGTTTCCGCCTGCATCTGCTCCCGGAGCTTCTTCGCCTTTTCCGGAAACGTATTCCAGGCAAAAGAAAAATCCTTTCTTAAATCAAAAACGGCTTTTTCAAAATAACGTTCGCTTTGGAAATATCCGATCATATAGACATCATCCGTCTGAAAAACTTCCGGTTCAAAAATAATGGCGTCCTTTTCCTGATAGATTTTTTCTTTTCTGCCGGTAAGCTTTCGTTTCACCTTGTGCAAAAAATCCGGTTCGGAATCCGTAAGTCTCTGGTATGCTTCCCTGTCCGCTTTCCGGTAATCCAGATGAAACACGGTCTGTAAGCAGTTCTTTTCCGGCGTATCGTAATGGGTGAAGTCCTCAATGCAGACCTCTTTTCCCTTTTGTCGTAAGGACCGGTACAAGGCATAGGTAAACATCTGGTTTCCCATACCGCCGGTCATCTGCAGCATAATCATTTTTTTCCTCCTGTCCCGAGTTTTCGGGGTAAAATCCACTTCTCATTCACCCACATGACCGCATGGAACAAAAGCGGAGAGGCTGAGAAAATTTTCAGTTTCAGAATATCGGATCTGGTTGCTATGGAAACACCAAAAACTTCCGGAAAAGTATTTCTTCTCTCCCGGAGTAGTTGTTTTAATTCCTTCTGATGCTTTTTTAAGGGCTTATTTTCCTTTTTCCACAGTTCTTCGTAAAAAATAAGCAGTCTTTTATAAAAATAATAACGATGCAGGGAAACCGCCTCTTTATCAGGCAGCGTCTCCAAAAATGCTTCTTTTTTTAAGTAAGCGGGAATACGGTCCGTAAACACACGCTCCGTCAGACCGGCATTCATGATACTGCCTTCTCTTTCACAGACATAGTTGTAAAATGCCGTGTCCACATAAACGCCGGTGTGCACCCTGCTTAATATGCGGGCGGAAAATACCACGTCCTCATACCATTCTCCTTCCGGAAAGCGTTCCTCTCCCAGAAGCTCTCTTTTGTAAAGCTTGTTCCATGCCGCATGCTGGATTAAATAGGCTTCATCCTCTTTTAAATACTGCAAAAGCATCTCATAGGGCTTGGTATACACCGTTACCTTTCCGGTGGATCCGTCCTTTACACTGTCCCTGTAAATGCATTTATAGCGGCATGCCACCAGGTCTGCGTTGTATTTACCGGCAAGCTCCGCCATGGTTTCATACATGGTTTCCTCCACCCAGTCATCCCCGTCCACGAAGGTAATGTACTCTCCGGTGGCTTTTTCGATGCCGGTATTTCTGGCGGCGCTTAAGCCTCCGTTTTTCCGGTAGACAACCTGTATCCGTTCGTCCTTCTTAGCATATTCTTCGCAGATTTTACCGGAGAAATCGGTGGCGCCGTCCACCACAAGAATAATTTCCAGATTCCGGTAGGTCTGGCTGCATAAGGACTCTATGCAGTGTGCGATATATGCTTCTATGTTGTAAACTGCCACGATAATCGAAATCCGCATTATCCCATTACCTTTCCGAAATACTCTTCCCATTTACGGTTTACACTGTCCGGCGCCATACTCTCCTGAATACGGGCAGCCTCTCTTCCCACATCTTCCGCTTCCTCCGGATGGGACAGACAGTAACTCAGTTGCTCCTTCAATGCCTCCGTATCCCTCACGGGCACGAGATAACCGTTTTTCCCCGGTGTAATTAACTCCCTCGGACCGCCGCAGGGACAATCCGTGGAAATCACGCACAGTCCTAAGGACATCGCCTCTATGAGGGCATTGGGCATTCCCTCCGTATCGGAGGTCATGACAAACAGACTGCTTTTGTAAATTTTCTCTTCTATTTTATCCGTTCTGCCGGGCAGGCTCACTCTGCCGTCCAGCTTCCGCTTTGCAACAAGCTTCTCTAATCTGGGCCGGTCTTCGCCCTCGCCGTAAATCACCACCCGGTAGTTCGGGAAGTCATCCTTTATTTCGGCGAAAGCATCAAGCAGCATAGCCTGGTTTTTGTTGTCATCCAGTCTGCCCACCGCCACAATCTCTTTTTCTCTCTCCCCTTCAAACCGTTCCCTGATAAACTGGGGATTTAAGGAGTTTGGCAGGATTACGCCTTTTTTTCGGACAGCCTTCGGGAAAAAGTCCATGGCTTTCTTTGTCTGGAACACAATCCCGTCCGCAAACCGGAACAGTACTTTTGCCAGCAGGTGCATCAACCCGGTGGGATACTCCATTTTGGGATCCGCCACCACGGAAACCACGGTTTTGCAGTGCAGTCCCATGCCGGCGCACTCTGCCATAAAATTGTTTTTTCCGTTGCAGGAAAATACAATATCCGGCTTTATTTTCTTAAAAATATTCCGCAGCTTGAAAAATCTGGCAAAGAAATTGCCGATTCTTCCGTTCTTTTCTTCCTCGGGCGTAATATCGGACAGGATACGGGTAATACCCGGTTTTAAGCAGTACTCATCCTCCTGCTGATACTGGGTCACCATATAAACGGTGTAGCCCTTTTCCGTAAAATATTCCGCCAGATTGGCAAATACTCTCTCCGCCCCGCCCTTGGTCAGGGAACTGCAGTAAAAAGCAATGGTTTTCTTTTCCGCCATGTTCGTTTACTCCATGTAATACTGATACCACTGCTGGAACACAAAATAGGACCACATGAGCTTGGAGTAGTTGGCGCCGGTTGCCGGGCCGCCGTCCCCGTGTTCCATATAGGTGTGCAGCATCTTCTGTAAAAATGCGGTATCAAAAATATCCTGTCTGTTCAGAAAATCCGTATCTGCCAGGGAAAGAAGCTGCTCCTTTAGGGGGCCTCTGAGCCATTTGTCTAAAGGTACGCCGAAGCCTACCTTCGGTCTGTCCAGCAGTTCCTTCGGAATATAATCGTAAGCAATGTCTTTTAAAATTCTCTTCTTTATATGGTTGCCGTACTTGAAGGAATGGGGCAGTCTGTAAGAATACTCCATCACATCCTTATCCATAATGGGGCATCTGGCTTCCAGGGAATACTTCATGGTTGCCCTGTCCACCTTGCAGAGAATATCTCCCGGCAGATAGGTGTCCATATCCAAAAGCATTCTCCGCTCCTGCCAGTTCTTTTCACCGTAATCCTGTTCAATAGGGTACAGGATGGAAATGCCGTCCCCCTTTACCATGTGCGTTGCCGTATACAGATAACTGTCCGCACCGAACTGGGTCTTGGTTTCCTTGTCCCGGTTCTTGGCAATAATGCGCACCTTAAAAGGCAATTTATCTAAAAGCCCCGTGTTCCGGATGCCCGGCAGATTGCAGAAACCGTATGTCATGCCGCCCAGCACATCTAACTTTTGCGCCTGTCCCACTTTATCGTAAGCATTGTAGCCGCAGAAAAATTCATCGCCGCCGTCTCCGGAAAGTACCACCGTTACGTCCTTTCTTGCCAGCTCCGCCACCAGCATGGAAGGTATCTGGGAGCTGTCCGCAAAGGGCTCGTCATAGTACTTCGGAATACTTGCCACCAAATCAAACATTTCTTTTTCACCGATATAGACTTCCGTATGATTGGTGCCTAAATGCTTTGCCACTTCCTTGGCAAACTTCGCTTCGTTATATTTTTCTTCGTTAAAGCCGATGGAAAAGGTCTTTACCGGCTCACTCTTCAAATCCTGTGCAACCGCCGTTACTAAAGAGGAGTCGTAGCCACCGCTTAAGAACGTACCCAGAGGTACATCCGCAATCATTCGCAGGGAAACGGAGCGCTTTAACAGGTTCTTTAACTCTTCCTTGGCTTCCGCATAATCGGTTACCGGCTGCGCCTTCTTTTCCTGGTAAACCGTCTTCACATCCCAGTATTTCCAGGTGGACTTTCTGCCCGCCTGAAACTGCAGAACCGCTCCCGGCTCTAATTTGTATACATCCTCAAAGATGGTGTCCGGCGCATTGATATACTGATGATACAGGTAGCGGGAAATCACCTCGGTACGGATGTGTTTTTCAAATCCCGGGCACTTCATAATGGGCTTTAATTCGGAACCGAATACAATGCCCTCCCCGGTCAGCCAGTAATACAGCGGCTTTTTGCCGATTCTGTCCCTTACTAAATAGAAGGAGTCATCCTCCCTGTCGTAAAGGGCAATGGCAAACATGCCGTTGAATTTCTCCACGCAGGAAATGCCCCATTTTAAGTAGGCGGCAATAATGACCTCCGTGTCGCAGTTGGAACAAAACTCGTATTCCTTTATCTCTTCCCGGATTTCCTGAAAGTTATAGATTTCGCCGTTAAACACCACTGACACCCTTTTGTCGGGAGAATGCATGGGCTGGTGTCCCAGCGCCGATAAGTCCAGAATGGACAATCTTCTCTGGGCAAGTCCTACGGTGTAGCCGTCTTTCGCCGGATAAATCTCTTCTCCGCTGTCATTGGGGCCTCTGTGATACATGGTATCGTTCATTGCCTTAAGCTGTTCGGTTGTAATGGTCTTTTTGCTGAAAAATCCGCATATGCCGCACATGGGTATACCTCCGTTACTTTATCTCAATGCTTTCCAAATCCGCAGGTGTCAGGTAATCTGTATATACTCCACTAATTCCCCAATCTGTCAAAATCTGAATTGTAGACAATCTGTTTAAGGTATGTACATATACCTTAATATTATATTTTTTGAACACATCAATGTAATTCTTTTCCTGAATCCATTCAAACGGCATCGCTACTACATGTATATCATGGGTCAGACAAAATTCTGCTGCGGAATTAAAGTCCTTTTCCCCACTGTTATAAAATGTATATATCCAGTTCGAGAAGGAATATATATCCTTAAAGTAGTCGTAATCCTCCGGAAAATAAATTTGTATAATAAACCGGTCCAAAACATCCGTACACTTTTTAGATTCGGCCATTTCTACAATCTGTGTATATATCTCCCCCATGTATTCTCTTTCCCCTTTAATATCTGTCACTATATATACTTCCGGATTTTCTATCATCAAGTCCAATAACATCTCTGCATCCATCGGGGTATAAGCATACTCTACCGGTGAATTCATAAACTGTTCATAGGTCGGCCCCTTTTCGCTATTCCAGTTATGTTTTAATACTACCTTGTTGTCTGAAGTCTTTGAAAAGTCTACCTCTATTACCTGAAATCCTGACATAATACTTTCTTCAAAGGCTTCTTTACTGTTAGTATAATTAACGCCATCAACACCCCCGCAGGCATGGGCTATCAGAAAATTGTCCATATACCATTCATTCCCCTTATCCTCCAAGGGCTGATACTGTGACAGATTAACCTTCTTTTTACCTATAGAATATAGTTTAACCTTAAAATCGTATAGTTCTTCAATATTAAAAAAGATGACTGCCATGCAAAATAATGCCAGAAAAATTTTTATAACCAATACTAACCACTTTTTTGATACTTTCACGCTTAACTCCTTATTTAACTATTCCGCCCAATACTGCCTTTTCCATAAAGTAGTCCTTATACTCTACGAAATCCTTGCATTCCGCATCAATGCTTTCAATCAGTTCCTTTTCCTTTTCCGTAACCAGGGTCTTATAATTATTGAAATTATCATAGCCGTTTTTCGTCCAGGCAAAAGGATGGGTTAAAATCTGTACCTTGTCATGGGACAGAATGTTCTTTTCATCCGGATAGCCGTAGCGCCAGATGTGGTTGGCATCCGACATGTATTTCACCGCTACGGGAGTATCCTCGGTTACATTTTCCGCAAACGTAAAGAAATCATCCTGGTACGCATTTAAGATGCCGGGAAGCTTGATGTTCTCCCTGAGGATGTCCTTGGAAGGCCTGTGTACGGAGAAGATGTCCACCTTGAAGCCGAACATCTCGCTTAACATGCTCATTTCCTTCACAATCTGTTTTCTCACCAGCTCCATATCCGTCATGCCGTTTAAGGCATAGTGCAGACCGATGACATGTCCTCTTTCATGCATGTCCTTTACCATGTCCATATTGCGCTTGGACAAAATATTGTAGGAGTTGTTGGTCCACTGGAAGAAATAGGTGGAAGTAAAGTCCATGCTCTCTTCTACTTTGGATAAATGGTACGCTCTCTCCACACTGTACTCCACATCATGCCGCATCAGGATAAATTTGTCCCTGTTAATGGCTTCCTTATAGCCTGCCTGCAGACCCGTGGATTTGATAATCTCAATTATTTTCCGGTAATCTTCGTATGAAAACATAGCTCTCTCCTTTATTTTTTACACAGTTCTTCGATATAGTCCCTCCATTGCCGCACCACGGCTTCCGTGTTGGCAATGTCCTTGATTTTGCGTGCTTCCCTGCCGAGCCTTTCCGCGAAATCCCTGTCCTCAATCAGCCGGTTCATGCCTGCAGCCAGGGCATCCGCATCCTTAATGGGCACCAGCAATCCGTTTTTCTCATTTTCAATAAGCGTCGCCGGTCCGCCGCAGGGGCAGTCCGTTGCCACAACGGGAAGTCCCAGCGCCATGGCTTCCATCAGCGCATTGGGAAGCCCCTCCCAGTCGGAAGAAAAAGCAAACAATGCCGCATCGTTTAATTTCTTTTCCAGCTCGTCGCTGGCTCCCATCAGATGCACATACTCTTCTGCATGATTTTTTGCAATGCTCTCTTCCAGAAGCTCCTTCGTACCGTCATGGGAATCCCCGCCGTAAATTTCCAGCGTATAATCGGAATGCTTTTCATGCACCTTCACAAAGGCATCAATCAGAAGAAGCTGGTTTTTAAAGTCCACCAGTCTGCCGGACTGCACCACCGTTTTCCGTCTTTCTGCCGGCTCCGGTACCCCGATATACTTGTCATTGATGGGATTCAGGATGATTTTAGATTTTTTTTGTATCTTTTTTGTAAAGAATTCCTTTGCTCCCACCGTCTGGAACACATTGCCCGCCGCCGTTGGATACAAAAGAGGGATTAAAATCTTATCCCGCTTTCCCACATAATGCAGGTAGGGGTTTGTCCGTACGGAAACGATCACCGGAAGACGCATAAAGTAAGTTGCCATCAATGCCCGGTAATTGGCCTTCTGGGCAAACGCAATAAGGATATCCGGTTTTTCCTTTTTTAAAAACTTTTTCAGGTTGGAAATCCGCATGAAAAACTGCCGCTTCGTGGAAGCCTTTTCCTGTTTTTCCGTCAGTCCCACATGCACCCTGTGAATTCTTTCGTCTATGGCGAATTCATTTTCCGCCACCCATTCCGTGGCGATATAAACATCATACCCTTCCTGTACCAGACGGTTTGCCAGCGTGGTTACCACCCGCTCCGCTCCGCCCTGTTCCAGGCAGTTTAAGTGAAATACTATTTTACGCATCTGCTCTCCTTTTGGCTTTGTCCTTCCAGATAAAGTACATTTCCCTGAGCATCAGGTACATGGCAATGTAAACAAGGGGCATATTGTAAATCATATATCTGTTCTGTGCAAAAATCATAACTCCTACCGCCGCAACATTCATGGCTGTAGAAATCAGTATAACCGTTCCCAGCCAAAAGGCCTTTTCTTTTTTTTGCACCCCCATATAAACAAGCAGTCCCAGGTAAATAAGTACAAACAACACATTATACCAGGTAAGTCTGTTATCCGCTTTTGATATCGTATTGCAAATACCTGCCATTATATTATCTGTTATAACAACCACTGCTCTCTTCCAGTTTGCCGGAAGCAGTGTATCAATAAACATATGATTCAGATCATCAAAAGCCTGTTCCTTCTGAAGTCCGGAAACCCCTGATGTGCGTTCAATATAGTCATAAAAAGCCTTGTTCAGAATCCCGTAGGATATCAAATCATAGTGATCGGAATAATGGTTATACCTGTTTACCCAGTTTCCGGATGCATATTTATAATTGTAACCGTTTTTCTCCACTTTCTGCATAATATCTGTATACAGTGTCCGGATTTCTTTATTTTCAAAGTATCCGGCATCTTCTGTTCCCGATGCATATACCAGCGTGATCACGGCAGCAGAAGAGTCCGTTGTATGCCTCGTGGCCACACCTCTTACACAATAGTTGTAAAAGATATCCGCACCTACACTGACCAGAAAGACCAGCAGAACTATCCCAAAATTGCCAAGCAATCTTTTACATCCTATGTCCTTTCGGAAAAACTGTATGATAAAAACCAAAATCATAATAGGGATTACGATGTACATTTGTTTGCGAACGCAAATAAGGCAGACTGCATAAAAGGAAGACAGAATTAAAGCGCCTGTATTTTTTTCCCATGCATACATAAGTATTTCGGTTATAAACAGCACAAACAGCGGAATTGCAAGTCCTTCTGAACATATCTCATTACAATACGCCGCTTGTCTGTTGGCAACAAATCTGCATAATAAAACCACTCCGAGCTGCATAGCTACAATTATCAACGTAGGGATTTTCTTCAATGACCATTTTCTTTCCACTGTTATACTAAATTTAAACGTAGCAATTGCCGCTAAAATACACTGTACCAAAGACGCTGCTTTAAGATAAATATTCTTGGAAAATATCCTGCGAAAGAGAAATAAATAAGTGGGATACAAGGGTTCCCTGCTGGGAATTGCATGAATATATCCCCATGAATCGTTTGAGAACGTAACTCCGTCTGCAAAAAACCAGCTTATATAAAATAAAATACATGTAACAAAAATCAAATTATCTATATTGAATATTTTTTTTTTGCTCAATCTGCCTTCTCCTTCTTCTGCCTTGTCACCTGATTTAGCTGAAATTCAAAATCACGTCGATTTTTTTTAGCAATATCTGATAGAATCATCCCCGAAAAAAAGGCCTGTATGGCCGCAAGTTCTACAAAGCAGGAAACAATCAATGTGGGAAATCTGTTCACCAAATGAGTCTGGAAAAATTCTATCAGTACAGGGATAAACATGACGAGGGCAACTATTGTAAGGCAAAAGGCAAATAAAGTAAAAAAGCCAAAAGGCTTGTAATTTTTATATAACTGTACAATAGTTTTCAGCACCTTAAATCCGTCGGAATAGGTGCTTAATTTCGACACACTTCCTTCCGGTCTGTCGCGGTAGTCTACCACGATATTCTCTAACTGCATGTTGTTGTAGACCGCATGGATAGTCATTTCCGTTTCGATTTCAAAGCCCTTTGACAATACCGGAAATGTCTTTACAAATTCATAACTGAAAGCCCGGTAGCCAGTCATGATATCCCGGATGTCGCAGGCAAAAAGTCTGTTGATAACTCCTCTCACCAGGGAGTTTCCCATATTGTGGAAAGGCCTTTTGTTCTCCTGAAAATAAGTGGAAGAAAGTCTGTCTCCCACTACCATGTCCGCATTCTTCCTTAAAACAGCATCCGCCATATCCCGCGCATTATTCAGCGGATATGTATCATCTCCATCTACCATGATATAGCATTCGGCATCTATCTCACGGAACATTCGCCGTATAACATTACCTTTTCCCTGCTGATACTCATATCTTACAACCGCTCCCGCATCTTCAGCAATTTTGTCAGTTCCGTCTACAGAATTGTTATCGTAAACATATACCGTTGCTTCCGGTAGTGCTGTTTTAGCATCTTCTACAACTTTTTTTATTGTCTGAGCCTCGTTATAGCATGGAATCAACACCGCTATTTTATCCATTTATGAATCCTTTCTATCCTGAATTAACGGAATAGTTCTTAGTATGGGGACTGACTTTTAATATAGCATATTCCCACAATAGCGTCAAACCGGATACCCTCTCTTACACTCCTGTGAAATCATTAATTGCCTCAACCACATAATTCTGCTCTCCTTCGCTCATGCCATTATACAATGGCAGTGACAATACGGTCTTCGCATATTTTTCCGTAACAGGTAAAGAACCCTGAGGAATGTGAAGATATTGGTATGCCTCGGACATATGTGGTGGTATGGGATAATGAATTATGGTTCCTATTTCTTTCTCATTCAGATAGGCAATCAGTTTATCTCTTTCTTCGCACCGAATTACAAACTGATGCCAGATATGAGTCGCACCTTCCCTGATTTTCGGAAGAATTACCAGAGGATTTTTAATATTTTGTAAATATCGTTCACAAATATCTCTTTTCTCCTCTTCTAATTCCTGAATATGAGATAATTTTACTCTAAGTAATCCGGCCTGCAATTCGTCCAGTCTGGAGTTGGTTCCCACTACGCGATTATAATATCTCTTTTCACTTCCATAGTTTCGGAACACTCTTACCTGTTCTGCCAGGGAAGGATCATTGGTCACAATTCCACCGGCATCGCCAAACGCTCCGAGATTCTTGGACGGATAAAAGGAAAAGCAGCCGATATCACCGAAAGTACCTGTCTTTTTTCCATTAAAACCTGCTCCATGGGACTGTGCACAATCCTCTACGACTTTTAATTGGTGTTTCCGTGCCACGTCCATAATTGCTTCCATATTGGAAGCCTGTCCATACAAATGTACCACCAGAATTGCCTTGGTTGCCGGTGTTATTTTTTTCTCTAATTCCGCTGCGTCAATATTATAGTACTCATCCGGTTCAACAAAAACAGGAGTAGCACCGTTAATGGTAATTCCCATAACACTTGCAATATATGTATTTCCCTGTACAAGCACTTCATCGCCTTTTCCGATTCCCAATACACGAAATGCAATCCATAAAGCATCTAATCCGCTGGCTAAACCTACGCAGTAACCGGCCCCCAGATATTCTGCAAATTCCCTTTCAAAGCTACTTACTTCTTTCCCCAATATGTACCAGCCGGATCTCAAAACCTCTAAAGCTTTATTCTCAAATTCATCCTGATATTTATAAAATCCCAAATCCATTCTGTTAGGCATTATTTTCATGTTTATTTCTCCGCTGTTTCATTTATCAATTTAACGAATTCTGCATAATCACGAATATATTCCTGTGAATCATAATGTTCACTTGCAAGGCAGAGCAAGACCGAATCTTCACTAAAATCGTACATTTCCTTCCATATCATATTGGGCAGGTATATACCCGTATGTGGTCTGTTTAAGGAAAAAGTTGCTTCATTTCCCTGTCCGTCCTTTACTTTTACCTTGCTGGAGCCCTTCACATTGATCAATACAAACTGGCTTTTCCGATTTGCATGCTGTCCCCGGACAACATCCTTTCCCGTTCCGTATATATAAAAAATACGCTTTATTTCAAACGGAATATCTTTTAAGCCTTCTACAATCACTAAATGTCCTCTGTCATCACCATGCTGCGGAAATTCCAGCATTTGTACACCTGTATATTTTTCCATCTTGTTCCCCTCTGTTATTTGTCAAAATCTGTTTTCAGCATACTATACCATTTTAAGGTTTTATATTCACCTTCAATCCGTATACAGTCTCTGAATTCACCTTCATATGTAAATCCGCATTTTTCATAAAATCGGATTGCACGCGTATTATCTTTTAAAACATTGAGATAAATCCTGTGTAATCCCAACCGGTTAAATCCTTTTTCCAACAGTAATCCCGTTGCCTCAGCGGCTGCGCCTGTTCCGTGTGCACATCTCCGCGTACTGATGGCATACTCCGCATTTTTATTTACAAGATCTATATTTTTTAAGCTGATTGTTCCGAGGTATTCATCCTGTTCATTTACTATTGCATAATGCAGATTCGCACCGTCCCGTATCTGTTCTTCTGTATTACCGGCTGTGCAAAATGCCATAGCCTCTTCCGGTGTTACATCCGCCATCTTTTTTCTGAAACACTTTTGCAATTCTTTATCGTGCATCCATTCCAGCATAAATTCAGCATCTTTTTTTTGCAGATTACGAAGTCGAATCACCCTTTCTTTTCCTCCTTTGAGAAATCATCCTCTTCTATAATGTAAGGTGGCCGTTTTCTTGATGCATCGAAGGTCCTCCAAAGATATTCCCCTAAAATTCCCAACGTCATCATAATAATGCCGAAGCTGAACAGATTAAAAATAAACAAGGTTGTCCATCCCGAAACATTAATATAACCTGCAATTTTAGCAATTAAAACTACAATCGCCCATATAATTGCCACGATTATAGAAAATGTTCCTACTCCCAGTACTACTGTTATGGGAAGTGAGGAAAAGCTGAATAGCGTATCCATTACCAGTCTGATTTTCTTTTTTAATGTCCATCGGCTTATCCCTGCCGTTCTTGCAAGACGTGTGTAATATACGATATCTGTCTTAAAACCGCTCCATAAAATCTGCCCGGTAAGCGCAGAATTCTTCTCATCCAGATTCTGCAAAACGGTAATTACTTTTCTGTCCAGAAGATAGACATCAAATCCACCCTTGGGCATATTGGGCAATGCACATTTTCTGACCAATGCATAATAAAGATTTGCAAAAAATGTCTGCTTTTTCGACTCCTGTCTTCCCTCTCTCACCGCCAATACTACATTATTGCCTTTTTTCCAGGAATCTACCATCTGCAGAATCAACTCTGTCGGCTCCTGCAAATCTGCAGCTTTCACAACCGCGCAGTCTCCTGTACTATTACTCAATCCACATAATATTGCTGCATGAGAGCCAAAATTTCTTGACAAACTGATGATATGAATATGGGAATCCCTTTTCGCAAGCTCCTGCATAATGTTCCAGCTTTGGTCCTTAGATCCGTCATTTACCATAACAATTTCATATTCATAATCAATCTTATCTATAATTTTCTCTCTGATATCCTCATACAGGGGAAGAAGATTTTCTTCGTTATAATACACAGGAATAACTATTGATAGTTTCATAAATTTTCTTTATCCTTTATTTTTAGTATAACTGTTTTTTTCTTATAACAGGAAGCTACCGCTCTGTTTACCCAATCATCCGAATCCTCTGTCAATGTAATGTCCTGCAATATGAGACTATTTCTGTTTTTTTCTTCTCTTTCCACCAGAACCGTAGCACTATCCGCATTTTTTATTTCCTCTAAAACAGAATTCCAGTATACATAATAATCAGCGGCGGTTCCGTCAGCTATTTCCCGAATGCTTTGAAGTGTAAGACAATGTTTTATATTGCTTCCCATATTGTTCCAGCCCGCTATCACACATAACAGTATCATAACGGGAAGTAGAATATTAAATTTCAGCTTAGAATCTATATGATTTCTTTTACACACCTCTGCCATACAATATATGAAGGCAAAAGCCCCCAGGTAAATAACGTAGTCCTCTACATATAAGCATCTATCCGGAAAATATTCTTTGCCATATCCTAAAATAACCGGAAAATTGACCACAGTTCCGCCTATTAAAACAAGTATAGCCAGAAATACCAGATGCCCCCATCGTATTCCGGAGTCTTCCGACTTCTTAAAGAACAACATGCAAAAAAACATAATTATTAAAATTAACAGGAACGGGCTATGTTTCATAAGGCGCAAAATTCTAAAAACAAATTGTGTAAAGGAAAAGAACAAGGTGTCCATTACCCTGTATATGTTAAAATCACCGCCGCTCCTCACAAAATTTCCCGAGGCGCTTGCATTAAGCAGTCCACTCAAAAGAGAAGCCGTAAAATATACCAGCGATCTATGCCATTTTTTAATTACAATGCTATATATTACAACCAGCAATGCCAGACCACAGTTTAACGCCACTAAATTTAATGAGCTTCCGCTTGCCAGAAGTCCACAGATAATTCCTCCAAAAGCATATCTTTTCTTTCCTGTAACAACATAATGTATATCTAATGCTATTCCATATAACATAGCTGCAGCTAAAAGCACATAAGAAACTGCCGTACAGTACCAATAAGTAGTTTCCGAATAATAATATAAATCAAAAAAGCACAGCAGCAATCCAATATATATAATAAGTGTGCTTTTCCAGGCTTTCACTTTGCAAATATCACACATGATAACCCTTATGAACAGAAATAAGGCAGCTCCCCATACCAGATTAATTGCAAAAATCGTTATCTGATGTCCTATTATTCCCCACCGTATGTACGGGTTAATAAAATAGTTGAAAAATGATCCTGCATAAAATCCTCCCCAATTTTCAAAGCGCCCTATTGTTAACGCTAATGCACTGTCAAACATTCCCTTCCCCGTATTCTGCATTTTCTGGGTTACATCCCATATTGTTGCAAAATCATCATTATAGGGAACTGTATAAAAACTTAACAGCAAAATTGGTAATACTATAATAATTGCAAGTGCAGCCAGTATAATGTTTATATATCTGTCTTTTTTCATGAAATACTCTCCATTCATAGCAAATGCCTGTTTTTAAATATAGCATAATCGCAAAACAGCGTCAATTTCCCCCATGTGCAAATACTTATTTGTTCTTTATATATAATCTGTAATTATATTTGTCATTATCACCATAGTACAAGTCAGCCACACAAGTATGATTTTTTAAGAATTCCTCTTCTTTCCATGTATTATTTCCATAATAATAGGAAAGGGTATTCAGTGAATCATCATACACAAAAATACTGTCCGCCTCTTCTATAAGGTTAAATATATAATCTACACAAACCTTATTTGAATAAATAATATCCGGCATATCCATTCCAAAATAACCCGCATTCCATCCGAGCAGGCTATATATTTCATCTATACCTTCTCCAAAACCTATTGTATCGGCGGGCACTATATTCTTTACCTCATCAGCAAACCTTTCTATTTTTTCCATATCTCTTTGCTGTGTATACTCTTTCTGCTGCATAACCATCCTGACAGGAAACACTAATGTCATCATAGTCAGGATAGTTATAAACCATGCAGATGCAACATGCGGTATCTTTCCATTATAATTTCCTGTATTTTCCGCAAGCCATCCCATCAAAATGCCCATAACCGGTATAACAATATACAGGCACCAATAAGAAGGACGGTTCACATAGTAAATCATTTCAACAGCTACCAGAATAGTTGCTGCGGCTAAAATACCGGTCCTGGAATCTGCATTTTTTTCAAAGAAACACTTTCTCATAACATAGACCGCACATACAAAAATTATTGAACAGCATCCCATCCACGGGCTGATCTTAAGCGGCAAATTAATAAATAATAAATCTATAAAATCCTGTTCACTGCCTACAATCGGAAATAAAAAAACTTTAATCGGTAAAAAGCTGCCTCCTGTCAAAAGATTGTAAAAACCAACCAGCCCATACGCACCAAAGAAAGCTATAGGTGCAAGCAGAAAAGCGCCTATACTGCGTACCCACCACTGAAGCTGTTTTATCTCCCACTTTTGGCATACTTTTACAATATTATATCCCACAAAGGCCAGTACCGCAGCCACACCGGTTTCCACATTCCATGTAATAGCCAGTATGCATAATATCTCCCCTATTATCGTATAACAAAAATTATTTTTTTCCCGTTTTGCCGCCCATACAATATAAGCTAAAATAATTCCTCCGAAAAGAATTCGATGCGGAAACATCTGGCAATACAAGCTGGTTCTTTCCCATACAACATAAGAAGAAAGGCTCACTGCTGCGATGACCTTTATCCATGCGGACGACAGAATATTTTCCAATACATAAAAGCAGCAGGCTAAAGTTACACCATTCAGAATTGCCATTAAATAAATGACCCGGTTATAGGATACACCCATTATTCTGGTGAACGGCAATAAAAGCATGCCGTAAAATCCATAAATACCACTGTTCACTTCACTGTATGCCTGTAAATGATATACTTTATAAATAGAATGATAATAAGCATCAAAATGATAAAGATCACTTTCAAATACATTGCCTCTGCATAAGGACCAGACAGATACGCAAATTATGATTATGTACAGTCCCCATAAGCATATTTTGTTTATTTCCGGCAATTTTACTTTTTTATTCCCGTAAATGCAAATTGCTATTACTATGGTTATTATGAGTAAAAGAATTTTGATAATATCTGTAATTTTGTTTTGGGGAAAATAATTAGATATTGTTCCCCAGATATATGGTCTTACAAACATTTGAACCGTCAATAAGCCAAATACGCCAAATAAGATATACGCCACCCATTTTTCGCCTGTATTTCCTATGCTCCGTTTATCAGGCACTACATTTTCGTAAACAGCATAACTGATACACGCAAGCAAAATAGCAACTACATAATATACTATGTTTTTACTCGACTTGCTCAGCACTTCTGTTCCAAGGGACAACATTCCCCAAATTATTTCAACTATAAGCAGTATCACATAAAAAAAAAGTCGTTTTAAACTCGTCTCACGCATATTTTTCACTTTCTTACTCCCTTTCATAAATCATGTCAAGCAACTTCTTACAGTAATTTTGCCCGTTAAAAAAACAAGCCCGTGCTTCAGATACATTTCCCGCATATTCTAACTTTTTAGTATTTTCCAGCATACTTACCATCTGCTCTGCCATAATTTTCTCTTCCTTTTCTATGACAGAAGCATCTAAATTTTTTTTCGGATTAATGACCGGCAGAAGCACGCCGTATTCCCCCTCGATAACGGTATGTTCGTCCCCGCCTTTCCGGTAATCGTCTAAGAATATCTCCACGGGACCGGTTTTGCAGTTTACCGACATAGCAGGAATCCCTACCGCCATGGCCTCTATCAGGGAATTGGGAAAGCCCTCGCTGACAGATGTCATCACAAAAAGGGAAGCCTGTTTTAAGTAGGCAAAGGGATTTTTCTGTACGCCGGTAAACCAGACGTCCTGCTCCACCTGCAAATCCTCTGCCAGCTTCCGGTACTCCGCAAAAGTACCCTCGCCCACAATCATGAGCTTCAGCGCCGGAATTTTCTTTTTTGCCAGAGCAAATGCTTTGATCAGGTGCCAGAAGCCCTTGACATCGTGCTCTCTTCCCATGGCTGCCACAACCGGTGCGCCTGTGTCAAAAAACTTCTGACTGTCCGCCGGCAGAGGTTCTTTAGCCAGCCTCCGGATGCTTTCCACGTCGCAGGGATTGTATACACAGACCACGTCCTTTGCCCCAAACTGCGTTTTCACATCATCCGCCATGACCTTGGAGCAGCAGATGACCCGATCCGCTCTCCTGCACAACCGCCTCATGCTGTTTTTGTCCTGCAGGGCGCCATAGCCACGGATACCCACCCAGATTTTATCCCTTACTCTTGTAAAGACATTCGCCAGATTGGCGGTGGGTCCGAAGCTGTATGTGATTTCTATGTTCCGTTCTCTTTTTATTTTTTTAATGGCACGGATACGTTTACACAGATTTACGGCTTTTCCGACTTTTCCCGGCACGCTTCCCAGATTCAGGTCAATCATGTCCACACCATCCACGTCATAAATCATGCCCTTTGTGCTGAATACCACAAGTGTCAGGTGACAGTGAGGTGTAAGCAGCTTTGCCGTCATGGCGCAGATTCGTTCCAGCCCGCCCTGGTCTAAAAGCGGTACCATAAGCATCACATTTCTTTTCATATATCTTACTGTTCCTTTCGATGCTTCAACGCATTAACAGCAATTTTTCCAATTAGAGAATATCCCTCATATACATTATAATATGTTATAATTTCTCCGCCAAATTTCATTTTAAAAATATCAATACCATTGGGATTTTCAACGTTGGAAATGCCCCCCCAATCATATCTTTCAATACCAAGTCGCTTAAATAACAGCATGTCTTCCCAGTGAAGTCTTTTATTGGAACGTGCTACAAAACTGGCATTTTCCTCACTGCTTCTGAAATTAGATGTAGAATGCAAAAGTCTTGCATTTTTTTCATCTACTATATAAGAATGAAACACATGGGGAGTTTCTCCTTCATAAATGCCGGTGAGATAAATAGCTCCTGCATTCAGATACGCATTCATCTGATTCCTGTTAATTTCCTGATGCATGCCTTTTTCTTCGTACATCTGTGCATACATATGGGTAAACTGTTCCATTACCTGCGGATTGTTCTTTAATTCCGATGAGGAAAAAGTTCGCAGTTCCACATTGTCCCGTCCGCTTTTTCTAATCTGATATCTTTCTGTTTTATTTATTTTTTCTAATAATTCTTCCTCCGGTAATGTCAAGTCACTCATCTGTGAGTGAAAAGTGATATAAATTCTGTTTTTCTCTGATCCTCTTTTTTCTACCCCATGCCAGAATAGAATATCTGTTTTTCCTTTATATTCATTTTCTGTTTCCGGATACCATAATTGAGTAATTCTTATTCCCTTTTTCTTATATGTGGCCTGTATCATAATATTTTCCTTCCATTGTCTGAATTCATCTTTTATCTGCACAACCCGTACAATTCTTCATATCGTTTTGCCTGTTCCTTGATGGAGAAGCCCGCCGCGTTCACTTCCTCTAAATGGGATTTTCTCTCATAGGGAAGCATCTGCATGGCAGCTATGGTCCATTCTTCCGCCGTGTCGGCAAGGGACATTCTGTGTACCAATTCCGTAATATCCACTTCCTTTGTGATGGTATCGGCTATCAGGCATTTCAGTCCCGAAACCTGCGCCTCCACCACTGTGCCGGGCAGTCCCTCGTAAATGGACGGGAAAATCAGGATATCAAAAGTCTGATAATAGTCACTTACTTTGGACTGATTGCCGGTAAAAAGAATCACCTCAGAAAGTCCGAGCTGTTTTGCTTTTTCTTTGATTTCCGGCATCAGCGGGCCCTCCCCGACCAGAACAAGGCGTGCCGCCGGATTTCTCTTATAAATTTCCGCAAACACATCCAGCAGAAAAACATGGTTTTTCGGAGTTCGGAAGCTTCCCACATGCCCGATAACAAGCTTGCCGGCAAGTCCTAAGCTGTCCCGCATAGTTTCCCGCGTTTCCATATCATACACATATTTTTCCGTTTCAATGGCATTGGGAATGACCTGTACTTTTCCCTGCTCCACCCATTTTTTGCCGAATACCGCTTCCCCGGCTTCCTTCGAGCAGGCAAGACAGTAATCGGCTTTGTGCTTTAAGGAGCGGCGGAGCATTTTGGTAACCACACCCTTTATGCCGCCGTCCACACCGGCGCTGCGGGAATGGGCAATGGTAATGGGAATGCCTGCCTTTTTCGCAATGGGCAGATAAATAGAAGCCGTGCTGGTCATATGACCGTGTACGGCACGAAATTCCTTATGATGTGAAAAAAACTGCTTCAGCGCTTTTTCATAGCTGAACCAGTTGTATACCTTAAAACGAGGGACCCGGTAAATCTTCCCTCCAAGTTTTGTGATTTCTTCTTCAAAATGCTGTTTTTCCGTTGTATGAATCAGAAAATCAAACTGTATTTTCTCCCTGTCCATATTGCGGTATAAATCCATGATGCGGCTTTCCGCACCGCCTATAGAAAGTCCTCCCAGTACGTGGAGCACACGAATCGGTTCCGTCATATAGTACGCCTTTCTGTCTGTTTCCGTTCTGCCTCTGCACTTTTGCAGGGCTTCCGTCCCTGTATCAGCTCTTCATTGTCACGGCATAATGCTTGAAGGATGCCATAATATATTCTTTGATATGTCCGAAAACATTCCGTTTTACCGGCGTTTCCTTCATAAACTCTTCATAGGAAAGAAGCTGTTCTTTGTGTTCTTCAAACAGTTCTTCGTAGTGTTTCATTCCTTCGTCATCGGTTTCATTGATATGCACCACCATGGTCGTGGTTCCTTCTGACGGCTCTAAACTTTTCTGCATGAGAAACGAAATCGGGTAGAAAGTCATGCCTCTCCAAAGATAAGGGCCCTTGCCGAAACCATCCGTAATTTTCGTAAAGCCGTTTTCCTTTAAGGCTTTTAAGGTCTTTCCGTCATAGGAATGTGCCGGTGCCATGAAAATATCGGTTTCAATGCCGTTTTCATTTAATATCTGCTTTCCCAGAGCAATCATATTTTTCTGTTTTTCATAAGAAAAGCCTGCAAATTCGGAAAAATGGTTCAGCGGAAAAAGTCCGCCGTGCTTTGTCCCGTACAGATGACGGTATCCGTGCATGGCAAGAACATAGCCTTCTTCTTTTAATTTTTTCATTCTGTCGAAAAAATCCGGAACGTCTTCCGTCTTGTGCAGATGGGCATCCCTGCAGTCCGGAACAATGCCAAGCAGGGGCTTTATATTGTATTTATCCAGAATGGTCTTGAAAGCTTCAAACTTTTCCCAGTCCATATCGGGTGTGATGTCATCCATACGCACTGCAATTTTCATTCTAACCACCATGCCTTTCCGTAACCTGCGTCCTATGCCTTAAGCAAGTACATCCCCTGCCTGCAATTCCTTTGCCGACTCATATTTTTTTATGAGCAGGGAACCGTCCACCGTCCGGACAATGGGATGTCCGTCAAATACGTCAATGACTTCTCCGGGCGCATAAGCAGAAAAATCTATCATTTCATCAAAGGGCTGTGCTTCCCACACCGTAACCTTTTCTTCTCCTGCGTAAGCAAAAGCTCCCGGGAAAGGCGCTGCCACACCGCGGATAAGGTTATAAATCTCTCTGGTTCTGCCATGGAAATCGATTTTTCCGTCCGCTGCTGTACGCTTGTTGTACCAGGAGTCAAAATCCTTGGAGTCCGTCCTTACGGATATGTTTCCTTCTTTATAAGCCGCAATCAGCTTCTTTATCAGATTTTTGGAGCAAATCATGTTCTTGTACTGCGCCGTGCGGATATCGTCCTGAGGGGTTATGGAAAACATCTCCGTGGCAAATACATTGGGACTGTCCGCCTTTTCGTCGTAGCGAAACAGGTTCAAGTTAAACCGGGTATCCCCTAAAATAATGGACCAGTTTAACGGAGAGCGTCCCCTGCCGAAGGGCAGATAACCGGCATTGCCGTGAAAGCCGTAAATGCCGTAAGCAAACCTGTCTAACACCGACTTCGGAATGAGGCGCTGCCATCCCATGGAAATACCGATGTCAAATTCGTTCTCCACGAAGAATTTCTGTGTTTTTTCATCCGTCAGAAAATAGCTGTCCGCTTCGTGCACCGGGATGCCGTATTTTTCGGTAAGCCCCGATAGTCCCTTGTAGCCGGACACCTGGTTTTTCTTCGTCACCTCCGGACTGATGGTCACCACCAGATCAACCGGGCAGATGTGCTCCTGTATGAAATTCACAATATTCTCGGAGGTATCCTTCACCCCAAAAACGACTACTTTATACCTCATAGTATCTCCCCTTGCTCATGATATGGTGCTTTAGGAAAATCCTTTCCGTGCACCATCCGCCTCATCTTACTTATTGGCGTTCCACTGCATTTTACATACCTTCCACGCACATTCATACTCTGTCTGCATTCCTACAGATTTTCCTTGTACCAGTCAATCGCAAGGTTAATACCCTTTGCGAAGTCGTATTCCGGGTCATAGCCGAGGAGTTCACGTGCCTTGGTGATGTCCGCATTGGAGTCGCGGATATCGCCTGCGCGGTTGGGACCGAAGTTCGGCTCCACATCCTTGCCCAGCGCCTTGCACAAATCATGGTAAACATCGATTAAATATTCTCTGCCGCCGGCACCGATATTGAAGGCTTCGCCTGCTGCATCGGAGGATGCCAGACATGCCTTTAAGTTGGCTTCGATGACATTGTCTACATAAGTAAAGTCACGGGACTGTTTGCCGTCACCGTTAATGGTGGGCACTTCTCCGTTCATAAGCTGCTTGATAAACTTAGGGATTACCGCTGCATACATGCCGTTAGGGTCCTGACGTCTGCCGAATACGTTGAAATAACGCATACCGTAGGTGTCCAGTCCGTACAGCACTTTATACAGTCTGCCGTACTCTTCATCCACGCGCTTGGTCAGCGCATAAGGAGAAAGCAGATGGCCTTCGTGTCCTTCCTTCTTGGGCAGTACCGGATGATCGCCGTATACAGAGGAGGAAGAAGCATAAACGAACTTCTTTACCCCGTTCTGACGGGAAGCTTCCATCATGTTCAAGGTACCGCGGATATTGATTTCCTCATATAAAAGAGGCATTTCAATACTTCTGGGAACACTGCCCCATGCAGCCTGGTTCAACACATAGGTAACACCCTTTGTGGCTTCCATACAGGTGTCCAGATCCCGGATGTCTCCCTTAATAAAGGTGAATTTCGGGTTCTTGGTGAGGGGTTCGATGTTCTCATATTTACCGGTGGAAAGGTTGTCCAGACATCTTACGGTATAGCCTAACTCTAAAACGGCTTCACAGATATTGGAGCCGATAAAGCCCGCACCGCCGGTTACTAAAAATACGCTGTCTTCATCAAATTTTAAATTACGAAATCCCATGGTTTTGTACTCCTTTTATAATCTCCAGTAAATGAAATCGCCGGCTTCATATTCTTTTCTGTCGAAAATACCCTTGATATCCAGGAATACCTTCTGCTTGTGCTCCGGCTTGTAGAAGCCTGCAATATCCTCTTTCTTTAAGGATAAGAACTGGGTATGGGAAACGGCAATCAGTACGGCATCCATATCCTTTACTTCCTCCATGGTTCCGAAGGTAATGCCGTAAAGGCGCTTTGCTTCGTCTGCATCGGCAGCCGGGTCTACCACAAGAGGAGTAATGCCGTACTCTGCCAGCTCGTTGTAAATATCGATAACCTTGGTGTTTCTGGTATCCGGGCAGTTTTCCTTGAAGGTAAAGCCTAAGATTGCCACTCTGGCATTCTTTACCGGGATGTCCGCCTTAATCAGGTTTTTCACCAGACTTTCTGCCACATACTTGCCCATATCATCGTTGATACGGCGTCCGGAAAGAATAATCTGGGAATGATAACCGAGCTGCTCTGCCTTGTAGGTCAGGTAATAAGGGTCAACACCGATGCAGTGTCCGCCTACCAGACCGGGATAGAATTTAAGGAAGTTCCACTTGGTTCCCGCTGCCTTTAATACGGACTGGGTATCAATGCCCATTTTATTGAAAATAATGGATAATTCGTTCATGAAAGCGATATTGATGTCTCTCTGGCTGTTTTCGATAACCTTGGCAGCTTCCGCAACCTTGATGGAGTCTGCACGGTAAACGCCGGCTTCCACAACCAGTTCATATACGTTGGCAATTTCTTCCAGAGTTTCGGCATCCATACCGGATACAATCTTGGTAATGGTTTCCAGACGGTGTACCTTGTCGCCCGGGTTAATTCTTTCGGGGGAATAACCAATCTTAAAGTCCACGCCGCACTTTAAGCCGGATTCCTTCTCTAAGATAGGAACGCAGATGTCTTCGGTAACGCCGGGATATACGGTGGATTCAAATACGACGATAGAACCCTTGGTCAGGTTCTGTCCTAAAATCCGGCTGGCGCCTTCTACCGGAGTAAGGTCCGGAGTATGGTCGGGATTTACCGGGGTGGGTACTGCCACAATATGGAATTTGGCTTCTTTTAACTTGGAAGGATCTGCTGTAAAATCCACCTTGGTTTCCTTGATGACATCGTTGCCGACTTCGTTGGTCGGGTCCACACCGCTCTTATACAGTTCGATTTTCTTTGCATTCAGGTCGAAGCCCACTACCTGGATTTTTCTGGCAAAGGCAACCGCAATCGGCATGCCTACATAGCCAAGACCTACTAATGATAATTTTTCTTCACCGCTTAAAAGTTTTTCGTACAAGCTCATATTCGTTTCCTTCCTGTTCTTTATCTTAATTTATTTTATTGCTTTTTCTATCTCTTTTATATATACATCCGTTATGAGGTTTCTGTCAAATTCCCGTTCCATTTTTTCCCTGCCGCGAAGTCCCATCCGGGCACGTTCTTCCACAGGCAGTGCCAGGAACTTTTTAAGAGCTTCCTGTAAACTTGCGGCATCCTTCGGCTCACATAAGAAACCGGTGATGCCGTCCTCCACAATTTCCTTACAGCCGCTTATGTTTGTGGCAATAACCGGACGCGCCGTGGAAGCCGCCTCCATAAGTACATTGGACATTCCCTCATGGTATGTGGGCAAGACTATGGCGGAGGCTTCCTTCAGGTAATCCTCCACATTGGTATGAAACCCATGTTGTATTACCATTCCCTGCTTTTCGTAAGTATCCAGCAGTTCTCCGTAATCCTCATCGCAGTAGCCCAGCGTTTCAAAGGTTATATTTTTCCCATGCAGGACTTTTGCCGCCTCTAAGAATTCTTCAATTCCCTTTTCCCGCATAATGCGCCCGATAAATAAAAACCGGGTTCTTTCCTGCTCCGGATAAGGCGCCGGGGTATGCTTGGCAAGGTTTACGCCGGAGCCGTGCACCAAAAGGCTCTTTTTTCCCTTTATCCCGCACTCCTCAAAAATACGGCGGTTCTGTTCATTCTGAAAGAAGATGCATTCCGCCTTTTTTAAGCCCGTCCGGTACATACGGACAATCAGTTTCTTTAAGAAATTGTCCTTCTGGAAGGTACTGCCCAGTCCCGTGATGGTTGCCATGTACGGAACCTTTCCCATCCTGCAGGCAAATCCGCCGTATACATCCGGCTTTATGGTGTAAAGAAGCACCATATCCGGCTTCACTTCCTTTAAGAGCTTCCTGTAGGAACGGTACAGCCGGATATCCTGCAAAGGATTCATGCCCCTGCGGTTTATTTCCGTAAACCGGACCTCACAGCCCTCTTCGGCAAGTTCCTTCGTCTTTACCTCATCGGGAAGGCTGACCACCACTCTATGCTTTTGTAAGAGTTTCAACAGCAATTCGTTGCGGAAATCATACAGACCGCCCGAAGAATTGCCCAACACCAAAATTGTGCCCATTTATCTGATTATCTCCACATTCTCCATATCCCGGATGGCAATTTCATTGTACTTCATCATGCAGATGCCCTCTTTGTAGGCACCGATTGCCTTCTCTCCGGTCTCGCCCCTTAAATTGGCAAGCACTCTTGCCGGGAAATCCACACCGCATTCATATGCATGGGGATAACCGCCGCCGAACCGGGGATTGACTTCCGAGATATAATACGTTCCGTCAATCTTAAAAATATCGATGTCAATCATGCCGGTAAATCCGCAGTCTTCCGCAAATTTTTCCAGCATTTCAAAAAGAGCGGCATCCTTTACCGACACGGACTTATCCGTTTCTCCGGCGCGCATTTTGATTTTTTCCTTAACAAAAATCGAGGTACATTTATGGGAAAGCATATCCACGTAAACATCTGCCCCGTATTCGGTGCCGTTCATAAACTCCTGAATCATCAGGTTGTCATAGCAGGAAAACAGCACTTCGATTTCTTCCCGGCTGCTTACCTTATTGATATTGATACTGGCGCTTCCCTTTACCGGCTTTACAAAAACGGGATAGGAAATTTCTCCCTGCTCCACCGCTTTGTAGAAAGCCTCCTTATCCACATAGCACTTTCCGGTGGGAATGTTCTTTTCCTTAAGAAGCTCATACATTCTGTATTTGTCAAAGCAGATTTCCACCATCTCATAAGGAGATACAATGGGGGTGGTGCCTACCGCCAGAAAGCGTTCTCTTTCCTTTGCCAGAAGACTTAATTCCGGGTCTATCAGGGAAAACACACCGTCTATTTTTTCTTTTTCACAGATGGCTAAAATTCTGTCCAGATAATCCGGCGCCGTAATCCGCGGAACCAGATAAAAGGCATCCGCCTCGTAAACCGCCGGTGCCAGATTGGAGCAGTCCGTTGCAATGACGCGTCCGCTGTCCCCTACGGTTTTCTTAAAATACTGTACGATTTTATTCCTCGTTCCTGCACTGAGTATCAATATATTCATATCCGTTTTCTTCCAGTCTTTTCTTTCTTATTTCCGCAAAATTTCCTTCCACCGCATTGGTGTTTTCCGCCACTTCATCCGAATGTCCCAGCACTGTTTTTATGGTCAGGAAAATGACTTTCATATCCATCCCAAAGCTTAAGTTTTCCACATATTCGATATCCTTCTGCAGCCTGTGGTCCCAGTCGATAAAGTTGCGTCCGCTCACCTGCGCCAGTCCGGTAAGTCCCGGTCTTACGGTGTGCCGCAATTTTTCCCTTTCGGTATAATAGGGCAGGTAGCTTACCAAAAGGGGTCTCGGTCCGATAAGACTCATATCCCCTTTCAGGATGTTGAACAGCTCCGGCAGTTCATCCAGACTGGATGCCCTGAGAACCTTGCCGAAATGTGTCAGTCTCTTTTCATCCGGAAGGAGATTGCCCTCTTCATCCCTTTCGTCCGTCATGGAACGGAATTTATAAAGCCGGAATACCTTTTCGTTCTTTCCCGGTCTGTCCTGGGTAAAGATAGCCGGTTTTCCCAGCTTGCAGCGAATCAGAATCCACAAAATCACATACAAAGGGGAAAGCACCACTATCCCTGTGAACGACAGCAGAATATCCAGAAGGCGCTTGATACACTTTTTATACATCCGATAAACCATGCCTTTCTTTGCATTACCATTATGCTTATGCAAATAATCCGCGGATAATTTCTATCACGGCATCCTGTTCCTCAACCGTCATTTTAATATCGGAGGGAAGACATAAACCTCTGTTAAAAATATCTTCGTCCACACATACGCCGTCCGCTGCCGTTATAAAATCATGGTCTGCATAAATGGGCTGCAGATGCATGGGTTTCCAGATGGGACGGGTTTCGATATTGTAAGAAGCCAGCACTTCCCGGATTTCATCGGGGCAGCTCTGGCCGGACTCTTTGGTGTAACGGCTGTCATGGTCGCTTCTTATCTGCTCCGTCATGGCATCCTTATCCACCAGTAAACAGCTCAGCCAGAAATTGGGTTCGGTATCGGCCAGATACGGATTCATCTGCACCGGCAGTCCCGCAAGCCCTTTTCTGTAACGCTCATATATTTCTTTTTTCCGTGCCTTGTGCTCTTCCAGATGCAGCATCTGTCCTCTGCCGATACCGGCTAACACATTGCTCATGCGGTAATTATAACCAAGCTCCGTATGCTGATACCAGGGTGCCGCATCTCTTGCCTGGGTGGACCACTTTCTTGCCTTTTCCGCCGCTTCTTCGTCATCCGTAAGCAGCATGCCGCCGCCCGATGTGGTAATAATCTTGTTTCCGTTAAAGCTGACAACATTAAACTTGCCGAAGCTTCCGGTCTGCTTTCCTTTATAGGTGGCGCTCAGGGACTCTGCCGCATCTTCAATCAGAATGGCATTGTGGGCTTTGCAGATATCCAGTATTTCATCCATTTTGGAAGGAGTTCCATACAGATGCGCCAGCACGACAACCTTTACGTCCGGGTACTTCTGGAAAGCCCTTTCCAGTGCTTTCGGGTCCATATTCCAGGTATCGTATTCCGAATCGATGAAAATCTGTTCTCCGCCTTCATAAGTAACCGGATTGACGGTTGCATCAAAAGTCATATCGGTGCAGAATACCTTGTCGCCCGGCTTCACACCTGCCAGTTTTACCGCCAGATGAAGCGCCGCGGTTCCGGCGGAAAGTGCCACGGAAGCCTTACAGTCCACATAATTCCGCACACTTTTTTCCAGATGTTCCAGATTGGCGCCCACCGTTGATACCCAGTTGGTGTCAAATGCCTCTTTTACATATTTCTGCTCTTCTCCATGCATAGTAGGAGATGCCAGCCAGATTTTCTTTTCAAATGGTTTCATGCCGTTACTCCTGTTCTCCCTTAGGGTTATAGGTCGGTACAATTTCTTTAATCAGGCCCTTGATGTCATTGCTTTCGTCCCGGGATGCCACTTCCAGATTACGAAGCTGTCTGAAGAACAGGGACTCGTCCATCTCGATGGGCTTGCCGATATGAATCAGCTCGTTGTCCGTATTCTGCAGGCCTTCCTCATCCATCAGCAGTTCTTCATATAATTTTTCACCGGGTCGGAGCCCTGTAAACTCAATTTTAATATCTTCATCCACTTTGTAGCCGGAAAGACGGATTAAATTCTTGGCAAGATCTAAAATCTTTACCGGTTTGCCCATGTCCAGCACAAAAATCTCGCCGCCCTTGGCATAAGCTCCCGCCTGCAGCACCAGGGAAACCGCTTCCGGAATGGTCATAAAGTAACGGATAATGTCCGGGTGGGTAACCGTTACCGGTCCGCCTGCCGCAATCTGCTTCTTAAACAGGGGAATAACACTGCCGTTGCTGCCTAAAACATTGCCAAACCGCACTGCCACAAATTCCGTATCGTAATGTCTGTTGAATACCTGCACAATCATTTCGCAGATACGTTTGGACGCTCCCATGATATTGGTGGGATTGACGGCTTTGTCCGTGGAAATCAGCACAAATTTCTTGGTGCCGAAAAAGGCTGCCGCCTGCGCGGTCTTAAACGTACCCATGACATTGTTCTTGACCGCCTCGTTGGGGCTGTCCTCCATGAGCGGCACATGCTTATGGGCTGCCGCATGGTACACAATATCCGGTCTGTATTTTTCAAAAATGGTATACATTCTCTTGGTGTTGCGCACGGAACCGATTAACACCACCAGGTTCAATTCCGGATGGTTTCGCAACAGCTCCTGCTGGATGTCGTAGGCATTGTTCTCGTAAATGTCCACAATAATCAGGCAGGAAGGCTTGTGTCCGGCAATCTGTCTGCAAAGCTCGCTGCCGATGGAACCGCCGCCGCCCGTTACCAGCACGCATCTTCCCTGTACATAGCCTAAAATGGAATCGATGTCCACCACAATGGGATCCCTTCCCAAAAGGTCCTCCACGTCCACATCCTTTAACTTGCTTACATTGACCTCGCCGTTCACCAGCTGGTACATACCGGGCAGGGTCCGGAGCTTACAGGTCGTATCCTTGCAGATATCAATAATCTTGCTGATTTCCGAACGGGAAACAGAAGGCATGGCAATAAAGATTTCGTCAATGGCGTAGGTATCCACCGCTTCCTTGATTTTGTCCCTGCCACCGATGATTTTTATACCCTGGATGAATTTGCCGTGTTTGTTCACATCGTCATCAATCAGGCATTTAATCTGCATATGGGTGTATCTGCTGTTAATAATATCCTTGATAATCAGGTTTGCCGCTTCACCGGCGCCGATAATCATGATATTGGTAAGCCTTTCCTTTTTTCTGCCCTTCTGACGCAGGCTTCGTAAAAACCGGTAGCTGAAACGGCTGGCAAAGGTAAACGCAATCTGTAGGAATACAAACATAAAATAATAACTGCGGGGAACCGGTTTTCCGGCAATCATCAGTCCCAAACCGTTAAGTGCCGCCGTCACACCGCATGCTGCCACAATGTTCTGCAGCTCGTTCACACTGGCAAATGCCCAGAGGCTGTTATACAGACGCAGTACTTCAAATACCACCACGGTAATCAGCATGGTAATGGGCATAAACGAATAAACGGAATCCAAAAAAACAGGGTCAATATCCTTGTATACAAACTCGTAACGCATCCACAGTGCTATAACCGAAGAAGCAAATACGGCTGCAATATCATAAATCAGCAAAAATATTCTTCTGTATAAAAGTGCTGTATTGATTGTTTTTTTCATATTATAAATCCTTCGTATCCTTTATTTTAGGCATAAGCAGTACCAGTACGAAAAACAGGGCAAATCCCGTGGGAATATAGGGTATCATTACCCATTCCACCAGACCGCAGATACCGAACACCCCGATAACCGCTACCGGCACAATCCCGGCTTTTTCCCCTTTGTGTCTGCTGTAATAATAAATGCTTCTGATTCCGAATACCATGCAGAACAGAAGAAAATAAATACCCGCTCCGATGCCGAAGTCATATGCCACCTGAATGTAGGCGTTGTGGGCATGGGCAATCATTTTGCCGTTATCCCCCTGTATGGCTACATCCCTGTGTCCCTTCCAGTCAAGAAGTGACAGATACTTTTTATAAATCTCCATACGGCCGTTGGTATAATCCGCATTGCCGCCGATGCCTTCCTTTTCCTTTGTCAGTTCCGGAGAAGAAAATCCGGTTACTCCATCCTGTTTCTCGGAGGTCACATCTGCCTGTGCCGTATGTTCTTTATCATAATAGGTCAGTTTGGCATCAAATACTGCAAGAAACTTCCGCACGGTAATATAGCGGAAAGAATTCCAGTCCTCGCCTTCTTTGATGGAATCCTGGAACCATTCGATTTCAAAGGTCTGCGGTTTGTTGTAAACCGCGGGAATAATACGGCAGGCGGTAAAGGTACCCACAAAAAAGCCCGCCAGTGTCAGAAGTAACATTCCGGTACGTAACAGCGCCTTTAAGACGCCGTCCTTAAATTCCGTAAAGGAGGTTACCACGATAAGCAGCACCGCCAGCACAGCAGCCGCATAAAGCCCCGTCCGGGATGCGGTCAGCAGCATAAAGCCGCCGGCAAGTCCGAATACCCAGAGTTCCTTTAAGCAAAGAGAAATTTTCTTCGTCCCTGCGTATTTCACCAGAAAGACAGCCAGTGCCAGCACCAGTACAAAACAGTCATAGACTGCGGAGGATGTCACCGTATGGAATACGCCGGAGTAACGGGTATGGGTGTAGAAATGGAACGGTCTGTGCAGCCATGCATAAATGCAGATGCCCACAAAATGTAAAAACACACCATTCACAAAATTACTGAGGTACCGCCTTCTGCCGCCTCCGTCCAGAATACGTAAGGCAAACAGAATCCACAGAAAGCCCCAGGTAACCGGCCACTGCTTTCCGTTCCGGCTCCGGATAAATTCCGCTAAAAGAAGCAGAAGCATAATGCTGTATGCCGGGGAAATATCTTTAAAAATATTTCTTTTTCTTCTGATATTCAGGAACAGATGATACAGCACATTTACCGCTACCATTCCCCAGAGTGCGAAGGCAACCGCTGTACCTCTGGCAAGGATAAGGCTTTCTTCGTCCGCTCTCTGCTGTACGCAGTACCGGATACCGGCTCCCGCTGCCAGCAGAATATAAACCGGCTGATAAACATTAAAAATCTCTTCCTTCGCAAAGCCGCTAAGAATTGCCAGGGCAAAGCAGGCTATGGTAATGTTGCCCGCGCTTTTCTGGTCAAAGGTGGACAGGGCATTCAGATATCTGACACAGCCCAGCATCACGCCCGCAAAGGAAACAGACTGCAGAATATCCGGCAGCCTGTCTGACAGCCCGGAAAGACATTCTTTCAGGGAAATCGTTCTTTCCGCCACCGGTTCTTTTTTATGAAACAGACAATACCAGGTAAAAATCAGGAATAACACAATACCGGTTTCATAGAAAATAATATCCACGGTTTCCGTTGCCAGTCTCTTTGCCGGAAATACGTTGTATGCGGCAAAAAGCGCTCCCGCTGCCGCCAGCACACCTGCCGGCATCCGCCACAGCATACCGATACTCACTTTTTTCGTTTCTTTTTTTCGGAACACAAGCTCTGTGAGCAGAAGAAGCAGTATGCCGGCAAGCAGAATGCAGCCTCCGTTCAGAAGATACTGCTTCGCCGTAAAATAAACCCGGTAGCCATAGAGAATGTCCACATTTAAGCCGTCCTCCATGGAAAGCAGAAGCTCCGCTCCCGGACATTCTATGGAAAAATAATACACTTCTCCGGCTTTCCATTCCCCGCGCATGGGGATGGTAAACAAACCCGGAATATTTTCTTCCGATAAGGTAAATACACTGTATTCCAATTTATTCAGGTTGGCATCAAACAAGCGGAAATACAGTTTTTTCCCCTCTATATCCGCTGTGTCTTCGTTGTATACATAAAAGCTTAACGAACGCAGACAGTCATTCACCGGAATAAACTGCTGCAATACCGCCCCTTCATTTGCGGTAATCGCTTTGGATTCTTTGTCCACACTTCCCATATACTGCCAGGGTCTTATGAGTTTCATCGGCCAGACCAGGAGTACGACAAGGAGCACAAGTATACATATGGTCGCCTGTACGGCTCTTTTCATGGATATTGTATTTTTCAAGCCTCTTCTCTCCTGCCTATACGGTGCTAAAACATCAAATTAGTATACCATATTTTCAGTTTCTTTACAATCAATAAACTTGTCTACCGGTCACCGCCGGTAAGATTTAAGTTGACGCCGTTCATATAGCCCATGCTGTCCGATAACAGGAAGCAGATGGCTTCCACCGTTTCCTCCACCTTCACATTCCGTTTTAAGGTGCAGGACTCCCGGTTCATTTCCACAATCCGTTCGTCGATTTCGCTTAAGAACGGGGTTTCCATCATATTGGGAGAAATGCCGTTGACGCATATTCCCTTATCGGCATATTCCATTGCCATGCTCTTCATCAGCCCCAGCAGCGCATACTTGGTCACCACATACTGGCTCATGAACTTCGGCGGCATACCGAGCGTTACGGCAGAAAGCATAACCACTACTTTACCGCTGCCCCGTTTTGCCATACCCGGCAGAATATTCTGTCCCAGTGTCAGAAGAGAATGCACCTGCAGCTCCATGTCTTTGCTTACCGCGGACCAGTCCGCCTTTTTCAGTTTGTTGTAGGTAAGCTTTGCCGCCGGCAGATGTATGAAATAGTCCGGGCAGTCCCCCGCTTCTTTTAAGGCTGCTGTTATTTTCAAGGTTTCTTCTTCCTTTGTCAGATCCGCCTTAAGAGGGATGATTTCCACGTTTCTTTCCTCCGCCTGCAGCTTTTGCAAAGCTTCTCCGTGGGAGGAGTATCCCGCGTAGATCTTTATGTTTTTTTCCTTATTACTGTTTTCTTCACAGATACGGTTTATGAGTGTTTTCCCTACCTCCGATGAGGCGCCCGTAATCAGATATACCCTATTCTCCATCTTTAAGCACTCCAATCTGCATACTGCCCCGCAGTACTTTTTCCTTCTTCTGGTTGGTAATGACAACCTTCAGCTTTATTACTGGAAAATGTTCGTTCTTTTCCGCCACTTCCCCGGAAACAAGGAGCGTGTCCCCTACAAAGACCGGCTTCACGAACTTGGTTTCCACACTGTGTATCAGGCTGTTTTCCCCCGGCAGGTAAACGCCGGCCAGCGTGGACAAAAACGATGCCGTCAGCATACCGTATGCCACCCTGCCCGGATACCCCTTCTTTTTTGCAAATTCCGCATCGTTATGCAGGGGATTGCAGTCCCCGGTGATAGCTAAAAAATGCGCCAGCATGTCTTCCGTTACTGTAACGGAATAACTTTCTGTCTGTCCTACCGTCAGTTCTTCAAATGTGTATCGGTTCATTATTCTCCCGCTTCCCCGTCATAATTTCCGGTTTCGATTTTTTCTTCGATTACCTTTTTTGCCTGCTCTGTTTTTTCCTGCCACTCTGCATAAGCTTTGTCCCAGGACGCATAGGCACTCTGTCCTCTTTTATCCGGCAGGTCAAAGGTTTCTATGAGATATTCCGCTAAGAATGCCGTGCACTTGCCGGACCCTAAGGAGTTGGTGTGTCCGCCGCCGTCATAAAAATCGGTGGAAAAGTCAATACCGATTTCTTCCCGGTAAGCATTCATGTCTAAGAAATGGTATCCGTAGGACTCCACATAATCCTTCATGTAATTACACATTTTCTGTTCGTCATAGGTAGAATCCGTGGGTGTTACCAGAAAAAGCGCCTGTATTTCATGGGCCGACAGGTACTCCAAAAGTTCTTTCAACACTTCCTCCTGCTCCGTGGGTATCGGCATTCTTTCCGTAATACCGGACAAGTCCGCCGCCTCCCCCGGTATCACCTGTTCCTTCACCCAATATCCTTTCATGCTGTTAGGCTTTTCATATGCGTACGACCGGTACTGGTCCGGCAGCACAATAGTTTTCCAGTTATCGTGATACTTGATAATATCAAAATAATAGGTGTACCGTTCCGTCACGTCCGGCACCAGGTCGTTAATGGTGCGGATGCGGTTTAAGGAGTACTTCATATTGTCCGTAACCCCTCTGGTGTACGCCATGTTTTCCATCATATGCTCGTCCGTGTAGGTAAACATGCGCATTTCAAAAATAAACAGCTCCGGGGACTGGGTCTTTAAAGCTTCCTCCACCAGATGAATGGCAGCCTTGGGGCGCTGCACATTGCTTGCCAGAGGATATGCCGTAAAACCGCTCTCTCCCCACATCTGGGGGCCCGAAAGGCAGGGATACACGGGGCTGGAGCCTATCATCACCACATCTATCGTGTTGTCCGGCTCCGCATAAAAGCCGGTAAAAATGTCCTTGATTACGCCGCCTGTACGCATCATATACGTGAGAGGTATCAGCATGCACACAAACAGAATACAAAACAATATGGATTTGAATGCCTGTTTTTTTGTCATTGCCCTGCCTCCTTAAAAGCCTCTGTAAATAAATTCCGCAGCATTATAGCCGGGACCGTAATATCCTAAGAAAATCACACCAAACAATGCGATATACAAAAGTACCCACCGGATACCAATGGGCATAGCCGAAAGTCTGTCCCGGATGGACTTTTTCTCCTGCAGCATGGAAACTGCCAGTAAAACAATGAGGACAACTACGGTAATCACAAGTTCAATACCGTTTAACCCCAAAGACAGCAGGGAACCGTTCCAGAAGATTTCCGGATTGAAGTCCGCAAACATCTGCCGGTAACTGTGCAGGCCGTCCGTAAAGCTGCTTGCCCTGAAAAAAACAAAGCTGGCGCTGACCAGTAAAAAGGTCCGTATCTGCTGCCAGACGGTAAACCACTTTGTGTTATCCGTCACCCGGCACCATGCTTTCAGCTTTTTCCACAACGGTTCTCCCACCTCACCCAGTACAATATACGCCCAATGAATGAGACCCGAACCCATGATGAACTTCCAGGCTCCTCCGTGCCACATGCCTACCGCAAACCAGAGAATAAACATGGCTGCAAAGGTGGCAAGCTTCTTTCCCCATTTTTTCCCGAACTTCTTCTTGCAGTCCGCCTGCAGCTTTGTAAAAGCCTTGCTGCGGAGCAGCGGGTAAAACAGATAATCCTTCAGCCATGCCCCCAGCGTAATGTGCCAGCGGCGCCAGAACTCCTGAATGGATTTGGAGAAAAAGGGCCGGTCAAAGTTCTCGGCAAGGGAAATGCCCAGTGCTTCCGACAGACCGATGACAATATCCATGCCGCCGGAAAAATCGGCATAAAGCTGGAAGGCAAAACCTATGGCGGCTATTACGATGTAAAAGCCCCGGTAGGTATCCGTATCCCCGTAAATCGTATTTACCACCACCGCCAGACGCTCCGCAATGACTAATTTTTTGAAGAAACCCCAGAGCATGCGCTGCAACCCGTAGGTGAATTTATGATAGTCAAATTCATGGGGCGCATACAGCTCCTGTTCCACATCCCGGTAACGCAGGATGGGACCGGAAATAATCACCGGGAAATAAAAACCGAACAGCGCAAATTTAAGGAAGTTCTTCTGCGGCTTTCCGATTTCGTAATACACATCAAAAAGATACCCCAAAAGAGACAGGGTATAAAAAGAAATCCCCAGAGGTGCCGCCGCATGCACGGTTTTTAAAAGACTGCTTCCCGGAAACAGGCGCATGGCAATGGCATTGTAGGTATAAATGCCGAAATTACAGTATTTTAAGGCTGTAAGTTCCAGCAGGCAGAAAATGACAACAAGTGAAAGGACAGTTTTTCGTTTTTTCTGTTCTTTCACTCTATCAATATACAATGCCGCACCGTATATAATTGTAATGGTCACTGCCGGATAAAGAATTAGGTACGCACTTCCGGCAGTCAGGAAATATCCTATGCTTGCAAGCAGCAGAAACGGACCCTGCAGTTTCCCCGGCAGCAGGTAATACACCGCAAACAGAACCGCCACAAAGCACAGGAAATAAAATGATGTAATCGCCATTGGCTGCTCCTGTTATTTCTGTAAGATAATGTCTACCATTTCGCCCACGTTCTTCATGGTAACCACCTGGCCCATGGTAAACTTCATGCCGAATTCCTGCTCCACAGCGGCAACCAGGTTGATATGCTCCAGAGAATCCCAGTCATCAATATCCGCAGAGGTTGTGGTTTCCGTTACGGTGATGTCGTCATCGTCGAAAACATCCCGGAACACTTTATTTAATCTTTCAAATACTTCTTCTCTTGTCATAATGCTTTCCATGCCTTTCTATTCTGTAATCTCTATATACCGGTTCTTGTTTTCGTAAGAAGCCGGAATTTCATATTCCCATTCAGCATTGCCGTCATCGTCCCTGTTTTTCAGGGTAAATCCCTGCAGTCCGTAAAAATTTTCCACCATTTTGTTTTTGACGGTGGGATAATAATAGCCGTAAATACGGGTAATGCCCCGCTTTTTGCACTCTTCTGCGAGTCTGTCCATCATGGCAAATTCCATGTCCCGCTTCAGCACCCGGCAGCTCATAAGCCACAGTTCTATGTGCAGGGCGTCCTCTTTTATTTTGCCGATGACCACGGATACCACGCCGTTGTCACCGAACTTGTCCGTGAGTTTGCCGTACAGGGTAATGTAGGAGGAGTCTTCCGCCATATGCTCGATCTCTGCCTGGGAAAGGCGTTTCGTTGTCAGATTAAACTGGTTGCTCTTATTGGTAAGCTGGGCGATCCGCGCCATGTAAAGGGGGACAAACGCACCGATTTCCGCTTTCATATCCAAAGATTTCAAATACTCCCCGTAATCGGCAAAATTGTCCTGCATCTTTCTTCGTTCCTGATTCGCCTTATACATTTCATTGCGCTTCGTATCGTCTTCGGAAAGACCTGTTACTTCAAAGAACCCGGAACGATCCAGTGTTTTTAAGTATTCTTCCGGCTTGTCCATTTCCGGCACTGCCACACCCGGCAGATTCTGCCTGATGATTTCCCTCTCTGCGGGATTGTCGTCCACAAATACCAGACTGTCCGTACCGATGTTTAATTCTGCGGCAATCTCCGCCACACTTTTGCTCTTCGGCTCCCAGTTGGCTTTGATGATCATAAAGTCATCCGGCTTTAAGACACTGTCCGGACGGTTCAAGCCTGCCAGCGCATTTTCCTCTTCGTTTTTGGAGCTTACGTTCAGCATGATACCGATCTGCTTCTGCTCCTTTAAGTAGCTCTGGAACTCGGCATACACCTGTCCCATGGAGGTCTCCTGACCGATTTCTATGTTTTCCGGGCCGTCGTCTCCGACCACTCCGCCCCAGAGGGTGTTGTCCAGGTCCAGCACATACGCTTTTTTATTTTTTCCGTAAACGGATTTTATGATATTCGCCAGATTGTAGGAAAGTGTGGGAATGGCAGGCACGCATAATGCGTATTTGTACATATGCCAGTAAAAAGAGTCGCCCCATTTATCCAGTCCGTAGCATGCCGACAGGTACTGGATATCCTGCAGATAAAAACTTTCGTTTGCGGTAGCGTACTCTGCAAACAGAGCATTCAGCCGGTTTACAAAGGCTACCCTTCCGTTTGGATTTACCGCATCCATATTTCCCAAAAGGCGGTAATACGGAAATTCAAAATTGTTCTGGATAATGACGCAGCCATAGGTTTCCTTTAATTTTTCCCACATAACCCGGAAATGCTCATAGGTATCCTTTATCAGCTGTTCGGTCTTTTCCCTGCTGTCGCCCACTGCCGGATATTCGGCAATGTTCCGGTTTGTGGTGTGAATATAAATCAAATCCGGGGCAAATTCCGCAAGCTCCGGATTGTCAAACATGGCGTCCTGCCAGTACTGACCGTATTCGGACTCGTAAAAGGAAGGTTCAATGCCGTAATGCAGCAGAAACAGTTCCAGTATCTTTATGACATCATGGGTGGTGCTTCCGCCTAAAACCGCAATCTTCTTTTTTATCCGGGTTGTCCCGTCCGAAAGAAGTGTTTTCTTTATGCTTTTTGCTTTTTTCAAAATCCATTCGCTGTCAAAAGGATATTCCAGTTCCCGCATAATCACTTACAAGCCTTTCTGCAGTCAAAAGACTGCGTACTCTTTATCATACCATAACCGCTCTTCTCTATCAACCGTCCGCTTTTCGGCACTTTTTTCATCCCGCACCGTTCTCTGTCCGGTACTGTCTTTATTTCTCTCCGTCTTCAGCGCTGTCCTTTCCAACCTTTTCCTTTATCACATACTGGGGGGAATTGTTCATGCAGACGTAAATTCTGCCGATGTATTCGCCAATCATGCCCATCATGAGCATCAGCATGCCGCCGATAAACATAATGGCTGACATAAGGGAGCTGAAGCCTACCGGAACGGCAGGGTTTACAAATTTCTTAATCACCGTGTAAATGGCATATAAAAATCCCAGTCCGGCGCAGATGGTTCCCACCATGGTGGCCAGACGTAAGGGCTTTACGGAAAAGGAAGTAAAACCGTTGATCCAGAGGGCTAAAAGTTTGCTCAGGGTATAGCCGGAAGTACCGATTTCCCGTTCCCTGTGGGTTACGTCCACATTGACAATGCTCCTGGTGCTGCGAAGCACCAGACCGATGACATAGGGATAGGCATTTTTATACCGGAGCACCTCGTCCACCACAAAACGCTTTGCCGCAAAATAGCTGGACACATACAAATCCCTGGGTTTTCCCAGCATCACTCTCGTCATCAGTTCGTTGACCTTACTGCCGAAATTACGGAACCAGGAGTGTTTTTTGTGGGCATATCTGGCGTACACCACATCCGCTCCGTTTTCAATGCCTGCAAGCAGCTTGCCCACTTCATTGGCGGGCGTCTGTCCGTCATCGTCCAGGCAGACCACGATGTCGCCCTTTGCCTGCGCAAAGCCTGCCATCAGGGCTGCATGCTGTCCGAAATTTTTGGCAAGGTTGATACCTTTTACCTTATCGTTTGTTTCGCAAATGCCCCGGATGACCTCAAAGGTATTGTCCGGCGAGCAGTCATTCACCAGCACTATCTCATATTCGTATGACGGAAGCGCCGCCATGGCATCCGTAATTTCCGCAATGACGCTGCCTATGGTGAGCGCCGATTTGTAACAGGGAATGACAAAACTGACTAACTGTGACATCTTTTTCCTCTTTTCTACTTTTCAGGATTAACCTGGTATATTCTGAATATTTCTTTTCCGTCTGTATATATATTATCAACCTGATTAACCGTTACATTTTTGCCCCGGAAATCATAATATGCCTTAATCCATTCTGTCAATGCAGGGTAATCTTTTGACTCACCTGCCGTCACAATAACATATACATTATCTTTATTTAAAATCGCATCTTCCATAGAATCTATTTCAAACAAAGATAACTTTTCTTCTGTCAAAGGACTCTTATTAAGCCACCCTCCCATAATATCTATATTTGAAAGTGTATTATCCACATCCACAAACATTTTTTCTGTATACTGTGAAAAGGTAGCTACATCCCAAAAATAAAAGTTATCGGCATGCTGCTTTGTATAATCTTTCAGATCTTGATATCTTTTGTATAACCTTTCATTTTTTTCAAAATTTTCATATTGTTTCGTAATATTCTGGGGTATATACATACTGCAGAATGCCATAAGCACGAAGCACTCTGTTCCAAAGATTATTTTACTTATCCTGTTCTTTTGATATTCTTTTAACAGCATTGCAAGCAATATCAGAAACTCCATAAAATACATAGAATGCGTAATTCTTTCCGGCAATCTTCCCCTATATATCAGGAAGAACCATAGTCCGGTTCGGACAATTCCCATGAAGCCCAGTTCCCAAATAAATCGAAAGTGGCTATTGCATAAAGCAATCAGAAAAACCATCACATACATAATAACTGCTATAAGGTTCCAGGGTGTATCAATTCCTCGGAATGTGCGATACACATAATCCTTTATAACATCTTTTATTATTTCCTTTTTATTGTTTTCTCTCTGTTCTCTCAATTTCTTTGCATATTGTGCAATTTGTCCCATTTTTTCTGCATCTATATTGTCATCCATACCAAAGTTGTAATTAACCAATAATATCTGCTCTTCCCGGGACATATTGATACTCTGATAAAATTCTTCATTTTCGTCATAGGATGGGATAGATTGAAAATCGTATAATTCTGTTCTGTTGTTAAAGAAAGTACGAAACTCTTTCCATTCAGAACCACTGTAAGCCATTACGTCAATTACATAACTAAGTAAAAGTCCTGCAATGATACACCCAAATACTGAAAAGTATTTTTTTACATTTTCCGATGTGAATGCCGGTTTTTCCATAGCCCACTTGCATACCCCTGTTACACAAATAAAGGGTAGCATAAGTAAAAGCATTTCTGAACGTACATTAAATGCTACAACCACCAGGATAATACTGATCAGATTTTTTTTAAGTATACTCTTAACATCATATGCCGGTTCACTTGTATAAAAAAGAAAAGCCGCAGTTGCTGCCAAAAACGCCGTTGTAAAGGTATATTGAACAAAAACCATTTCTTTAATCATAAAACCTGCTAAAAAAATCGTTTCTCCTACCAGAACGGCAATCTTTTTCCATCTGGCAGGGAATAAAGACAGCATTCTTTCTGTAATTAACGCAATACATCCAAACTGACACAGGTTCATAAACAGGCCAAACCAGGAAATATTCCGGTTTATACGATACAAACCACTCAGCAACAGGCTAAGAGGATACAGCATCTGAATACTATGCGCTGACGGAGTGCCGCTATATACGCCTGATAAAATATTTTTTATAAAATAATCATCATTAAGTTCATAATAATAGTCAAAAAACCAGGCTAATATTCCACAAATCACTATTGTATATAAAATAGCAATAATTGCATTTTCCTTTTTCTTCCATACTGTCTTTATGTTCATAATCTTCGCTTTCTATTTCCGGTAGTTTTCTACAATTTTGGTTACCGCATGAATGACATCATCTACATCTTCGTCCGTCAGGGAATAATACAAAGGCAGACTCATGATTTCCTCATACAGCTTTTCCGCCTTGGGGCACAGACCCTTCTCATAGCCCATCTCTTCGTAGTAGGGATGTCTGTAAACCGGGATATAGTGCACATTGCAGCAGATGTTTTCCGCCGCCATGGCTGCGAAGAACTGCTTTCTGTCAATGGTAAGCATTTCCGGCTTGATACGCAGGATATACAGATGCCTTGTGGTATCGGACTCCGGAATTTCCTCCTGTACGGTAATTTCCGGAATTTTAGAAAATGCTTCGTTGTATTTTTCCACGATTTCTTTTCTTCTCTTCTGGAACAGGGAAAGCTTGTCCAGCTGACTGATAATCAGCGCCGCCTGGATATCCGTCATACGGTAATTCATGCCTAAATCCACCTGTTCGTAGTACCAGGGACCTTCACTTTCTCTCTTCATAAAGGCAGGATTTCTGGTAATGCCGTGGGCACGGTATAAAACCAGTCTGTCGTAGTATTCCTTACTGTTGGTAAGAACCGCTCCGCCTTCTCCGCCGGTAACCGTTTTTACCGGGTGGAAGCTGAAAGTTGTCATGTCCGCAATGGAGCCCACGCTTCTGCCGTTGTATTTCGTACCGATGGAATGGGCGCCGTCTTCAATAAGCACCAGACCTTTTTCCTTGCAGAGAGCCGTCAGTCTGTCCAGTTCCACTGCCTGTCCGGTAAAATCCACCGCAACCACTGCCTTGGTGTGCTCTGTTACATGTTCTTCCACGGAAGCCGGGTCAATGTTGTAGGTGCGCTCGTTGATATCGGCAAACACCGGCCTGGCGCCGCAGTACAGGGCGCAGTTTGCGGATGCCGCAAAGGTAATGGGTGTGGTAATCACCTCGTCCCCCTCCGTCACGCCCGCTGCCTGACAGGCTATGTGCAGGGCTGCCGTGCCGTTGCTGCAGACCACCGCATAGGCGGCGCCCGTCAGCTCGCACAGTCTCTTTTCCAGCTCCTCAATCTTGGGACCGCAGGTTAAAAAATCACTGCGCAGCACTTCTTCCACTGCCTTTATATCTGCGTCGTCAATGTACTGATGACCGTAAAACAACTTTTTTTCTCTGACCGGAGTTCCTCCGTCAATCGCCGTTTTTTCCATATGTTTGTCCTTTCTGTGTTGCCTGTATATTGTTAAAATACTGTTTTCTTATTTTGCAAACAGTTTAGCACAAGCCCTGCTGTCTTTCAAGAAAAAGCACCGGCATGCCTACTTAAGCGCCTGTATCGCCTCCGCAATCCGGTCAGCGCCTTTTCCGTCCACAAGGGTGCGGGCTTTTTTACGGTACTCCGTCCGGAGGTTTTCATCTTCTAAAAGTGTTTCAAGCCCGGCAATCGTATTCTGTATCATTTTGTTTCCGTCCGTGCGGTAATTGCCGCCGTACTGTGCAATGCCTCTTTTCACAAAGGTCTGCACCAGACGCTCCTGATTTTCCGCAAAGGAAAAGGCAATCACGGGCACGCCCATGGCACAGAGCTCATACAAGGTGGAGCCTCCTGCACTGAGGGCGACTTCACTCTCCGCCATCAGCTCTGCCATATTGGTTACATTACAGTGAATGTGAATATTTTCGTGCTTTTGCGCCAGAGCCTGCAGCTCCCCGATGTGGGGATTTAAGCTGCCGCTGACCACATGATACTCCTTTTCCTTAAGGGCATCGTACTTCATGGCTTCCATAAGAAGCTGCCCCGCCAGATTGAAGCTGTCGCTTCCGCCGGTGGTAATGAGGATGCCGCCGTCTGCCGCCGTCCTTTGTTGCTCTGCCGCCGAAAACTCCTCCCTAAGCGGCACATATTCTGTCCCTAAAAGGATCTTCGTATCCGCGAAGGCGGCGTCCTTTTCGTAGCCCATTTCTTCCCCGTATATGTTGTAGTTAATGAGCATGTCCACCGGATAGGAAAAGGCATAAATATCATCCATATAAATGGTGGTAATTCTTTTTTTAAGCGCCGCCAGATATTTTTCCGTCACGTAGTAGCTGTCCACCAGGATGGCAGTATTCCTCTGCGGCAAAGCTTCCTCCGATGACTCCACCCTCTGTGGCAATTCACTCAAGGCATTCCACAGTTCCGGCAGCTCCGCCTCCATATCCGCATAGTCCGTATGCAGGACGCGGTAAGGTACGCCTTTCTTTGTAAGCAGCGGCACCGGCGTGTCATCCGCGGTCACAAAAAGTACCTCTTCCCCGCATTTTACCAGGGCATCCGCAACGGAAAGGCACCGCATCACATGTCCCATCCCTATTTTACTGTTGGCATCTGCCCGAATGACTACCATAAAATGCTCCTATTCCATAAGTTTACTGTAGCTGTAAAATTCTTCTGTTTCCGTTTCCTCATACCCAAGGGATACAAACAGGTGGCGGGAAGCTTCGTTTCCCTTTTTTACCTTCGCCGTAAGCTTTACGGCATCGGGATGTGTTTCCCGTAAAAGAGCTTCTCCTGCGGAAAGCATGGCTTTTCCGTAGCCCCGTTCCCGGTATTCTTCCGCAATACTGTAGCTGATTTCAAAAATGCCTTCTTCCGCCCGGTCCAAACGGTACAATCCCACCGGTGTTTCCCCATGGTAGCAGATATACAGGTGCCTATCCGGGTTCCGCAGACTTTCCGCAAACCATTCTCTGTGGTTTTCCCAGGGAATGGGCTCCGTATGGAAGGACTGCTTTCTGGTTTCTTCTTCGTTCGCCCAGTCAAATACAAGTTTTTCGTCCTCTGCGGTGGCTTCCCGGAAGGTCAGATAATGTTCCACCGCATCCGTCGTAAGGGGCATGCCTCTGTCTATATCCTTTGTGCAGGTTTTTCCCAGCACATAGTTAAATTCCCGGGGATGCAAGCCGTAGCCCGGACGGATAATGCGGATATTTTCTTCACTTATGGTTTCTCCCTTTTTAATATCCTGCACCACAAATACCGAACGGCGGAATACGAGGCTGTTTTTCTCCTGTTCGCTGGGACCGTACATGGGTCTGCCGAGCGCCGCCTCCGTCTGCCGTACATGGGTCACCATTTCCTTAAATTCCTCCGGTGTCATGGAGAAGGACGCATCCGGATTTTCGATTTCCCGGCTTAGGCAGAAATGCTTTTCCAGAATATTGGCGCCCAGCGCCACCGCCGTGGTCGCAGACAGGGAACCCATGGAATGGTCGGAAAGACCGATGGGAATTCCGAATTCCTTTTTCATGTCGCTGATGGTGCGAAGGTGCATATCCGCCGGGTCCGCCGGATAAACACTGGAGCATTTAAGCAGGGCAAGCTGACGGTTGCCCGTAGCAAAAATGGTTTCTACCGCTTCCTTCATTTCCCGAAGCGTTGCCATACCGGTTGACATAATGATGGGTTTTCCCTTGGATGCCACATAGGAAAGCAGCGGCAGGTCCACCATTTCAAAGGAAGCAATCTTATAAAAGGCAAGTCCCATATCCTCTAAGAAATCCACTGCCGTATTATCGAAAGGCGTGGAAAGGAAATCCAGTCCCACCTTTTCCGCTTCTTCCTTTAATTCCTTCTGCCATTCCCAGGGGGTGTAGGCCTTGCCGTACAGACGGTATAAATTTTCGCCCTCCCAGGTGCCGTTATCGATATGAAAATAATGGTTGTTGCAGTCGATTGTCAGGGTGTCCGGCGTGTAGGTCTGTATTTTAATACAGTCCGCTCCGCTTTCCTTTGCCGCATGAATAATCTCCTTTGCACGCTCTAAGCTGCCTGCATGGTTGGCAGACATCTCTGCAATGATATAAGCCGGCTGGCCGTCACCGATAAGCCGGTTTCCAATCCGAAACTGTTCCATAAATCCCATCCCTTCCGAATTTCTGGTTTCCCGTACGTTTTCTCATTATTTCTTTCCCGTACGGTTTCTCATTATTTCTTTTCCTCACGGTTCTCACTGTTTTTCTGCCGTTTCACGCTTTTTCATGACACGGTACTTTACTTCCGCAATCTCCCAGTCGTCCATGGTATCGATGTCCTGTACCTCAAGCTCCGGCAGGGGGAACGGTACGGTTTTATCCATAATCAGTTTTTTCTGTCTGTAAAAATCCGCCACCCGGATAAAGTAAAACTGTCCGGCATCATGGTAAAACGGCTCTAAGTCCTGGGAGCGGGTAAACATATGCTCCGGCCACTTAAAGCTTAAGAAATCGCCGTTCTGCACCACGCTTCTCTGGGGTGGGAAGCTGAATTTCACCACGGGAAGCAGCGCCTCCGCCTGTTTTTCCTGCATGACGGCATAGGCTTTTTTTAACTTGTCCGCTGTGACAAAGGGGGCAGTCGGGTAAATGCAGCATGCCACATCAAATTCCCTGCCCTGCTCATTATAGGCGCTTAAGACCTCCAGCATCACATCCGTGGTGTTGGCATAGTCATTGGCGGTATCCGCACTCCGGAAAAAAGGAACCTTCGCTCCTGCTTTTTTTGCAATCTCCGCGATCTGTGCATCGTCCGTGGAGACCATGACTTCGTCAAAAATCCCCGCCGACAGGGCTGCTTCGATGGAATAGGTAATAATGGGTTTTCCGCAGAACTCTTTGATGTTCTTTCTGGGAATGCGTTTGCTGCCGCCTCTGGCGGTAATGACTGCTATGTTGCTCATGCTCCTGCCTCCTGTTTCCGCTGCTTTAACCTCCGGTAACCGTTCAGTAACCGGTAATAACCATAGAAAAATGCCGGTGATTTCATTAAAAATCCAATGAGCTTCTGCTCCTCGGCTCCGGTTCGTTCCCGGTAGTAGGGATTGTCCGCAAAATCCGGCAAATCCTTTTTCACGCGGCTTCGCAGCTCCTTCACAAAGCGGTACTTGCCCTTCATTCTGCCACCCATACAACTGAAAAGGGTGTTCACAAAGGCAAGTTCCGTATATTTATAGTCAAATTCCTCCCGGAATTCTTCGTAAAAACCGTATTCTTTGCTTTTTTTCAGCAAAAGTTCCATGGCAGCCACCCGGTCCAGGCATTTCTGCCGGGAGATATAATGCACCGTGGAAGCCTCGTGCTGGTAATAATAATACAACGGTTCGTCCACTCGTTCAAACTGCTTTCCGTGTAAAAGCCAGAGGGAGGACATGCAATTATCCTCGTAAAAAATATCCTCTGGGAACCAGAGCGCATGTTTTGTAATCATGTCCCGGCGGTAGATTTTCACCACCATGCTGCCGGGCTGTAGAATGAGCAGCTTACGTTTTTCCGCAGTCAGTACGCCGGTCTGCTCCGGGGTGTTGTTCTGAACCCGTTTTCCCGGGGCAAAGGAGTGCTCTCCCACAAGCTGGTAATCGCAGCCCACGATATCGGCTTTCGTTTCTTCGGCTTTGATAAGCAGCTTTTCAAACATATCCGGCGCTGCCCAGTCGTCGCTGTCCATCATGCCGATAAACTCCCCGCAGGCTTCCTTTATGCCCCGGTTTCTGGCTCCGCCCTGATGATGGTTTTCGGGGGACGCAATGACTTTCAGCCTGCTGTCTTCTTCTGAAAGCTTCTTAAGCACCTGTAAGGAGTTGTCCGTGGATGCATCGTCCACCGCAATCACTTCGTAGGGAATATTCTTTTGTGTAAGGGTCTGTCCCAGTAAGGAGCGAATGCAGAATTCCAGCTTGCCGTCCGCCGCCATGTTGTAGACCGGCACCACAATACTAAGCTTCATTCACCTTTTCTCCCTTTTCCTGCACAATACCGCCGTTCTCCACGCGGTATACAATTTCACAGTTGGCAATGGTCTGCAGTCTGTGGGCAATGATGACTAATGTCTTTTTGCCGTGCAGTCTGTTGATGGCGTCCATAATGGCGGCTTCCGTGTCGTTATCCAGTGCGGAAGTTGCCTCGTCCAGAATTAAAATTTCCGGGTCCTCGTACAACGCTCTGGCAATACCGATACGCTGTCTCTGACCGCCGGAAAGGCGGATGCCTCTCTCGCCGATGCCGGTGTCCAGACCTTCCGGCAGGCTTCTTACAAATTCATCCAGCTGGGCTTCCTTTAAGACCTCCCAGACTCTTTCTTCGTCAATTTTATCCTCCGCCACACCGAAAGCCACATTCCGGCGGATGGTATCGTCCAGCATGAAAATCATCTGGGGAATATAACCGATATTTTTCAGCCATGCCCGGTATTCGTCCTGAATATCCGTTTTGTCCGCATATACATGGCCTTCGGAGGGCTGCAGAAGTCCCAGTAAAATATCCACCACCGTAGTTTTTCCGGCGCCGGAAGTACCTACAATGCCCACTGCCGCGCCGATGGGAATTTTCATAAACGCATCCTTAAAAATGTATTTTTCCGTGTTCGGGTACGCATAAGTAATATGGGACAGGGTAATGGCATCCTTCACGGGAAGCTTCCCGGACGCTTCATCGGCAAAGGACATGTCCGTTTTTTCACTGGCAATTTCGTCCTGCAGATTGTCGCTGACACCCATAAAGAAGGGCTCGAAATATGCCATGGAGTTAATCTGGTTGTTGATGCGGTTCACACAGGGTAAAAGTACCAGGGCTGCTGCCGCAAAGGTGGTCAGAGTCTGCATCATATCGCCGGAGGGTACGCCGCGCAGCATCATGGCTAAGATATAACCGATCATGCACATAACGCAGACGGTTTCAATCACTAACTTGGGAATGTTGTTATACAGGCTGTATTTCTGCACCGCATCCACATAGCCCTGTCCGCATTTCACATACTCGGAAACAAAATACTGCTCCTTGCCCGCAATCTTCACTTCCTTAATGCCCTGCACCGTCTGTAAAATCCACTTGAACAGACCACTGTAGTAGTTCTGGTTGTCCTCGCCCGCCTTGTGCATCACGGGCTTTAAAATTTTCTTGATGATCCAGAGCAGTACCAGAAGCACGCCCGCAATGAGAAACGTCATGGCAGCATCCTGCGCCAGACAGTAAATAACTAAGAATACAAAGATAATGCCGTCTGACAAAAGCTGCAGCAGCGCCAAAATCAACGCATACATGTTGTTGACGTCGGAAGTAATGCTTCTCTGCACCACGGAGGTATCGGCATTTAAGTAAAACTCATAGTTCCTCCTCAGATAATTCTTCATCATGCGCTCCGAGGTACGGAACTGGTTCTTGTATACAAAAGCATAGGTGCATTTTAACTGAAAATACAAAAATACATTCTTAATCACAAAAATACCAATCAGGGAACACATGACAATCACCGAAAACCGCATGGTATCGCCCCCGCCCAAAGCGTGGTACAGCGAGCTTACCAAGGCGTTATTCTCTATGGAATTCCGGTCCATGACGATGCTTACCACCGGCACAATCATACCCACGCCGGCTACCTGCAGCCCCGCGCCGATTACCATCATGATGACTAAAAAGAACATGGTAACCTTCTGCTTTTTGTCCAATAAAATGTTCAGCTTCTTTAATATCTTAATCATGTCTGTCTTATGCTCCGTCCTTAAATCTGTTCATTCTGTCTGTGAATGAGCGGGTCCTCGTATTTATCCATGAAATCCGGCCCCAGCCGCACCATTTCGTCGGCAAACCGGATGGCCTTGATTTCCGTCAGCACCGCCACCACCTTCTTAAACCTGAGGTCCGGAAAGAAATTTAAGATTTCCATGGGCAGTGCGGCATCAAACTGGGGGTATTCGGAAAACAGGGACCGGTAATCCAGTGTATCCCGCGGATGCGGTTTGATAAATATGGTTCCCTCCTTTTTATACTGTTCGATAATGTCTTCAAAAATCTGCCTTCTTATCTCCAGAGAGCAGAGCGGGTCTGTCAAAATCAGGATTTTGTCGCCTTTTTCATTGGCTTCTTTTATCTGCTCTTTCAGGCGGGCTTCATCCCGTACAAAGGCCTTGATGAGGATTTCCTTGTCCTCCGCCGTAAGTTTATCCGTAAGCGCCTGCCGGGACACTTCGATATATTTGGGGCAGTGATGGGCAATGGCGGAAATGTCGTTGACTTCCATATCCAGGCAGTATTTGCCGTATCCGTTCTGCACAAAAATAAGGTTCAGACGGTTGGACATGAATGCCTTCAGTCCAAACATACCTCTGTTGTCGAACCGCGCCGCATCAAAGTTTTTCAGGCAGTTTAATCCGTCTTCCATGGCATGGTAGGGAATTTTATTCTGATTTAAATAATAACCGATGGGGTCGGAATCGCAGTACACATAAATGTCCTCATACTGCCACAAGTCCACCGGAACAAACGGGGCTTCCAGCCGGGCATACTCCTTCGTAAAACGGATGCGGGAAAGCATGTTAAAGAAAATATTCCCCTTATCCACCCTGTATTTTGCAAGCTCCGGGAAAAAGTCCTCTCTTTTTTCCTCAAACATGATGACCTCCCGGAACATGCCGGTACTCTCCACCCGCTCCTTTAAGGACTCGAAATTGTTGGACATGGTGGAAAGCATCAGCGTTGCCTTCCCTCTTTCCTCTGCGGGCTTCCGTAATTCTTTTAAAAATGTCACATATACGTGATAATAGGTATGACAGATATAAATCCGTCCGTTCTTTTTCATCCGCGATTTCCTTTCCACAGAATTGGGGCTAATCCATATGCTTGATTCTCCGGTGCAGCCTGCGTACCCCTCTCGGGCAGGTGCCCAGCAAAAGCAGGTACAGCTTGTTTTTACCCGTAAGGTACGGGGAGCTTATCACATCCCCCATATGGTGTCTTATAAACGAAACGCACTTTCGGTACGGCAGGTTGTCCTTTGTCATCTGTCCCACCGGAATGTGAAGCAGATATTCCAGCCTCTGGAACAGCCCGAAACGGACTGCCACCTTTTGTAAAGCCGGATAATATTCCTCCACCAGTGCCGTCACCCTGTCCGCATTGTCCACGCAGTCCCCGTAAACCCTCGGGAACACATCCGGGTCTTTTTTCCGGGTGTTGCTGCCAATCCGGTAATACACATGATACCCGTATCCGGGCAGACTGTAAATCCCCTCCGTGCGGGTCAGCATTCTGGTCAGCAGATAAAAGTCTTCGTTGAGCATCCCTTCCGGGAAGCCTTCCTCTGTAAAAAGCTCTCTTTTTAAGAGCTTGGTGCAAAAAGAGCAGTCGCCCTTATGCAGGAGAAGCTCTCGTAAGAAATCTTCGCTTTTAATAAATTCTTCCTCTTTTGGCGGAACACAGATGTCCGGCAGTTTGCTGCCCTCCGCATCCACTTCGTCCCTGCCTATCTGGGCAATGCCGCAGCCGCTTTTTTGTATGGCAGAAAACAGCCTTTCGTACATATCCGGCTCTATGAAATCATCGCTGTCCACAAAGCCCAGATATTCGCCCCTTGCCTCTCTGATACCCAGATTCCGGGCAGAAGAGGAACCGCCGTTTTCTTTATGGAATACCCGGATGCGGGCATCCTTTTTTGCCAGTTCGTCACAGAGCATCCCCGTGCCGTCCGTGGAACCGTCATCCACCAGAAGAATCTCCATAGCGGAATATGTTTGTCTGCATACGGAGTCCACACATTTCGGCAGGCAGTCCATAATATTGTAAATAGGAATAATCACACTGATGAGGGCATCCATTCTGCTTACAAATCCATCCTTTCTGTTCTACGGTATTCTTCTGTTTCCGTCGGTCTGCCGTTACTCTTCCGCTGTCTTTACTGACCCGGAAGCTTCTTCACACATTCTCCGGTACATATGGTAAGGAGCTATGGGCTCCGCTTCGCTTAAGATGCCGCTTTCTGCCGCGACTGCCCTGCCTTCCGTGAGGCCCTTCAGGAAAGAAAGCAGCTTCCTTGCGGCATTTTCCGCATTCCATTCCGAAGAAACAGTATCATAAGCAGCCCTTCCCAGCTTTTCCATTATGTTTTCGTTTTGTATCAAGGTTGTAAGGTTTTTATAAAAAATTGTAAAATTGCCGTCCGGGTAAACCATGCCGTTTTTGCCGGGCTTAAGAAGAAACGGCGCTGCGCCGATGCCGCAATCCGCCACCACTGCCATACAGCTGTTCATGGCTTCGTTTAAAACTGCGCCCCAGCCTTCTCCGTAATCACTGGTAAACAGGAAAATATCCGCATTTTCCATATATTCCCTCACCTGCTCGGGCTTCTTGAAACCGGCGAAGGTCACGTATTCCGACAGATGTTTTTCCTCCGTCATCTGCATAAGCATCTCTTCCATTTCGCCGCCGCCCACCATGGTCAGGGAAAAATCATAGCCTTCCTGCACTAATTTTTCTGCAGCCAGAATTGCCATTTCCGGGTGTTTCCAGTCAATAAAGCGGCCCGCCCAGAGTAAGGACGGCTTTTTTTCTCTTTCCCGGCGTCTTCTTTTTATTTCCATCAGGTTATCCACATCCTGGGGCTTAAATGCGGGGAAATATCCCCATTTATACATTTTGCCGGGGTATGCTTTTACAATATGAAAATCGCTCGCCACATAGCCGCCGCAGCAGAGCAGGTACACCGGCGCCTTGCGGTAACGGGTATGGTCCTTGTATTTCTGCACAAGTCCCCGGGGGGATATGGCTTTCCACTGACCGGTTTTATACAGACGTTCGCTGAGCCGGACCACAATTTTGCCTTCCCGCAGTCTGTCCGCGATGTAGCTTTCATCGTCCACGCCCCCGAACAGTACGATGTCGCTCTCCGCAATCAGCTTCCGGCAGAAAAATTCCTCTTCGTAAAACAGATGCAGATAGGGAAGCTTGGAGAAATCCTGCCCCCAGCCCATTTTAATCCGTTCCTCCGCCATAGGCTCCGTCTGCACAAAGAAAAAATCCTCGGAAAGCTGTTCCCGCATGGCATTGCAGAACGGAATCTGATGATGATTGATGTAATTGGACACAAATACGACTTTCATACGCCCCTCCTTTTGCTGTACGCCTCCCACATGCATACAGCCGGTAAATCTTTCATACTAACCCTTGCTAACTCTCTATCTTCCGGTAAATCTCCAGCAGCTGCCGGTAATTTTTCTCTGCGTCATGGGTCACAAACGCTCTCGCTCTCGCTGCAGCCCCCAGTTCTTCCGCCAGCCGGCAGTCCCCGAACAGCCGGCAGATTTCTTCCGCCAGCGCCGCGGTGTCACCCTTCTTAAATAAAAGACCTTCTTTTTCGTGGGTCATCAGGCTTTCCACACCTCCGACCGCCGAGCTTACCACCGGCATGCCGAGCAGCATGGCTTCTCCCACGGAGTTAGGAGAATTTTCCAGTGCCGATGCCGATACGAAAAGCTCGCTTTTCAAGTAGGCATCACACATGTCTTCCGCCTGCAGCCTGCCTAAGAAATGCACCTTTTCCTCCAGCCCGTATTTTACGATTTCATCCCGCAGATATTTTCCGTAAGAACCTATTTTCAGCTTTTCCTTTACGGACGCGTACCGGGTCACATTGTCCCCCGCCACGTAAATTTCCGTATCCGGGTACTTTTTTAAGATGTCCGGCATCGCCCAGAGCAGGTAATGCAGCCCCTTTAAGGGATAATTGCCCTGGCTGAAAAAAATCCGGTGCGGCATGCAGGCTTCCCGCTGCCAGCGTTTTTCATAAAACACCCGTCGCAATGTTTCGTTCAGTATATGGTATTCGGCATCCGGGTTCATGGTGTGCGATACCTCTCTGTCCCATGCCGTTCTGCCCGCCAGATGACCGGCTCCTTTTATGGCTTCCGTTTCATGTTCGCCCCGCAGCACATATTTTTTCTGCTGGAGCCGGATGTTGTCGTGGCGCAGCACATCCCGCAGCAGAAAACGCTTCTGAATGTGTTCCGGCAAATCCGCCGGATAGGCTTTGGCTATCTCCGTACAGAGTCCCTGCAGGCCAATCAGGATTTTTTCCTTCGGCACCACCTTTGTCATGGCAAGGGTATGGGCATACTCCGCGCCGAAGCAGTGCACGATGTCGGGCTTAAAATCCTCTACAATCCATGCAAGCCTGTCCTTTAGGGCATTTTCGTATCGCTCCGGGTTCCGTAAATCCTCCGAAAAGCCGTATGCCTCCATGCCCTCTATGTGCCCCAGTTTCCGCACACCGGGTACGCTCCCTGCGTCCTCCGGCAAAGCACCTGTGACGGCTTCTGCAGAAGTTTCTATGGAACACCCTGCGATATTTTCCACGGGAAAACAGATGCCAGGCTCCACGCCGTTTTCTTCTTTATTCTGTTGTAAGGACTCCATAAGCCCCGTGAGCCAGCCCTCGTTACAGCTTGCCGGAAGTCCCAGCTTCCCTGCGATCACAGGAAGCATGATATTGCACAGCCAGAGTACTCTCATTTTCGGATTCCCGCCTTTATTTTTTCATATGCCGCAGCAAATTTTTTATTTTCCGCCAGATACCGGCGTAACGGCACAAGCGTTACCACCAGGTATGCCCGGCAGAAAAAAAGCTGCGTGCCCGTTAAATATTTCTTCGTTATCAGCCGGTGCTCTTCTTTGTCCCTTTTGCGGTTTTCCTTACTCTCCGAATAGCCGCCGCCTTCATAGGCTGCCACCGTAAAAGGAAGGTAAACCGCCTCTTCCTTCTGCTTAAGCACGCACCGGAGAAAATGCTCGTAGTCCGCCCGGATACGATATTCCGGCAGATACTTCCTGTCCGCAAACAGCCGCCTTGCATAAAAGCAGGACTGGTGGCAGGGGATGTTTCGGAAGCACTGAAACGGTGTCATACGCCCCGGCGCCGTCTGCAGGCTGTCCGTTTTTCTGCAATAGGTGTCGCCGTAGTAAATGCCCTTTCCGGGATTTTTTTCCATGGCCTCCGCCGTTCTTGTAAGGACCTGTCCGTCATAAAACAGATCGCCGCAGTTTAAGAACAGCACATATTCCCCTGCGGCTTCTGTAACCGCCTGGTTCATAGCATCATAGATGCCGGTATCTTTTTTCTCTATCAGACGGATTTTTTCATCAGCAGGAAGGAGCCCCACAGAGCCGTCCTTACTGCCTCCGTCCTTTACGATAATTTCATAGTCCCGATATTCCTGTTTGCGGATGCTCTCCACCGTTTCCGCCAGCTTGGCGCCCGGATTTAAGCAGACCACCAGAATGGAAAATTTCACTGCCACAAAGCCCTCCCTTATTCCAGAATCCAGCTATGGTAGGGCAGAAGCCGGATATTGATGTCGTAAGATTTCTGCAGAAACGCAATAAAATATATGAAAAATGCCACACCCACGCATGCCTTGAAAAACAGCCGCATCCTTTTTCCCGGTATTTCCGAAAGCACTGCCGGAAGCAGAAAAATATTGCTGATACTGAAATAATAGGCAACACGGGACACCTCCGGGATGAAGGAGCCGAAGCAGTAAGTGAGCAGCGCCCCCACATTCAGGATAAAATAAAATTTATTGGCACGGTTTTTCCGGATGACCTTTTTGTAAAAAAGCAGGCTGAATACCACCACTGCACCGCATTTGGCAATGTTTACATAGGATATCTGCGCTCTGTCAAACGCCGAATTTTCATAAAAGGGATAAATGGCAAAAATAATCCTGCGGTAAAAGCCCGGAAACACTACCAGACTGGCGCAGAATACCCCTGCCAGCGCCACCATCCATTTTTTCCACGGCAGTGTTGCCAGAAAATAAGCGGGAATTACCAGAAGCACGCTTTTATGGAACAATGCCGCAAAGACAATATAGCCCACAAAGGGCAGCCATTTTTTTTCAATGGCATATTTCATGGCATACAGGGCGACCGAAAGTGCAAAATAGTACCGCACTGTGTTCAGGCTGTTAAAATAAAATCCCTGGGTCATCAGTAAAAACAATGCTGCCGTAAAGTCCACGCTCTGGTCATAAATGGCTTTTAAGAAAAACCAGACCGTACCGAGGGAAAACAGCGCCAGTATCACCCTGCCGCACCAGACATTGTATCCCAGAAGATACTGGAACACCGCCACCAGCGCATTGAAGCCGATTTCGGAAGAAACATGCTGCCGTAAGGAAATCCGTTCAAACAGCTTCAGGTATTCCCCATAGTCGTTTCCCACCGAAACCCGGCACGCGGAGACACCGAAAAGAAGCAGAAATACCGCAGCAAACAACACATGGCTCTGCGCTTTCCGGCGGGTCACGCCGTACCGGCTGTCAGGTTCCTGTGTTTCGATACCGTATGCAATTAGGACGGCAAGCGCCGTAAGCCCAATGTACCACTTCATTCCCCTTGTTCCTTTCTTCCCTGCTTCATGCCCTGCCGCATCAGTGCAAAGGCTTCTTTTACCGTTTTCTGCGTACACAAAGTACTCTTATGCACCAGCAGAAAACGAAGCGCCATCAAAGGCGCCAGATTTCCGTATAAAAAATGATACAGAACTCCTCTGTCAAAGAAAAATTTATCGTGATAGCCTGAAAACCAGGTGGACTCGCTTTCCGTCTCCCTGCCGATAACCTCTGGCGACGTATAGACCTGTATGCCCTTGTCCATCAGTTCCTTGATAAACAAACTGTCCTCGCCATTACTGTATTTCGCGCCTCCTCCGAACAGGGTAGAAAAACGGACACCCGATTTTTTCAGGGCATCGGTCCGGATGGCAAAGCTCACCGCTCCGTACCTGCCGCAGTTGTAAAAATGAACCTTTTTTTCTTCCGTGATGAGGTAGGTCCGTCTGTCCTCCGCCACATCCACGTTAAACACAATCATATCTGCCTTCGGATTTTTTTCAAAGGCACCGGCAATCTTTTCCGCATAACCGTCCCGGTATACAATATCTTCATCTGAAAATAAGCAGATATCTCTATCTGCTTTTTCAATGGCATGATTTCTGCTTTTCCCCACGCCTCTTTCCGCATAGTGAAAGCAGCGTATCCTGTGATTGTGATAGGTAAATTCCTCTTCTCCGTCCCTCTCGCACTGGTCGATGATAATGGCATCGGAGGAAAGATTCATCCTGCCGGCAAGCTCCTTCGGCTCTGCATGCATGGCAGCTACAAGCACCTGTACTTCCATGTTCTTTTTCAACCCTTTCCGGCACGGTCCTTATGACCGTAATATAACTTCAGAAGCTTTTCGTCCGTCCCGTACAGTACGGCTGCCTCCGGCGGCGTTCCCTTCTTTATCAGAAGATGCACCATTTTTTCTATCTGTTTGCCGTTACGGACGCCGGCCTTTACTAAAAGGAGAACCGCCTCTTTTTCTTTCGGCATATCCGGGTCCGTAATATCCGCTATTCTGGCCGGATGACCGGTATATTCGGCAATCTGGTTTTTAACCTCATTCAGACCGGGGCTTTCTTTTTCTGCCGGGTACAGCGCCAGGTCTTTTTCCCCTGTCAGAAACCGGTAGTACGCCTTAAACTCTTCCGGCTGCCCCATATCCAGAACGGGAAGCTCGTACCGGCATTCAAACAGCTCCGGCACATATGTGGAATCATCCGATATGAGAATATACAAAAGAACAAGGAAAGAAACCAAAAAACCGATGACCGCCCCCAGTATGGTCATGTTCACCGTCCGGTCATCCACCAATTTTAAGGTGGCTTCCTTCGGGACCGTCAGCGGTTTTGTCCACAAAATCCGTTCCTGCGTCGCCCCAAAATCATCCACTGCTCCGATGAGTGCCTCCGCTATCTGCACGGATTTGTCCGGATCACTCGTGGATATTACAATCGTCAGCACACGGCCGTCCGGCAGAAGTACGGAGGAAATGCTGTTCTTATAGGTTTCCGCCGATACCCTTCCGTCCAGTCTGTTTACCACATCTTCCACAAAATCATCCGATACGACAAACTCCTTCCAGGCATCCTGGGTAAAGCATACCCAGCCCAAGGGCTCTTCCTCCCCCCGGTAATATTCCAGATAAACAGCCAGCTTAGCTTCGTATTCCTTTTCCTTCGGTGCCAGGCGCATGGTTGTAAAATACACTCCGCCGAACAAAACAGCACCCACAACCGTGGAAAGAATGACAATCCAGAGTCTTTGGAGCAGGCGCACGCAGAGCAGTCTGCCGTCCACTATATCCCTCGCATATTCAAACAAAACGCCGTCGCGGTTTTCCATTCCCCTTATTCTTCTCCTTTATCCTTCCTCAGTGCGGTAATCTGGTTGCTGTCCACGCCCTCCGTGCTGTCCGGCCATAAAAGCACCTTGACCGTAAGCAGCATCAGCTTTAAATCCAGCCATACGGAATAATTTTCAATGTAGGTCAGATCCAGCTTCAGCTTATCATAAGGTGTGGTATTGTATTTGCCGTATACCTGGGCATAGCCTGCCAGTCCCGCCTTTACTTTCATACGGAACGCAAACTCCGGCATTACCTCTAAGTACTGGGCAATAATTTCCGGTCTTTCGGGGCGGGGGCCGATAAAGGACATGTCCCCCCTGATGATATTGATTAGCTGGGGCAGCTCATCCAGTCTTACCTTGCGGATGAATTTGCCCACCGGCGTAATACGGGAATCCTTCTTGGACGCCAGTCTTGCCACGCCGTCCTTTTCCGCGTCCACACGCATGCTGCGGAATTTCAGGATTTTAAACTCCCTGCCGCCCGTAGTGCATCTTACCTGTTTGTATAGCACCGGTCCACCGTCATAGAGTTTTACGGCAATCGCGGTCAGCAGCATAAACGGTGATGTAATGACAAACAAAACCAGGGCGCAGATTAAGTCGATGGCTCTCTTGATAAAACGCTGTTCAATGGTCAGGGCATACTCCCTGGTAAGCAGTATCGGCGTATCGAATAAATGCAGTTCCTCCGCTCCCTTTAGGATGACATCGGGAATTTTAGGCATGGAATAGGTTCTTAAATTTTGTCCGTAGCAGAACTTTAAGAGAGTATTCCTCTCCTCCATGGGAATGTCCCACAGTACCACTCCGTCATACCTCTCCAGCGCCTCTCTTTCGATTTCCTTCACACCGCTGTTGATATGCATGCATTTGCACACATCGAATTTATCTTTCCGCTTTTCAAACTTTGCCAGAATGTCCTCAATGGGTCTGTCCCCGTGAACCAACAGTAATTTCCGCGGCGGGAACATATTTTTATAAAGAAAGCTGGCAAAAAGCGTCCAGACAATGATAAACACAATCTGCAGTCCCATCATGCAGGCATACTTTTCCAGAGGAAACAGATGCCTTATTAACAGGGAAAGCTGTCCGTAAGTGACGGCATTTACAATAAAGAGCGCCAGTATCTGGGAGAAAATGACTTCCGCATTTTTCAGATACCCGATGCGCATGCCGCCGTACATATGAAAAAAGAAAAACAGTAAAATTCCGTAAATGGCAAGCAGCAGGGCATGTCCCTTTCCCCACCATTCCAAGTATACTTTAACCAGTCTGTAATAATCATGAAACCAGAAATAAGCATAAAGTCCAATCAGTCCCGCCAGACAGATTCCGCCAAGGAGCAGAACCATCAGGCGCTTAAAAGATTCCATCTTCCGCACTTTTAATACCCATGCCTTTCCAAACAATTTTTATCTGCAATTTTACAGTAAATACGCAAACAGTATAACACGCAAAAACACAAGCCGCAACACTATACGCGGCGTTTCACGGCACGAAGCGCCCAAAAGCAGAAATTGTATACACTGCAGGGAACCGACAATTTCTCCGCCTTCCGGTACAAATTCCAGATTCTCCGGCAGGCTTCTATTTTATTGGAAGAAAGGGTGCCGCTGCTTCTGCGGTACTTCACCAGATTTTCATTCAGTCCGTATGCCGTATGCCCGGACCTTAAAATACGGAACCACAGTGCCGTATCCTCGCTTTTTATCAGCGGCATGGTGATTTCTTCCTTAGAAAGCTTGTCTGTGTCAAACATCACCGTGGAGGTAAAAATGGTGGTATTCTGCAGCGCCTGTTTATACACAAGAGTTTCCGGCACATGCACGATTTTACCGAGCCCTTTTCCGTTTTCGTCCGCAAATTCATAGCCGGTAAAACAGAATGCCGCATCCTTTTTTTTCACGAACGCAAGCTGATGCTCCAGTTTTTCCGGCTCCCACAGATCATCTGCATCCAGATAGGTAATAAACCTTCCTTTTGCCAGCGTGAGTCCGTAGTTTCTCGCTGCCGCCGCCCCGGTATTGGCAATAGGGTAGACAGCTATTCTTTCATCGGGTTTTTTCCTTAAATATTCCGCCAGAAATTCTCCCGTACCGTCCGTGGAACCGTCTTCAATGAGAAGCAGCTCCCAGTCGGAGAAAGTCTGGGCAAGCACACACTGTATGGTTTCTTCTATAAATGCTTTCACATTGTAGACCGGTACAATAATACTGACTGCCGGATTTTTCTTATCTGCCATCACGCATCCTGCCTTTCTGCCAGACGGTACACCACATACCGGTCCGTTTCTCCTGTATACCGGTAACTGTCCTGTTTTTTCAGAGCCTCCGCAAGTCCGTCCGCGGTCAGTCTTTCTTTTTCAAAAATTAGAACGGTTATCTCCTTTGAAGAGCACATGCTCAGATAGTTTTCAGATATTTCCACCTCATTCATACCGGTAAGCGTACCGTTTACCCAGCCGTGCAGCTCCTCCGTATCCGCTGCGTAGCTGTCGTAGGTGTAGGCGGAAAGCTCCTTTTCCCACAAAAATCTGCCGTAGGGAAGGCATATCCTGCCGTCGTAGGTCCTGGCATATGCCATGATATCATCCGGTGCAAGGAGCCATACCTTCTCTCCCTCCGGGATACCGTTGCACACATACTCTTCCAGAATTTCCTCCGTTTCTTTGGGAAGCACATACCCCATGGAGGCCACCTGCGTCTTCACCGGCATGACGGACAGTGTGCCGCAGAGAAACAAAAGTACCGCCATTGCCGCTATACATGCAGCTTCTCTCCACACAGGATATTTCCTTAAAAACGGCAGTTCGGGCGCCCACTCGAAAATAAAACCGGTAAGCATAAAACCGGTAAGCAATGTAACCGGCAGCAGCACCCAGAGCTCCGCATAGCCGTAAAAGGCGGTTGCATAAAGCATGAGGCCTTTGACGGTCAGGGGAAAGAGCAGGAAAAGCAGCATGACCGTCGCATACCGTTTCAACTCTTTGATTTCATTTTTCTTAAAAAACCACAGGATATACAGGGCAATCAGAAAAAAGACCAGAAACTGTCCTTCACCCGTCAGCAGCCCATAGCCGTCCTTCATAGCCTGAAGAAGATTTCTCATACGCCGCCCTCCTTCTTAAAATTCTGTCGAAGGAGCATATGTCTTCTGTTATCGACATAACGTATTACTTCCACGATAACCGTCATAAGCAGCACCAGTCCCGCTCCGTAAAGAGTCCAGACCATGCAGGCTTCCGCCAGAATACACAGAAGCACGCCTTTTTTCCGTTTCTTCATAAGGCATAGAAGCGCATAGGGCAGAAGAATCAGCGCCCTTATGGTTTCTCCCCGCCAGCCGGCGGCAAAAAGCCTGGCTCCGTCCGATACGATGCCGTAACAGCCGAACTGAAACAGAAGAGCAATCACCAAAAGAAAGGTTATCTGTTTTTTATAATCCTTGGGAAATAAAAACCGCGCCCAGAGTCCGTACACCACATACGCCAGAAGGAATGTCACAAGCGGCATGATGCGGTAAACCGTATACACCGCCGGGCAGCCCGTAAGCCTGCAGATCAGTGCGTAAAAAGCAGGCAGTCCCAAAATCTTAAGTCTTGCGGGCATTCCCTGCGTAAAGGCGCTGCCCGTCATGGGATTGACAGTATAAACGGCATTTTCGGTAAGAAAGGTCTGTACCGTTTCTCCGGTAATATCCCCGGAAATTTCCGGTGTCTGCAGCATCAGGAACCATACCGCCTGCAGCACCGCTATAAGACAGAAAAGCAGGGTCCGGTAAGGAAACTTTCGAAAGCCTGCCGGGTCTCCGCTTTCCGTCTCCGTTCCCTGTTTCTTCTTTTTCTTCTTATCAAGCATGTCCTTTACGGCAAAGAGAACAACCGCCGCAAGCCATGCGGGAAGGGCAATGCCTGCAAGGGAAGATACGGGAACATGCTTAAAAAGCCCTGCCAGATGCAGTGCTTCTGCGATACCAAATATATATATGCTTCTTTCTATCAGCTTTTCGCCTGCCAGTTCCTGCGCCATGCCCACTGCTCCCATTTTTTCATTACCTTAAATTTTACCATAATCCCCCCGGCAGTACAACCGCAAAAAATCCCAGTGTTCTCCGTAAACACTGGGATTCTATGTCCTTTCACATTGCTTTGATATCCATCCGCACCTTATCCGCTATCCTTGCGATATACTCGCTATTGGTCGGACGGTTTTTCCCTTCCTGTAAGGAATAACCGAACAGCTTGGCAAAGGTATTGGCGTTTCCTCTCTGCCAGGAAACCTCTATGGCATTCCGGATAGCACGCTCCACCTTCTGGTCGGTGGTCTTGAACCGTCTGGCTATCACCGGATACATAAGCTTGGTCACACTGGATACCACATCCATGTCTCTCCCCGTCATCATGATGGCATCCCGTAAATAATAATATCCCTTCAAATGAGCCGGCACGCCGATGTCAAGCATAACCTCCGTAATGTAGGTTTCCAGCTCAATGTCGTCTATTGTACTAATGTCCACAATTTTCTCCCCCTTATTATCGATTTTGGGACTTTTTCGTTGATAACAGTGCTATGCTATCATATATTTGTACATTTGAAAAGGAAAAACTGACCTTTTTTAATGTTTCTTAACGAAATCTTAACATTACCCTTCTGCCTTTCATCCAAAAAAATTTTACAATTCTTCTTTCAAAAGGTAAATCGGACGTTTTTTTACTTCCATATAGGTCTTTGCAAGGTACTGCCCCACAATCCCCAGGCAGAACAGCTGTACCCCGCTGATTAAGGAAATAATGCATACCAGAGACGGCCAGCCGGATACCGGATCTCCGAATATCAGTGTCCTGATGACAATAAAAATAATCAGGACAAACGCCAGCACGCAGAACAATACACCCATAAAGGACGCAATGGACAGCGGCATGGTGGAAAAAGCGGTGATACCGTCTATGGAATATAAAAGCAGTTTCCAGAAATTCCACTTGGTTTCGCCCTTCAGACGCTCCACATTTTCAAACTCTATCCATTTGGTGTTAAACCCCACCCAGCCGTATATGCCTTTGGTGAACCGGTTGTACTCCTTCATTTCCAGTATGGCATCCACCATGGGGCGCTTCATCAGGCGGTAATCCCTCGCCCCATCCATCATTTCCGCCTGGGAAATGTGCTTCATCAGGCGGTAAAAGCATCTGGCAAAAAAAGAACGGATGGGCGGTTCGCCTTTTCTCGTAACCCTTCTGGTGGCCACGGAGTCGTAGCCCTGTTCCAGATAGGAAAACATCTCCGGTAGAAGTGCCGGCGGGTCCTGCAGATCCGCATCCATAATAACCACATAATCGCCTTTAGCCTTTTCCAGGCCGGCATACATGGCAGCTTCCTTTCCGAAGTTGCGGGAAAACGAAAGCAGTCTGACACGAACGTCTTTTTCATGCAGCTTGCGGACCTCCTTTACGGTTCCGTCCTTAGAGCCGTCATCCACATAAAGGATTTCAAAATCTATCTGTTTCTCCTGCAGAAAACCCGCGTTTTTGCAGAATTCCTCATAGAAATAAGGGACATTTTCTTCTTCGTTATAGCACGGTACAATCACACTTAACAATTCCATAGGCTCTTCCTGCCTTTCTTATTCATAACTTTTATCATAACAGATTCCCTTTTTTCTGTCCACCTTGTCCGTGGCATTCCTTTTTTCATTTTCTTATTTTCAAACGTTATATCCTATTGTATAATGGTTACGGAAATCTTCATTTTTTATTAAGAATTTAAAGCCTTTCCCGCACCGCCGTTCACTTGAATAAAGACCGGATAGGTGATATAATTGATAGGTTGAAAGAGGTATAGCATGAACTTTTTTACGGATCTGGTACAGAATAAGGTGCTGCTCAGCGCCGTGTCAGGCTGGCTTATAGCACAGATTTTAAAGACACTGATTCATCTGTTTTTTACAAAGAAATTTGTAGCCGAGAGGCTGGTGGGAAGCGGCGGTATGCCAAGTTCCCATTCCGCAACCGTCTGTGCGCTTGCCACATCCACCTGTATATATTACGGTGCGCAGAGCTTTGAATTTGCCATTGCCACCATTTTGGCCATCATCGTCATGTACGATGCCATGGGTGTGCGCAGGGAAACCGGCATTCAGGCAAAGGTGCTCAACGAAATGATGCAGCTCTTTACCGATATGGGCAGTGAAATGACCGCTCAGGAAAAGTTAAAAGAATTTGTAGGCCATACACCTCTGCAGGTTTTGGTGGGCGCTATTTTAGGTATCGCCGTAGCCCTTGTTTACTGCCTGGGTGCATAGTCTTTCCTTTTTCACATCATTACCTTCAGAAACGAAAGAGAGGATTTTTTATGAAAAAGAGGAGTTTACTCTTATTATTATCCCTGACTGCACTGCTTGCTTTGGGCGGATGCGGCAAGGACGAAAATGAGCCACCCTTAAAGCCCAGCGATATTGCTGAAACCATTGAAACCCCTGCCACTGATGCAGAGCCTTCCGCTACGGATACCACTGATGTTCCGCAGGAAACCGACTCTGAAGAGCCCCCTGCAGAAGGCATGGTAAGAAGTGACGTTACCAACGAATGGGAGGATGAAGAAATTGCCGCATCCCGTCCCATCGCTGTTATGTTCCCTACAGACCGTAACTCCCAGCCGCAGTATGGCATCGGTTCTGCCGGTGTTCTCTACGAATGCATGGAAGAAGGTGAAATGTCCCGTCAGATGGGTATCATCGAGGACTGGAAAAACTTAGAGCTGATCGGCAACATCCGAAGCTGCCGTGACTATTATGCATACTGGAGCATGGAATGGGATTCCTTCCTGATTCACTGGGGCGGTCCTTTCTATTTAGTAGATGTTGTAAAACGTGCCGACGTGCAGAACCTGTCCGCATGTACCATCGGTGCAGGTGATGTGGTAGCTCCCGCAACGGGAAGCAGTGCCTTCTACCGTTATCCGAAGGGCTCCGCGCCCTCCATCCACAACGGCTTTACCGACGGTGCCAAGCTGTATTCCACTATCGAGAACCTGGGGTATCCGTTTGAGCACAGAAGCCAGTACTACGACGGCGATCACTTTAAGTTTGCAGGTGTTTCCACACCCAACACTTTAGAAAATGCCAGCGGTTCCTTCGATGCTACCGAAATTGATTTATCCAAGATTTTCACCACTACCAAGAGTTCCTTCTCCTATGACGAGGAAACCGGTACCTACAAGAAATACCTGTACGGTTCTCCGCAGATTGACGAGTTAACCGGCGAACAGCTTACCTTTGAAAATGTAATTATCCAGGATACCTACTGGGAGTATCGTCCCGACCACAAATATCTGGTATTCCAGGTACATGACAGCGGACGTTCCGGTTACTACTTCACCAAGGGCCGCGGTATTAAGATTACCTGGAGCAAATCCGATGATTACTCTCCGACCAAGTACTACGACATGGACGGCAACGAAATTGAAATCAATACCGGTCATACCTACATCGGTATTGCGCAGTCCGGACGCGAACCCATTTATAAGTAAGCAACAGAAAATGCAGTAAACAAAACCTCAGATTCGTCATATGACGGACCTGAGGTTTCTTTTTATCCCAGACGGGTTATTCCTGCTGAAATGTTCAAAAGAAGCTGCCCAACAACGAGCAACTTCTTTTATGTACTTTTTATTCGCCTAATCCACTTTCAATGGCTGCGACAAGGTCACTTAATGCCTCTGCTTCATCCGGGCCTTCACAGTTAATTTCTATTTCATCTCCGCATTTTACGCACGCCCCAAGTACGCTTAATACACTCTTTGCATTTGCGGTGTTGTCTCTGAATGAAAAAGTAATTAAAGATTTGAATTTCATCGCCTCTTTACACAGGATTCCGGCCGGACGCAGGTGCAGACCCGTCGGGTTTTTAATAACAACCTTCTGGCTAACCATACCCACAATACCTCCTTATTTAAGTATATTCAGTATATCATTTTTTGAAAGAAATCACAAGTTTAATCTAAAACATAATATCCTGTATCAGATTTGCCAGATGCTCGGCCTCTGTCTGAATCTGTTCCTTGTCCTTGCCTTCAATCATAACTCTTACCAGCGGCTCTGTACCGGACGGACGGATGAGTACTCTGCCCTCTCCCGCGAATTTATCCTCCAGCTCTTTGATTGCCTGCGCAATCTCGGGATATTCCAGATAATGTTCTTTTTTGTGATTGGCAACCTTGGCATTTACCAGTGCCTGCGGCAGCTCTTCCATAATGGTGGAGAGTTCTGAAAGCGGCTTGCCTGTTTCCACCATAACCTGTAAAAGATGCAGAGCGCTCAAAAGACCGTCGCCGGTGGTATTCTCATCCAAGAAAATCACATGACCGGACTGCTCGCCGCCTAAGCTGGCTCCAATTTCCTTCATACGCTCCAGAACGTAACGGTCGCCTACCTTGGTCTGCTCCGTCTTGATGTCGTGGTCTTTTGCCATCAGGAAAAATCCCAGATTACTCATAACGGTTACTACAATGGTATCCTGTTTCAAGGTGCCCTTTTCCTTCATAAAGTTGCCGACGATAGCCATAATCTTGTCGCCGTCAACGATTTTACCGTTTTCGTCCACTGCCAGCAGTCTGTCCGCATCGCCGTCAAATGCCAGACCCACCTGGGCTTTTTCTACGAGGACGCGGCCCTGCAGCTCTTCCATATGGGTGGAACCGCAGTTGGCATTGATATTGGTGCCGTCCGGATTGTTGTGGATAGCTACCACCTGTGCTCCCAGTTCCTTTAATGCTTCTACGGATGTGTAGAAGGAAGCGCCTTCCGCACAGTCCACAACCACTTTTAAGCTGCTTAAATCCACGGGCACAGCACGGATAGCATGATTGATGTATTCCTCTCTGGCATCGGTACGGTACTTGATCTTGCCGACCCCTGAGCCGGTGGGGAACTTCACTCCCTGCATATTGCTCTTGATTAAGCTCTCGATTTCGTCCTCCAGTTCGTCGGGAAGCTTATAACCGTTGCCGTCAAAGAATTTAATGCCGTTAAACTCCACCGGATTGTGGGAAGCGGAAATCACAACGCCCGCATCCACTTTGTATTTTCTTGTCAGATACGCAATGGCAGGGGTGGGAATTACTCCTACATAAATGCAGTTGGCGCCTACGGAGCACGCTCCCGCCATCAGGGCATTTGCCAGCATATCGCCGGAGATTCTGGTGTCACAGCCTATCATGATCGTCGGTTTATGCGCCTTCTCCTTTGTCAGCACACTGGCTCCCGCCTGTCCTAACTGCATGGCAAGTAACGGCGTCAGTTCTTCATTTGCCACACCTCTTACTCCGTCTGTTCCAAATAAACGACTCATTTTTCTTCACCATATCCTTCCTCTGGAATATCATTCTTCTGTTATTGCGGTAATCTTTACCTGTACCTTAATGGGCTGCACAATGGTAATGCTACCGGTCACGGATACAAAGACCTCCGCATCATAAGTGCCTTCCCGCAACTCCGTCATCTGGTGTTTATCCATCAGCTGTTTGATGCTGATGTAACCTGTCATGTCGCTGTCCTTCCAGCTGTCAATATCCGCCTTCAGACCGGTTACCTGCAGGCTGTAATGGTCTTTCAAATCCACAACTTCCGCAGTATAGCCTTCCGGCAGACTGGAAAACTGTATTTTATCGCCCTTAATCTGCAGCTCGGACTCATATTCCTTTTCAATGCCCACGGTAACCGTCAGTCTGCCTGATGCGTTCTGGTTTGCCAGACTCACATTCTCCGGCAGATAATCCTTGATGTTCAGGGAGAATACCGCATCCTCCGTACAGTCTGTAACATCCAGCGCCTCTTCCGGAATTGTAATCTCATGAATGCCTGTCAGGCTTTCCGTAGATCCCGCAATGGTCACGTTTTCCATAGTGCTGGTAACAGTGCCGTTAAGCAGGTATCCCTGAGCCGGTGTACCGGAGGCCGTAACCTTAACCGGAACGGTCTTGGTATCTAAGATTTCTACATTGACTCTTACCTTGGAGGTATTGATTTCCAGATTTTCCTTGTCAATTTCCTTATCGGATGCATCGTAAAGCTTTACTTCCGCATAGGTGGAAATATTTCCTGCCGCGTCCGTAACGTCCACCGTTACCCTGGCGGTTGCGATATTCGTCACCACGGATTCCGGACCGGAAATTTCAATCCGGTTCTGGTCGGGCGTCGTATCGCTGATAATATAACCTTTTGCCACTTCACCGCTGACTTCCGTCTGCAGTTCCAGCCGCTTGGTCTTCTTCTTTTCAATGTTCAGTTTAAGTATCTGGTTGCTGCCGGAAATACTGGTAATCTGTTCGTTGTAACGGAGGGAATAAAACCGGATCTCCACCGTATTGGCAACCGTCAGGTTGCTGAAATCCGCTTCCGCCACAATATCGCTGGTGCTGAGTTCATCCCGAATAGATTTCTTTGCCATAACGGACACTCTCGAAACCGTGTCGGTTTTGTCCAGAATTTCATATACCATGTTTTCGTCCGTTAAAACTTCCGTATTTATCAGTTTTACGGGAATATTATAAAAGACCTTCTGATCTTCCGGGTTTTCAATGGTCATAACAAGCAGCCACAGAAAAAAGGCTGCGGCAAGGGAAAACAGTTTCAAAGCCCAGTTGTTCAGAAACAAACCTGCAATTTTATTTTTCTTTTTCAACTTTCTCCTGTTTACTCCTTCCCTTAAAGAATTTGTATCCTCTGCGGTTGTCCTCTTCGCTTTCCGGCTGCAGCTTCTGCAGACGGGCTTTCAGGCTCTCCGCATCCAGGTTTCGTTCCAGGCTGCCCTTGTAGGCAACGCTGATTTTACCGGTTTCTTCGGATACAATAACGGTAACCGCATCCGTCACTTCGGAAATACCTACACCGGCTCTGTGTCTGGTGCCTAAGTTTTTATCAAGGCTCATATTGTCGGACAGAGGCAGGTAGCAGGTTGCGGAAGTAATCCGGTTGCCGCGTACAATCACGGCACCGTCATGCAGCGGTGTATTGTGCTCAAAAATATTAATGAGAAGCTGGCTTGTCACGATGCCGTCCACTTCAATACCGGTACGTTCAAAGTCACCCAGCGGCTGTTTGCCTTCGATTACAATCAAAGCGCCCGTGCGTACTTTTCCCATTTCCACACAGGCCTTTACAATTTCATTGATGGTTTTGGTGCTGAAGGAAGACTCCACTCCCTTGCTGCCTGTAAAAGGCAGTACGTTGGTGATAATCTCCTTGTTACCCAGTTCCTCCAGCGCTTTTCTGAGCTCCGGCTGTAATACCACAATCAGTGCCGTCACTGCGAAGCCTATAATATTCCTGCCCAGCCACAGGATGGTTGTCATGTGGAAATATGCCGCAATCAGCCAGAAGCCCAGTATGAATGCAAGTCCTTTTAGCAGCGACCAGGCTCTTGTGTTTTTAATCCAGATAAGGATATGGTAGAAAAGAAATGATATAATCAGAATTTCCACCAGGCTGGAAAAATCCATATCCGGCATACGTCTTATGATGTTTTCCGTAAGATTCTGAAATTGCAAATGCATACTTACCTTTTACCCTCAAATTTCTTCAAAATCGTCGTCATTTTCCTGCTGTCCGTGTTGTGTGCCAATCGTCATGGATGCAGCCTGACGGCTCACATTCCTATGTTCCGGGGAATGTGCGGTATTTCCTGCAGCTCCCTGTCTTACCATACCGCCGGCGGAAGCTCTCCTCTGCTGCGGGTACTCACTTCTGGTTCTGACCGGCTGGGTTGCCACGTTGCTGGTATGACCGGTGTGTGCTGCACGACCCATCTGGGAGTTGATTTTTTTAACGGTTTTTTCGGGTGCCGCCACTGTCATCTTGGGCACCGCCTTTACATAGTAATAATATTCGTCATCTTCGAACTGTACCTTTTCCGTGCGGCTGTAGTCCACACCCAGTACAAAAAACTGGATAATCAGGGCAATACCGAGGGATACAATGGAGCCGAACAGAATACCGATGACGGAAACATTGGTATCGTACATTAAATCTCCCAAAAGTAAAATCATCACATCGGCAATGGTGCCCGCAATGCTGGCAATGGTCCATGAATGGTCCACGGAAAGTCTTTTGATAATATAAACCAGCTCCAGGGTAAACACAAACGCCACAACCGTAATCAGCATTTCCTTATTGCCTAAAATGCCGTCAATCACCATACGCAGTCTCGCCATGGCTTCGCCGGCATCGGTAGCGCCTAACGCCGTGGAATTCTGGGAAATGAAATGCAGCATGTAGTATACAATCGTACCGCATCCTACGGAAATGGCGGATGCCGGAGTACCGATGAGCCCCATGGCAAGCGGCATCACGTAAGGAATCCGGAGTCCGAAACAGATGGGCGTCAGTATCACGCACAACGCGTCCTTCGGTGTAAAACGGAAGAATAGTAAAAACATCAGAAGGAACAGGCAGAACACCACAACGGCTGCCTCCAGCGCCAGCGCATAACAGTGCAGCAGAATAAAGACCGCCGCAAAGAAAATCATAAAGCCCACCGGCAAAAAGGAGCATACCAGCGCCGCAATCAGTAAGATTGCCACATTGTTTATCCGGGGCATGAAGCCAAGCTGGTTTTTGATGCACATAAAGGCAATGAACGCAATCAGGAACTTAAAAACCGGTACAATATAGGTATCGTATTTACTGTATATTCTTTTGACAACTTCTTTGATTTCCAATAAACTACTCATATTTCAGCCTTTCATGAATATTTATTTTTCTCGTACAGAGAAGCAAGCTTCTTTAAATTTGCATAATAATTTTTTAAGCTTTTCCTTGCCTTGTTGTACCGGTATGTGCAGATGAAAAAGGTTAACAGCGCATAACCGATTACCACCACGCCATACCAGGTCAGCACGTTTTTAGCAAACACAAACAGATCCATTTTATAGATATTGAGCATAAAGTTTTCCAAATCGTATAAGACATACATGCCGAATACCACTGCAAACGCCACCGTAGCGCTGAGAACGGATTTTGCCGTCTGGATGCCGATATAGTCACTGCGGAAATAATTTCCGATGGCAACGTTTTTCCTGCCCTCACCGTTTTCGTAAGAAGCAAGCTTTGTCATCAGAATAATTCTGTCTTCATTTAACATAAAGGATGCCTTTCTTCTATTTGTTTAAATAACGCATTCTGCCGCTCTCCCTGCTGTTAAGCGGAGAGTTTTTCTCCGGTGTGGGCGCCGGAGTGGTCTTTATGGCTCCGGACAGGCCGTGTGCCAGTTCTCTTTTGCACTTTTCACAGTATTTACCGCTCTTAATCGGAGCGCCGCAGGACTCACACTGCAGGACAATGGCGGAGCCTTCCGCAATTTCCAGTCTTTCTTCCCGGAGCCACTGATGAATCTGTGCCGGCTCCACATCACATTCCTCCGCCACTTCCGTAATGGTGGCACCCGCATGGGCACGGATGTATTCTTTTACGCGCTGGAAGTCCGCCTCCAGTACCTCCCGGCAGGACGGACATACACAGGGTCCTGCTATATAGTTGAATATTCTGCCGCATTTTCTGCAGTTTTTTACGTTCATGTTTTCCGTTCCTTTCGACTTTCCGGGGCTACAACGGACTTCCTGCGGACAGTGTCAGAAAATATATTTTCTCTGCGCCCGCCTCCGTCAGTGTCTCTGCCAGAGCATCCAGTGTACACCCGGTGGTGTATATATCATCGATAAGTATAATCGTCTTTAATTTTACATCATTTGCAACAATTTTGAAAGCCTTTTTCAAATTATTTTGCCGTTCCACACGGTTTAGTGTCTTTTGCGGCACGGTATTTTTCTCCCGTACCACTAATTTGTCATACACCGGTATGTGAAGCGCTTTTCCGATTTCCTCCGCCAGAAGGGCTGCCTGGTTGTACCCCCTCGCGGCAAGCCTTTTTTCATGCAGGGGAACCGGTATCAGGGCATCCGGGGAAAGCCACCGCACATAGTCCGCGAATGCCTCCGCCATGGCTTTTCCCAGCCATGCGGCGTATTCCTGCCTGCCCCGGTACTTAAAGCGGTAAATGCATCCCGCCATATCGCCGTATGCAAACAGGCTTCTGCCCTGTATAAAGCGGTGTTTTAGGCTTTTACAGTCGCTGCACAGCTCTTCCTCCGAAAGCAGCGGCTTTCCGCATTTTAAGCAGAAGGGACTCTGTATCCGTTTAAGTCCGCTCTCGCAGTCTGGGCAGATACCCCTTCCCATGCGCTCAAAGAGCGCATTGAGCTCAAAGAGCGCATTGAGCCCAAGGGGCGCAATGTGTCCTGTGGACACATGGGGTACCGGTCTGTCACAGACGGGACACCGCAGGGGAAACAGCAGTTGTTTTATGGTTTCTTTCAATTTTCCTTCTTTCCGCACACATCCTTCTTCCTGTGCCGGCATTGCTTACGAAAGCTCCTTAATTCTTTCCGTAAGTGCCGTATATCTGCGGTTTACTTCGGCATTGTTTATCATCTGCCGCACGGTTTCGCTGCTTCCCAGAATGGTCACGCAGTTTTTCGCCCGGGTCACGCCGGTGTAAAGCAGGTTACGGTTAAACAGCATCTTAGGCCCCGAAAGCAGGGGCATAACCACCGCCGCATATTCGCTTCCCTGGGACTTATGAATGGTAATGGCATATGCCAGCTCCAGCTCTTCCGCCTGCACAAACGCATAGGTGACACGCCTGTGTTCGTCATATTCCACGGTCAGGGTGGACGCATATTCATTGATTTCTGTTATTCTTCCCATATCCCCGTTAAAAATTCCCAGTCCTTTGTCAATGGGAATACCGTACCGGCTCACAATCTCCCATTCCAGATCATAATTGTTTTTAATCTGCATGACCTTGTCTCCTTCCCGGAAAGTCACACTGCCGAAGGTATGCTCTCTTTTATTCGGAGCAGGCGGATTCATGTATTTCTGCAGGGTGGGATTTAAGGTCTCCACGCCGAGGCTGCCCTTCCGCATGGGCGTCAGCACCTGTATATCATAGGGTTCCCCGTTTACATACCGGGGCAGCTTATCCGTTATGAGCTGCACCATATGCTTGTAAATTACATTGACATCGTTTCTTTCCAGGAAGAAAAAATCCCTGCTCTTATTGTTTAAGGAAATCTGCTCTCCTTTGTTTATTTTGTGAGCGTTTACCACAATGTCGCTGCTTTCCGCCTGCCGGAAAATCTTGGACAGCACCACGCAGGGAAATGCCCCGGATGCCATCAAATCCCGCAGCACCTGCCCCGGTCCCACGGAAGGAAGCTGGTCCACGTCCCCCACAAGAATCAGACGTGTGCCCGGCACGATTGCCCGGAGCAGCGCCTGGAACAGATAAATATCCACCATGGACATTTCATCGATAATGACCACGTCCGCTTCCAGCGGGTTATCTTCGTTCCGTTCAAATCCCGCCTTCCGGTCTCCCCCCGAAAGGGCGCCGGAAAGCTCCAGCATCCGGTGAATGGTCCTTGCTTCATACCCGGTTGCCTCCGTCATGCGCTTGGCTGCGCGTCCTGTGGGCGCTGCCAGAAAAATATCCAGTTTTTCCTGTTCAAAATATTTGATAATGGTGTTAATCGTGGTGGTTTTTCCCGTACCGGGACCGCCGGACAGGATAAACACGCCGTTTTTCACACACTGGAACACCGCTTCTTCCTGCAAGGAGTCCAGTTCCAGATGCTCCTCCCTCGTAATGGTTTCTATCTGCCCTTTTATTTTCGTTTCCACGGCGGGCAGCATGCCTTCCTCCCCGTAAAGAGAAAGATTCAAATCATGGAGCATGCCCGCGCAGCTTAATTCCGCATAGTAGGCGCTTGCCGCAAATACCTGCAGTTCTTCCTCATCCGGCATTTTTTTCAGTACCAGCTTTTTGTCCATGCCTAAATTCTGCAGGTGGGGGCGTATATTGTCTTCGTCAACTAAAAGCAGCTCCTGCGTTCTTTTGATAAGCAGCTCCTCCGGCAGGTACATATGCCCCTCCGCCATTGCCTGGCTCAGGACATACAAAATACCGCTGCGGATACGGTAATCGGAGTCCGTGTGAATACCGATTTTGGAAGCGATTTCATCCGCAATCTTAAAACCCACGCCCTCAATATCTTCCGTCATTTTGTATGGATTTTCCTGCAGCACGCGGTACAGATTATCACCATAGGTATTATAAATTTTGACAGCTAATGTATTGGATATTCCGTACTGCTGTAAAAATAGGAATGCTTCCTGCAAATCCCGTTTTTCCTCCATCTGCGCCGCTATCTCCCTGGCTATCCTGTCGCTGATGCCTTTTACCTCCACAAGGCGGATGGGTTCTTCCTCAATAATGCGGAAGGTGTCGGTGCCGAAGGCTTTTACAATTCTTGCCGCCAGAGCTGCGCCCACGCCTTTTATGGCGCCGCTTGCCAGATATCTCTCCATACCCGCCGCATCCTTCGGAATCACAGCCCTGTAACTGCTTACCTTAAACTGCCTGCCGTAAACGGGATGCTCGATATAGTCGCCCTCCGCGTCAATGCTTTCTCCCTGGGTAATGCCCTTCATCATACCCACTAATATGATTTCTCCTTCTTCCCCGGATAATTCCAGCACCGTATAGCCGTTGTCCGTATTCTGAAACACAATGTGTTCCACAAAGCCGGTTATTTTTTCCATGGGTTCTCCTCTCCGCGCTCTTTTTTATCAACCAACAAAAAGGACTGCCATTGGCAGTCCCTATAAGTTATAATTCCGTTTCATTTGTTCGTAAAGCATCTGTGCCAGCCCCAGGCTGCCCTGCTCCGAAGTCTCGCTTGCGATTTCCTGAATCATATTGTCCTTGTAGTAATCCACAAGATTGGACGTATAAGACGAAGCACTGTCAGACTCAGGGATAGTCTTTACCATTTCCTTAAACATCTGTTCCACAAAATAAGCTTCAAATTCCTTGCAGGCACTCATCAGCTCGTCATCCGTTGCCTTGCTGTAATCCTTTTTGGATGTCTGCTGCAGCTTAGATGCCGTCTGGGAACTGTCCGTCTTAAGCATATCCACATAACTGTTTGCCAAACTACTGATATCCATATGTACTACCTTATCTTTCTATTAACGGCGCAGATTGTTTGCCTGCTGAAGCATTTCATCCGATGCGGTAATCGCCTTGGAATTCATTTCGTAAGCTCTCTGTGCCACAATCATGTTGACCATTTCGTCTACGACCTGTACGTTGGAAGCCTCTAAGAAGCCCTGCCATACGGAGCTCTTTCTTACGGCTGTACTGGTTGCCTCGTTGATGGGAGCGCCGCTGGCTGCGGTCTGCTGGAACAGGGTGCTTCCCTTCTTTTCCAGTCCGCCCGGATTGGAGAACTGGTAAAGACCGATGCGGATACCGAGGGATTTCGGGTTGTTGTTGGCATCGGGATAACAGATTTCGCCATTGCTTGTCACACTGATTTTGCTGGTCTCGTACTTATTGCTTAAAATAATGGATTTGCCGGCAGAATCCTGTACCGGTCTGCCGTCCGTATCCGCCAGCATAATGCCACCGTTGGAGGCTCTCGTCCATAAAAAGTTACCGTTTCTGGTATAGTAGGTATTGCCATCCTCACCCTTTACTGCAAAGAAGCCGCTTCCGGTAATGGCAAAAGCCGTATCGCTTTCACTTGCCGTCATGTTGCCATCCTTGAAGATGGTGGAGATGGAGGCGTTCCGCACACCTAAGCCTACCTGTGCTCCGGTGGGTTTCTGCTCGCCGTTGGCGGAAGTGGTCCTTGTCTGTAAGGTCTGGTATAACAGGGATTTGAACTCGTTTACCTGCGTCTTGTAACCTACCGTATTGACATTGGAAAGGTTATTGGCAATATTATCTACATTGGTCTGCTGGGCAATCATACCGGTTGCCGCCGTCCATAAGCTTCGTACCATTTTTATTCCTCCTGTACCCGGGCAGTCTTTCTACTGCATCCGGTCACTACCGTATCCGTTCAGTCTGCCTTATACCTTGCCGAGTTCTTTTACGGCAATCTCTAAGGAGCTGTCGTAGGTCTGCAGAATTTTCTGATTGCTCTCGTACTGTCTTGTAATGCTGATCATATTGACCATCTCGGAAACTACCTGCACATTTGCCATTTCCAGATAACCCGACTGGATTTCTGCCCGGGAAGCCACGCTTTTTGCCCCTTCCACCGGTTCAAAATAGGTCTCGCCGTAGCGGGTAAGATAATCATAATTTTCAAAGTCCGCAATCTGGATTTTTGCCACCTGCTTGCCGTCCTGGGTAATGGTACCGTCCGTCAGAACCGCCGATTCCTTCAGGGGATCCAGTTTGATTCTGCGGTTAGCCGTATCCAGTACATAGTCACCGTCGCTGGTCACCAGATAACCGTCCTTATTCAGGGTAAAATTACCGGCACGTGTATACTTTGTGGAGGTTTCCCCCGCTTTGTTGGTAAACTCCACGGCAAAGAAACCGCTGTCGGTCAGTGCCAGATCAAAGGTATTGCCTGTTACACGGAAGGAACCCTGTGTGTAATCCGTGTAGTTTTCGCCAATTTTCACGCCGGGTGTGTTGGCACCTATATTTTCGCTTCTGCCAAGGCCTACGGAGCTGTCCTTCAGCTTGTATGCCAGAATGGAGTTAAAAGACTGGCTGGTGGAGCCTTCCTTTTTGAAACCGACAGTGGATGCATTTGCCAGATTGTTGGTCATGATATCCATGCGGTTCTGTTCATTCAGCATACCCGTATAGGCAGTGTATAAACCTTTTAACATGCTTTTCCTCCCTTGCACCCGGTCTCAGGAGATGCTGAAGCCGGTTTAGTCTTCTTTGTAACCCGCTAAGAACTCTACATACTTGCCGGTGCCGATAGCAACGGCTGTCATAGGGTCTTCGGCTGTCATGGTGTTGATGCCGGTTTTGGCGGAAATGAGCTCCTCCAGACCGCGCAGCAGACTTCCGCCGCCGGTTAACACAATGCCTCTGTCTGCAATATCGGCAGCCAGTTCGGGCGGAGTCTTTTCCAGTACGCTGTGGATAGTTTCCACAATCTGTGCCGTGGTTTCTTTTAAGGCTTCTTCGGTTTCTTCGGAAGAAACTCTCACGGTCTTGGGAAGACCGGTTACTAAGTTACGACCGCGTACGTCCATGTAATCCGGCTCCGGTCTGTGGTAAGCGGAACCGATTTTTATCTTCATATCCTCTGCTGTTCTTTCACCGATCAGCAGATTGTGTTTCTTACGCATGTAACGGACAATGGCTTCGTCGAAGTCATCGCCTGCTATCTTGATGGATGCGCTGACAACCGTGCCGCCTAAGGAAATAACGGCAATGTCTGAGGTACCGCCGCCGATGTCGACAATCATGTTGCCGCAGGGCTTGGAAATATCAATGCCTGCGCCGATAGCCGCTGCAATGGGCTCCTCGATGATGAATACTTCCCTGGCGCCTGCCTGATAGGTTGCGTCTTCTACCGCTTTCTTTTCTACTTCGGTAACACCGCTGGGAACACAGACCGCGATACGGGGCTTACGGAATGTCCTTCTGCCCAGTGCTTTCTGGATGAAATACTTCATCATTTTCTCGGTAACGGTGTAATCGGAAATAACACCCTGGCGGAGAGGTCTTACGGCAATGATGTTGCCCGGAGTTCTGCCGAGCATCAGTCTCGCATCCTCACCGATTGCCTTAATCTTGTTGGTATCTCTATCAAAAGCTACTACGGACGGCTCCTTCAATACGACGCCTTTTCCTCTGATGTAAACCAAAATACTTGCTGTTCCTAAATCAATTCCGATATCTGTGTACTGCATACATCTGTACCCCTTTCATGGTCCTTATCAACTAAAAAGCCGGTTGGCTTATATTCTTCATTCCAAAAAACATATGAAGTTATTATAACCCAATTTGTGCCATTTTCATAGGGGGTAAATAAAAAATTAAAAAATAGACGCAGAAAATAAAGCAAGTGGTTCCTTCCTTTACTCCTGCGTCCGTGCATTTATATATTTATCGTCATTTTTTCCGGATACTTTACAGCATTTTCTTAATATATTTTCCGGTGTAGGATGCGGGATTTGCCGCAACCTCTTCCGGTGTGCCCTTCGCAATGACCGTACCGCCGCCGTCACCGCCCTCGGGACCGATGTCGATGATGTAGTCCGCCGTTTTAATCACATCCAGATTGTGCTCGATTACTACCACGGTATTGCCGCCCTCCGTCAGCTTCTGCAGAATTTCCACAAGTTTCTGCACATCGGCGAAATGGAGACCCGTGGTTGGCTCGTCCAGAATGTAAATGGTCTTGCCGGTGCTGCGCCGGCTTAATTCCGTCGCCAGCTTGATACGCTGTGCCTCTCCGCCGGAAAGCTCCGTGGAGGGCTGTCCTAATTTCACATAGGAAAGTCCCACATCATTGAGGGTTTCAATCTTTCTGCGGATGGAGGGCACATTCTCAAAGAAAGGCAGCGCCTCCTCCACCGTCATATCCAGTACATCGTAAATGCTCTTTCCCTTGTACTTCACATCCAGTGTTTCCCGGTTGTAACGTTTGCCGCCGCAGACCTCGCAAGGCACATACACATCCGGTAAAAAGTGCATTTCGATTTTAATAATGCCGTCGCCGCTGCAGGCTTCGCAGCGTCCGCCCTTTACGTTGAAGCTGAAACGGCCCTTGCTGTAGCCCTTTGCCTTGGCATCCGCCGTTGCCGCAAACAAATCGCGTATCTGGTCGAATACGCCGGTATAGGTGGCCGGGTTGGAACGAGGTGTCCTGCCGATGGGGGACTGGTCTATGGCAATGACCTTGTCAAGCTGCTCCACACCTTTAATGCCCTTGTGTTTGCCGGGAATGGTACGCGCCCGGTTCAGTTTCTTTGCCAGATGCTTATAGAGGATTTCGTTTACCAGCGAGCTCTTGCCGGAGCCGGAAACACCGGTCACCACCGTCATGACTCCCAACGGGAAATCCACATCTATATTTTTCAGGTTGTTTTCCTGTGCGCCCTGCACGGTAATCCAGCCGGTGGGCTTCTTTCTTACCGCCGGGACCGGTATCTTTAAGGCTCCGCTTAAATACTGGCCGGTGATGGACTCCGGTACCTTCATAATTTCTTCCGCGGTGCCGCATGCCACCACTTCTCCGCCGTGGGAGCCGGCTCCCGGTCCGATATCCACGATGTAATCGGCCTCGCGCATGGTATCTTCGTCATGCTCTACCACAATCAGGGTATTGCCAAGATCGCGCAGGTTCTTCAGGGCTGCCAGCAGCTTGTCGTTGTCCCGCTGGTGCAGACCGATGCTGGGTTCGTCTAAAATGTAGCATACGCCCACCAGGCCGGAACCAATCTGGGTTGCCAGACGGATACGCTGGGCTTCACCTCCGGACAGAGTGCCTGTGGCGCGGGATAAGGACAGATAGCCCAGTCCCACATTCACTAAAAAGCCGACTCTGGCTCGGATCTCCTTCAGAATCTGGCCGCCGATAAGTTCTTCGTTCTTTGTCAGGCTGAGGTTATTCAGAAACTCCTGCAGCTTGGTAATGGACAGGGAGGTGATTTCGTAAATGTTTTTGTCCGCCACGGTAACCGCCAGCGCCTCCCTTTTCAGTCTCATGCCGCCGCAGAGCTTACAGGGTGTAAACTGCATAAAGCTTTCGTATTCCTGCTTCATGGTTTCGGAGCCGGTCTCCCGGTATCTTCTTTCCACGTTTTTAATCAGGCCCTCAAAGGCAACGGGGTATACGCCCTTGCCCCTCTGTCCCTCATAATAAACATCCACCGTCTTGCCGTCCGTGCCATGAAGAATGATATTTTTCACAGACTCCGGGTACTCTTCAAAGGGTGTGTCCAGAGAGAAATTGTATGCCTTGCAGAGCGCCTGCAGAATGGCATTGGTAAAGCTGCCCTTATCGGTACAGGACTGCCAGCCGGTCACCACAATGGCTCCCTGATTGATGGACAGCTCCTTGTCGGGAATCATCAGATCCACATCAAATTCCATTTTGTAGCCCAGACCAAAGCAGTCCGGACACGCGCCGAACGGGTTGTTGAAGGAAAAGCTCCGTGGCTCGATTTCACTGACGCTGATGCCGCAGTCCGGGCAGGAAAAACTCTGGCTGAACGTCATGGGCTCTCCGCCGATGACATCCACGATAAGAAGCCCTTCCGCCAGGGCAAGAGTGTTCTCCACGGAGTCCGTCAGACGTGCAGTGATGCCGTCCTTGACCACCAGTCGGTCCACCACAATTTCTATGTTATGCTTGATATTTTTCTCTAATTTGATTTCTTCGGAAAGGTCGTACAGATTGCCGTCAATCCGCACTCTGACATAACCGCTCCTCTTGGCCCTCTCCAGAACCTTGGCGTGCTCGCCCTTTCTGCCCCGGACTACCGGCGCCAGAAGCTGGATTTTCGTGCCTTCCGGCAGGGCAAGTATCTGGTCCACCATCTGGTCCACTGTCTGCCTGGCAATCGGTCTGCCGCAGTTCGGGCAGTGTGGGATACCGATACGGGCATACAGAAGTCGGAAATAATCATAGATTTCCGTTACGGTGCCCACGGTGGAACGGGGATTGCGGTTGGTGGATTTCTGGTCAATGGAAATGGCGGGGGAAAGACCTTCTATCTTCTCCACATCCGGTTTCTCCATCTGTCCCAAGAACATACGGGCATAGGAGGAAAGCGACTCCATATACCTTCTCTGTCCCTCGGCGTAAATGGTGTCGAACGCCAGAGAGGACTTGCCGGAACCGGAAAGTCCCGTCAGCACCACCAGTTCGTTCCGTGGGATATCCACATCAATATTTTTCAGATTGTGCTCTTTGGCGCCTCTGATTTTTATCCATTCTTTTTTATTTTTCTCTGCCATTTTATTTACAAACCTTCCATACTTAGTCCATGTTCTGCAGCATGGTCTTTAATTCAATCATCTTGTCACGCAGCTCTGCCGCCGCCTCGAAGTTCAAATCGGCTGCTGCCTTCTGCATCTTTTTCTGGACGTCGGCAATCAGCTTTTCCAGTTCCTTTCGGCTCATGGACTCGGGGTCCTTTTCAAAGGTTACCTCTTCCTTTGCCACTGCCTTGGATATGCTGATTAAATCCCGGACAGCCTTTTTGATGGTCTGCGGGGTAATGCCGTGTTCTTCATTGTATTTCTGCTGGATGCTGCGGCGTCGGTTCGTTTCCTCTATGGCGGCACGCATGGAGTCCGTCATATTGTCCGCATACATCACAACATGTCCTTCCGCGTTACGGGCGGCACGGCCCACCGTCTGTATGAGGGATGTTTCGGAACGCAGGAAGCCTTCCTTGTCCGCATCCAGAATGGCAACGAGGGAAATCTCCGGAATGTCCAGACCCTCCCGCAGCAGGTTGATGCCCACCAGGACATCGAAAACATCCAAACGCATGTCACGGATAATCTCCGCACGCTCCAGGGTGTCGATGTCCGCATGCAAATACCGTACCCGGATGCCTGCCTCTTTCATGTAATCGGTCAAATCCTCCGCCATTCGCTTGGTAAGGGTCGTCACCAGTATCTTGTTGTGCTTTGCCGTTTCCTTTTTAATCTCACCGATCAAATCATCAATCTGTCCCTCCACCGGACGCACGGAAATTTCCGGGTCCAGAAGTCCGGTCGGACGGATAATCTGCTCGGCACGCAGAAGCTCATGCTCCGCCTCATAATCGCCCGGTGTAGCCGATACAAACATCATCTGGTCGATATGGGACTCAAATTCCTCAAAGTTAAGCGGACGGTTGTCCAGTGCCGACGGCAGACGGAAACCGTAGTCCACCAGTGTCATTTTCCGGGAACGGTCCCCCGCGTACATACCCCTTATCTGGGGCAGGGTAATATGGGACTCATCTATGATAATCAGGTAATCATCCTTGAAGAAGTCCATCAGGCAATGGGGCGGTTCGCCCGCTTTGGAACCCGTCAGATGCCGGGAATAATTTTCAATGCCGGAGCAGAAGCCGGTTTCCCGAAGCATTTCCACATCAAAATTGGTACGTTCGGAGATACGCTGCGCCTCTAAGAGCTTATCCTCGGACTTGAAGAACTTCACTCTTTCCTCCAGCTCCTCTTCAATACGGTTGCAGGCTTCTTTTATTTTATTCTCTCCTACCACGTAATGGGATGCCGGGAAAATGGAAATATGGTTCAGTGTGGCATGCACCTGACCGGTGAGCGGGTCCGTTTCGCAGATTCTGTCGATTTCGTCCCCGAAAAACTCCACACGTATCAGTACATCCTTTCCCTGTGCCGGAAAAATCTCCAGTACATCCCCATGTACCCGGAAGCAGCCGCGCTTTAAGTCCATGTCGTTTCTGTCGTACTGCATGGCAATCAGTTCCCGGATAACCTGGTCCCTGTCCTTTTCCATGCCGGGACGCAGGGATACAATCATGCCCTGGTAATCGTCCGGGCTGCCCAGACCGTAGATGCAGGACACACTCGCCACTACAATCACATCCCGCCGCTCTGTCAGGGATGCCGTGGCGGAAAGACGCAGCCGGTCTATCTCTTCATTGATCGCCGAGTCCTTGGCAATATAGGTATCGGTGGACGGCACGTATGCCTCCGGCTGATAATAATCGTAATAACTGACAAAATATTCCACCGCGTTCTCCGGGAAGAACTCCTTGAACTCCCCGTAAAGCTGGCCCGCCAGTGTTTTATTGTGGGCGATAATCAGGGTCGGTTTGTTCAGCGCCGCTATAACATTTGCCATGGTAAATGTCTTGCCGGAGCCGGTGACGCCAAGCAGGGTTTCAAACTGGTTGCCTTCCTGAAATCCCTTCACCAGTTCCGCAATCGCCTGTGGCTGGTCACCGGTAGGTTTATATTCAGAATGAAGGATAAAATGGTCCATCTGCCTGTTCTCCTGTTTCAATCGTTCTGTTCCAACTGCATGCTGTACTTCCGTTTTCTCAATCCGTCTGCATGCGACTCTCCCGTTTTTCCAAAAGAAAAAACTGTGACAATGTACAAATTCTTCTTGTACTATATCACAGTTTTGTAAATTTGTATAGACTTTATGCAAACATATGTTTGTTTTTTATTTCTATTGTATTTTCAGCAGTTTCTTCGCTTCTTCCTCCGATATGTGCTCTGATTCCATCAGATTACGGATAAGTTCCTTCAAGGTCTCGGCTCTGCCTTGCTTCCTGCCTTGCTCTTCGCCAGCCAAAATACCTTCTTCATATCCTTCCCGTCTCATGTCCATATCATTTACATATGTTTTCAAATACTCCGACCTCCATTCCTCATTCAGCCTTGCCGTCCTGACCTCCCGTTCCAGAAGCCTCGTAAAATCATCTGCGGCATCATCTGTTTCAACGTACTGCAAAAATTCCCGAATACCTTCCGGTGCAACTGACAGATCTGCCGTTGTATTATAAAAAATCCAGTTCATCTTATCATGCAGCTGCACATCCGCATCCTCGTCACATACCATGTGAAAATGGTACACATAATGATCCTTTCCAAATGGATCATAGGTACAGATAAAAATGATATAAGTTTCTTTCAGCATGATATAATCCATTCCTGAAGAAAGTATTTCCTGATCAATCATGCCCTGATAATATCTGATACGGAGCGGAAGTTCCTCCTGTACCATTCTATTGCGGGATTTGTTCTGCATCTCTGCATCCACAACTCGTCCATTCTCCTCTTCAAGATACATATCCAGTTTCACAAATTTGGAGGCACTGCGATGTTGTAAAAAGTGTTCCCTGTCAACTTCTGCAACCGTCCCTATTTCCACGGGTGTCAAAAGATCTGCCAGTTTTTGTGCAATCACCGGATTTTTTGTAACCTTTCCGAACATGAACTTGTTCCGGATTGTCAGTTTTTCATAACTCATTTCGCTAGCATTTTTCATAAGCTGCTCCTTTCTTTTTGAAAGTCCCAGCAGGGACATTTTGTACGCAGGAACAGGCCTATTTACTTTTTGCCGTAAGCACATTTTCCATTCCTGCTCTTTTCAGTTGGATAAAAGCAAGAATTTTCCGAACCTTTTGCAAGGTAGATTTGTAAAGTATAGCTCCCGATACATGAAATATCATTTATACTTTAATAGACAGAAGCCAACACTCCCGATGTAATCAGCCGGAGCATTGATTTTCAAAAGAAAATATGCTTTGAAGATAGTATAACATTTCTCCAAAGCACACTCAACCTAAATTATTTCCTATGATTATAAATTTCCCCATGGACAGATTCTGTCTTTTTTCAATTTTCCTATAAAAATACAAAAACTCTCTGTAAATCTTTTTATTTCCAGAATTTCTTCTTTTTGCCACCGTCCGGATTGGTGCCGTCGCCGGGCTTCTCCGCATTCTTTGCGGCATTCAGGGTATCGCCGGTAATCGCATCAAACTGCTTTAAGAGATCTTTCGCCTCTGCCTTCAGTTTGTCGGGAACCTGCACCACTAAGGTGACATAGTGATCGCCACGCACATTCTTATCGCGCAGGGTAGGTACGCCTTTGCCCTTCAGTCTGATCTTTGTATCCGTCTGGGTACCGGGCTTTACATCGTAAATTACTTTGCCGTCCACGGTATCAATCACAATTTCACCGCCGAGAGCCGCAACTGCAAAGGACATGGGAACGGTGGAGTAAATATTATAATCCTGTCTCTGGAAAATCGGATGGCGTCCTACGATAACTTCTACTAAAACATCGCCTCTGGGGCCGCCGTTTACGCCGGGCTCGCCGAGACCGGGCAGACGCTTGCACTGACCGTTATCGATACCTGCGGGAATATCCACGGCATAACGCTTTCTCATGGATACAAAGCCGGTACCGCGGCAGTCCGCACATTTCTCCTTGATAATCTTACCGGTACCGCCGCAGTCGGGACATGCCTGCACGTTTCTGACCGTGCCGAAGAAGGACTGCTGGGTAAATACCACCTGACCCTTACCGCCGCACTTGCTGCAGGTTTCGGGGCTGGTGCCGGGCTTTGCACCGGTACCGTTACAGGTATTACATTTTTCTTTTACGTTTAACTCGATTTCCTTTTCACATCCGAACACCGCTTCCTCAAACGTAATCCGGATACTGGTACGGAGATTGGCTCCCTTCATGGGGCCCGTGCCCCTGCCGGTGCCGCTTCTTCTTCCGCCGAAGAAATCGCCGAATATATCACCGAAAATATCACTGAAGTCTGCACTGTTGAAGTCAAAGCCTCCGGCTCCGCCTGCACCTCCGTCAAAAGCTGCATGGCCGAACTGGTCGTATTGACGACGTTTTTCGGGGTCGCTCAGAACGGCATATGCCTCCGATGCCTCCTTGAACTTCGCCTCTGCGTCTTTGTCCCCGGGATTCATATCGGGATGGTATTTTTTTGCTAAAACACGATATGCCTTTTTAATGGCGGCATCGTCTGCGTTTTTGTCCACCCCCAGTACTTCATAATAATCTCGTTTCTGTTCTGCCATAATTTTTCTCCAATCCGCTTACCTTTTTGGAACAGAATATGTCCTGTCCATACAAAGAGAGATAGAGGCACCAAGGCGGTGCCTCTTTTTCCTGTATCTCTTATACAGTATCTATAGATTATACCTCGCGGAAGTCTCCGTCAATAACATCATCTTCGGGAGCACTGTTGTCTGCCTGTGCAGCTCCCATATCCGGGCCTGCTGCGCCTGCGGCACCCTGAGCGCCCTGTGCACCCTGCATGGATTCATACATCTTGGTGAATACGCCCTGTGCACTGGTCATCATCTTTTCCTGTGCTGCCTTTAAGTCAGCCACATCGCTGTCGCTCATTTCCTGGTCCTTGGTTCTTTCCAGAATAGCTTTTACAGCATCGATTTCGGTCTGAACGGATGCTTTTTCGCTTTCGCTTACCTTGTCTCCGACATCCTTTAATGCCTTTTCTGTCTGGAATACCATGGAGTCTGCATCGTTTCTGGCATCGATAGCTTCCTTACGCTTCTTATCCTGTGCTTCGTATTCGGCAGCTTCCTTAACAGCCTTGTCGATATCGGCATCGGACATGTTGGAGCCTGCGGTAATGGTGATGTGCTGTTCCTTGCCGGTACCAAGATCCTTTGCGGATACGTTTACAATACCGTTGGCATCGATATCGAAGGTAACTTCAATCTGAGGAATTCCTCTGGGAGCGGGTGCAATGCCATCCAGTCTGAACTGGCCCAGAGTCTTGTTATCCTTAGCGAACTGTCTTTCACCCTGTAATACATGGATATCTACGGCAGACTGGTTGTCGGCTGCGGTAGAGAATACCTGGCTCTTCTTGGTAGGAATGGTAGTATTTCTTTCAATCAGTCTGGTTGCTACACCGCCCATAGTCTCGATGGAAAGGGACAGAGGAGTAACATCCAGAAGAAGGATATCGCCGGCGCCTGCATCGCCTGCTAATTTACCGCCCTGGATGGAAGCACCGATTGCTACACATTCGTCAGGGTTCAGGCTCTTGTTGGGTTCATGTCCGGTAAGCTGTCTTACCTTTTCCTGTACGGCAGGAATACGTGTGGAACCACCGACCAGAAGAACCTTGGATAAATCTGCGGAAGTAAGTCCCGCATCCTTCAGAGCGTTCTGAACGGGGATTGCGGTTCTTTCTACCAGGTCATGTGTCAGCTCATCGAATTTTGCTCTTGTTAAGTCCATATCAAAGTGCTTAGGTCCGTCAGCGGTTGCGGTGATGAAGGGCAGGTTGATATTGGTTGTGGTGGCAGAAGAAAGCTCTTTCTTTGCTTTTTCTGCTGCTTCCTTTAATCTCTGCATTGCCATCTTGTCGCCGGAAAGGTCAACGCCTTCCTTTGCCTTGAACTCAGCTAACATCCAGTTGATAATCTTGTTATCGAAGTCATCGCCGCCAAGGTGTGTATCACCGTTGGTTGCCAGCACTTCGATGACACCGTCGCCGATTTCGATAATGGAAACATCGAAGGTACCGCCGCCGAGGTCATATACCATAATCTTCTGCTCTTTTTCGTTGTCAAGACCGTAAGCCAGCGCTGCTGCGGTAGGCTCGTTGATGATACGTTTTACTTCCAGACCTGCAATCTTACCTGCATCCTTGGTTGCCTGACGCTGTGCATCGTTGAAGTATGCGGGAACGGTAATAACGGCCTCCGTTACCTTCTCACCCAGGTAGCTTTCCGCATCTGCTTTCAGTTTCTGAAGAATCATTGCGGAAATCTGCTGAGGAGAATATTTCTTACCGTCAATGGTACGTCCGTTGTCCGTACCCATATCTCTCTTGATGGAAGAGATGGTCTTTTCTGCATTGGTGACTGCCTGACGCTTTGCAGGTTCACCGACCAGTCTTTCGCCGGTCTTGGTAAATGCTACAACAGAGGGTGTTGTTCTTGCGCCTTCTGTGTTTGCGATAACGGTGGGTTTACCACCTTCCATAACTGCTACGCAGCTGTTTGTTGTTCCTAAGTCGATACCGATAATTTTACTCATTGTTATTCCCTCCTGAAAATTAATTTCCATTTCACATTTTATTCTACAACTGCTACCATACTGTGGCGGATAACCATATCATGGTAGGTATAACCTTTTAGTAACTCCTGTGCGACATAACCGGATTCCAGCTCCTCACTGGTGGTCTGCATCACCGCATTGTGCAGGTTGGGATCAAATTCCTTTCCCACTGCCTCAATGGGCTTGACACCGAGCTTATCAAGCTCTCCGATTAACTGTTTATATATCATGTTCATTCCGTCTGCAAAAGCACCTGCTTTTTCATCTTCGGGAACAGTCGCCAGTCCTCTTTCAAAATTGTCCACAACCGGAAGTATTTTTTCAATGACACTCTTGGCTCCCACATCAAACATGGCGTTCTTTTCTTTTTCCGTACGTTTGCGGAAGTTTTCGAATTCTGCCATCTGACGCTTTACCCTGTCTTCCAGTTCGTCTATTTTTTCCTTATAGGCTTCTTCCTTTTTGTCTTCTTTTCTGTTTTTCTTCTTTCTGTCCAAAGCCTCTTCCTGCCCTTCTCCCTTTTCTGCTTTGCTGGCAGAGTCCGGGGCGGAGACATCGCCGTCTGCGTTCTTTTCTACCGCTTCTTCGGCAATTTCCTTTTCCTGTTCATCCTTTTCTAAATTCTTATCCTGTTCTGCCATACACGATTTCCTTTCTTATCCGCATGCCGGGCATGCTATTTTTTGTAAAGCTCCTCCAACTGATGCATCAGATTTTTCAGGGTGTCCACCACATGGTCGTAATCCATACGTTTCGGACCGATGATACCGATGGTTCCCTTCACTCCCTCATCCAGCTCGTAGGTGGCTGTCACCACGCTGCAATCCTTCATGTTTTTCATGGGAGCTTCTTCTCCGATGTATACCTGGATGCCGGTGTTGCTATCATCCGACAGGGTTTCCTGCACCAGGGTGCTGAGTCCCTGTTTTTCCTCAAAAGCACTGATTAACTCGCTTGCTTTCTCGTGGTCCGCCAGCTCCGGGTATTTGAAAATATTGTTGGCGCCGCTGGTATAAATCTCTAAATCTTCCTCTTCTTTAATGACCTCTGCCACGGCATCCAGTACCTCGCCCACTATCCGGCTGTGAATACCCGCCTGCTGCTTCAGTGCAGCTATCAGTCCCAGATTGATTTCCTCAATGGGAAGACCGTTTAAGTGTGTGTTCAGAAGCATATTCAGCTTCAGAAGTGTTTCGTCATCCAGACCCTCAGGCACCTGCAGCATATGATTTTTAATCATGTTGCCTTCAACCACAATCACCGCTAAAATCTGTCCTCTGTCCACCCGGGACAGCTGGATGAATTTCAGCTTGTTGCGGTGTATCTGCGGAGCCGATATCATGGTGGCATAATTGGTATTCTGTGCCAGGACCCTGACTACCTGTTTTAAGAGGGACTCGATTTTGTCCTCCTTCTCCACCAGTAAGTCCTTCCTATCCTCGACTTCTTTCTGCTTATCCTCCATCATGGCATCCACATAAAAGCGGTAACCCTTGTCGGAAGGAATACGGCCTGCCGAAGTATGCGGCTGGATGATATATCCGAGCTCTTCCAGATCCGCCATTTCATTGCGGATGGTAGCGGAACTCAGATTCAGATCCGTGTACTTGGAAATGGTCCTGCTGCCGACCGGCTCTCCGGTCTCTAAGTAGTTTCGGATGATGGCCTGTAAGATTTTCTTTTTTCTATCGTCTAACTGCATCCTCCGTCCCTCCTTTTGGATTATTAGCACTCTCATTTAATGAGTGCTAACATCTTCATAAAATAAAATAGCACTTGCGCATGTATATGTCAACTGCTATTTTATAAAGAAATTATAAATAAAAAGTTATAAAATCCTGTTTAAAAGATTGCCGTCCAGATACGGGTAAATTGCCCGGTATGTGGGAACCGCACAGAAGAATACGGTATGCACTAAAAACAGTATGCCGCAGGCAACGGCTGCATATACCGCCACATTCGCAAGTACGGTCAGATATTTTTTTGTCTTCACCCATTTTGCGGGTATCCAGCTTAGGGAAGCCAGCTTCTGCAGGCCACCCACCGCATAATACATAATGGGAATCAGCGCCGGCATGATATAGCGCCCCTGGTTCTGGTAATCATAAGTATATGCGTAATCAATCAGAAGAATGACGGGAATTATCATCCACAGCACCATATTTATATGGAAGAAAACCGTTCTTGCCTTTGCCTGCCCGTCCGCTATTTTTTTACGGATAAGGATAAAGGAAAGAAATCCCACGGCAAATACCACCTTATAAAAACGGTACATCCAGATGTTGCCGTAAATGGACATGGAGCCGAGCGCCGCCACAAAGCTGATAAAAAGCCCGGCAAAAAAATTCCGCTCCTTTAACATGGTGAGCACGGGAATGCCCCTTGCCGCATAGCATTTTCCATAGGGCTGCACCGCCGGGTCACCGTACATTTCGGCACAGAGCCTCAGGCTCTTCAGGCCGATAAAATCCCCGTCATACAGGATGGCATTGCGGATAAAGAACCAGCCGATACCTAAAAGCACCACGGCTGCCACCAGGCTGCCCCGCTTCCACATATTTTTCCAGTCGCATTTTAATCTGCCGCTTGGTCCGTCCCGGTACACGTAAAAGCCCACAAACAGAAAGATGCTGCTGAGAATACAGCCGTACGCATTGTAATAGGAAAGAGCGCAGATGATAATTCCCACAGATAAAATCAGGCAGTTCCTGATGCTGAAATCGCTCCGGTATGCCCGCACCAGCGCATAAAAGATAATGGCGGTAGACATCATGCACATGGAGTCCGTATTCACATAGGTGTGCAGAAACAGGCTCTGGGGCAGGAACATTACAAGCACACAGAACAGCCACTTGAAGCGTCTGTCTTTAAACAGGCGGTTGCCGATGCCGTAAACAAAAGCCGCCATGACGGCGCCGCATGCCACATCCACAAAACGCGCCGCATATAAAAGCGCCACCTCCGATGTGGTAAACAGACTTACAAACCGCATGAAAAGGCCCTGCACAATATAGGGCAGCATGGTATAGAAGCCATAGGAAACCCCATAGCCCTCAATCCGGATTTCCGGGTCAAAGCCGTTGGGCAGCCTGCCGTACTTGCAGATAAACTGTGCTACCTTGAAACGGCTGGGTTCATCGGGAGGATTGCCGTACCAGGGCGGTGTGTCCGCAAAGGGCTGCATCAGCGCCAGTGTCACTGCCGCTCCCAGAAACAGCAACATGTATAGAATAAAGATATGCTTGTCCTGCAATTCAAATTTCTTTTTCGTTTTTTCCATAGAAACCTATATACTTTCCAAAGCCTGCCGGTGCCGCAGGCATATTCCTTATTATTTACAAAAAAAACTACCGGCAACACTTTGCCTGCTGCCGGTAGAAATCTTTTCATATCCGAAACTGTCTCTTAGATGTAGAAACCGCCTGCTTCTTTGCCGTTTACCACATAGTAAGCCATTCCTTCTTCCGGCTTTACATATAAGTCAACGGACTTGAAGTCTGCTGCTTTCTGCTTTAAGTCATATTTCCAAACGTCCTTTGCAATCTTAACCAGGTCGTCGGTGGTGTAGCTCTTGCCGTCGAACTGTACGCTTAAGCTGACCTTAACATCGGTTTTCTTTTCTGCAGCTTTCTTTGCGGGAGCTGCCTTCTTTGCTGTTTCCTTCTTTTCAGCAGCTTTCTTAACTTCTGCTTTCTTCTCAACAGCCTTTTCAGCCTTAGCTTCTACTTTAGCTTCTACCTTTGCTACAGCAGCCTTAACTTCTTCCTTAGCAGCCTTAACTTCTGCTTTTACTTCAGCCTTTACAGGAGCCTCAGCCTTGGCAGGATTTACTTTAACTGCTGCCTTGGGAGCTGCTTTTACTTCTTCCGCCTTAACAGGTGCTGCCTTAACCTCTGCTGCCTTGTTTACTTTCTTGTTTGATACCATACGAATGTCTCCTTCCGTATAAAACCGGGTTTCCAATCCGGCTTTCCAATTCCCTTGTTTCCAATGTTTTCTATGTATCCGCAACAACTTATATATCAGTCTGCCCCTTCAATATAGAATATTCTTTGTTATTTGTCAACAATTTGATTTGAAAAGCGGTTGCATATAAATGTTTTAGTCCATTAACGTAATAAAAAGAACAGGATAACCAGTATACCCAGTACAATCCGGTACCATCCGAAAACTTTGAAGTCGTGCTTTTTAATATAAGTAAGCAGAAAACGGATGACCACCACGGACACTAAAAAGGCTACCACCATGGCTACTAAAAGCACCGCTAACTCCGTGCCGGTAAATGCCAGGCCGAACTTTACTATCTTAAGCAGGCTGGCGCCGAACATAACCGGAATGGCTAAAAAGAAGGTGAACTCTGCCGCTACGGGTCTGGCAATGCCGATAAGCAGGGCGCCCACGATGGTTGCGCCGGAGCGGGATGTGCCCGGAAATACCGCTGCAATCACCTGGAAAATACCGATGATAAGCGCTGCCTTATAGGACAGACCGGAAAGCGCCGTTACCTTCGGTGTCCTTCCCTTGTTCCAGTTTTCTACTACAATAAAAGCGATACCGAATACAATCAGGGCGGCTGCCACCACATACCAGTGATAGAACAGTTCGTTCAGCACATCGTCAAACAGAACGCCGATAACGGCTGCCGGTACGCAGGCTACCAGAATCTTGAACCACAGTGTCATGATGTCCATGTTGACATAGGCAAGAGGTCCCGACTGCTTATAACCGTGGCCTTTTCTGCAAAAGGGCCATATCTGTTTTATAAACAGAACCACTACCGCTAAAATGGCGCCAAGCTGGATGACCACATCAAACATTTCCGAAAAATTTTCGGAAACATTTTCAAACTTTACGAATTCTTCCAGCAAAATCAGGTGTCCCGTGCTGCTGATGGGCAGCCACTCCGTGACACCTTCCACAATGCCGAATAAAATGGCTTTCAAAATATCTAACATAATTTCCTCCGGTTCCTTAAGACTCTAAATAGTTAAGCAGCGGCTCATAGAGGGCCTCGGCATCTGCATAGCCCTGTTTATAAAGGGCTTTCAGCTTATCCTCGTCTTTTTCTATCCGGCCCACGTTGCTCTTTTCTGCCGGACGGATGACGAATGCCTGACCGTTCTTCTGCTGCTCGTATAAGTAATCCATGGTGTTGTTGTAAGTAATATGGCGTTCTGCCATAAGCTCTGCTACCTTGGGATAACGGAAATACCGCATCTTCAGCAGCGGAAGCTGGGTAGTCGGCTGACGTACAAAGCCCTCTTCCTTGGTAAGTACCACCACATTTTTGCTGTTGCCGTCCAATATGGACTTACGGATGGGAATGGCATCGGAAATGCCGCCGTCTAAATACAGATGGTTGCCAATCCGCACGTTCCTGGATACCAGTGGAAGGGAAGCGGACGCCCGGATGGCATCCATGTCCTTTTTCACATCCCGTATCCGGAAATAGACCGGTGCCCCCGCCTCAATATCGGTAGCCACCGCATATGCCCTGCCTTCGTATTTTTTGAATGCTTCGTAATCAAACGGATTTAAATAATCCGGTACCAGATGATAGGCTGTCTGCACATTGAACAGATCGCCAGTGGTAAGCAGGCTCTCCACGCTGCAGTATTTTCTGCTCTTCAGGTAATCAATACTGATGTCCAGCGCCCTGCCTCTCTGTTTGGACAGATAGCTTGTCATATGGCAGGCACCCGCCGAAACACCGTAAACACTGGAAAATTCCAGTCCTTTGTCTAAGAAGAAGTCCAGTACCCCTGCGGTATAGACGCCTTTCATTCCCCCACCTTCCAAAACAAGTCCGGCCTGATACATGATATTACCCCTTTCTTATTTTTATGTTCCTTTTCTGTTTCTCCCGCTTAACGGGCCCGGTCGGGATATTCCGTTTCCACAAATTTCTCCAATGCTGTCAGGGAACGTTTAACTTTTTCCGTATCAATGCAGTAAGCCATACGGAAGTAGCCGGGACATCCGAAGCTGTCGGAAGGAACCAGAATCAAATCGTATTTCAGTGCTTTCTGGCAGAATGCCTTGGCATCCTCTTCCAGCGCCTTCGGGAAAATATAGAACGTACCGCCGGGTTTTACACAGGTAAAGCCAAGGGAGGTAAGCTTGTCATACAGTATATTGGCGTTGGTTTCGTAAACGGAAATATCGGAGGTCATGTCCAGCACCTCTGCCACCGCAAGCTGGATGATGGAAGCCGGGCAGTTGTGACCGATGCCGCGGGAAATCTGCGCGCACATGGGAACCATGAATTCCGCACCCTCACAGGCAGGATTGATTGCTACATAGCCGATTCTTTCACCGGGAAGGGAAAGGGATTTGGAGAAGCTGTAGCAGACAATGGTGTTGTCGTAGAATTTGGAAACGCAGGGTGCATCCACACCGGCGAATACCAGCTCTCTGTAAGGTTCATCGGAAATGATATAAATAGGATGTCCGAATTCTTCCGCTTTTTTCGTAAGAACCGCCGCTAATTTCTGAATGGTTCCGGTGGAATATACAATACCGGAGGGATTGTTGGGCGTATTGATTAAAATCGCCATGGTCTTTTCGTTTACCATTTCCTCAAAGGCGGTAAAATTAATCTGGAAATCCGCAGTATTGGCAGGCACTACCTTCAGAACCGCACCGGTTAAATCCACATAGGGATGATATTCCGGGAAGAACGGCGCAAAGGTTAAAATTTCATCTCCGGGCTGGGTAACCAGACGGAACGCATGCGCCAGAGCACCTGCGGCGCCGGACGCCATGAAAATATGGTCCTTTGTGTAAGGAATGCCGAAACGCTTCTGTAAGGATGCCGCTACCTTTTCCCTTACTTCGGTAATACCGAGACTGGGGCTGTAGCCGTGCAGCGCTACGGGAGACTTCTCCTGCAGCATCTTTATCATCACTTCGGTAAATTTCTCGGGAACCGGTACGGAAGGATTGCCTAAGCTGTAATCAAATACATTCTCATAACCGATTTCTTTTCCTCTTTCCGTTGCAAATTCGGACAACTGTCTGATAACGGATTTGCCGGAAAGCATTTTTTTATACTGTTCTGTCAACATACTGTTTCCACTCCATTCTTTCTGTTCTTATTCTTTATTTCTATATAGTTTTAACAAATACTAACAATTTGCCCCCGGAAAGTCAAGATTTTATTCCTCTGCCCAGAGCAGGGCGCACTTCACGGCTTTCTTCCATCCCGCGAGCAGCTCGTTTCTCTTTTCCTCTTCCATAACCGGCATAAAGTTCTTGCCGGGTTTGCGGTTTTTCCTGATTTCCTCCAGATCCCGGTAAAATCCGGTGGCAAGTCCCGCCAGATAAGCGGCACCCAGAGCCGTGGTTTCAATGCAGCCGCCCCGGCATACCCTGGTATGTAAAATGTCCGCCTGGAACTGCATGAGAAAGTCGTTGGCGCTGGCTCCGCCGTCCACCAGCAGGCTTCTTCTCTCAAAGCCCGCATCCTGCTCCATGGCTTTCAGAACATCGTGTGCCTGATAGGCAATGGATTCCAGGGTGGCTCTCACAAAATGCTCCTTTGTGCAGCCTCTGGTGAGTCCCACCATCATGCCTCTGGCATAAGGATTCCAGTAAGGGGCTCCCATGCCTGCAAATGCCGGTACCAGATACACGCCGCCGGTATCTCCCACTTCCCTTGCCAGGCTTTCCGACTGGGGCGCACTTTCTATCATCTTTAAACCGTCGCGGAGCCACTGGATGGCGGCGCCCGCCACAAAGACACTGCCTTCCAGCGCATAGTCCACATTCTCATCCCTGCCAGCCGCAATGGTGGTAAGCAGACCGTGTTCGGAGCGGATGGCTTTTTTGCCCGTGTTCATCAGAAGGAAGCAGCCGGTTCCGTAAGTATTCTTCGCTTCTCCCGGTTCAAAGCAGCACTGCCCGAACAATGCCGCCTGCTGGTCGCCCGCCGCACCGGCAATGGGGATTTCTCCACCCAGTACGGTCAGGTCCGTGTAGCCGTAAATGCAGCTGGACGGCTTTACCTCGGGAAGCATGCTCGCCGGTATACCGAAATAGGATAAAATTTCCTTATCCCACGCAAGCCTGTGAATATCAAACAGCATGGTACGGGAGGCATTGGTATAGTCCGTCACGTGCACCCTGCCCTTCGTCAGATTGTAAATCAGCCAGGTGTCCACGGTGCCGAAAAGAAGCTCTCCCTTTGCGGCTCTCTCCCCTGCGCCTTCTACATTCTGTAAAATCCAGGCAATCTTGGAAGCACTGAAATAGGCATCCGGTATGAGTCCGGTCCGCTCCCTTATTACTTTGTCAAAGCCCTCCTCCACCAGTGCGTCTATCATGGGCGCCGTCCGGCGGCACTGCCACACAATGGCGGGGTATACGGGCTGACCGGTCTTTTTATCCCAGACAATGGTGGTTTCCCTCTGGTTCGTAATGCCGATGCCGCTGATTTCATCCGGCTTTGCGCCCACCATTGCCATGGCCTCGATTGCCACCGCAAGCTGGGAAGACCAGATTTCCATGGGGTTATGCTCCACCCAGCCGGGCTTCGGATAGCTCTGTTCAAATTCCTTCTGCGCCATGGAGCATATCTGCCCCTCCCTGTCAAACAGGATGCAGCGGGAACTGGTGGTTCCCTGGTCCAGTGCCATTACATATTTCTTCATAAAATGCCCTTGCCTTTCCGTAACCTGTAAAATAATCCGGAGCATTCCGGTTCTTTTTTACTGCATTACTTTATCATACCACATTCTTTTGTGTCATCGTGCAAAATTAAGGAAATATTTAATATTTTTTCCGTCCGGCTCTTCGTCCCTCGAAAAACCCAGTTTCTCTAACAGCCGGCAGGAAGCGGCATTGTCTTTGTGGGTGACCGCTGTAAGGCAGGGCAGGGAAAGCGCCGAGCCGGCGTATTCTATAATGGCGCCGCAGACCTCCTCAGCAATGCCCCTGCTCCGATAGTCCTTTTCTATGACATAACCGAGCTGGGGGCCTTCGCCCTCCGCCGGGTCTATGCCAGCCCTGCCGATAACCTGTCCGTTTTCCTTATACACCACCGTCCAGATGCCGTATTCGTAAAAGGCATACACATTTTCCCGGTACTGCCGCAGATACTCTTCCTCCCGCGGCGGTTCGTACAAAGGCTCCATATATGTTTTTACCGCCTTGTCCTCATAGATACGGTAAAAATCCCCGGCGTCCTCCGGGATGCTCTCCCGCAAAATGCACCGTTTCGTTTCCAATACGGTAACGGGCAGCCCCTTCATCCGGCAGAGCACCTGGTCCAGGTACTCTTTGTCCCGCAGGGTGTCTTTTCCTATGAGATAACGTACTCCGCGGAAGGGTTCCGTTTCGTTTCCGTCCGTTAAAATACCCAGTACGTTTCCCCCCGCTGCCGCCAGCTTTTCCGCAAGACTGCTGTCCTCCGTGGCATACAGCGTGCCGTGGGGCAGCTCTATCGTATGCAAATTTTCCGTTCTTTCCGTCATGCTTGTTTTTTCCTCTGAAATGCGCTACTATTGTGTCATATGTATTTTAAATCATTTTAAGCAGGAAAGGAAGTAAATTATGGCCCAGAATCCTATCGTAACCATAACTATGGAAAACGGAGATGTCATGAAGCTGGAGCTTTACCCCGATGTAGCTCCCATTTCCGTAAACAATTTTATCAGTCTTATCAACAAACATTTTTATGACGGACTTATTTTCCACCGTGTCATCAACGGCTTTATGCTGCAGGGCGGCGACCCGGAAGGCACCGGATGCGGCGGCCCCGGCTACAGCATCAAGGGCGAATTTTCCTCCAACGGTGTGGAAAACAACTTAAAGCATACAGAGGGCGTCCTGTCCATGGCAAGAAGCATGCATCCCGACTCCGCAGGCTCCCAGTTCTTTATCATGCACAGGAATGCACCCCACTTAGACGGCTCCTATGCCGCTTTCGGTAAAATTATCGAAGGCATGGATGTAGTAAACAGGATCGCCGAAGTACCTACCGACTACAGTGACAGACCTCTGAAAAAGCAGATGATGAAGACTGTTACCGTAGAAACCTTCGGTGTGGACTATCCCGAGCCGGAAAAGATGTAAGAAAATACGGGAGGAGTTTGATGTTCATATTTTGTTTACAATTCATTCAAGGTTTCTTTACCTCGTAAACATTCTTTAGACACTTTCTTTTTTTATACTAAGTTCATAAGATACAGAAATACAAATTCCAAATTGCTTACAAGTTTATTGAAATATCAAACTTTTTCATAATAAATGCCAAGTAAATAACCTTTACTTGGCATCCTCCCTTTTTAAGAGTTTTTATTCTCCTTTTCATATTTCCCTTTTGTTTCTATTTCTTCCTTTGCATTACCAAAAAATCCTGCCCCTTTTGGGACAGGATTTTTGGTTTGGAAATATTTAAAAACTTTAGTAGTTTGTAATTAGTCGTTTGCTTTGCCAACGGAACCGAATAATTCCATTTTTTCCTTAACGGTAGCCTTGATTGCTTCATAGCCGGGAGCTAAGAGCTTACGAGGGTCAAATCCCTTGCCTTCTAAGTCCTTGCCTGCTTCGATGTACTTACGGGTAGCATCTGCAAATGCAAGCTGGCACTCGGTGTTTACGTTGATCTTGGAAACACCAAGGGAAATTGCTTTCTTGATCATATCTGCGGGGATGCCTGTACCACCGTGAAGAACTAAAGGAAGAGTACCGGTCTTTTCCTGAACTGCTGCAAGGGTTTCAAAGGAAAGTCCCTTCCAGTTTGCGGGATATTTGCCGTGGATGTTGCCGATACCTGCTGCTAAGAAGTCTACGCCAAGGTCTGCAATCTGCTTGCATTCGTTGGGGTCTGCGCATTCGCCCATACCGATAACGCCGTCTTCTTCACCGCCGATGGAACCAACTTCTGCTTCGATGGAAAGACCTGCTGCATGAGCATCTGCTACTAACTTCTTGGTCTTTTCGATATTTTCTTCGATGGAGTAGTGGGAACCGTCGAACATGATGGAAGAGAAACCTGCTTCGATACACTTATAGCAGCCTTCAAATGAACCATGGTCTAAGTGAAGTGCTACGGGAACGGTAATGTTCATATCCTGAAGGAGTCCGTTTACCATGCCAACGATTGCATGATATCCGCCCATGTACTTACCTGCGCCTTCGGACACACCTAAAATAACCGGGGAATTTAATTCCTGAGCGGTGCTCAAAATTGCCTTTGTCCATTCCAGGTTATTGATATTGAAATGGCCTACTGCATAATGACCTGCTTTTGCTTTGTTAAGCATTTCTGTTGCTGTTACTAACATTTAAGTTTCCTCCTTGTTTTTCTTTTGGACTTATTTTACCCTATTTTTCTGAAAAAGGGAATAGTCTTTCTTCTTTTTATCAAATTAAGGAACAATCATGGAAATGGCTTCCCGTCTGTCCTCAATTTTCACCTCTTTGTGGTTTCCTCCGAACTCCCCGTCCAGTGTCCAGGCGATTTCTTCCTTTGCGGTAATGGTGATGTGGGAGGTCTTGAACCAGTAAATAAATTCGTTGTTGGGATTTCTTTCCACCAGCGCCGTGACGATCCGGTTCATATCCTGCAGATTTTCCGGCTGGCGCACCAGTGTTACCTCTAACTTGCCGTCGTTTAACTCCACGTTTTTGCCGGTCAGCTTCTTAAAACCGCCCACGGAAACGGAATTCGTAATCATGCCGTAGATAAATTTACCTTCTATAATCTGGTCGTCACATTCAAAGCGCATGTCGTATGCCTTTACGGAGGTGAGGCTCTGCACACCCTTCAGCACATATGCCATGTGTCCCAGCGCATTTTTAAGGCTCTGGTCGGTGGCATAGGAAACCTCCGTAAACATGCCGAACGCCGCCACGTACACAAACACCGAGTTATTGAACACACCTATGTCGCAGGGAAATACCTTGCCCTTTACCGCCACTTCCGCAGAACGCTTCATGGACTTTGGCAGGCACAGACTGTTGGCAAAATCGTTGGTACTGCCTGCGGGAATATAGCCGATTTCAATTCGTCTGTCGCTCTGCACCACACCGGTTACCACTTCGTCCAGCGTGCCGTCCCCACCGCTGCATACAATCCTGTCATAGGAGTCGTCCCGCTCCCTTGCCACGTTCAGGGCATCGCCCCTCTTCTGTGTCACATGCACCGTCACTTCATATCCGTTCTTAATAAAGATGTCCAGAATGCCCAGCAGGCGTTCCTTAACCTTTCCTTTGCCGGAAAGGGGATTGACAATAAAAAGCATCTTCTTTTTCGACATAGGCTTCTCCTTTTACGAGGTAAAATCTATCGGCTGTTTGCCGGCACGGTATGCCGCAATCAGTCGGCACTGTCAAGAGCTGCGGAATTGTACTGGATGGAAGTAACGGCATCGTTCTCCACCAGTATGGACAGGTGCATACCGTCTTTGGTATACACACACATATTGCCGTTTGTTTCATAACCGGTACCGTAGGCGTTTTCCATATCCGCCTTTGTCATGCCGATGGAAAGTCCCTCCGGCGTGGCAATCAGGTCATCCTTTAAGATAATGGAGGAAATCCTGTCATCATCGCCGTCCGGATAGGTGTCAATTTCATAATGATTGTAGGTATACACTTTGTCAAGTCCCTGGAAGGCGCAGCTTGCCGCTTCAAAATAGCTGACAGGCTCACCCAGCTTTGCAAGAACATCTTCCATTTCCATATCCATCGCCATATCCATGCCGTCCGCCGTAAAGACATAGCCCTTCAATTCGTCCGCATCATCGGAGTCCCTGCCGGCATCTGCGCCGTCTTCTGCATCCGCATCTGCTGCATCGCCGTTCTCATCTTTTTCGTTTTCTGCGCCGGTTTCCACGCCGTCTTTCGTAATCACCTTGACGTCATCGTTTCCGCAGGCACAAAGTCCCAGCGCCAGCATAAGTCCCAGCATCGCCATTGCTAATCTTTTCTTCATAACTATTCCTCATTTCTATTTTTTCCTATTTCCGCATACTGGGCATCCCGGTCCGCCTCGTAGGCCTGACGTTTCTCATCCCACTGCGCCTCTAAGGCAGCTTCTCCCCGGCGGCTTTCTATGCCGCACTCTTCGGAAAGAATTCTGCCGAAGTACCGGGACAGCTTTTCCGCACCGGATAAATTCAGGTGCAGTCCCGCATCGTAGGTGTCCTCGGTGAAATCCAGTCCGATTTCATCGGTCGCCTTTAGGAAATTATAATACTTCAAATCATTTTCTTTTGCAAATACTTCTACCTGTTCTTCCCATTCGTCGTACCAGTACGGGTACAGGCTGGGCGCTTTCACTAAAATCAGCTCCACACCGTTTTCCTTGCAGAGCTCATTCATCTTTACCAGATAGGACATGGCGTTCTCCCCGAAGGTATAATCGCCCAGGGGCTTTCCTTCCGGCACATTTTCCGCCGGGCGTACATCCACGCGCATATAGTAGCCGTTGTGGGTGACCGCATCCTTTTTGACAAGATAGGTAAGGTCGTCCTCCGTCAGGGAAGAATATCTCGAATGATACCGCAGGATGGGAAAAACATATTCGATAAAGTTTTCCTCCGGCAGCATGGAAGCTTCGATGGAATGCACCTTGGACATTGACCAGCGCATGCCGTCCAGTGTCATGCGGTTGTACGCTTCCTTCTGGGGCTCATTGTACTTTAAGGAAAGCACGTTAAATACAATCGCCTTGGGTTTTTCGTAGCGCAGGGTTTCTTCCATTAGATAATAGGACTGCCATATAAGCTGCTGGGCGCTTCCGCGGATGTAGCTGTTGATGCCGTATTCGTCCCAAAGCACCTGCGGACTGATGTTTTCGTAGAGCTCGCAGTCCCCCACGAAAATCACATCATGGTCCTTTTCTTCCTGATAGTATTCCGCAATCATGGCGCCCTCTACAATGTCATGCATGTATTTGGGCATGAAAAGCTGCTGCAGAAACCACAGGCTTCCGATAATAAGCACCGCGCAAAGGAGGATGCAGCCGCCCCGTTTCGCAGCGGATTTCTTTTTCTTCTTTTCTTGTATTTCTGTCATGGTTCTCCTCATTCCCCACCTTAAAACTGGTTATAGATAAACTGGCTGGCGCTGTAGCCGATACCATATGCGCCGAATACAAGCACCGTAAGGAAAAGTCCGTACCAGATAAGAAACCGTACCGGAAAGGCAAATCCCGCAATTTTTCCCCGCACGCTGCCACTTCTGCCGAGCATGCTGACAGTAAACAAAAGCAGGGCACCCACAAGCAGAATGGCGTAATCCCAGACAGTAAGACCCAGTCCCGAAAAGGCTGCGCCCGTAAGGCTCTTTACGGAGAATTTCGTAAACATGCTGCCGAACATTTTAAAAGTAAGGGGCACATCCCGGTAACAGTCAAACATACGCAGGCAGCTCATAATGAGAACCGTACGCACAACCTGAAACATCTTAAACCAGGTTTTACCCAGCACCCGGAACCGGGAATGAAACCGGTAGTACAGAGGCTCCAGTTCCTGGGAAATCATAATCACCACGAAGTTGCCGATACCCCAGGCGATGAAATTCCAGTTGGCGCCGTGCCAGATACCGGTGGTAAACCATACAATAAACGAAGCGAGGTAAACCGGAATCCGTTTGCCAATCTGCTCCCCGAAATGCTTTCTGGAAAATTTGGAGAGTTTCTGCATGGATTTGCAGATGGACAGGGGATAGAAAATATAGTCCGTAAACCACGTACCCATGGTAATGTGCCAGCGTTTCCAGTATTCCTTGATGCTCTTGGAAAAATAAGGACGGTTGAAGTTTTCCGTCACGGTAATGCCCAACGTCTGCGCCGTACCGATGGTAATGTCAATGCCGCCGGTGAAATCCGCATACAGCTCCAGTGCATAGAAAAGCATGCCTACAAAGGCAAATGCGCCGTTATAGGTTTCCGTATCCTTGATAATGGCATTCACCGCCACAAGCATCCGGTCCGCAATCACAAGCTTCTTAAAAAAGCCCCACAAAATACGCTCAAGTCCCAGGGTAATGGTACGGTAATCCGCTTTGTGTTCGGTATACAAAGACTCCGCCAGATCGCTGTAACGGCTGATGGGTCCCTGCACCAGCTGGGGGAAAAAGGACACAAAGAGCGCAAACTTTCCCAGGCTGCGTTCCGCTTTTATCTTGCCCTGGTACACATCAATAAGATATCCCAAGGACTGGAAGGTATAAAAGGAAATGCCCATGGGAATGACCAGATTCACAAAGGACAATGTCTTTTCACTGCCGAAGGCATGCAGGATGCCGTTTATATTGGATATGGTAAAGTTGGTATACTTTATCACCGCCAGAATGCCTAAATTAAAGAGCAGACAGACAAGCATCAGGCGGAACTGGTGCTTTTTCTCGGCTTCCTTCTTCTGTTTCTTTTCTTCTCTCGTCAGTCCCTGCTTTACCGCATCAAAGGACGCCTTGAACGCATCCTTTCTGTCCTGTATTTTCCTTGCCGCAAGGTAAGTGGTGACGGTGGTGGCGCCTATGTAGAGAAGGTATGTCCTCCCCGCTGTAAAATAAAACACATAGCTTGCCAGAAGTAAAAATTTCCACTGCCATTTTTTCGGTATCAGATAGTACAGGGTAAATACAATCAGCAGAAACAGCAGGAATTCATAGGATGTAAAAAGCATGATCAGTCCTCAGCATCCATTTTGCTTACAATCAGTTCATACAATGCTTCCGCACTGTTGAAGTTTTCCGGCACGATTTCATTGGCGCTGATGGCAACATCAAAGGTGTCGTTGATTTCGGTAATCAGCGTTACGATATCGAAGGAGTCCAGAATACCTCCGTCCACCAGGTCGTCACAGTGTTCAAAATCCACATCCGGATGCAAATCTCTTAAAATTTCCAATAATTCGTCCATAATATTACCTCTTTCTTTTTTCATTCTATAAAAATTTTATTCTGTAAAAACAGATACTTCCATCTTTACTTTCCTTCCAGAACCCACTGCTTCAACAGCTTCCGGTTAATTTTGCCGTTGGCAGTGAAGGGCATGCTCTCTAACTTCTTTATTTTATTGGGAAGCATGTAACGGGGCAGCTTGTCGCGCAGGGTCTTTGTCAGCTCTGCCGCTTCCATATCCCCTACAAAATATAACACAATCTTCTGGTTGACGTCATCGTATACACAGCCGGAAAGCTTAATGCCGGGAAGCAGGTTCACATTGGCTTCAATTTCGCCCAGTTCAATGCGGTGTCCCATATGTTTAATCTGGTAATCCTTCCGGGACACAAACATAAGCTCTCCGTATTGGTTCTTTCTGCCGATATCGCCGGTGCGGTAAATAATTTCCGGATATGCCTTGTTTAACGGATTCTGCACATAGCATTCCTTCGTCTTTTCCCAGTTGTTGTAGTAGCCTAAGGTCACGGAGGTGCCGCGGATACAGATTTCGCCCTCTTCCCCGTCCACTGCCGGTTCGTCCTTTTCGTTCAGCAACAGGATTTCCGTATTCTTGAAGGGTCTGCCGATGGGAATGGCTTCATCCAGGGCAAATTCCCGGGTTACCGGATAGTAACAGCACATGCCGGTGCCCTCCGTGGGACCGTAAAGGTTAAAGAACTTCGCTTCCGGCAGCACTTCCCGCCACATTTTGAACTGCTTTATGGGAAATACCTCGCTGCCGAACGCCACGGTATGTAAATACTTCGGGGTCACGGTGTCAAAAGTCTTAAAGGCGGAAATCATGGTCAGCGCCGAAACCACCCAGCAGATGGTGTTGATTTTCTTTTCGTTCATGTATTCCACTAACTTCACAGGGAACATGAAGTACTTGTGGGGAATCAGATAGGTTGTGGCGCCGAATTTCAAAGTCGGGTACAGTTCCTTTAAGCAGGCATCAAAGTACAGCGGTGTCTGGTTGCCGAAAACGGTGTCCTCATTGAAGGAAAGGACTTCGGAAAGCTGCTCAATGTAATCCAGCACGGAACGGTGGCAGGCGCAGACGCCCTTGGGCACGCCCGTGGAACCGGAAGTAAACACAATGTAAAGCGGGTCGGTATCAATGGCTTTGTCCCGGATTTCCGCCAGCTTTTCCAAATCCTGAGAGTGTTCCTTAATGTCTTCAAAATTTAAGATTTCACCGGTAAAGGTAAGCTTTTCCGCCGCTTCCCTCATGGCTTCATCACAAATCAGCACTCTCGGTCTGCAGTTTTCCAGTATCAGGTTAATTCTTGCCGCCGGCATTTCCTCGTCAATAGGCACATAAAAGCAGCCCGCATCAATGATGGAGAAAAATGTTGCTATGGTACGGGGACTCTTTTTCATAAAAACAATCACCGGCTCCTTGTAATAGCCTTTTTCCGCCAGGCAGGATGCTGTATTTTTGATGATCGTATCCAGTTCCCGGAAGGTGTACTGCACTTCCTCATCGGCAAACGCCAGCTTATCCGGCACTCTATTTACCGTGGCATCCAGATAATCTAACACGTGATTTTGCATGGTTTTTCCTCGTTTTCCGGGCAGGGTGCTCATTTTCCGCCGTATGCGGCTGCACCTGTTCTGCCCTTTTCTTCTATCGGGTAATCAGTTCTTTATATTCTTCTTTTAAAGTAGCACACGCCTCCACACTGCATTTAGCAAGCACTTCCATAACATCTAAGAAACCTGCCTGCAGAGGATAATCCCGTTTTATCAGGGACAGCTCCGTACATCCAAGCAGGATGACCTCCGCCCCTTTCCGGTGCAGTTCATCCGCCACCGCCTGAAATTTCTCCATGTCCACGGGTTTTCCGGCTTTCACGTTCCGGTAAATCAAATCCATCACATACGCCTGCCCCGTCCCATCCGGATAAACCGCCGTCATGTTTTTCTTTCGCAGCTCCTCCGTAAAAAGTCCGGTGCGCACCGTGCCGTCCGTTGCCATAATGCCGGCGCTCCTGTATCCTCTTTCGGAAAGATACTGCACCGTTTCCGCTATGCCGTGGATAATGGGCACCCGGATGGCATTTTCTAATTCGTCATGAAAATAGTGAGCGGTAATGCAGGGAATGGCAATCCTTGTGGCATGCTGCTCCACCAGCGTCTTTCCCACCTCTATCATGGCAGGCAGCGGGCTCTCCTTGCTTTCCCCCAGAATGTATTTTGTCCGGTCGGGAATGGAGGGCCTGCTGTAGATAATCATATCTATATGCTCCTGGTCCGTGTCAGCCTGTGTCATTTTCGTGACAAGTTCCATAAAATATGCAGTTGCCATGGGGCCGAGTCCCCCGATAATACCCAGTCTGTTCATCGTATCTGCCAGTCTTTCTTTTACTGAATGTCCGTATAAATCGTTCTGTCATAGTTGTGGCTGCGGTAATGGGCATTGGAATATTCCATCAGGGTCGCATCATCCACATAACAGAAGCGGGGATGGTCGGTGCGGGGACAGGTATCAAAATGGTACCAGCCTTCGCCGATATCTACCAGGTTCCAGTAATGATGTGACCGGGTGGGTATTTTTTCAATATCACGGTTGGCAATGCCGGCTCTTGTGAGAAGCTCCTTTGAGGTGGCAAAATACACATAGCAGTCGCCCTGATGCAGCGCCAGTCCTTCATAGGCTCCCCGTATCCAGTCACCTTTTTCCGAATAGTTGATATAGGAAACATGGGTGCGTACCCAGTCATAAATTGCCACTAATTTATCATAGTCCGACATTTCGGGCGTAATGATATCCGCCAGCACCTTGTCCGCCAGCACATCCACCTCTTCCTGTGTGTAGGCATGCCTGCGCACCGTCAGGGTAATCGTCTGGCTGGTTTCGTTGCCCGCCCTGTCCTTTGCGGAATAGGTCACATGATAGTTTCCCTCTGTATTTAAATCCACACCGCTGCTGTCCACCTGCAGTTCAATGTCCTCATCGCAGTTGTCCGTTACCGTAACGCCCGCTTTGTAGCTGATGCCGTCTCCGATGTAAACCGTCCGGTTGGCAACGCCCTTCATCACCGGCGCCTCGGTATCAGCCTTTAAGGTAAGGGAAGCCACTGCTTCCGTGGTATTGCCGCCCTCATCCTTTGCTACAATCACGACCTCCTGTGTGCCCTCCGCAAGTACCGGATCCTTTTGAAAATAAAAGGTCAGCGCCGTGGCATCCTCCGCTTCCGTCACAAACTGCTCTGCCGTAAGCAGACTGGTGGTATACGCCGATACTTCATGCACCGAAAAAACAGGGGGAATGGTATCCACAATACGAAGCATGCTTTCAAAAACATGCCCTTCCGCCCTGATATACACCGTCTTTTCTCCCAGTGCGAGCATATCCGCTTCGGATACATCCGACAAAAGGACTGCCTTTCCGTCCGCCGCTTCGCCGGCGGGAAGCAGTACCTTTATTGCTTCCTCCTGTAGAAAATCCGAAACCGTTGGCACTTCGCTTCCGATTTCCAGCTCTGTTTCCTCTTTTACCGGGCTGATAAGCAGACTGCTTTCATAAGATGTTACGTTGCCCCCCAGATCCTCAAGAAGAACCGTCACCTTCTGTTCGCCGTACCTGCAAAAATCAGGCTCCTCCTTAAAACGCACCGTCACTGCCGTGGCATCCGTGATATTACCGGTAAAAGCATCCGCCGAAACAGCCGTGCCGTACGCCGTCTCCACTTCCGTCACATCCGCTTTGGGCGCAATGGTATCCTGTACCGTCAGTATGCAATGATAATTAAAAAGCCCGGAACGGAGGGAAATTTCATAATCTCCCGGAATAGACACATCCGCCTGTACCTGCTTTGTTACAAATACCGCTTCCTTGGATGGGTCTTTCAGAAAATCCTGCGCCGTCACCGGAGTACCGGCCTCTATGACGCAGTGTTTATAGACACGCGTGGAGTAGGAATAGTACAAATATCCTATTCCTGCTGCCACACAAAGTAGAATTCCCAGAATGATTGCTTTGGTAACTTTCCTGCATTTCATAAATAAGCTCCTCCTGAAAGGATTATTTCACAGGATTTTTTCCGCTTAAGTACTGTGCAATGCCTTCCACAGCGGCATCCTCGTCGTTACCTTCGGCTGTTACAACCACGTTTTCACCGGCAAGGAGGCCCATGCTCATCATGCCCATGATGCTCTTGGCATTGACCTTTACCGTACCGTCTTCGGACTGCAGGTAAATCTTGGAATCATAGGTGCTTGCAACCTGTACCAGCATGGCAGCCGGAGTGGCTTCGAGACCGTTCTTCAGTTCGACCTTAATAATCTCCTTTTTCATAACTTCCTCCTCTACGACCGCAGTTTTTCTGCGAGTTCGCTTAACTTCCGTAATCTATGATTGACTCCGGATTTGCCCACGGGAGGGGATAAATATTCTCCTAATTCCTTCAGGGCCGCTTCCGGATACGCAAGCCTTACCTCCGCCATTTCCCTGAGATTGTCGGGAAGACGGGAAAAACCGTAGTAATCTCTTAAGTAAATAATATCCTCCACCTGTCTTGTGGAAGCCTGCACTGTTTTCTGGATGTTGGCTGCCTCACAGTTGACCCGGCGGTTAATGGAATTTCTCATTTCCTTTAAGATACGAAGATTTTCCAGATTCATCAGTGCCACATGCGCTTCCATGATGTTTAAAAGCTCCACGATGCCGGCACCTTCTTTCACATATACCACAAAATACTTCTTTCGGCAAACTATTTTTGCTTCAATGTCAAACTGCCCGATAATTTCCTGCAGCTGCTCCGCCTGTGTTCTGTTGTTGCACACAAACTCCAGATGATACCCCTTTGTGGGATCACTGATGGAGCCGCAGCTTAAAAAGGCACCACGTATAAATGCCCTTCTGCAACATGCCTGTTTTAACAGACTCGTATCGGCAGGTCCGGACAAATCACCCATAATAGCCAGTAAATCCGCCTTTTTCTGCCCTTTTACGCCAATAACAGTATCTATATTATATGCTTTCTTCAATAATGTAAAGCCTTTTCTTAAGACTGCTTCATTTTCCGACTGAAATCCGATGGTCAGAGTACCGTCCTCCATCAGACCGTATTGCCCCGCATAATGCAGCATGGCGGACAGCTCCGCCATCTGGCAGTGCCTTGCCGGACTGATATGCTTCGCAAGTTCTTCTTTTACTTCTGCTGAGAAAGACATCGTTCCCTCCACATTTACTCCTGCAGCCTTTTCCCGTAAAACTCCCTATTCCCTGAGCTCTCTGTGGAAAAGCTTGATGCCGTAGTTGCCCTTGTCCTTCATTCTTTCGTAAAGCGCATTGGCAAGGGTGACGCTTCTGTGCTGACCGCCCGTACAGCCGATGGCTATCACAAGCTGGTACTTTCCCTCCTTGACATAGTTGGGAATTAAAAATTTCAGCATATCCTCCAGCTTGTCTAAGAATTCCTTCGACTCGGGGAACTGCATGACAAAATCCTGCACCTCTTTGTCGTTGCCTGTCTTTTTTTTCAGTTCATCCACATAAAAGGGATTGGGCAGGAAACGCACATCAAACACTAAATCCGCATCTGTGGGAATGCCATATTTAAATCCGAATGACAACAGCGTTATCATAAGGCTATTATATTCTTTGTTCTGCACAAAAATTCTATCCAGCTCTTCTTTTAATTCCCTGGTCAGAAGATTGGACGTATCAATCACATAATCGGCGCTGTTGCGGATGCCGCGGGTCATTTCCCGCTCTAAGCGGATGCCGTCCTCCACCCTGCCTTCCGGCGCCAGCGGATGCACACGTCTTGTTTCCTTGTACCGCTTCACCAGTGCATTGTCCGAAGCGTCCATAAACAGGATTTCCAGCTCCTTGCCGGCATCCTTCTGCTTCTGCAAAATGCTGGTTGCCTCGGTGAAGGACTGTCCCGCACGCACATCCAGGCCCAATGCCACACGGGTGATTTCGCTGCCCGGTGTGGCAATCAGTTCAATGAATTTATCAAGCAGTGAGATGGGCAGATTGTCAACACAGTAAAAACCGGCATCCTCTAACATTTTAAGGGCAGTACTTTTTCCGCCGCCGCTCATACCCGTTACCACTACAAATCGCATTCCGCTCACCTTTCCTTTCCGCATTTTCTTTCTGTATCGGCAGCACTGCTGCCACCTGCCGTTATCCGGTTAAAATTTTCCGAGCATGATGACTTCCGGCTCCAGATGCACGGAGAACCGCTCGTAAACCGTTTCCCGGATGTAATCAATCAAATCTTTAATATCCTTTGCCGTGGCGTCCCCGGTATTTACCACAAAACCGCAGTGCTTAGGAGATACCTGTGCGCCGCCTATCTGATAGCCGGAAAGTCCCGCGTCCATAATCAGCTTGCCGGCAAAATGTCCTTCCGGTCTCTTGAAGGTGCTGCCTGCGGAAGGAAATTCCAAAGGCTGCTTTTCCCTTCTTCGCTGCTGGAAATCTGCCATTTTTGCACGGATTTCCTCCTGATTGCCGGGTTTTAAACAAAGGGTGCAGGAGGTCACGATAAAAGGATGGTTTTTCAGGGCGCTGGTGCGATAGCCAAACTCCATGGTTTCGTTGTCCAGCTCTAATTTATTCCCTTCGTCGTTCCATACGGTCACCGTTTCCACGACCTGCTTCATCTCGCCGTCGTAGGCTCCCGCATTCATCATAACGGCTCCGCCGACAGTGCCGGGAATTCCTGCGGCAAATTCAAGCCCGGTAAGCCCCTGGTCCGCTGCGGCGGCAGCCACTCTGGCAAGACTTGCGCCTGCCGCCGCATAGATATGATCTCCGCTGATGCGGATTTCATCCATTTTTCTGCCGAAGTGTAAAATCACTCCGTTATACCCCTTATCGGAAACTAAAAGATTGCTTCCGTTTCCCATAATAAAATAGGGGATTTCCACTCTTTTCAGGTACTGCAGCAGTTTTTCCGTCTGCACTCCCGGTGAAATTTCTATAAAACACGCCGCATTTCCGCCCACCTTGAAGGTGGTATGGTTTTTCATGGGCTCTTCCATGTGCAAATCTTCTGCGGGCACAAAGCGCTGCAATGCTTCCCTTACTGTCTGACTTATCATTTATTTCCCCCCGGTTTATGATTTTATGTAATATTTATTCTGTCTTTCCTTCCTCATCCAGTACGAGCTTTGCAGCGCCGAAAATGCCGGCGTCATTTCCAAGCTTTGCCAGTGCAAATTCCACATCGCGGCAGCCACGGAATGCATACTGCATGTAATAAGGCTTTACATATTCAAAGATAACTTCGCCCGCTTTGGAAACACCGCCGCCGATAACGAATGCCTTGGGATTCACCACGCAGGCAACGGCTGCCAGGCCTTTGCCGAGGTACTGTCCGAACTGCTCTGCAATTTCAATGGCTACTTTATCGCCGAATTTTACGGCATCCCATACTGCCTTGGCGGAAAGCTCTCTGTCACGGAGTACGCTTGCTTCTTCATCCTTTGCCAGTCTCTTCTTTGCCAGTCTTACGATACCGGTTGCGGAAGCATACTGCTCTAAGCAGCCGATGTTGTGACAGCCGCATTCTTCGGTTTCCGCATCCTCTACGTGGATGTGTCCGATTTCACCGCCGGCTCCCAGTGCTCCGGTTACCATCTGGCCGTTGCTGATAATACCGCCACCGACACCGGTGCCCAGTGTTACGACAACCAGATCCTTAAAGCCTTTGCCGCCACCCTGCCACATTTCGCCGAGAGCTGCCACATTAGCGTCGTTTCCTGCCATAACGGGTACATCTAAGTGCTTCCGGAAGGCTTCCGGAATATTGAATACGGTATCCCAGCCTAAGTTTGCGGTCTTGTATACGGTGCCTTCCGCATCTACGGGACCCGGTACGCCGATGCCGACACCGGCTACTTCATCCTGTTCTATCTCATACTTTCCCATTTTTTCTTCAATGCTTGCGGCAATGTCCGGAAGCACTCTTTCGCCGCCGTTTGCGGTCACGCTGGGGATTTCCCATTTTTCCAGCACATTGGCATTCATATCAAAAAGTCCCATTTTTACGGTGGTGCCGCCTACATCTACTCCAAATACATATTTCTTCATAACCGTTACCATACCTTTCTTTTTATATTATTTATTCGTCCTCATCCTCTTCGCGTCTTCTGGCGAGGGAATTCTGCACTCTGGTATAAAGCTCCTGTGCCGCATTGTAACCCATCTTTTTCTGTCTGTGGTTTACGGCTGCCGTCTCGCAGATGACCGCTAAGTTACGGCCGGGGCGGATGGGCAGGGTGTAGCATACCACTTTGTTGCCGAGATATTCGGTGTATTCTTCTTCCAGACCAAGTCTGTCATATTCTTTGTCCTTATCCCAGTCTTCCAGACGGATAACCATATCGATGGACTGGGTATCCTTTACACTTGCGGCACCAAACAACGCCTTCACATCCACGATACCGATACCGCGCAGTTCGATTAAATGCTTGGTGACATCCGGTGCGGAGCCTACCAGGGTTTCGTCGCTTACCTTGCGGATTTCCACGGCATCGTCCGTTACCAGACGGTGTCCGCGCTTTACCAGCTCAAGCGCCGCTTCGGATTTACCGATACCACTTTCACCTGTAATCAGCACGCCTTCGCCGTATACATCCACCAGTACGCCGTGTACGGAAATACAGGGCGCCAGTTTGACATTCAACCAGCGGATAGCTTCCGCCATGAATACAGATGTGTTCTTTTTGGTGGAGAAAACCGGTCTGTTATATTTATGGGCTATTTCAAGGAAAATCGGATCAGGCTGCAGCTCGCGGCAGAATACCACACAGGGAATGTCATAGGACATCAGTTTGTCGTATACCACCCTCTTCTGTTCTTCGCTGATACCTTCCATATAAGTATATTCCACAAAACCGATAACCTGCAGACGGGAAGAGTCGAAATGCTCGAAATAACCTGCCATCTGCAATGCCGGTCTGTTTACATCCGGCATGCTGATCTTGATGCTCTTGATATCAATATCAGGAGTCAGATTTTCCAGCTTGAACTTTTCCACAACCTTTTCCATTCTTACGCTTGCCATACCCATACCTCACTTTTTATCATTCCGTCCTTTATATGACGTTTGCTGTTCATAGACTGTTTTATTTTAGCACATGCGGCTTCTTTTGCATAGCCGCAAAAAAGCCGACTATCTGCTCCGCCACATTCACCGGAATTTCCGGCACCCGGCATAGCTCCTCCACGGTGGCGTTCTTCACATCCTCTATGGACTTGAAATGCCGCATCAGAGCCTTTCTTCTGGCGGGTCCAACGCCCGGAATTTCATCCAATACCGACTTTACCTGACTCTTGGAACGCAAAGACCGGTGAAATTCGATGGCAAACCGGTGGGCTTCGTCCTGAATACGGGTAATCAGCTTAAAGCCCTCGGAACGAGAGTCAATGGGCAGCTCCACATTGTTGTAGTAAAGCCCTCTGGTGCGGTGGTTGTCATCCTTAACCATGCCGCAGACCGGAATATGGATGTTCAGCTCCTCAAGCACCGACAGGGCAATGTTGACCTGACCCCTGCCGCCGTCCATCATCAGTACATCCGGGAACCGGGTAAAGCTTCCCAGTGAATTGTCCAGATCCTGCTCCTTTAGCTTGCTCTGTTCTTCCATACCGTGGCGGAACCGTCTTGTCAGCACCTCCCGCATGCAGGCGTAATCATCCGGTCCCGCTACGGACTGGATTCGGAACTTCCGGTAATCGCTGCGCTTGGGCTTTCCTTTTTCAAACACCACCATGGAGCCTACATTGGCAAAGCCGCTGATGTTACTGATATCGAAGGCCTCCATACGCACGATACCGGGCAGTCCCAGCAGATCCGCAATTTCTTTCACGGCACCTGTGGTGCGGCTTTCCTCTCTGGCAATCCTTTCCTTGTCCTTGGAAAGGACCAGGGAGGCGTTCTGTGCTGCCAGTTCCACTAATTTTTCACGGGTACCGATTTTCGGCACAATGAGCTTTACCCTGCCTTCTTTTTTCTCCGTCAGCCACTGTTCTATGAGTGTCTGCTCCTCCACTTCATACTGCAGCATGATTTCCCGGGGAATGAACGGGGTGCCCGCATAAAACTGCTTCACAAATTCCTGCAAAATCCGGGGCTTTTTCTGTCCCTCAATGTGGGTCATATAAAAATGCTCCCTGCCGATAAGCCTGCCGTCACGCACAAAAAATACCTGCACCACGGCATCCCTGTCGTCCTCTGCCAGAGCAATGATGTCCCTGTCCTCGCCCACGCTGTCGGAAATCTTCTGCTTCTGGGACACGGATTTTACACTGTTAAATAAATCTCTATACTTAGCCGCTTCCTCAAATTCCATTTTTTCCGCAGCTTCCTGCATTTTACCCTGCAGCTCCTTCAGAATCGGCTGGTAGTTTCCGTTCAGGAAATTCAGGGCCTTTTCCACCTGCTCCCGGTACTCCTCCCGGCTCACTAAATTCTGGCAGGGGGCGGAGCACTGCCCAATGTGGTAATTTAAGCAGGGGCGTCCTTCCCCGATGTCCTTCGGAAGGCTCCTGTTGCAGGTCCGCAGCTTATACAGCTTATTCAAAAGCTCTATGGTGTCCTTTACCGCACCGGCGCTGGTGTAGGGTCCGAAATATCTTGCCTTGTCCTTTTTCATTTCCCGCACAAACAAAATCCGGGGGTATGCTTCTCCCACCGTCACCTTGATATACGGATAGGTTTTATCGTCCTTTAACAGTGTGTTGTACTTGGGCAGATGCTCTTTAATCAGATTGTTTTCTAAGATAAGAGCCTCTAACTCCGAGTCGGTGACAATATATTCAAACCGGGCAATCAGCGACACCATTTTGTCAATCTGGGGACCCCTGCCGATGTTTTCCCTGAAATAGGAGCGGACTCTGTTGCGCAGATTGACTGCTTTTCCTACATATAATATAGTGTCCTGCTCATCATGCATGATATACACTCCCGGCTTGGCTGGAAGCTTTTTCAATTCCTCATCGATGCAAAAAGCCATGTCTGCTCCTTTCTTTTCTGTGCTTTCATACACAAAAGCCGTACCTGTCTGATACGGCTTTCGAATTTTATAAATCCATGTTGGAGAAAATACCCTTGTTTTCCGGCTGTTCCGGCTTCGGCTCTTCCTCGGGTAGTTTGATTTCCGGCACCGTCCACTTAGGCTCTTCCGGCTTCTTCTCGTCTTCCGTCCCGGATGCTTCTGCGGGCTTGTCGTCCTTTTTCGCATCATCCCCGGAGTCAGTGTCTTTCTTCTTTTCTTCCGGCTCCGGCAGTCCTTTTTCCCTGCGGAAAATTTCCATGAATTCTTTGCCGGTAATGGTTTCCTTCTCAATTAAGAAGGCTGCCAGCTTATCCATCAGCTCGCGGTTTTCGGAAAGCATCTGCTTTGCCTGCTCGTAGCTTTCTTTTAAGATGGCTACCACTTCCTTGTCCACCTCGGCTGCCGTCTGGTCGCTGCAGTTCATGACATCCCTGCCTTCCAGATATTTGCTTTCCACAGTGGAAAGTCCCACCAGACCGAAGTGCTTGCTCATACCGTACTGGGTAACCATGGCACGGGCAATATTAGTGGCTTTTTCAATATCGTTGGCTGCGCCCGTGGTCACGGAATGGAACACCACTTCCTCGGCGGCACGTCCGCCCACCAGACTGACTAACATATTACGCAGCTCTTCTTCGGAATTTAAGTACTTCTCTTCCTCCGGCACATGCATAACATAACCGAGGGCTCCCATGGTACGGGGCACAATGGTAATTTTCTGCACAGGTTCGGAGTTTTTCTGCAGGGCGCTGATTAAGGCATGTCCCACTTCGTGATAGGAAACAATCTTTCTCTCTTCCTTGCTCATGATGCGGTCCTTCTTTTCCTTGCCCACAAGCACCTGCTCCACGGCATCAAAAAGGTCTTTCTGGCTGACATATTCCCTGCCGTTCTTTACGGCATTGATAGCCGCTTCGTTGATCATATTGGCAAGGTCGGCTCCAACGGCGCCGCTGGTTGCCAGCGCAATGGCGTCAAAGTCCACGGTTTCGTCCATTTTCACGTCCTTGGCATGTACCTTTAAGATATCCACACGTCCCTTTAAGTCCGGCTTATCCACGATAACCCGCCTGTCGAAACGACCGGGACGTAAGAGCGCCTTGTCTAAGATTTCCGGACGGTTGGTAGCGCCTAAAATCAGAATACCCTTGGAGGTATCGAAACCATCCATTTCGGAAAGAAGCTGGTTTAAGGTCTGCTCTCTTTCTTCGTTGCCACCGCCGTACTTGGAATCACGGCTGCGGCCGATGGCATCAATTTCATCGATAAAGATAATGCAGGGAGCGTTCTTGGTCGCTTCCTTAAATAAGTCACGGACACGGGATGCGCCCACGCCCACATACAGTTCGATAAAGTCAGAACCCGCTAAGGAGAAGAACGGTACGCCCGCTTCGCCTGCGACTGCCTTGGCAAGCAGGGTTTTACCGGTTCCGGGAGGGCCTACCAAAAGGGCACCCTTCGGAAGCTTGGCGCCAATCCTTGCGTATTTTGCCGGGTTGTGGAGAAAATCCACCACTTCCTGCAGGGACTCCTTTGCCTCGTCTTCGCCTGCCACATCCTTAAAGGTAATGCCGGTTTCCTTCTGCACATACACCTTGGCATTGGATTTGCCGACGCTTAAGGGGCCGCCTCCCTTGCTCATCTTCTTGAACAGGAAGCTTAACAGCACCCAGAATAAAATCAGGGGCACCACATAATAAAGCAGGATCTCCATAATCAGACCGGAATTGTCGGGAATGTATCCCCATACTTCCACACCTGCTTCCCGCAGTCTCTCCGGCAGAGTATCATCGGATACCATTGCCGTATAATAAGTGGTCTTCTGACCCATTCCGTAATAGGAAAACAGCGGATTTCTGTTTGTTTCCTTTTCGTCCACCAGTTCAATGTAAATCCTGTCGGATGCATACCGGACACACTTAACCTTGGTATTGGCTTCTCCTTCTTTGGTGCCTTCGTCCACCCATTCCATAAATTCGGAGTAGCTCTTTTCTTCCGTCGTGCTTCCTGATACCGTTTTCATGAAAACACTGGTCAGAATCAGCGTACAGAGAGCGGCTAACAGCAATAGGAACAAATTCACTTTCCTGGGACTCTGATTACCGGAACCTCCCTGATTAGACCCCCTCTGTCCATTTCCGTTTTGGTTCATCTGATCATCCATATTCGTTTCTCTTTCTTTTACTTTTTGTTTACAGTTTCATATACCGGATCGCAGGTCACTTCGCAGTCCAGCTTCTGGAACATCTTTTTGTCCACAGAAGAAAGCATGACACTGGAATGTACCTGACAGCCCTTTAATGCCGCCAGCATGGAAAGTGCCTTTGCCGCATCTTTATTTTCCGCCGCCGTAGTGGACAGGGCAATCAGTACCTCGTCCGTATGCAGTCTCGGGTTTTTGCTTCCTAAATATTTGGTCTTTAAGGTCTGGATAGGTTCAATCGCCGTAGGAGAAATAATGTGTTTCTCGTGGGGAATGCCTGCCAGTTCTTTTAATGCATTTAAGAGCACGGCTGCACTGGGACCCAGTAAATCGCTGGTCTTGCCGGTAATAATCCGTCCGTCGGAAAGCTCCATCGCAACTGCCGGATGTCCGGTTTCTTCCGCTCTCTTTTCTGCTTCCCTCACAACCGCTCTGTCCGAGGTCGTAAGATGCTCCTGGTTCATCAGCATCTGGATTTTAATGACTTCTTCCTCTGAACGGGTGCCGTCTGCCACTCCCATCACCGCCTGATAATAGCGGCGGATAATCTCCTGACGGGAGGCTTCCCTGCACACTTCGTCGTCCACAATGCAGTTGCCCGCCATGTTGACGCCCATATCGGTAGGAGACTTGTACGGACTTTCGCCGTATATCTTTTCAAAAATGGTACGCAGTACCGGAAAAATCTCTACATCACGGTTGTAGTTTACCGTGGTTTCACCGTAAGCTTCCAGATGGAAGGGGTCAATCATGTTGATATCGTTTAAGTCTGCGGTGGCCGCTTCGTATGCCAGGTTGACCGGGTGCTTGAGAGGCAGGTTCCAGATAGGGAATGTCTCATATTTTGCATAACCGGCACGGATGCCTCTTTTATGTTCATGATAAAGCTGGGAAAGACAGGTACTCATCTTGCCGCTGCCCGGTCCCGGTGCCGTAACCACAACCAGAGGTCTGGTCGTTTCGATGTAATCGTTCTTGCCATAGCCTTCATCGCTGACGATGAGGGGCACGTTGGAAGGATATCCGGGAATAAGGTAGTGCTTGTACACCTTGAGCCCTAAGCTTTCCAGTCTCTTTTCATATAATACGGCGCTGTGCTGTCCTGTATATTTGGTAAGCACCACACTGCCCACATAAAGACCTCTGGAACGGAATTCGTCAATCAGACGGATTACGTCATTATCATAGGTAATTCCCAGATCTCCGCGCACCTTGTTTTTCTCAATATCAGCAGCGCTGACAACCATCACGATTTCCGCTTTGTGGGCTAATTTCATAAGCATCTGCAGCTTACTGTCCGCTGCAAATCCGGGAAGGACCCTTGAGGCATGAAAATCATCAAATAACTTGCCGCCAAACTCCAGATAGAGCTTATTGTCAAAATGACCTATCCTTTCTATAATTCGTTCAGACTGCATCTGTAAATATTTGTCATTATCAAAACCAATTTTCATTGCCTGTTCCATCCTTTCTGCATGGTAGTATACCACAAATAAGAGTATGTGGCAAAGAGGGAAACCGGAATTTCCGATATGTTTCACACTTTTTTCGTATTTTCTTTTTAATATCGTATGTTATTGTATATTTTCGGTTTTTTCTGTCTTTTCTGACAGCCGTTTTTTCCTTTATTTTCCGTACTTTCTTATCTGTTTGCCCTGTTTTTGTCCAAAAATACAAAATGCAGGACTTTAGATACAATCCTGCATTTTTTTGCTGTTTTTATTCTTTTTGCAAGTTTTCCGTCATATACGTCCGATAACTGTTCCGGGCGGGTGGACTGCCGTTTTTTCAATAACGCATGTTTTTATAGCAGGCTGTCACACACGGAAGCAAAATCTCCGCTGCTCATGGCTCCCACTCTGGAGAGCACCACCTCGCCGTTTTTAATGCCGACGAAAGCAGGGATGCTGGTGATGCGGAACTTCTGCGCCAGCTCCGGATTGTCATCCACATTTACCTTGCCCACTTTAAGCTTTCCTTCATAGGTCCCGGCTGCCTTTTCCACTACGGGTCCCATCATCTTGCAGGGTCCGCACCAGTCTGCGTAAAAATCAATAAGTACCGGCAGGTCAGCCTGCAATACTTCTTCATTAAAATTCTGTTCTGTAAATTTATATTCCATCGTTTTTCATCCTTTCTTCGGTATAGTATGTCCTATCTGTAAATAATATATTTGCAGATGGGATTGCCGGCGGCTGAAAATTTTTCTTCGTATTCCGTCATAATATTGCCTTCCATGAGCTTTTTATCCGCATGTAAATCGTAGGTCAGCACCTCTGCACAAAATCCTGCTTCCGGCAGCTCCTCTACGGCAAAGTCAAATAAATCCCGGTTGTCCGTTTTGAACTCAATCCTGCCGTCCTTTTTTAAGGTTTCATCATATCTTTTTAAGAACTGTCTGGAAGGAAGTCTCCTCTTGGCATGTCTGTCCTTGGGCCATGGGTCGGAAAAGTTCAGGTAAATCCGGTCCACTTCTCCCGTTGCAAACACATCGGTGATTTCCTCCGCATCCATTCGGATGAATTTCAGATTGGATAACTCATCCTCCTCCATTTTCTGGATCGCACGCAGCAGCACACTGGAGTATTTCTCAATGCCGATATAGTTGATATCCGGATTTTCCTTTGCCAGGGTATGTAAAAACTTTCCTTTCCCCATGCCGATTTCGATTCGTACGGGGTGGTCATTGCCGAATACTTCTTTCCACCGGCCTTTCTTTTCCTGCGGCTCCTGCACCACATAAATGCTGTCCGCAATCACTTCTCTGGAACCGGTAATATTTCTAAGACGCATATTATTTTACCAAACTCTTTCTGTCCATCTTTGTAAACTGAAACAAAAGCACTTTTACAGCCGCTTCTGTTTTTTTTATTATACCTTATTTTACAGGGAAAAGAAAGTACGAAAAGAAATACAAAAAACTCTTTGGTTTTTTCTGCCGATAGTGTATCATAGAGAGGTGCCCTCTGAGGGAAAGAAAGGATGTCTGATTTTGCTTCGTATACATAAATTAGTAAAAAAATACGTTGCGGCGTTATTTGCCGTTTCTGTTGCGGCAGTGTGGACCTTTAACAGCCTTCCGGCGTATGCGCTACCCGTCATTACGGATGCGGATACCCGTACCGCCATACCCATTGAGTCCAACAGCATACCGAACTGGCCGCAGGGCCCCGTTATTTCCGCCCAGTCCGCCATTCTGATAGATGCCGACACCGGTGCGGTTTTATATTCCAAAAACGCCCATGAACAGTTGTATCCCGCCAGTACCACAAAAATACTGACCTGTCTTATTGCTACGGAGCGCTGCTCCCTGACCGATACCGTGACATTTTCCCACGATGCGGTCTTCGATACCCCGAGAGACTCCAGCAACATTGCCATGGATGTGGGCTATGAGCTTACCCTTGAGCAGTGCCTGCAGGCAATCTTAATTGCTTCCGCCAACGAGGCCTCCTATGCGGTTGCCGAACACATCAGCGGCACCACGGACTGGAGCGTCTTTGCCGACATTATGAACGAACGTGCCAAAGAACTGGGCTGTGTGGACTCCCATTTTGCCAACCCCAACGGTCTGCCCGATGAGAACCACTACACCTCTTCCTACGACCTCGCCCGGATCGGCATGGCATTTTTCAAAAACGACCTGCTCTGTAAGATTTCCTCCACGCCCCGTCTGGAACTGGAGCCCACGGATAAGCAGCCCAAGCATGTCATTGAAAACTCCAAAAACCAGCTTTTTGCAGGAAAAGCCTATGCTTACGAATACTTAGTGGGCAGCAAGACCGGTTACACGGTTGCCGCTAAAAGCACGCTGGTTTCCTGTGCGGAAAAGGACGGGCTCAAGCTGATTGCCGTTGTCATGGTGGAGGACTCCCCGGCACAGTTTGCGGATACGGTATCTTTGTTCCAGTATGGATTTGAAAACTTTGAAAAAGTGAATATTTCCCAGAAAGAAACCCGTTACCGGATGGAAAACAGCAATGCCTTTTACGGTGGAAGCGACATTTTCGGAAGCAGCCGGCCGATTTTATCCATCAATACCCAGGATACCATTATCCTGCCGAAAACCGTTCCTTTTGAGGATCTGACATCCGAAATCACCTATGACACCGACTCTCCCGATGAAGCGGCGCTCATTACCTACACTTATCAGGGTGAATTTTTAGGCTCGGTTGCCGTGAATTTTACCGGCAGCACGGAAAAGGGCTACGATTTTAACGCTGCCGTGGAGCCGGAAAAGAAAACCAGCCTGCCCAAGGTTATTTTTATCAATGTGGTAAAGGTTATTCTCTGGATTGTGGGCATTGCCGGCAGCATCATCCTGCTGCTTATCCTGTATGCCTTTATCCGCAATTATCATTTTGAACTGCGGAAGCGGGGTGGCAGAAAGAGCTGGCTCAAAACCCGGAAGCGGAAACTCACCAGGTATCAGAAAAACAGAATTGCCGCTGCAAAAAAGAATATCCGGCAGCAGAAAAAAAGACAGCGAAAAGAGAAGAAACGCAGTTGGGAGGATGACGAATAAGTCATCCTCCCTTTTTTAATTTCGCCCGTTTTTCCCGCAGGGTTTCCATTTCTTCCTCCGTAATAAAACGCAAGGTTTTTACCACAAACACCTTGTCGTCCTGTGTTTTGCGGATACGGATTTTGCCCTTCAGGTAACCGTGTTTTTCACAGTAAGCGGCACAGTAATAATGCCTGCCGTTTACGGTAAACCAGCGGATTTTCTTTTTTAAATTCCTGCGGCAGAGGTAACATTTGCTGCTGATGACCTCCCAGTCCGCCAGTGCTTCGCTCTTGCTGTCGAATACCCGGGAGATGTACTTGGCATAGGTATCAAATACAATTCTTACCTCATCCTCCTTTTTTACAGGGGGATGGAACAAATCAAAGGACACTCTCCTGCAGATTTTTTCCGGTATTCTTGCGAATACCTTTCCGGTGTAATAGGCATCGCTGAATGCACGGTGGAAAGGAATGTCCTTTTCAATCTGCAGAAAATCCACCGCATATTCCAGTGCCTTCCGGCTTCTGCCGTCTTCAAATGCCAGGCTGAACAGCTTCTGCACATCTAAGAAGGGCAGCGGCTTATCGGTCAGCGGCTCCATGCCGTAATACTGCATGTTGTTCTGCAGCTCCGACAAGTCCTGCGGTCCCCAGGTACAGAATACCGGATCTTTCCCGCACCAGGCACGGAACTCTTCCATAACCTCCGGAAACGGCCTGCCCTGCCGGAGCTGGCTCATCTTCATATGGATAAGGCGGCTGGTAATTTTATTCAGTTCATGGTAAATCTGTGGTTTGATAAGCTGGGAAAATTCTCCGGTCATCCTTCGGTTTTCGTCCATGCGGACGGCGCCGATTTCTATGATTTCAAACTGCAGCTTTTTGTCCGCCGCTTCCGGGTCACAGCTCTGGTTCCATTCCAGATCCAGTATTATGAAATTCTTTTCCGTCACGTCTGCCTCCTGGTTCTTATTTCTGTCTTACTTCTGCTCCGCTCCGTACAGTTCCACGATTTTCTGCTGGGCAGCCGTTTTTTCCTTAGCCGCTTCCAGATCAAACGCATAAACCTCGTCATAGCCCAAACTCTTTACCTTGGACTGCATGGTACTCTGCAGGCTGTAAAATTCTTCTTCATCCCCGGCGAATACCATTTTCCATGAATAATCCACAATAATATTCCGGCACTGGCTGCGCATGGTGGTGATTTCCGGATCCTCGGAAGGATAATTGAAATTGCATCCCGGCGAAACCACTATCATATTATGCCCATTCAGGTATTCCAAAGTGGATTCGGCACCCATATGCACCTTCCAGTTTTCGTCCAACACCGTATTTTCCATGGCAGTTACGGAGTCCCAGAGCTGATAGGCATAGGGGAAGCCGTCCTTTGTCAAATCGGACTGTACGATGGGCTTGTAATTCAGTTCGGAAATGCCGTTGCTCCACAGACCGCCGCCCCACTCTTCGGGCAGCTCCACATCGCCGTTCATCAGCGCCTGCATGCCGAAATCCGTCAGCACCGGTCCGTTTTCCGTGCGCTCCCAGGTCAGCCCCTCCGGTCCCGCCGTGCCGCCTGCCACCTGGGCGCTGTTGTCGAAAACGCCTTCCTCGGAATACAGCCAGTCTATAAAATCCGCCAGCCTTTCGGGGTCCTTGGCATTGCTGCCGATACAGATAATCTCCTGGTCGTTGCCCATGGGACGGCAGCCGTAGGAATAAATCTGCATGTCGTCGATGGGCGCCAGCATAAAGCCCTTTCCGGCTTCCTTGTTGGAAAGAGTATTGTAAGCCGACTGTGACAGCCACGGCCATACGCAGAAGAAGATGTCGCCCTGCTGGTATTTTAAGAATACACTGTCGTAATTCTGGGTGGGGGACTCGGGGTCCACCAGCCCAAGCTGATTGGCTTCGTAGTAAAATTTCAAGGTACGCATGTACATGGAGTCGGAATCCACAATGCTCTGGTAATCGCTTCCGTCCGCCTTTGCCAGCACAAAGCCGCTTTCATCATAGCCATAAAGGCAGGCGGGCTGCTTGGCATTGTTCATCATATTGCCGTCCCAGTCCTTAAAAAAGGAAAACGCATAGGTCGGATTGCCCGCATCGCTGTAGGGCATCAGCTCCTGCATATCCCTAAGCACCGGCAGTAAATCCTCCAGTGTCTTAATTTCGGGATAACCAAGCTGCCCGTACAAATCCCAGCGCAGGTAGGGACCGTATGTAGGCTCCATGGTCTCGCTGGATGTCAGCGGGGAATTCCGGGAAAGTTCGGAAGGAATGGCGTAAATGCCCGTGGCAGAAACCCGGTTGTTCAAATCCCGGATAGCGGTTTCATACTGCATGATGTCCTTTCCCTTAAGATATCCGCTCATATCCATGATAAGACCTGCCGTCACCATGCTTTCTAAATTTCCTTTTTCACCGCCCACAATGACCAGATCTCCCAGATTGCCCGCTGCGGAGCGGATGCCGTAGAGGGTGTCGCCGCCGCCCGCCACATTGGGGGCAATGATGTTGAGCTCCATATTGAAACGGTCCTTTACCACCTTGGCAAACCAGCCGGACTGGATACCCTGGAAGTTTGCCTGGGCATCAAAGACATCCACGGTAATAAACTCTTTATAAGGACATTTTTCTTTCTCTTTTTTCTGTCTGATAAAAAGGATGCTCCCCACCGTTACCACACATAAAAGTGTGCAGGCAAGCAGAATCATCCCCGTTTTCTTCTTTATTTTTTTCACGTCCGTACCTGCCTTTATCTTACTTCTTTTGTCCGCACAATCAACGTATATTTTATTATACCATGAAGTGGCATATACGAAAATACTCTTTTTTCATTGCGTTTTCGCTCCGTTTCTTCTATAATTTAAGTATTATAGTAACATTGTTCATAGAGTGGGAGATTTTATGTATACAGTATTTATTGTTGACGATGAAGCCCTAATCCGGGACGGTCTGAAACAAATTATCGATTGGGAAGCACTCGGATTTACCGTTTGCGGAGAAGCCTCCAACGGGGAGGATGCCGAAAAAGAAATTCTCGAGAAGCAGCCCGACCTGACCCTGATGGATATCCGCATGCCCCGGAAGCTGGGGCTGGATGTGGTTGCCTCCGTGCGTGAAAAGGATTTCAAAGGCAGGTTCATCATCTTAAGCGGTTATTCCGATTTCAAATATGCGCAGGAAGCCATCCGCTACGGAGTGGAGTTTTACCTGACAAAGCCCATTGATGAGGACGAGCTTCTCTCCTCCGTCACCACCATCAAGGCTGCCCTTGACAGTGAGAACCGTGACCAGGATACTTACGATCTGTTAAAGAAAAAAGCCCGCAATGTCATCCTGCACGATTTAGTTACCGTGGGATTGGAAACAGACGCAGACACCATTGCCGATCTGGAGCTGGAAGCGGATATCTTCCAGGTGGTTATTTACGAAAACTTCAACAACCAGCCCGGCAGTACCTTTTACAGCTTTGCGGATTTATTAAAGGTTTCCAACAAGCAGGAGCACACCTTCTACCATTTTACGGAGGACTCCAAGGATGTTATCCTTTTAAAGGGTACCTATGCACTGAACCGTTTTCAGGATTTCTTAAACCATTATGAGGATGTGAACCCTCCCCAGAAGGGCAGTCCCATGGACTCCCTGTTTATCAGCTACGGCCGTCCGGTAAAGCAGCTTTCTGAGCTGCCGCTCTCCTATAAGGATGCGGCTTTCCTGATTTCCAGACGCTTCTTCTGTATGCAGGGCCAGCACACCTTAGGCTATGCGGAGCTTCCTCATTTTAACACGGCATCCACCCTGCAGCCGGAAAAACTGCAGCACTATGCCGATTATCTTGTGGGTTACTTACAGACCTTCAACCGCAAAAATGTGGTTATGACCCTTACGGAGATGGAAAACTACCTTTACAATGTGGAAAACAGCATTTCCGAAGTAAAGCTGTTTCTGACGGATATGTATCTGCGCATCAAGGAAAAGATTAACTTAATCTACAATACGCTGACGATACCCTTCCCGACCAACTCCAATGTCATTGATTATATAGAGAAAAAGCCTTATCTGTATGAAATCATCCAGTTCTTCTCCGAACAGTTCGAGATGATTATGAATGCGACCGGCAATCCTTCCCGCAACAATGTGCTGGACGATATTCTCTATTACATTGACCACAACTACTACAACAATATCAAGCTGGAGTCCATTGCGCCCCTGTTTGGTTACAACAGCGCTTATCTTGGCAAGATTTTCAACAAGACCGTGGGCGAAAGCTTCAACTCCTATGTGGACCATGTGCGGATTGAGCATTCCAAGGAAATGCTGCTGGCAGGCAACTTAAAGGTTTATGAAGTGGCGGAGCGTGTGGGCTACCGCAATGTAGATTATTTCCACAAAAAATTCCGGAAATACGTGGGAGAAAGTCCCGCCGAATTCCGGAAGCAGAACGGAAGCACAGCCGAGGATGAATAATCCCCGGCTGTTTTCTTTTGCTTATATTAACTTGCATTTGCTAATCGTTTATATTCTACTTATAATCACAGATATTGTCCAGCCAGGTGTGCGCCATGCCGAGCCAGGTCTGGCAGGCAGGAATGACTTCACACTCATAGGAGGTTTCTGTCAGCTTATTGGCAAGCCCGATACCGTGACCGCCTTCCGGATACATATGGAACTCAGTCGGAATGCCCGCCTCTTTCATGGCGCTGACAAGCAGCAGGGAATTTTCCACCGGTACGCAGCCGTCCGTGAACGTATGCCAGATAAAAGCTGGCGGTGTATCTGCGTTCACCCGGGTTTCCAGGGACATTTTTTCCACCAGCTCGTCGTATCTGTCCCCAAGCAGATTCTTAAAGGAGTCCCTGTGGGCAAATTTGCCGGAAGTAATGACCGGGTAATTCAGAATCATGCCCTGGGGTCTTAACAGCTCCTTCTGTGCTTCGGTAAGTCCCATTCTTTCCCTGAGCCAGTCCTCGCTCCAGAACATACCGTAGGAGGCTGCCAGATGACCGCCGGCGGAAGAGCCGACCACTACAATGTGGTCCGCATCAATATGCCATTTTTCCGCATTTTCCCGCAGGGTAAGCACGGTTTTTGCCACTTCTGTCAGGGCTGCCGGGTATACGGCGGGCGCAATGGAATATTTCAAAACCACTGTCTGATAGCCCATGGCAAAGTACTGCATCGCCATGATTTCGCCCTCTCTTGTGGAAAGATAGCAGTAGCCGCCGCCGGGACATATGATGACCGCCGGTCTTTTTTTAATTTTATATTCTTCGGAGTCTTCGATAAAATACGTTTCAAAGCAGGCACCCGGTAAGGAACCTGCTTCGTGTAAGGGAATTATTTCGTGTATCATACATTATCCTCCGGGTTCGTAACAGCCCCCGGTTCCTTTTCAATCTGTCTGAAATAATACATGGCAAAGCCGCTGACCGTCAGCATGAAGCATGCCGGTCCAATCAGGATACCGAACAGCAAAGTGGTGTGGTTCCAGATAAAAATCATCACTTCTATCGCCAGTATGGCAATGAGGAAGATTGTCCGTAAAAAGAACTTTGTGGCAATCTTGATGCTGTTCTTCATGGTTGCCAGCAGGGTATTCTCATACCTTGCACTCAGCGGAAATGCATAGAGGAAAATCATCACGATAAAAAAGATTGTGACGATACCGGCAATCAGGAAAATAACCGGATTATCCGGTAATTTGTTGAAAAACTCAAAGTCCAGATAGGCCGCATATACGGCAGCTAAGAAAATCAGTCCCAGAGGTATCCCCTGTTTCCAGTTCTCCTTAAATGCTTTAATAAACTGTCTCCCTACATATCCCTCACGTTCATCCACCATTTTCAGCGTTACGCTGTAGGCTGCCACTGTGGCAGCCCCCATCGTAACAACCGGCAGAGAAAAAACCAACCATAAGAAGTTCAATTTTATCATATCCCACAATCTTGTGAGAAACCGATAAAGCGGACTATCCGTACTAAAGAATTTCATTTTATTCCCTTCTGTAAAATTAATCTTTCACACTGTTATCTAAGAGGTGCCTGAAGAGCATTTCTCTTGGCTGCTTCTTCGATACACCAGTCAATACACTTGTCATAGCCGTAAGATTTTGCTTTACCGCGCATCTCAGCTACCAGCTTTTCATATTCTTCGTCGCTTTCCGCATAGATGGCTCTCCAGCTGTAGTCCTTTAAGCAGGTTGCTACCTGGTTCCAGGATGCTTCCAGAGCGGCATCTTTTTCAGACTCGGAGTAGGTGGTCGGGATGTCTACCGCATAGTTACCCTTATCCATGTATTCCTGAACCGTAAGGCATCCGGTCAGCTCTCTCCAGTCTCTTTCTGCATCGCAGCGTCCGTCTTCTACCTGGGTGCTTGCCCAGTACTGCTGGTCATATCTTTCGCCGGATTCCGGATTGGTGTCTGCTGCGGTCCATGTGGTGTTGTTTACCTGGAATGCACCATCGTTAAAGGTTGCTCCGCCCCATTCTTCGGGCATCAGAGTGGTTCTGTCTTCAAAGCAGGTCTTACCGAAATCAGTGAAGTAGGTCTTGCCGTTTTCATCGTAATCCCAGCAGAGTTCCTTCGGGCCGTAATCCATGGACAGACGTCCTTCGGGAGTACACAGCCAGTTGATGATTTCCATGCAGAGTTCGGGATACTGTGTCTTGGCGCCGATGCTCCAGATACGGTTGCCGCCAACTGCGCTTAAGCCTGCAACAATAGGACATGCCTCTGTGGGCTCTAAGCTTTCCATAATCTTGTTCTGGCTGTAATGCTCTTCTTTGTTGTATGCAAGGGAACCTGCATAGTTGAAGATGGAGAAGAATACATTACCGTTCTGTACCTTTGCAATCATATCGTCGTACTTCTGGGTCATGGAATCGGGGTCCAGAAGTCCGTTGCGGTATAACTGGTTGAACCACTTTAACATGGTCAGATAAGGGCTGCCGTCGGAAAGTGCGTCATAGAATTCACCGTTGGTTACATTGTAGTGACCGAAACCGAATTCATCATATCCGTAATAAGCGGTTGCCATAGCTTTTACATACATTACATAGTTGCCGTCCCAGTCAGGCCATAAGGACATTGCGTAGGTCGGCTTTCCATCGTCACCGGTGGGGCAGATTTCTTTCATCTGCTTTAATACTTCCATTAAATCGTCCAGGTTGTTTACAGCGGGATGTCCTAGCTGCTCGTATAAATCCCAGCGAATATCCCAGGTATAGAAGAATGCATCATGGCTGTCGGAGCTTGCTGCCACGTTATGACCGAATCCGTATACCTTGCCGGTACCGGAAATTTCACGGTTCTTCTCCAGTGCAGCCTGCATATGCTCGTTAATATAGGGACCGTAGTCTGCCAACAGGTCATCCTCTTCCCAGTCGAAAAGAAGTCCGGCATTAACTGCCTGCATGTAGTCTTTACCGTCGGAACCCCATACGACGATATCGCCTAAGTTTCCGGCTTCCATACGGGTGTCATACACGCCGTCGCCATCGGGAATCAGGTTTACTTTCACACCGAATTTGTCTTCCAGAATTTTAGCAAACCAGCCCTTCATTTCGCCGGAATAGTTTGCAAGCTGGCTGTACACGGTCAGTGTAACCAGATCTTTTTTGCCGTTGCTGCTTCCGCTGCTTTTGCCACATCCGGAGAAAAGTCCCAGAACCATGACTGCGGACAGCACAAGTGCAACTACTCGCTTCATCTTTCTCATTTTTAAATCCTCCTTATATATATAGTAAAATGCTTTTGCTTAGCCCTTAACGGCTCCCAGCATAATACCCTTTACAAAATATCTCTGCATGAACGGATATACCATCAGAATAGGTATGATGGATACCATGGAGATTGTGTACTTAATTACTTTAGCATTTAAAGCGCTCTGCATCAAGGTTTCTCCGACAGATGAGCTTACACCGCTGTTCATCAGTGCGCCGATGTTGGAGCTGGTATTCAGATACAGGTATAATCTGTGCTGTAAGGTAAACAGATTGGAGGCATCCTGCATCAGGATCAGGGAATCCGTAAAGGAGTTCCAGTGACCTACCGCACCGAAAATGGCAATGGTCGCTAAAATTGGCGTACACAGAGGCCAGATAATCTTACGGAAAATCGTCCAGTAGCTTGCACCGTCCATGAAAGCGCTCTCTTCCAGCTCCGCCGGAATGGACTCAATATAGGTCTTTACAAGGATGATGTTGTACGGAGCCACGATACCGGGGATAATGTATGCCATGAAGTTGTTGGTCAGACCCAGCATGGACATATTTAAGTACCAGGGAATGGTTCCGGCATTGAAATACATGGTAACAACCAGGAAGCGGTACCAGAATTTTCTTTTCCACATCTGCTGCTTGGTTACCAGATAACCTACAAAAGCGGATGCCGCTACCATTAAAACAGTACCAAGTAACGTTCTGCTGATGGTAACTAAGAATGCCTGACCGATTTCGTTTGCCTTAATCAGGTTAATGTAGTTGTTGATGTTAAGCCCTCTCGGTATAAAGTTAATCAGACCTTTACTTACCAGTTCATTATCGGAAATGGTGTTGATGAACAGGTAATAGAACGGGAAGATACAGATAATGGTGAATGTAATAAAGAAGGTGTAGTTCAGCACGTCAAATATTACGTCACCCGCAGTACGCTTATAGCCCACCTTGTGAGTCTTATAATACTGCTTTTCCGCCTTTTCCTCGGACTTTTCTCCTGCTTTTCTTGCTTTCCAGTCGCTTAAAGCGCTTTTCTTCATTTCAGCCATGTTTCCACCTCCCTACACAATGCTTTCGCCACGCAGCAGCTTGGAAACACCGTTTGCTGCAAACAGCAGTACAACGCTGACTACGGATTTCACCATACCGACCATGGTTGCGAACGGTATATTACCGTCCATAATACCTAACTTATATACATAGTAGTCAAGTACCATGTTGACATTGGTGTTGTTCGGGTTATCGAATACCATGTACTGATCCATACCATTGCTTAAGATACCGGCAATCGCCATCAGAAGCATTACCATGAAGGTAGGAAGCAGTCCGGGCACGGTAATGTGCCACATCTTCTGGAAACGGCCTGCGCCGTCCACGGTAGCGGCTTCGTAAAGCTGCTGGTCAATACCGGCTATACCGGCTATGTAAATAATGGCGCTCCAGCCGATGCCCTTCCACATACCCCAGGCTAACATCTTGAACCAGTGGCCGGAACTGCTCATCAGCAGGTTCTTGCCTTCTGCCCAGACGCCGGTATTTACCATCATACTGCTGACGAAACCGTCGGTAGCAAAGATAGCGAATGCAATCGCATATACTAAAACCCAGCTTATGAAGTTAGGAATGGTTGTGAAGGTCTGTACAAATTTTCTGACCCACGGAGTCTTGATCTCGGACAGGAAAATAGCGAATGCCATTGCGCACCAACTTGTTGCCAGTCCCAGTCCACTCATGGCTAAGGTGTTGCGCAGAACACGGATAATATCGTTTCTGGTCGCTTCACTTTCAAATAACATGGTGAACCATTTGAATCCTACGAAGTTATCGGCGGAAAGGGTGCCGCCGGAGGTATAATCATAGAATGCGTATCTCCAGCCGTACAGAGGGAGATATGAGAATACGAAGCAGAGTGCCGCAAACGGAAGGAACATTAAGAACAGCTTGTACTGGGATTCCATCTCGTACTTTTCTTCTTTTGCGGGCTTCGGAAGCAGACACTGGGTAATCACACTGACTGCCATGACAACGATTGCCATAACAAGGAACAGAAGCCAGTTTCCTAAGGGGAAATTGGGAATAACCTTGTCGGGCTTTGTGGTCTGTGCGATCTGGCTGTATGCCAGAAAAATTCCGCCGAGACCTACAAACTGCAGAGCCGCCCCGCCGATACCGAACCAGTTGCCCAGTCTCTTTAATTTATTGTTGCCGAGGGACATACATCCCATGGCTGCCGCACCTAAAATACCGATACAGGTAACTAAGCTTCCGATAAATAAAATAACGAAAGAAGATTCCTGTACCCAGCCCCTGTCAAAGGCACGTACGCAGAGCTTTGTCAGATCTCCGTATGCCACACCTGAGGTAAACAGAGACATGTTTTTGTTTACATATTCGCAGATTTTAGCCGGATTGCATGCCGGCAGGAAAATCAGAACTACTGATAAAAGTGCTGCGACTCTGGATAAATAATAGATATATCCAGCCACTTTTTCCTTTCCTGTTTTGCTGTCTTTCATGTTTCTTTTTGACTCCTTTCCCAAACATTTCACAGATTGTTCAGATTAATTTTATTATACCTTCCGGGGACCTCAAAAGATACCGTAATTACTGGACAGAAAATACAGTAACTTTTTGGTCGCATCCGCCGTACTCCTTTTCTGCGCCGTTTCCGGGCACAAAAAAGGAGCATCCTTTCGGACGCCCCTTCTGTTACTTATTTTATCTGTTCAGCAGATTAGTTTGCTTTTTTCTTCTTGGAAACTACAACGCCTGCTACAACACCGCCGATTACAACTACTGCTGCAACTACGATACCAACGATAAGGCCGGTATTGCTGCTTGTTTCTTCTGCTGCAGGAGTGGTTTCTGCGGGAGTGCTTTCTGCAACGGTTTCCGTAGTTTCTGCGGAAGCTTCGTTGTCATAAGCGAAACCGCTTACGGTAAAGGTAATGCTGATGTCTGTCATAGGAACTGCATAGTAGCCGATTTCCTTGCAGTCATTGTTCCAGATATTCTGAAGAAGAAGCTTGGTTACTTCCTTGGAATCCGGATCTAAGATTGCGCCGTTGGGAAGGTCTACATTCTTGCCGTCAATAGTCAGCTTCACATCGGAGAAAGTAATTTCGCCGGAGTTCGGAATATCGGTGGAGATGAAGATTAAGTTTAAGAATTCCTGGGTGGAGAATTCACCGTCCGGGAAGCTTAATCCATCGATGGATACTGTATAAGTACCGTTACCGGAAATTACAGTGTCATGGATGTTGCCGGGAATGGTAATGGCATTGTTGTCAGCATCCCAGCCTGTAATCTGATTAAAGAAATCAGTGCCAAGACCATAGGTTGCATCATCATATGCGTTACGGAAGGACCAGTTAGGTGTCTGGATTCCGATGTATGCATTGTATGTACCATTTAAATCTACGGGAGCTGCCGTTGCAGTTTCTTCTGCTGCTGCAGCTACATAAATCTCAGGAGTAATTTCGAAAGTAATCTTCTTGTAGCCCTTGGGAGACTCTGCTAAATACTTGTCGCCCCATTCATTATAACCACCGCCGATACGGATACATTTGGTTTCGTCATAAGCGCCGGTACCTTCAGCCCAGCAAGCCTTACCTACGGAAAGGTCGGTAGTTACTTCTTCGTCATCTAAGTATACCTTAACATCAAAGGTAGACTGGTCAGAAATAGCGGATGCATCATCTACGATCATGCAGGGTGCAACATACCATGTATAAACAACAGGGTTGTCGAATTCCAGGGAAAGAGTAGTGGTTTCGCCGCTCTTTAAGGTTCCTGTGGTAGCGGTGATGCCTTCTGCATCCTCGCCTGCGTAGTTGTAACCCCAGTCATTTTCTGCTTCCTTGTCAGCGCCGATAGCGATGAATGCATCATAGCTTTCTTCACTTAAGGTAGCTTCGCCTGCTGCAGCGCCTTCTTCTACTGCATTTAAGGTAATGGTGTAAGTAATTTCCTTGAAGCCCTTGGGAGACTCGGTCATGTACTTATCGCCCCATTCGTTGTAGCCGCCTGCAAGACGTACAGCCTGAGTATCGCTGTAATCACCGGTACCTTCATACCAGAATGCTTTACCTGCGGAGAAATCAATCTTGTCAGTTACATCTTCACCGTCAATCTTTACGCTGTCGATGGTGTAATCTACGTTACCTGCGTTTTCTGCTACTAAAACAGGTGCCATGAACCAGGTATAAACAACTTCTGTAGGGAAGCTTACACCGATGGTTACGGTATCGCCAACCTTTGCGGTTGCATCGGTTGCGGTTACATCACCTGCATTGCTGGACGCACCGTTTCCATAGTACTGATATCCCCAGTCACCGTCTGCTTCAGCATCAGCGCCGATGGCAAGAAACATCTGATACTCATCTTCTGCTGCGGCAGATGTGAATGTCAGTGTAGAAAACATCATTGCAAATGCCAGAACAGAAGCGAAGAATCTCTTCATTTTCTTTTTCATTATATTATCCTCCTATAAGAATCCGTGGCTTCTGCCACTTATTGATACTCTTAAGTTTATAGGAATACGGGCTATAAAAAAACCATCCCTTTTTGACATTTTATACGGGCAAAATTGCACATCATTTTTATGACATCCGCTGTGCCGCGCACTGTTTTGCTACGGTCCCCGGCTCACTGTTTTCCTACGGCCCCGGCGCACTGCTTTCCGTCATTCCGGGCTGACGATGGGCAGTGTTACCGTGATGGTAGTCCCTTTTCCAAGCATGCTGTCGATTTTCATGCCGTATTCCTCCCCGTGGCACAGACGGATACGCTGGTTGATGTTGCACAGACCGATGCTGCTCTTGCGGTTTAAGGTCTTCTGGGAGATCTTAATCTGCAGTGCTTCCAGTTCCTCTTCCGTCATGCCGCAGCCGTTGTCAGAAATGCATATTTTCAGCCTGCCTCCGGCTTCCGGCGCATCAGCTGTTCCCCGGGATGTCATATCCGCGGACGTCCTCTCTGCGGGTATGGCTTCCATGGATACCGAAATCAGTCCGTTTTCCTCTACCTGTTCCATGCCGTGCAGAATCGCATTTTCCACAATGGGCTGCAGCAGAATCGGCAGAATCATATAGTGATTGGGATCAAATCCCTCCTGCATATGGATTTCATAATTAAACCGGCTGCCGAAGCGGATTCTCTGGATCTGCAGATAAGTCTCCATATAATCCATTTCTTTTTTCAGCGTTACCATGGCCGTTCCGGTGTTTTCCAGTACGTACCGCATGGACTTTCCCAGCAGCTTAATGGAATTTGCCACTTCCCTGTTGCCGGCCGTCAATGCCTGCATACGGATGCTCTCCAGTGTATTATATAAAAAGTGCGGATTGATCTGGCTGGCAAGCATCTTCATCTCCATCACCTGCTGTTCGTTTAACAGCTGCTGCTCGGAAAGCCTTGCCTCATACATTTTGGCATCCTTTTCCTTAATCTTGCGTACCATCACCTGCAGATCCGCATAAATTTCCGAAAGCTCATCTTCTCCGCCAAAGGACTGTGCCTCCGCATATTCTTCGTTGCTGGCTTTTTTCATCTCATTACGCAGTATGGTGACACGGTTTGTAAAATACCGAGTGAAATAGTGTATGAGTATCCAGGGCATCACCACCGCCGCCATAATGATCAGCAGACAAGTCATAAGAATGGAAAGGATGTCCTTGTATGCCGAAGCATGCATGGTCACCACGTAAACCCTGCTGTTGGTCTGGTATAAATTCAGGGTGGTGAGCTTGGTAAAATAAGACTTTGCTCCGTACCACACCGGTCCTAAATATTCGTAATAATTGTCGTAGTAATTGATGTCCATCCGCTGTTTTTCACCGTAGTGCTTGCGGGTGGAGTCGTACACAATGGTGCCGTCGTCCGTGGACGCGCTGATTTCGTATTCGTTGCTGCCGATACGGGTCTGCAGGTAATTATCGCTGACCGTAATGACAAGCACGGCTTCATGCCCGCCGCTCATGACCGTTATCCTGCGCACCAGTACCAGATTCCAGTAGGAATTGCCGTATTTGTCGTATTTTTCCATGGGTATCCAGAATGCGCCGGCCTGCAGCATGGCTCTCTGATACCAGCCGGTATTTTTAATATCCTCCCCCGCCAGGGCAAAATGCACGCACTCCGCCGCGAAGGGATTGTCCGTATAAACCGTGATGTCGTCAATTTCCGCATGGGTGGAAACATAGTTGTCGATGGTGGTGTAGACATAGGCATTCGGTCCCGGCGGATTGTCGGAGTCGGATGCCAGAATATCCTGCAGGGCGTCTTCAAAGGAAATGTTCTCCGACATGTTGTATACCTGGGTGGTAATCTCAAACAGAATGGTTTTCACACGCAGGTTGTCGGACTCCAGCAGGTTTTTATAATAATTGGTGAGCAGATGCCCTGTATTGCCCAGCAAAAAAGAACCGATTACGGTAATGGGCAGTACGACGGCAACAATATAGATTACAGATAGCTGCTGCCTGATTTTTCGTTTGCTCATAAAGTCCAGTAAACGGTTCTTTTTGATATTCATAGTGTTCTATTCTCCCTCATTGCGCCTTTACATTACAGCGTAACAACAGCTTTTCCCGCAATCTTTGTAAGAACAGTATCCTTGTCCGTAACCTGCATTTCGGCATTTTCCACCGCTTTCGCCTTACGGTTTACCAGACGCACGCTGACAGTCTTGCCGGTTTCCACGGAAACAGAAATCTTTCCTTCTTCTGTGGTGACGGAAATCCTGATTTCCTCGCTGCCGTCCATGCCGTAAACGATTTCGGTAACGGTCGTGCCTGCCACAGGCTCGTAGATACGCAGCTCTGCGTCTTCTCCGTAATCATAATCCGGCTTATCATCGTGAGCGCCGATGGCAACGATGGAATTTTCCTTCACTAAAAGAGGTACGCTTAAATAGCCGTGCTTCTCCTGTATCCATCTGCCGCCTTCCTTTACCTCTCCGGTAAAGAAATCGGTCCAGCGTCCGGCAGGCAGATAGTAATCCGCCAGACTCTCTTCATTGAAGATGGGCGCTACCAGCAGGGAATCTCCCAGCATGTACTGTTTGTCCACATAATGGCAGGTTCTGTCTTCTGTGAATTCCAGCACCATGCTTCTCATGGTAGGAACACCGGTCTTGTTTGCCTGGATTGCGGTTTTATACAGATAGGGCATCAGTCTTGCCTTTAATCTGGTGAAAAATCTTACAACATCCACCGCTTCCTCATCATATGCCCAGGGCACTCTGTAAGAAGTACTGCCGTGCAGACGGCTATGGGAGGAAAGAAGTCCGAATGCTACCCATCTCTTGTATACATCCGGTGTGGAGGTGCTTTCAAAACCGCCGATATCATGCGCCCAGAAGCCGAAACCGGACATCAGTAAGGACAAGCCGCCACGTAAGCTTTCTTCCATGGATTCATAATCGGACCAGCAGTCACCGCCCCAGTGTACCGGGAACTTCTGACCGCCGACTGTTGCGGAACGCGCGAAAAGTACTGCTTCGCCTTTGCCACGCTTCTTTTCCAGTATATCATATACAGTCTTATTATACAGGTAAGTGTAGTAATTGTGCATCTTTTTTGCATCGGAATGGTCAAAATATTCGATTCCGTCCACAGGAATTCTTTCACCGAAGTCCGTTTTGAAGCAGTCCACACCCATATCCAGAAGTCCGGCTAATTTTTCCTGATACCATGCGCAGGCCTCGGGATTGGTAAAGTCAACCAGCGCCATGCCCGGCTGCCACATATCCCACTGCCATACGTCGCCGTTGGTGCGTTTTACAAAATAGCCCTTTTCCATGCCTTCCGCAAACAGGCAGCTTTCCTGTGCGATATAGGGATTAATCCATACGCAGATATTTAAGCCCTTTGCCTTAATACGGGACAGCATGCCCTTCGGATCGGGGAACACGCGGGAATCCCATACAAAATCCGTCCAGTGGAACTCCTTCATCCAGAAGCAGTCGAAGTGGAAGGTTCTTAAAGGAATACCTCTGTCCAGCATGCCGTCCACAAAACTCATAACAGTTTCTTCGTCGTAATTTGTGGTAAAGGAGGTGGACAGCCATAAACCGAAGGTCCAGGGCGCCGGCAGGGAAGGCTTGCCGGTCAGGTCGGTGTAGCGTTCCAGTACTTCCTTCATGGAAGGTCCGTTGAACAGATAGTAGTCCAAGTAGCCGCCCTCTACGGAGAATGCGGTCTTGGTTACCTGCTCGGTGCCGATTTCAAATTCCACCTTTTCGGGATGGTTTACAAAAACACCGTATCCCTTATTGCTGATATAAAAAGGAATGTTCTTGTAGGACTGGTAAGTGCTGGTGCCGCCGTCCTCATTCCAGATTGCCACGCTCTGTCCGTTCTTGGTGAAAGCGGTAAATCTTTCGCCGAGACCGTAAATCAGTTCACCTACGCCCATGGTAAGCTGCTGGCGCATGTAGGTTTCAATGCCGTCTCCTTTGTCGTACGCATCGCCCTTCCAGTCCGTCTTCATGCAGGCTAAGTCCTTGGCTGCGGAACGGGTAATGACTTCATTTCCTCTTCTGTATGCCATGTACCAGTTTTTCTTGCCGATTTCAAGGGTCAGTCCACCGGAAGTAACGGTCAGTTTTTCTTCGTCACTTGTAACCGTCAGGGGCTGTTCTTCCTTCTGGTATAATTCAAATTCCGGCTCTCTTTTCTTTACGCCCAGGTGATGATAAGTCTGTACCCGCAGTACATCCGGCGCGGGAGAAGTAATCACCATGGTAAGGTTGATACCTCCCAGTGTGCATCCGCGGTTTACAATTCTGGAAGTGGGAAGACATAAGGTCACTTTCGTGGCTTCCGTGTTTTCAAAATATACTTCCTGAGGGGTAAAGCAGGCGCAGCCTTCTTTCTGCAGCCAGCATCCGTTTCCAAATAACATCTTTTTTCCTCCGTTTTTTCATTCTTTGTGCAGACCGTTTTTGTCTGCCGCACATAATCAGATAGTTTGATTATAAAAAAAAGACGGTTAAAAATATACCGTCTTTTTTCTATCAGTATTACCAAATTTATTTTACAGATATCCTTAATAAGCTCTGCCCCAGTATACCATCTTCTTTGCAGGCTTTCCGCAGCATACGCAGGTGTCTGCGATGTGCTCCTGCTCAAAGGGCATACATCTGCTGGTTACGCTTAACTTCTCTTTAATCTGGTCCTCACATGCACGGTCACCGCACCACATAGCCTTTACAAAGCCGGATTTCTCGGTGAAGAGCTGTTCGAATTCCGCCATGTTCTTTGCCACATATGTATGGGAATCCCTGTGTGCCTTTGCTCTCTCATACATATCATGATGAATGGTTTCCAGAAGACTGCCGATTTTCTCTTCTACCTCATCGAGAGATACCTCAATCTTTTCTCTGGTATCTCTTCTGCAGAGAACGCACTTTCCTGCTTCTAAATCCTTGGGACCGATTTCAATACGAACCGGATAACCTCTCATTTCGGCTTCCGCAAACTTGTAGCCCGGACTCTTGTCCGTATCATCCACCTTTACACGGAAGTTGGATTTTAATCTGTCGCGAAGCTCGTATGCCTTGTCCAGTACGCCTTCCTTCTTCTGCTGAATGGGGATGATGGCTACCTGGATGGGCGCTACCTTGGGAGGCAGCACCAGACCGGAATTGTCGCCGTGAACCATGATAATGGCTCCGATCATACGGGTTGTCATACCCCAGGAGGTCTGGTATACATGCTTTAATGTGTTGTCCTTGTCTGTAAACTGGATGCCGAATGCCTTGGCAAATCCATCACCGAAGTTATGGCTGGTGCCGGACTGCAGGGCCTTTCCGTCATGCATTAAGGACTCTATGGTATAGGTTGCTTCCGCACCTGCAAATTTTTCTTTTTCAGTCTTCTGTCCCTTGATTACGGGAATAGCCAGTACATCCCTGCAGAAATCGGCATACACGTTCAGCATCTGAATGGTTCTTGCCTCTGCTTCTTCAAAGGTAGCATGTGCCGTATGGCCTTCCTGCCATAAGAACTCCCTGGAACGAAGGAACGGTCTTGTTTCCTTCTCCCATCTTACTACGGAGCACCACTGGTTATATACCTTGGGTAAGTCTCTGTAGGACTGGATCTCATTCTTGTAAAAATCGCAGAACAGGGTTTCGGATGTAGGTCTGACACAGAGTCTTTCCTGTAACGGCTGTAATCCGCCGTGTGTTACCCAGGCAACTTCGGGGGCAAAACCTTCCACATGATCCTTTTCTTTTTCCAAAAGACTTTCGGGAATAAACATGGGCAGATATACATTTTCTACGCCATTTGCCTTAAAACGGTCATCCAACTGTCTCTGTAAAAGTTCCCAGATTGCATAGCCGGCGGGCTTGATTACCATACATCCTTTTACACTGGTATAGTCACACAGCTCTGCCTTTTTTACTACGTCCGTATACCACTGGGCAAAGTCTTCTTCCATGGAAGTGATTGCTTCCACTAATTTCTTGTCAGCCATTTGTTTCCTCTCACTCTCTTTTATTTTAGATGGTATAAACCATAATATCCATCCGGTTTCATCGGATCCGGATACACTCTGTCAAAGTTAGAGCCGTCACCGATTTCAATGGTTTCAATTTCCACGTCATTGACGGTTACCCGCCACATGAGATTCCTGTTTCTTTGTACTACCGGCCAGTTATCCACATCCTGCAGGATGGTGCATGAACTTCCGCCCACACCGGTATAGCTTCCCGCCGGAAGCCGGCCTTCCGCAATCTCCGTACGTAGAGCGCTCGCAAGCTCTTCCGCATTGGTCAGATCGGCGGATACCTTGGAATTATTTACATACTTTAAGTATGTAGGCAGCAAAACACCTACAAGTACTGCCATGATTGCCATCACAATAATAAGCTCCGGCAATGAAAAACCCTTATTGTTTATTTTCCTCTTCATTTCACTCATCCCTCACTGTAACAAATGAACAAGTTCTCCCAAAGCCGGCAGGCAGGCGTACAATTTTTTCTGCAGCGCCTTATCCGGCTGCGTCTGGTCCGGAATCATGACCGTGGGAATTCCTGCCGCCGTTGCAGACTCCACACCGTTCGGTGAGTCCTCCACCGCAAGACATTCCTCCGGGTCAGCTCCCAGTACCTCAAGTGTCTTAATGTAGACATCCGGCGCCGGTTTGCCGAGCTTTACCTCTGTTGCACTGACGATTTCATCAAAATACGGAAGCAGCCCCGTCTCCTTCAGCTGTTCCTCCGCGCGGTCCCTCGGCGTTGCGGTTGCAAGCGCTATCCGGTAACCGTTTTCGGAAAGCCATTTAAGAGTTTCAAGAGCCTCCGGCCTCCGTTCCAGCCCCACCTTTGCAAGGTGCTCCTGCATCAGCCTTCTGCGGCAATCCCTCACTGCCGTGTAATCGAAAGCTTCGCCGAACCACTCTTTCAAAAGGGCAGGCGCAAAGGGTCTTCCCAGACTGCGAAGCGAAAGTGCCTGCTCCTCCGTCATGTGAAATCCGAACTCCTCTGCCGCCTGTCGCCAGAATACCTTAAAATATTTCTCTGTATCAATCAGTGTACCATCTAAGTCAAATATTATAGTAGAAATATTCATGATTGCAATACCTGATTTACTTTAATACCTGAATACGGGCTATGGCACGCATCAGTGCGGTCTCCGCTCTCGCCATATCCGTTTCCGGAGTGTGACTCTTAATACGCTCTTCCGCACGTCTTTTTGCCGCTTCCGCTCTTTCCAGGTCAATTTCTCCGGGCCATTCCACCACTTCTGCCAGAATGGTCATTCTGTCGGGCAGAATTTCCACAAATCCGGAATGCAGAGCAGCTTCCTTTACCTCGTCCTTTTCCGTAATGGTCAGGACACCCGGTTTGATAATTACCGTCATGGGAATATGTCCCGGAAGCACACCGATTTCTCCCTCGGTGGTGTTAAACTCTATCATATCAGCCGTACCTTCGTAAAACACTCTGTCCGGTGTGATAATTCTTAATTTATAATCTTCCATAGACTCACCCGTTATGCTTTCTTTGCTGCTCGTTCCACAACATCGTCAATGCTTCCGGCATTTAAGAAGCAGCTTTCCGGTATATCATCATGCTTGCCTTCCAAAATCTCCCTGAAGCCTCTGATGGTTTCGGATACCGGCACGTATTTTCCTTCCAGACCGGTAAACTGTCCTGCCACGAAGAAAGGCTGGGATAAAAATCTCTGTACCTTTCTGGCTCTGGAAACTACCAGCTTATCCGCTTCGGAAAGTTCATCCATACCGAGGATGGCAATGATATCCTGTAATTCCTTGTAACGCTGCAGAATTTCCTGTACACCTCTGGCAGTCTTGTAATGCTCCTCGCCCACAATTCTCGGGTCCAGAATACGGGATGTGGACTCCAGAGGATCTACTGCCGGGTAAATACCCAATTCCACGATGGAACGGGAAAGTACGGTAGTTGCGTCCAGATGGGCGAATGTGGTTGCGGGAGCCGGGTCGGTCAAGTCATCCGCAGGCACATAAACCGCCTGAACGGAAGTAATGGAACCGTCCTTTGTGGAAGTAATACGCTCCTGCAGAGCGCCCATTTCCGTCTGCAGTGTGGGCTGGTAACCTACTGCGGAGGGCATACGTCCGAGCAGTGCGGAAACCTCACTACCTGCCTGTGTGAAACGGAAAATATTATCGATGAACAAAAGCACATCCTTGCCGCCTTTGTCACGGAAATATTCTGCCATAGTAAGTCCGGTAAGACCTACTCGCATACGGGCTCCGGGGGGCTCGTTCATCTGTCCGAATACCATGGTGGTCTTGTCGATAACGCCGGATTCGGTCATTTCATGATAAAGGTCATTTCCTTCACGGGTTCTTTCTCCTACGCCGGTAAATACGGAGTATCCGCCGTGCTCAGTAGCGATGTTACGGATAAGCTCCTGAATCAATACGGTTTTACCTACGCCGGCACCGCCGAACAGACCGATTTTACCACCCTTCTGGTAAGGGCAGAGAAGGTCAACGACTTTAATACCTGTTTCCAGGATCTCTGTATTGGTGGACTGCTCTGCAAATGCAGGGGCAGGTCTGTGGATGGGTTCGTAAGAAACGCCTTCCGGTGCCGGTTTATTGTCAATAGGGTCACCTAAAACGTTAAAGATACGTCCCAGTGTTTTTTCACCTACAGGAACAGAGATGGGGGCACCTGTTGCATCTGCCTCCATGCCACGCACCAGACCGTCCGTGGTTCCCATGGCAATACATCTTACAATATCATCACCCAGATGCTGGGCTACTTCCACTGTCAAGGCTCCTCCTTCTTTAAGAGGCACCTTAATAGCTTCATTGATTTCGGGAAGATGTCCCGCATCAAAGCGGATATCCAGAACCGCGCCGATGACCTGGGTAATCTTTCCTTTATTCACCTCTGCCATTTTATCTTCCTTTCTGTTTTACGATATCGCTTCCGCACCTGCAATGATTTCGGTAAGCTCCTGGGTAATGGAGCCCTGTCTTGCACGGTTGTAAAGGAGGGTTAAATCTCCTATCATTTCTTCCGCATTGCTGGTCGCAGAATCCATTGCCTGCATTCTGGCTCCGTTTTCACTGGCTACGGACTCCACCAGACCGCCGTAGATTAAGCTGGTCACATACTTGGGAATCAGTAAATCCAGTGCTGTTTCCTCATCCATTTCAAAATTCATCAGAGTGTGGTCTGACTCCTGTGCGGCTTCTTCTTTGATTTCCACCGGAAGAAGCTTAAGCATGGTAGGAATGTGGCTCACCGTATTCTTGAATTTGGTGTAGGCAAGATAAATCTCACAGACTTTACCTTCCGCAAAATCCTTTAACAGCCTGTCGGATAATGCCATGGCATCCGGGTATACCGGCTCTTCGGCGCTTTCCGAAGCATCCGCCTCAATGGTATAGCCCTTGTGAGCCAGCGCATCGCGGCCCTTCCTGCCCACCGCATAGATTACGGTGTCCTCTTTGTCAAATTGCTCTGTCACAAGCCGGATGATATTGGAGTTGTAGCCTCCCGCCAGACCCCTGTTGGAGGTCATGACTATCACGGCTTTTTTCCCGGAGGTACCTCCGTTTAAGTACGGATGCTGCATTCCGGTGGTTCTTTTCAAGATGGAAGAAACGGTTTCATACATGCAGGTAAAATAATCTGCAGAGTCTTCTGCATTTTGTCTGGCACGCTGCAGCTTTACGGTGGAGACCAGCTTCATGGCCTTGGTAATCTGCTGCGTGCTCTGAATACTGCTTTTCCTTCGCTTTATATCACGCATGGATGCCATAATCAATCACCTGTTTTCTTTCCAAACCTTTGATTAGTTTTTGAATTCCGCCTTAAATTCCGTAATTGCCTTTTTCAGCAGTTCGTCCGTTGCATCGGAAATTACTTTTTCTTCCGCAATGGCCTTCGGAATTTCGGGATACCTGGTATCCAGATATTCAAACAGTTCTTTTTCAAATCTGGTAATGTCCTCTACAGGAATATCCAGTAAATACTTTCCGGTAACGGCATAAATGATGATTACCTGATATTCTACCGGCATGGGAGCGTACTGAGGCTGCTTTAATACCTCTTTGATTCTTTCGCCCTGCGCCAGCTTCTCCTTGGTATCGGCATCCAGTTCGGAACCGAACTGTGCAAAGGCTGCCAGTTCACGGTACTGCGCCAGTTCCACACGGATAGGTGCGGCAATCTTCTTCATTGCCTTAATCTGTGCGGCACCGCCTACACGGGATACGGAAAGACCTGCGTTTACCGCCGGTCTGAAACCGGAGTTGAACGTTTCTGTTTCCAGATAAATCTGACCGTCCGTGATGGAGATAACGTTGGTAGGAATATAAGCAGATACGTCGCCTGCCTGTGTTTCAATAATGGGAAGCGCTGTCAGGGAACCTCCGCCGTACTCATCACTCATTCTGACCGCACGTTCCAGAAGTCTGGAATGCAGGTAGAATACGTCGCCGGGGTATGCTTCACGTCCGGGCGGACGTTTTAAGAGCAGGGAGAGTGTACGGTATGCAGCCGCATGCTTACTTAAGTCATCATATACCACTAAGACATCTTCGCCCTTTTCCATCCATTCCTCGCCGATAGCGCATCCGGAGTAAGGAGCAATGTACTGAAGAGGCGCCAGTTCGCTGGCGGTAGCTGCCACGACGGTGGTATAGCTCATGGCACCGTACTCTTCCAGAGTCTTTACAATGGTAGCAACGGTAGAAGCCTTCTGTCCGATTGCCACATAAATACATTTTACATTCTGACCCTTCTGGTTGATGATGGTATCAATGGCGATAGCCGTCTTACCTGTCTGACGGTCGCCGATAATCAGCTCACGCTGTCCTCTTCCGATAGGCACCATGGAGTCGATTGCCTTAATACCTGTCTGAAGCGGGGTATCTACGGACTTTCTGGTGATAACACCGGAAGCCACTCTTTCAATTTTACGATAATTTTCCGTCTGGATGGGTCCTTTACCGTCAATGGGCTGTCCCAATGCATTGACAACACGCCCGATCATGGCATCCCCGACAGGGACTTCCACCACGCGTCCGGTTGTCTTTACAATATCACCTTCGCTGATATTGTGCCGGCTGCCCAGAAGTACGGCACCTACGTTGTCCTCTTCGAGGTTCAGCACCATGCCGTATACCTCACCGGGGAATTCAAGCAGTTCACCCTGCATGGCATTTTCCAGTCCATGCACACGGGCAATACCATCTGCTACCTGAATGACCGTTCCCACTTCCGATACTTCCATATCGGCAGCGTATCTTTTAATCTGATCCTTGATTACGGAACTTATCTCTTCTGGTTTCAAATTCATAGATCCGTTCGCACCTTTCTAAATTTTCTTACTGCAGCTTAATCTGATATAACTGTCTGCTTAAATGCTCTAATTTGGTTTTGACGCTGTTGTCCAGAACATGGTCTCCGATACGGATAACCATTCCGCCGATCAGGGAAGCATCTTCTTCAAAGTGCATTTCAAAGGAACGATAGGATGTGGTTTCTATCAGTTTCTTTTCCACTGCAGTTTTCTGCTCCTGTGAAAGCGGCATCGGCGTCCTTATATAGGCAATACCGATTTCTTCCTGTTCCATGACGCGCGTCACAAAATAATCCAGAACACCGGAGAGTTTGTTGTAATGCTTTTTCTGCAACAGTAAAAGCATCAGTCCCAGCATTTCCCTGCTGACACGTCCTTCCCAGACATTGGTAAGTATTTTTTCTTTTTCTTCCACCGGGATACCGGGATGCTGCATCAGCTTTTCAAAATCGGGATTTTCGGAAAGCACCTGTTCGATGACTTTGATTTCTTTCCGGAATTCATCCATGCGTTTCTCTTCCACAGCTAATTCAAATAAAGCTTCGCCATATACTTTTTCTATCAGCTTAGCCATGTACTTTCACCCATTTCCTTCAAAGTCTCTTCCACAAGCTCGTTCTGAACCGTGGTGTCAATCGCTCCGGAAACCACTTTGCCTGCCATCATGGCTGCTACCGCAATCATTTCCCGTTTAATATCATCAGCGGCTTTCTGCTTTTCGAGTTCTGCTTCCGTACGTGCTCTTTCTATGATACAGGAAGCTTCCTCTTTGGCTTCGCTGACAATCTTATCTTCGCTGATTTTGGCCTTCTTTCTGGCCTGTTCCATGATGTCGTCGGCTTCTTTCTGAATATTTTTCAGTTTTGCGTCATACTCTTCCTTGAGTGCCTTGGCATCCGCCATATCCGCAGCGGCCTGGTCAAGCTCACCCTTGATTTTCTCTGTACGTCCGGTAAGCATTTTTCTTACGGGGTTAAACAGGAAAAAGGAAAGCGCTCCGAACAGAAACAGAACGGCAATCAGGGTCAGACAGGAGTCTGCCAGAAGCTGCCAGTCCAGATTGAACAGTCTTTCCATGGACTCACCGGTTGTTAGCAAAATATTCAACCTTTATACCTCCTTTCTCTTTCTTAGCTGCTTTTGCAGTTTCTAAGAATGCCTTTACGGTAATAAAGGTTTTACGAACATCAGAATAAGGCCGGTAACCAGACCGTACAGACCGGTTGTTTCGGCAACTGCCTGTCCTAAAAGCATGGTAGAAGTGATTTCGGACTTGGCGCCCGGGTTACGTCCTACTGCTGCAGCTGCATGACCTGCTGCAATACCCTGGCCTACACCGGGTCCGATACCTGCGATAAGCGCAAGGCCTGCACCGATTGCTGAACATCCTCTGATAAAATTCTCGTTAAATTCCATTGTTGTTTCCTCCTTAAGATAATAGATAATTGGTAATAAATTAATCTGCATCGCCGATTGCGTTTGACAGATATGTCATGGTAAGCATACAGAATACATATGTCTGGATGGCTCCTGAGAAGATATCCAGATACACATGCAGAAATGCCGGCCAGATTAAAGCAAACTTGCCAATCAGTCCGTACACCAGCGCCATCATAACCACGCCGGAAAGTACGTTGGCAAACAGACGAAGGGATAAGGAAATAGGCACCGCAATATCACCTATGATGTTAATGGGCATCCAGAGCGGAAGCCACGGCGGCATGGGAGAACACTTATCCACCCAGATTTCCTTCGGTGTATGGTGCTTAATCGTGTTGTAATGAATCAAAAAGAACGATATAAGTGCCAGCGGTAATGTCACACCGTAGTCTGCTGTGGGAGGACGCAGTCCCAGAAGTCCCGACAGGTTGCTGAACAGGATAAAGATAAACACCGTTCCAATGTAATTCCTAAACTTATTGGCATGCTTACCCATGGTTCCCGATACCATACCATCGAGTTTCTCCACAATCAGTTCCACCACATTCTGAAATCCGGTAGGAATTTCCTGTGCCTTCTTCATGGCAATATTGGCTGCAATCGCAAAACCGACCAAAACCAGAATTACGATTAAAACGCAGACATGCGAGGTTGTAATCCAGACTTCATGGCCGAAGAACGAATATTTGAAAAGGCCGTGAATCATAAAGTCCACATCATTTCCCGAAGATAAGACTATCCCATAGTTCATTTACTCACCTCCCTGCTTTTTATATATTTTTTCCAAAATTTTATGTGAAAAGGGTTGTAAATACGCCCCGGTTTTCATACCCATAAGTCCTAAAAAAGCCGCCAGAATGTAGCCTTTTCCCACATAATACACCACCAGCAGAAACACCGCTGCCAGAAGATATCGGACCACGTAGCCCGTAGCCAGCATCCTGGACGCCTGGCTCTCTTCGCATCCAAATGCCTTGTTTAAAGACTTCCACATATGAACCGAAAAGCCTCCTGCCACCAAAATCCCCAGCCACATGGAAACGAGGTACTTTCCCAGGGAAAGCTCCTTAAAAAACAGGAGAACAAGCCCCGCCAGGGAAAAGAGTATTCCCGACAGGAAAATGCCCGTCAGAAGCTCTAAAAGCGCCACATCCGTTTTTTTAATTTTTTCCATCATCTTTTCCTTTATCCTTATAAACCTTCCCGGCCATCAGGAAAATGTTCCGAAAGCCCGCTAATGCCCCCACAAAGAAAAGAATAATCATAATATAGGAGGTACCGAATTTTTTATCGAGCCAGATGCCGATAAATGTACAGATGAAAATCGGTACCAGCATGTTGATTCCAAACTGGGTAACCATGGCAAGCGCCTGGAATACCGTTTTGTCATACTTCTTTTTCTTAGCCATCAGTAGAAAATATGTCCTCCGATTGCAATGCCCGTCAGACCGTCGATAGGCGTCCTGAAGTACAGGCAGCTGCCTACGTTGGTAACACCCGACATGGCTTCCTCCGCCGCCTTGTAACAGTCGGCATTTGCCTTGTCCACCGCAAGTGCCAGTTCGTATCTGCCGCTTGCCACCGGTGAAAACTGGGATTTCTGATAGATAACCCCTACCACGGTATCCGGATATTTAGAGCTTAACACACGGTTGATTACCACCGCGCCTACCGCCAGCTTGCCCGCATAGGGCTCCGCACCCGCTTCGCAATATATGATATTTGCCAGTAGCTTTTTATCTCCGTCGGCAAAGGTCACCTCGGAAATATCCCTCCAGGTTGCCTTGGCCGCTGCTGCCGACAATGCTTTTTCCTGCTCAATAATCTTCTTTAAGGTTTCAATGTCCTCTTCTTTTTTCTTAAGCTCCGCCTCATAGGCACGGGCTTCCTCTTCCGCCGTGGCAATTTTATCTCCGTACTTCTGGATATTGCTGTTGGTCTGGCTGATGAGGCTTGACACCTTGTTTTTCTCTGTTTCCGCCGCCAGGTACAAATCGTCCAGATCCGCTTTTTCCTGAAGAAGCTTTGCTTCCTCTTCTTCAATCCGCTGTCTTGTCGCTTCATACTCTGCCATCATATTTTCGTCATAATCGGCAATGGCGGAAAAATAATCGCTGTAATTCAAAAAATCGCTGAAGCTCTGGGCGGAAAACAACAATTCGAGATAGTCGGTTTCACCCGACTCGTACATGTACTGTATCCGCTTTACCATGCAGTCGTACTGCCATGCTTCCGTTTTCTTTGCTTCTTCGATTTCTTCGCCTGTGATACGGATAGCCTCTTCCTTATCGGCTATTTGTCCCTCCAGCTCCTCTAATTTCGAGCTGACCGCCGTCATCTGGGCATTTAAATCCTTTAAGTCGGACTGCAGCCCCGCTTCCGTATCCTTTAAATCATCGATATGGTCGTTCTTGGAGTCCAGCCTGTCCTTAATTTCATCTTTATCTTTCAGGGCTTCGTTTAACCGGTCCTGAGTGGTAACGGCATAGGAAAAAGAGGGAACACTGCACGCGAATAAAACCACTGCCATCCATAATGCAATTTTTGCTTTTCGTAAGGCTGCCTTTTTCATGTAACCTTCCCTCTGCTTTCCTGTCCTTTCCGTGATTATTACTATTGCTGCTTTTGCGGTGTTATCCGCTATGTTCATACATGCAGGGTGATTTCCCTGCCGGTATGTTTGTATGCCTCAAAGCTCACACCCGCCGCCGTAAGCATACGCTTGGATGCTAAGGTGGAGTCGCTACAGGCATATTTATCGCTGTCGTATACTATTTTTTTGATGCCTGCCTGAATGATTGCTTTCGCACACTCATTGCAGGGGAAAAGAGAGACATAGAGCTTCGTCCCCTCTAAGGAGCCGCCCCGGTAATTCAAGATGGCATTCATCTCCCCGTGGGTCACATAGGGGTACTTGGTGTCTGTGAATTCGCCTTCCCTGTCCCAGGGAAACTCATCGTCCGAGCAGCCGATGGGAAAGCCGTTATATCCCATGGAAAGAATTTTGTTGTCCGGGCTGACAATGCACGCTCCCACCTGTGTATGGGGGTCCTTGGAGCGCATACCCGAAAGCTGGGCAATGCCCATAAAGTATTCGTCCCAGTTGATATAATCTTCTCTCTTCCGCATTTTTATCATGATTTCTTCCTCTTATTTGGTACCGAAGATTCTGTCTCCTGCATCACCTAAGCCGGGTACAATGTATCCGTGGTCGTTTAACTTCTCATCCAGCGCACCGATATACATATCTACATCGGGATGTACTTCCTTCATCTTTTCCACGCCTTCGGGCGCTGCGATAATGCACATAAAGTGGATTTTCTTGCAGCCCTTGTCCTTCAGCATCTGGATAGCCGCTACGGAAGAACCGCCGGTTGCCAGCATGGGGTCTACTACAAACACTTCTCTTTCTGCGCAGTCTGCGGGAAGCTTGCAGTAATATTCTACAGGGTTTAAGGTTTCCGGATCCCTGTAAAGACCGATATGTCCGACTTTTGCAGCAGGAATAAGCTGCAGGACACCGTCAACCATGCCGAGGCCCGCTCTTAAGATGGGCACGATTGCCATTTTCTTTCCCTTTAATTCCTTTACGGTTGTCTCGCAGATAGGAGTTTCAATCTTTACATCGGAAAGCTGCAGGTCACGGGTTGCTTCATAACAGATTAACATTGCGATTTCGCTGATGGTCTGTCTGAAATCCTTGGTGCCGGTTTCCTTTCTTCTGATATAACCGATTTTATGCTGAATCAGGGGATGATCCATTACTACAACTTTTGCCATTTTTCTGCCTCCGTTTTCTCTAATGTGAGCTTTGAATATATATTACAGGGTTGTTAAGCTTTCTTTATGGGAGTATATCACAATTTTTCGATTAAAGCAATTCTGCGATTATGCCTTTCTTCGTCGGAAAACGGCGTATTTAAGAAGATATCCACTACTTCTCTGGCAAGGTTGGGTCCGATTACACCGGCACCCATTGCCAGCATATTGGCGTTGTTATGAAGTCTTGTTGCCTTTGCTGAAAAACAGTCATGGCAAAGTGCGCAGCGGATGCCTTTCACCTTGTTTGCCACAATGGAAATACCGATGCCCGTGGTACAGATGACAATGCCCTTTTCACACTCGCCGGAAGCTACTGCTTCCGCAGCCGCTCTGCCGAATACCGGATAATCGCAGGAGCTTTTGTCCATGCACCCGAAATCCTTGTAGGGAATACCCTTCTCTTCTAAATAAGCAATTACCACCTGCTTTAAATCGTAACCGCCGTGGTCACATCCTAATGCTATCATTTTTCTTCCTCCTTATGGTTTTCACCTTTATATTAGTATATATAGTATATCCTTTTATAACGCATCCTTTTGTAATTTGACGCTTTATACTTGAACCACATGGTGTCCCGCCGCCTTTAACAGACGGTTCATGACAGCCTGTCCGATGCCGGCATAATCAAAGCTTTCGGAAAACATTTTTTCCGTTCCCTCTTCGTCAAAATCCCTGAGAATACCGTAAAGATGCTTTGCTACAGACAATTCGTCCGTCCTGCTTCCGGCGCATTTCACCACATCCGCATGATACAGATTTTTCGTTTCCTCCGTGGCAATGACTCCGGTTTTCACACCCTCCGCACGCAGCCTGTCCGTTTCTTCGTTAATGTACGCCGCTACTTTTTCCTTTGTGCCCGCCACTATGGTAAGCTGTCCCTTGGGTGCGTAGTGCCGGTATTTCATACCCGGCGCCTTGGGAGCCTGTCCGCTTTTGTCGCTTAAAATCGTCACATCCGTATCCACCGTGCCGAGTACTTTGGAAAGCATTTCCTGCGTCACATAGCCGGGGCGCAAAATCTGGGGCGGTTCCACCGTCAAATCCACAATAGTGGACTCAATGCCGATTTCCACCTCGCCGCCGTCAATAATCATATCGATTTTACCGTTCAAATCCTCCTGCACATGCCTGGCAAGAGAGGGGCTGGGACGTCCCGAAGTGTTGGCACTGGGCGCCGCCACGTAACCGCCGCCGTAGGCAATCAGCGCCTGCGCCGTTTTGTGGGAAGGGAAACGGATGGCAACCGTATTTAAGCCTCCCGTCGTTTCAAGCGGTACTTCCTCCGACTTCGGTAAAATCATGGTCAGCGGACCGGGCCAGAACGCATCGGAAAGTTTCCTGGCATTTGCCAGCATTTTCCTGCTTTCCTCCGTATCCGCCACAATCCGGTAAATATCTTCAAACCGGCATATATGCACAATAAGCGGATTGTCGGACGGTCTGCCCTTTGCTGCGTATATTTTGCGGGAAGAGTCGGGATTTAAGGCATCTCCGCCCAGACCGTAAACGGTTTCCGTCGGAAATGCCACCAGTCCGCCGGCTTTTAAGATTTCACCGGCTTCCTTTAAGCATTCTTTGTCATCCTCTTCCATACAGGTAATCCACTTTGTTTCCATTTGTATTCTTGCGTTCCTTTCTCACTGTGCATTCAGATATTGCAGGATGCCCAGCGTAATTTCCCATGCGATACGGTCCTGATATTCGTCCGAGCAGAGAGCCTCCGCCTCCGTCCGGTTCGACAGAAAACCGCATTCCACAATCACAATGGGAATTTTCGTTTTCTTCAGCAGATAATAGCTGCTGTTTGCCTTAATCTGTCGTTTATTTCCGGGATCTGCCCCTTCAATCAGGCGCTTCTGGATTTTGTCCGCCAGTTCCTGCCCTTCCACACTGCCTTCGTAGTAGAAAACCTGTGCACCATGCACATATTCCTCCGGGTAGCTGTTCTGGTGGATGCTGACCGTAAGGTCGGGTGCCGTCTCTTCAATAATGGCAATGCGCCGTTTCATATCCTGCACCTTTTTATGGGAAGCGTCCGCGTCGTACAGGCCGTCTTCCGTTTCCCTTGTCATGATAACCCGGATGTCCTCTTTTTCCAGATAAGCCTTAACCCGTCTGGCAATACTTAAATTGACGTCCTTTTCCTTCGCTCCGTTAATGCCGATTTTACCGGGGTCATCCCCGCCGTGACCGGCATCGATTACCACACAGAGTCCTTCCGGCTCCTGCTGCATGGCATTTCCTACCGTTTCTTTAACCGGCTGCGTGAAAAAGACAATTCCCATAACCAACAGAATAAACACGCCTGCTGCCGCAAAACTCTGCTTACTGTCCCGTTCCATATACCCTCCGCTGTCCTGTGTTCTATCCTAATTTATGTAGGAAGCGAAGTCTTTATGCGGGGCAGCTTACCGCTCCAGATAGACCCTGATCAGATCCCAGGCACCCGCAGGTTCAAATCCCAGTCTCCAGGCTGCCACACCGCCCAGCTCGTAGTTCTGCATGACGGTAAGCTTGACGTTAAAGGACTGTAGGTCCTCAATCCACATCTGGTACAGAGTTGTGCCGTCCGTTGCCTCCGCATAATTCTGTCCGGTGGTGTCATCCCAATCATAAGTCATATTGTATTTCTGAAGCAAAGCATCCACACCTGTCATGGGGTATGCTTCACTGGTAAGCGAAGTTCCTTCGGTAATCCAGAGTCTTGTGTAGAATGGAAGTGCCACTACAATCTTGTCTCCCGGCACATATTCCCCGGTCTTTTCGATGGCATAGCGGACATAATCGATGGAAGAAACAGAACCGGCTTCCTCGCTGCCTGCCCAGTGCTCATCGTACGCCATAATAATCACATAGTCGGCAATCACACCCTGTTCCGCCAAATTGTAACGGGTATTGAAATGATACGGTACGGAGTCATCCACAGAGAATACCAGTCCGGCCTGTCTGCAGCGGATGGAAAGCTCTCTTAGGAATTCCACAAAATCTTCTCCTGCCGCTTCATCCATAACTTTTTCAAAGTCCACGTTCACACCGTCCATGCCGCAGGCTGCCGCCGCATTCATGATGTTGTCAATCAGCGCGGTTCTTGTAGTGGTAGAGGCCAGTACGGCTGCCACATCCGTGCGGTTGCCCTGGTCGTCCAAGTAGTTAAAGTCATCAACCACGCCCCATACCTGCAGACCTTTTTCATGCGCCTTTTCCACATAGGAGGCTTCTGCAAAGCTGCGCAGGGAGCCGTTTGTATCCGATACGCTGAACCAGGTGGGTGCGATTACGGTAAGCCCGGAAGCACTTGCCGTCACATCGTTTAATGTGCCGTTGCCTGCGGTGCTGTACACACCGTGCCAGCCCAGACAGATTTTTTTATCCTGCTTTAAGGTGGTGTATTCCGGCTCCGCGTAATCGGTTACCGGTGTCGGTGTCTCCGTTCTTTCATTTGTCAGTTTCTTATTTTCCACATAGCCGACAAAGCCATCCGCCGTCTTTACCTGGCTCCAGGTTTCCATTTTATCGAGAACAACCACTCTGTCGCCCTCTTTTACATGACAGAGGATGGGACTCTTTACACCGCCGCGCAGACGCACATCGGTATCGGATTTTATATCCGCTGCCTGCTCCTCCTCCCAGCTGGTGTAAATCTGCACACGGCTGGGATCCGTAAATACTTCATAGGAAAAGTTGGTGTATTTCTTTACATAGTCCAGCGCAATGTAGTACTTTGTTTCCTCATTGCCCTCCACTGCGTAAAAAATACAGTAATCCACCGGGTTTTCCACACCGTTTACCGTATAGGAAGAAGCATCGAGGGATGCCCGGATGATCTCCGTTGGTGTGGTATATAAAAGCAGTCCTTCGTTTTTATCAATGTAAAAACGGCTGTTTAAAATATCCTGTACATCTCTGTATTCCAGATAGCAGATGCCATCCTTCAGCACGGCGTCCTGCCCGGTCACCTCATTCTGTAAAATAATGGGTACGTCGCTTTCCTTGGTAATGTGAAAATATTCATATAAATCCGCCTGCTCATGGGAGTAGGTATACCGCTCTATCGCCTGGCCTCCGAACGCCACTCCGCCGATAATCAGAATTAAAACCACCGCTATCAAAACCGGGATTGCTTTTTTCATACTAAATAACCATGCCTTTCCGCAACAGCCTGCATTTCATTTACACTGTCCCTCTAATCATGCTTTCCATTATAGCAAACTCTTTTCCCTGCGTCATTATATAAATTGACAAATTTGTCTAAAATTCCCTCTTTGTAAAAAAAGAGACGGTGCAGTCAAGAGGCATTCCCGTTTTGTCACCGTCTCTTTCCGAGGCACAGCGTGCCACAGCATTCATTCAATTAAATAAAGAGTCCCGACAATCAATCAAGGGGGCCTCGCCTTTCTGCAATCAAGGTTTTCTGACCTTCCTGCAATCAAAGGTTCCTGACCTTGTCGTAACGGAGTTCCTTCAGATGACCTGCGTCATCCAGAATGTAGTCCGCCATATAAGTCTCCGATTCCCGGACACAGCGTTTCGCTATGGTTGCCGGATCGGACGGATGCCCCTCCAGAAACAGGGATACCCCTTCCTTTTCTGCCCGGTTAAGTGTGTCAGTGAGCGCCTGCACATTATCCTGATGCAAAATCCTCCCTCCTTTACCTGTAAAATACTCTGAACCTGTCTGCCATAAGAAGTGCCGTGATACACTATACGGTTTTCAGAGCCGATGCCCCCGAACGTACAAAAATACCTGTTAAAAAATTGAATTAAAACGAGAAAACTGGAAATTTAAAAATGGAAATTATTAAATCAGAAACAGGCACATAAGCCTGTAAGACATCCGCATACTATAGAAGAGTACTGCGGACAAGAATCCAAAGAAACGTAACTGCATACTTCCGCAGCCGTCCTAAGAAAATCCTGTAAATAATTAATGTACGAACATGCCTCCTCTCCGTACTTCACTTCCGGAGACATCTTAATGGCATTATATTCGATATTCTGATATTTGGCAAGCAAAAAATAAAAAAAAAATTAAAATGCAACATTTCGTAATCATTAAAAAAAATTAAACTCTTTCCTGTTCTATTGACTTAGATTGCCGAAAAGTATAATATACTTGTAATCAGATTTGATGGGAGTTTCAGTCACCCGCAGGTATGAGTGCATATCTTAAAGTAAGGATGTGATAGCATGAAAATTGAAAAAGTGAATGAAAACCAGATTCGCTGCACCCTGACCAGGGAAGACCTGGCAGACCGCGAATTAAAAATCAGTGAATTAGCTTATGGAACGGAAAAAGCAAAAAATCTTTTCCGTGACATGATGCAGCAGGCTTCTTTTGAATGTGGCTTTGAAGCGGAGGACATTCCGCTTATGATAGAAGCAATCCCTCTTAATGCGGATTGTATCGTCCTAATCATCACCAAGGTGGAGGACCCCGAGGAACTGGATACCCGTTTTGCTAAGTTCGCCCCCTCCGTCCATGACGAAAACGACAGTGATGCCTATGACGCCGACGATGCTGCGGACGATGCCGACGATATGCTGGATTTATTTAAGAAATTGCATGCAAACCGCAAGGCAGCCGGAGATATGCTTTCCTCCGCAGCCGGTTTGATGAAGAAAGAAAAAGAAGAAGTAAAAGAAAACGATAAACCTGCACCCATTACCCAGCTTGCCCGGCTGTTTATTTTCAATTCCCTGCACGACGTCATCGCCAGTGCAAAAATAGTCGGCTACTGCTACGCAGGCAGCAACTCCTTATATAAAGATGAATCTGAGAATGTTTACCTTTTACTGGTAAAGGGTTCTTCCAACTTTCCGAAGGATTTCAACCGTGTATGCAATATCCTTTCCGAATACGGCAGTCCCCGCAAGTGCCAGCCGGCGAGTCTTTCCTATCTTGCCGAGCATTACACCTGTATTATTCCCAGTGCGGCTTTGCAGAAGCTCGCGGGGATAAAATAAAACAACAAAATTTTCTTAGGAGGTAGGGAAATGAAAGGAGCATCTTTCCTGAAAGTCACCGGTATTCTGATGATTATCGGTGCAGTTTTCGGGTTTATCAGTGCGCTGCTGTCTTTATTCGGCATTGTAGCCCTTGCCGTACTGATTGGCCCTGTGATGGTAGTTATCTACCTGTTAGCTTTGATTATCGGTTTAGCCGGTTCCGTAATCCAGTTGATTGCCGGTATCAACGGTGTGCAGCATGCTGACTCCGCAGCAATGGCAGGCAAATGCCTTACCTGGGGTTATGCAGTTATCGGCTGCCGCGTAGTATCCAGCGTTTTCAGCTTAATCAGTAACTTTTCCAACACCAACTTCGGTTCCTGGCTGTTCGGACTGATTATCGGGCTGATTATTCCCGGTCTGTATGTATACGGTGCATACCAGAACAAGAATTCATAAGTTTTGTATTGCAGAGGCAATTCCGCTTTTGACAATGTACATGATGACACAAAAAATCCGTCGGTCTGAAAAGACCGGCGGATTTTATCGTCTGCACATAATTCCGATTACAGTGCGGCAATCTGCTCCATAAGAGCATCAATATCCATACCGTGCACCATGGCTGCTTCTTCCAGGCTCTCTCCCTGTGCGGAAGGACATCCCAGACAATGCATGCCTGCTTCCATAAGAACAGGTGCTACTTCGGGGGCTTTTCTTAAAATTTCACCGATTGTCATATCTTTGGTTATGTTTTCCATTGTTTCTTACCTCCTTTGCTGCGTATTAGTATAATACTTTCCCTAAAAGTTGACAAGTCATTCCTGCTTTTCGGTTTTATTTAAAAAATCATTTTTCTGTATCTGAAGAAGAACATAAAACCCCTTGTATTTATAGCAGATTTATATTAAAATATGCATGATGATGGTTCTTAATATATTATTAAAAGGAGGATATTTATTATGGCATTCGCAATTAACGATACTTGTGTAGCATGCGGCGCATGTGAATCTCAGTGCCCCGTTGGTGCTATCAGCATGGGAGACGGAAAGATGGAAATCAATCCCGATACCTGCATTAGCTGTGGTTCCTGCGCAGGATGTTGTCCTGTAGGTGCTATCGCAGAAGCATAAAAAGAATAAAATGTGCGTACAGACGCACCAGGATAGTGAAAAAAGGCAGCTTCGGGCTGCCTTTTTCACTATCCGCATTTATTCCTTTCCGCTTCTTTTACCTGTTGATTTATCACTACTATGAAAGGTATGGTATTTGCATGGAAAATAACTATTTAATCGTAGTCGATATGCAGAAGGATTTTGTAACCGGTTCGCTGGGCAGCCCCGAAGCCGTTGCCATTGTCCCTGCCGTTGTCCAAAAAACAAGCTCCTTCCCCGGTACTGTCCTGTTTACCAAGGACACTCACGGTGCAGACTATTCTTCGACCCAGGAGGGACAAAATCTTCCGGTGCCCCACTGTATTAAGGGCACGGACGGCTGGGAACTCATCCCGGAGCTTGCCTCTTTTGCCGTATCCAAAGAAGAAACCCCTGTTTTTGAAAAAGGAAGCTTCGGCAGTCCCGAGCTTGCCCTCTGGCTGCTTGCCGCCCATAAGCAGAACCCGATTTCTTCCATCACCCTGATTGGCGTATGCACCGATATCTGCGTCGTGTCCAATGCTTTGTTAATCAAGGCTTTTCTGCCGGAGGTTCCCATTCATGTGGACGCTTCCTGCTGTGCCGGTGTCACAAAAGAAAAGCATGAAGCCGCACTGGAAACCATGCGCAGCTGCCAGATAGACATTATGTAAGAGGATGTGACCCATGAGCCAGTTTGATAAACGAAATATTTCCATGATGATGGATTTGTACGAAATGACTATGGCAGACTGCTACTTTGCCGAAAAAGACGAAGAAACCCAGGTGGTATTTGATGTATTTTACCGCAAAAATCCCGATCAGGGCGGCTTTGCCATATTTGCCGGTCTGGAGCAGATTGTCGAATACATTGAGGATCTGCACTTTGACGAGGACGATATTTCCTATTTTTCTTCCCTGCATCTGTTCAGTGAAGAATTTTTACTGTACCTGAAAAATTTCCGTTTCAAGGGCGACATCTATGCATTCCCGGAAGGCACGGTTATGTACCCCAATGAGCCGGTGCTTACCGTCATTGCTCCTTTAATCGATGCCCAGCTCATTGAAACAGCAGTGCTGGCGCAGATTAACCACCAGAGCCTTATCGCCACCAAGACCCAGCGTATCGTAAAAGCTGCCGAGGGACGTCCCGTGTCCGATTTCGGTGCTCGCCGCGCCCACAACATGGACGCAGCCGTATACGGTGCCAGGGCGGCTTACATCGGCGGTGCCGCCGGTACGGCAACCGTTCTTGCCGGCAAACAGTTCGGCATTCCCGTAGGTGGTACCATGGCGCACAGCTATGTCATGTACTATCAGGATGAGCTGACCGCATTCCGTAAATATGCTGCCATTTATCCCGACAACTGCATTTTACTGGTGGACACCGTAGATGTGTTAAAGTCCGGCGTTCCCCATGCCATTGAGGTATTCCGGGAAATGCAGGCAGCCGGTATTCCCCTTACCGTCTACGGCATCCGTTTAGACAGCGGCGACCTTGCGTATCTGTCCAAAAAAGCCCGGAAAATGCTGGATGAAGCCGGTTTTCCCGATGCCCGTATCGTGGTTTCCAACAGTCTGGACGAATATACCATTACCTCCATTCTGGACCAGGGCGGCTGCATCAACAGCTTCGGTGTCGGAGAACGTCTGATTACCGCAAAGTCCGACCCGGTTTTCGGCGCCGTTTACAAAATTGCCGCCGTCAACAGGGACGGAAAATTTGAGCCCCGCATTAAGATTTCCGAATCTGTGGAGAAAATTACCAATCCTGGCTTAAAGGAAGTGTACCGCATTTACGACGAAGAAGGCCATGCCGTTGCAGATTTGCTCGCCAATTACGATGAAAAAATTTCCACCGACAGACCCTTCCGCTATGTGGATCCGGAGCAGCCCTGGAAAAACCGTTCCTTTGAAAATTTCACGGTAAAGAAACTGAAACAGCCTGTGATTAAAGCCGGAAAGCGCGTGATGCCCACGGTTTCCCTTACCGAAATCCGCGACTATGTAAAACGCCAGCTCGCCACGGAAATCTGGCAGGAGGAACAGCGTTTTGAAAATCCCCACAGACATTACTTAGACATGACACCGGACTATTACGAATTAAAAATGAGTCTGCTTCACAATCTGAAAGAAATTTAAGTCCTGCATCTTTGCAAAAAGGAGGAAACGCATTTATGGAACAACTTGCCGTCATCACCGGTACTTTCAATCCTTTGACAAAAGCGCATATCTCCATGGGACTTTTAGCCGGAAAAAAGCTGGGAGGGGACAGCCGTATCGTATATGTTCCCTCCCGGCACGATTTTCTCACCGGCTGGAAAGAAATGCCTGACAAAGATATTTTATCCGACAAAACCCGGCTTTCCCTTTTGGAAACTGTCCTGCCGCATTACGGCTTCACTTTGGATACCTGTGAAACCGACGGCACGGTCACAGGCTATACCTATGATACCCTGTGCTACCTGTGTGAAAAATATCGTATTTCCCGTAAAAACTGCTTTTATGTATGCGGCTCCGACAAACTGCCCGAGCTTTACCGCTGGAAATACGCAGAGGATTTCCTGTCCGGATTTTCATTCCTTGTGTTCAGCCGGAACGAAGATGATTTACAGACTCTGCTTGCTTCATCACCTCTGGTATCGGACTACGCTTCCCATTTTACGCCTCTGGGCGCCATCCTCCACATGGAGGAAGTCAGCGCCACCCGCATCCGGGCAGCTATTCCCGACCTTGCCGGCTATGACTGGAACTCCTACGCCGAAACCCTTCTGCAGCTGCCCCACTGACATCTGTCTGCCTGAACGCCGCGCCGGAGTCCGTGCAATCAAAGCTGCAGAAGCTTCGGCTTTTCTTTCGCGTTTTCTTTGACGGCTGCTTTCTTTTGCTCTTCCGCACTCTCCGTTTTGTCTTGTTTCGCTTTCTTTCTCTCTGTCTTTCTGTCGTCCTTATTCCAAAGGAGTCCTCTCTTTTTCCGCAAGAGCTCGTCCACCCGGCGGAAATGCTCCTCGTCCCTTTTTATCTGGGCGGCTTCTCTCTCATCCTCCCGTTCCTCCTGCATGCGGAACTGGTAGTCCATTTCCTTTAAGATGCTTTCCCTTACTTCCCGGCACATCGCTTCATTGTTTTCCTGCAAAACTTCCCTGAAAAGCTGTTTTAAGAGCCACTGCAGACGTGCCGCCTTTTCCTCTCTCGACTCTTCTCCCACCACCGACGTTGTCTTTATGGGCTCCACTTCTCCGGTCACTTTCTCGGCCGTTTTCAACACTTCCACGTTCTTTTTGCCATGCTGCATCTCACCAGTCATCTTTTCCACAGCTTTCGCCGCACTGCTTGTCTTTTCTGCGATTTTCTCCGCATTGCATGCCGTTTCTCCGGCTTTCGCCGCACTGCTTGTCTTTTCTGCGATTTTCGCCGCTTCGGCTGCTTTCTCTGCCTGCGTATTTTCCCCGTCCGCCAGCCTGTCCAGCTTGCCGTTTTTCAAAATAAGTCTGATTGCTTTCAACTGCAGTCCCCTCTCTTTCAACTCCCTGATTTCCTGAAAACGTTTTACATCCTCTTCCGTGTAGTAGCGGTGTCCAAGCTCGTTTCTCTTGATGGGAAGCTCCAGTTCCTCCTCCCAGTACCTCAGCACATGTGCCTCCACATGCACCTTTTTCGCTGCATCTGAAATAAAAAGTGTCTGTTCCATAAAAATTCCCCTTTCCTTTCTGTAACATGACATTAAAAAAGAGAACAGGGATTTCCTTGTTCTCTTTCGTGTGGGTTCTGTTTGTATGCCCTTCTGTTAAATACCTATTTTCCGGTATTTATTTTTCCATATTGGCAAATTTTGTGTAATTCGGCAGCCATGCCAGTTCGATGGTGCCGATAGGGCCGTTTCTTTGTTTGGCAATGATGATTTCCGCCACATCCTTTTTGTCGGTATCGTGGTTGTAGTAGTCGTCTCTGTAGATGAACATAACCACGTCGGCATCCTGCTCGATAGCTCCCGATTCACGAAGGTCGGAAAGCATGGGTCTGTGGTCGGGGCGCTGCTCCACCGCACGGGAAAGCTGTGACAGTGCGAGCACCGGAACGGAAAGCTCTCTGGCAACCGCCTTTAAGGAACGGGAAATATCGGAAATTTCCTGCTGACGGCTGTCGCTGCCTCTGCCGCTTCCTGACATCAACTGTAAGTAGTCGATGATAATCATGGAAAGATTATGCTCCATTTTGTATTTACGGCATTTGCTTCGCAGCTCTGCGATGCTGATACCGGGTGTGTCATCTATAATCAGATTGGAATTACCAATCACATTACCGCTTTCAATCAGTTTTTCCCATTCCTGGTCGGTCAGATTACCGGTTCGGATATGCTGGGAATCCACATGGGACTCTAAGGACAGCAGACGGTTTACCAGCTGTTCCTTTGACATTTCCAGACTGAATATGGCTACGGTTTTATTTTGCCGGAATGCCACATGCTCCGCAATATTAAGTACAAACGCCGTCTTACCCATGGAAGGACGGGCGGCTATCAGAACCAGATCGGAAGGCTGCATACCGGCGGTGCGGTAGTCCAGATCAATAAACCCTGTAGGAATACCGGTAACCGTTCCTTTTAAGTGGGCTGCCTTTTCAATACGGTCCATGGCATTTACCACGACCTGACGGATGGGCACGTATTCGCCGGTGTTGCGCTTCTGCACCACATTGAATACTTTTTTCTCCGTCTCCTCCAGTATCACATCCGTAGGCTCCTTGCCTGCGTAACAGATATTGGCAATCTCTTCATTGATGCTGATAAGTCTCCGCAGTGTCGCTTTGTCCGCCACAATCTGCGCATAATATTTTACGTTGGCAGAAGTCACCACCATATCCAGCAGCGCCTTTACATATTCCAGGCTGCTGATTTCCGGGGGCACATCCTTTTCCTTCAACCGGTTCTGCAGTGTCACGATATCCACGGGCTGACCTTCGTTGTTCAGCTCCACCATGGTATCAAAAAGAACTCCATACTGTTTGTTGTAAAAGTCATCTCCCTTAACGACATCGGATGCTACCACAATCGCTTCCCTGTCCATAATCATGGAACCAATGACCGACTGCTCGGCTTCCACACTATGAGGCATTACCCTTTTTATGACGGTTTCATCCACCTGCGGCATAGCTTACTCCTTACTCTTAAATCTCAGAAACATGCACCTTCAGTACAGCGGTTACCTGGGGATGCAGCTTCACATTCACTTCGTACATGCCGAAATTCTTGAGAGCTTCCGGCAGGACAATTTTCTTCTTGTCGATTTCAATGCCGTGCTGTACTTTGCATTCTGCCGCAATTTCCTTGGAGGAAACAGAGCCGAAGGCCCTTCCGCCTTCTCCTGCTTTCATCTTTACTTCTACGGTTTTTTCCGCCAGTACGGCAGCCAGTGCCTTGGCGTCGTTAAGCTGCTCCAAAGCTACCTTATCCGCATTTGCTTTCTGCAGCTTTAAGTCGTTTAAGTTCTTGGAAGTAGCTTCCACACCGATTTTTTTCGGCAGCACATAATTTCTGGCATATCCTTCACTGACCTCAACAACATCGCCTTTTTTACCTAATTTCTTTTCATCCTGTAATAAAATAACTTTCATACTAAATGGCTCCCTCTTCTATCATTGTATCTATGGTGGACTTTAAGCTGCCGATGGCTTCTGCCATGCTGATGCCTTCCAGCTGTGTTGCCGCAATGCTCATATGTCCGCCGCCGCCCATACGTTCCATGATAATCTGCACATTGACCTCGTCAATGGAACGGGCGGAAACATAAATTTTACCCTGATAATCGGTCAGTACAAAGCTTGCCTTAACTCCCTTGATGTTGAGCAGCTCGTTTGCCGCCTGCGCACCGATAATGGTCGGGCTCTGTACATCCTCACTTAAGCAGACGGAAATGGCAAAGGACTGCCTGTAAATTTCCGCCTGGCTTACTGCATCCGCTTTTGCCTTGTATTCTGCGGCATCTTCCCTGAACATCTTGCGGACACGGGTTACATCCGCACCGCTTCTTCGCAAGAATGCCGCCGCTTCAAATGTGCGGACACCGGTTTTACTCATAAAATTGTTGGTATCAATCATGATACCGGAATACATGCAATCCGCCTCTTCGGTACGGATTTTAATATTGTCCGCCGTGTACTGCAAAATTTCGGAAACCATTTCACAGGCGGAGGATGCATACGGCTCCACATAGGAAAGCGTTGCATTTTCGATGGTATCGGTGCCCTGTCTGTGGTGGTCCAGCACCACAATGGACTTACATACACGAAGTAAGTCCGGACACTCGGTAATGGACGGACGGTTTACATCCACCACAACCAGAACCGCATTGTTGCCTGCAATTTCCATTGCCTGGCTGCTTCCCACAATCATATCGGAATCGTATTCCGGGTTGTTTTTGAACAAATCCACCAGCGGCTGCAGCGTATTGGACACATCATTCAGAACGATATGTGCCTTTCTGTCAAGAGCCTGAGCAATACGGTAAATACCGACTGCGGAACCAAAGCTGTCCACGTCAGCCATACGGTGTCCCATAATGAGCACTTTGTCCTTGCCTGCAATAATTTCCTTTAATGCATGCGCCTTGACTCTCGCCTTGACACGGGTATTCTTTTCCACCTGCTGGCTCTTGCCACCGTAATAGATAATGCTTTCCGGCGTTTTTAATACCGCCTGGTCGCCGCCACGTCCCAATGCCAGGTCAATGGCATTTCTGGCAAACTCATAGTTCTGCGCATAGGTAAGGCCGTCCAGACCCACACCGATACTTAACGTAACCGCCATTTCGTTTCCGATATTAACAGTCTTTACATCCTCAAGAATATCAAACCGGGCAGACTGAAGCTGCGCGACGGACTTCTTCCGCATAACCACCAGATACTTGTCCTTTTCCAGCTTTTTCACAATGCCGTCCAGCGCCGCAATATACTTGTTTATCTTTCGGTCAATCAGGGCAATCAGAAGTGACCGTCTGACTTCTTCCACGCTTTCCAGCGCTTCTTCGTAATTATCCAGATAAAACAGGCCTACGGAGAGGCTCTGGTCATCCACCTCCTGCAGGGCAATATGTAAAGCGGTTTCATCAAACAGATAAACGGCTATCAGATAACCTTCGTAGCCTTCTGCTTCTATCATGGCGCTGTTTTCTGCCATTTCCTTCAGGGAAATCCGTTTGAATTTGGCAATGTATTCCTTGGAATCATAGGTCAGCTCATACTGCGCTTCCTCTACGCCCTCATTGTCCGGAAGCTTGTCCCTGGTAATGGACGGAAACAGGGCAGTGATGGTTTTGTTGTATCCCTTCGGCTGATGAATAATATTTTCGAAAGCCACATTGGTCCATATCACCTTGCCCGTATCATCGAGCAATGCATGCGGAAGCTCCAGTTCCCTTAAAAGCCTTTTCTGAATTTGTCCGTACTGGGTGGCAAAGCTCACCAGCTCGTTCATAATAACGGGCTTATTATAAAAATAGAGTGATAATGTTACGGCAAAATAAAAGAGTGTAAAAAAGCCTAAAAGAAGTCCTGCACGGTAATCTATTGCCACTATACCGGCATTGACCACCAGAAGCAGCCCTCCAAGATAAATGGAAAACTGCAGATATGTCTTAATTCTGCCTTTTAATTTAATTCTTTTCTTCATGTACGTTGTAACCCCCGGAAATACCCAGTGAACGAGTATCTATACTCATGTAGTATAGCATTTTTTATTTCATCTTTCCACCATAATTATTTGTCATTTTATAACGAAAAAAGCAGGGAAATGTCAGTCCCTGCTTTTTTCTGTCCAAATATGTTATTTACCATCCGCTCCGGCCATTATTCGTTTAGTAGAACAGACTGCCGACAGACGAAAGAAGCTCCTCCCACCAGGTCAGTTCACGGGAAACAATCTTAAAGGTAACCTTCTTTTCTCCTCCATAGCTTCCCATTCCCCGGATTATCACCGTTGCCGTACCGGTATTGACATTATTTACATACTGCAGCGTATAGTCAACACCTTCCGTAAGTAAAGTCCTGTCTTTGCCGTATGTCACGGTCACCTTGGGACAGATGGGTCTGCCCGTATAGATTTCATTGCCGTTTTTTCCCACTGCCGCAGTTTTTATATCGGCGGAATAAATCCGGTATCGGAAGGTATAGCTGCCGGTATAATTTCCCGTACCCGCAATAACCGCCTCCATAAGAAGCTCTGTTTTCGTCCCCATGGATACCCTGTCACCGGAAACTATGCTCCCTGTGCTGACCAGCTTATATTGCACATTTTTGTCGTAATCCTTTCCAGCCGTCAGTTTTTTTCCGTACGCATCCGTTACCGTAATCTTCGGTATATAATTATTTTTGACATCCCTGTAGAGAATATCCGGCGCCGATACCGTAATTCTCGGATTTCCTTTGTTATCCGTACCGGAAATATCCGCCTGCATAATACTGAAATACAGACAAAGCTTTCCGGTATAGTTTCCCTTACCGTTTACAATCACGGCAGGAGCCTTCGCCTCATTGGTTCCCGCAACATAGGTAAAAGCATTTTTGTTGTTTTTGTAGGATAACGTATAATCCACTCCCTTTACCAGCCGGTATCCGCCAATATCCTGCAGGACAATGTCCTCCGGTCTGATATCTTTTCCGGTAAATTTATAGCTTCCCGGAGCGGAAACCACCTTCAGATAACTGTTCAGTACCTGTGTGCCGTCCGGTTTCTGTGCAGCAAGTGATGCCGGTTTAATCCGGAAGGTCTGCCTGACGGTTCCGCTGTAAGCACCCAGACCGTCTATATACACAATTGCCGTACCGGGATACAGATTATTCTCAAACCTGAGCCGGTAGTCCTTATTGTATGTAAGCATTACTCCGCTTACTTTATCCCTGACCACTACTGCTGCCGGATTGTCATAGGGTGCATTGCAGAATTCCCGCTCCGTGATTTTTTCTACCGTAAACTGCCGTACACTGTATGCCGTCATTCTATATGTAAGAACGCATGTACCAGTGAAATTACCCTTTCCTTTTACGGTAACCTGCATTTGGACATAATCCTTTCCTGCAGGCAGTTCTACTCTGTCCGCAGTGGTATTCTCCCATGTTGCCGTATTCTCATTGTAAACCTTGTATTCCACCAGTTCATAATCCTTACCCGGTACGAGTTTTCCGCCATTAATATCCTTTATGACCGGCTTCGTCACATAATTGTTCTTCGTGTTCCTGTAAAGCACGGACGGTGCATCCGCATCCTTCGAAAAACCGGAAATATCTGCCGGCAGGATATTAAAAGTAAACTCCATAGTGCCCTTATAGTTGCCTTTTCCCTTGATTACTACAACCGGCGCCTTTTTATCCGCTGTCTTTCCAACGGTTTTGTTGTTTTTGTATGCTACCGTATAATCCACGCCTTCCCTGAGATTAATCGTTCCGTATCGCAGCATAAAATCCTTCGGGCAGACCGTCTTACCTGTATAGAACCAGTCCCTGTCCTGAGGACTGTTTACCACACTGATGTTTTCTGTGTCCATGGAGGCGGGTGTAATGGTAAAAGTCTTTTTTACCACACCGGTATAGTTTCCCTGTCCGGTAATGATCATGGTGGCCTTCCCCGCCTTCACGTTATTTTCATAAGTAATCTTATAATCTCCTGCACCAAGCTTTGTTTTTTTATCCTGTGCATATACCGTATAGGTATCACCCAGCAGAACAATCCGGTCTCCCGTATAGGAACGGACAAAACTATCCTTTTCAAAAACCACGGTAATGTTTTCCAGATTATACTGTTTTACCGTAAGCTTACCCGTAAAATTATTGCCCTTACCGGTAACCGTGATGTTGTATTCTCCCGGCTTGGCAAAGTTGTTCATATTGTCTTTTCCTTCATAGGTAAGAGTGTATTCCGATGCCGGTACAATCTTCCCGTTATACCTGATAACCGGTTTTCCGAATACTTGTTTTCCGGAAGCCTTTACATACAGGGGCTCTGCCGTGATTCCCGATGCACTTCCTAAGTCTGCAGGCAGGATTGAAAATACAGCAGTAACCTTTCCCTTATAATTTTTCCTGCCCGTAACCGTCACGGTCGGTGCGTTTTTCGCCGTTTTGTCTGCTGCCTTTATGTTATTTTTATACGAAACGGTATAATCCGTCCCCTCCTTCAGACGTACACCGCCGCAATACACAGCCGGAGACGGTCTGAGGGCGGTTCCCATATAAATCTGATCCTCTACCGGGCGAATATAAATTCCCTCCGGTGTCAGACATCCGAAATCAAACAGTAACATGGCTTTATTGCTGCAACAGACAATGGCCGCAGGTTTTTTATCCGCCATTACTGCCTCTACATTTTCCGGTGCAAAATATTTGCCCTCTTCTAAGTCTATCACCACCGCAAGCCCATAATGCAATCCGTACTGCCCCTTTTCAGGAACCGTATCATCTACACCTTCGAGTTCATTAAAATTCTCTATGCTCAGATTATCGTAATCCACATAATCCGGCAGCAAAACCCAATTGCCCATTATAGTTTTTACGGCACTTTCTTCAGCACTTATACCTGTTACATCTGGGAGTTTTACATCCACCTGCGGCATTTTAACTTCCGAAAGTGTCAGTGTGTCCACAAACTGGTCTGCCGTGGTATACACCGGAGAAATACTGATATTTTGCTCCGTCATATTGAATCTTATAAATTCCGTATTCCCCTCCCGATAGATTTCAGCCCCTGCTTCCGATTTAAAATGCTCTATCGGCCATTCCTCTTTTTCTTCGTTACCTCTCGCCCCGCTCACACTCCAGAAAGAAAAGCTCCTTCCGTCCTTTATTGCCGGCGCGCTTACAAGGATTGAACTTCCCTTCTGTGCGCGGGTCAGCCCTCCTTCTACTATCGCTCCATTATCTACTGCAATCCGGTATCCGGGTTTCCCCACATAACATCTGACTCCGGCATAAACCACTCCATCCTGTACTGTCCTCCAGCTATCGGCAATAGGATAGCCGTTCACGGTACCGACAAGAGTTCTGGCACGGGAGTCCTCCGTTTTTTCCTTTGCATTGAAAAAAGACTTTCCGACAACATTTGCGGACAGTAGCAGAGTTACGGCATATTCCCGGTCTGCCTCCAGTGTTGTCGACACCTTCTTCTGTGTCCCATCTTCCCGGATTTCCCACAGAATAGCTTGGGTAATGCGATAATCGGAGGAGGCTGCGGCAAAGGCATCCGCAACCTGGTACCCGTCATAAAAGCCATCTCCCTTTATTTCCACCCGCGAAATATATTTTTCCTCTGCATCCTGGAAAACCGCCTCGGCATTTATGTCCCCCTTAGGCATATAAATCTTGGGGTGTGCCAACAAAGATGCAAACGTCATGTTGTCCGGATAGGTTGTAAAATTTCCCGCTGACGAAACATCATCCAGACCGTTCCAGCTCAAAAATACTTCATTCGTATCTTTTTGGGCCGTCAGGTACACCAGCTCTCCTTCTAATGCAGAATTGATCTTTCTTCCGTAGCGGTCCATTGCACATCCGTTTGTAATAGAAATATCATATCTTTCCACAGCTTTTATTCCGATAATCATCTGTATACTCCGGTTCGAAACCCGCTGTATCTCCACACTGACAGGTTCCCAGGCTTTCTGCCCGCTATTGATATTGGCAGAAAGCTCCTGCTCCGGGGCAAAAATCTTTTCCTGCTCTGCCAGGCTGACCGGAACTGTCAGATAATATATCTTATCAAGACATGCTGCCTGATCCGGATTGATAAAAAAGGCATTCCCAAATTCCGCCACATCATACAACCCCGATGTGTCCTTTACCACAGGATTCATTGTTGTATTATATTCCGGCGGCTGAACTGTCAGGGAAATTTCCTTCACCTTATTCGGAGAATCATAATTATAGCAGATGTATAGCTTTCCACGGCTTACATAATAATAGTCTTTTCCTTCCTTTCCTATTTCTACCCCATTCACCTTTACCTTCCGTTCCACATCCTGGGGAAAGAATTTACTGTCAGAGGAAAGACATACTGTAACCCTGTAATCATATATTTTTCTGAAGCTTGAATTACCTGAAATAATCCCCTTGCTTTGACCCAGCAAAAACCCTTCCCATATTACGGAGCTGACATTTACATTTTCTGTGCCGGTACTGACAGTTGTCTCTGATACCGTTTTTCCGTATATAGTATTGGGAACCGTTACCTCCACATCTGTAATTTGGTACTGCGGCTCATTGCGTTGATCCGTCAGTACGCAGACAGAATTTTCCTTTTCCGCTGATAATACAATATTATTTTTCAGACTGTCTTTGTTCACTGTTATCCCGTCAATTTCAATTGAAGTAGAAACCGGTATAATATCGGTAATCGTCTTTACATTTAATGTGGAACTGTTTGTGATTACGATGAATCTGCCATCATTCCTACTCTTTATCGTTGCGGCATAAATCTTCATTTCATCCGCACAGTAAGAATTCTGAGTCATTCCCAAATCCAGAACCGGGCTTCCGCTGCTGCCGGAGCTTTCAAAGCTACCACCCCATATTTCGCTCTCTCCTACACCTGATGTCCGCAGCACAGAACCATTTTCAGAGCAAAAATCCGCATGGTCATATATAACGGAAGCATCCACTGCATATACAACTTCACTGCCTGAGCCGGCTTTTTCCTTATACGTATTCCTGTAGCTTCCTCCTTCTATCGTCACCGGATAACTTCCCTCAAGCTGCAGTGTTCTATAACCGGAGCTCTCCATCACACAGTTCTTCAGGAAAGCTTTACCTTCTTTACTGTTTTCTCCCTTGAATTTCACACAGACTGCCGCAGACTCCACCCTACAGTCCGTCATGGTAAGCGTACAGTTATAAGTTGACACCGCCTGAGCATATTTTGCAGTCACCTTAAGTGTCACCTTTTCTATGGTAATGGTTGCCTTTGAACCGCTGAGCAACCCCGAATCTTTAGTACCGGCCTCAGAAGCATCCATACACAACGTCCCCCTGCTTCCGCTGCTGTCCGTAATGGTAAGACTTGCGGAATTTGTTACCCAGATTGCTTTTCCGCCTATCGTCGTTTCCCCATTTTGTACACTGATAGTCAGTGTTTTACCATTCATGTCTATGGTATGATTTCCTGCCTTAATATCAATTGCATCGACCCAGCCGCCCGTCTGACAGATATAATTAATATTTTCTGTGAGGACAATCCTGTTGGTCGCATCTGTCTCCAGTGCCTTTTTCAAAGTTTCGTAATCGGACACCGGAATTTCTCCGGCATAATTCATCTCCGGAATCTCCCACTCTGCATTTCCATCCGTCACATCACCTTCCAATGCATCTCCTGCTGTCATATCCCCCGCTGTCACATCACCTTCCGATACATCACCTTCCGATATATCTTCCGCCGATACATCACTTTCCGATACATCTCCCGCCGACTCTGTTCCACCTGATAAATCCGCTGCAAATGACACAACCGGTGCTTCACAAAGCAGAAGTAATACCGCCATTAAAAAACTCAGCAATCGTTTTCCTGTTTTGTTTTTCATGACATTCTCCTTTACATGTTTTTATTTTTCTGTTGTTTTTTCACGCATAGAAAACATTACTCTTTTATATTATCTTACACTAAAAAAAGACTTTCCACATCATTCTTTCGGGTGATATTTTGAAAAGGTTTTAAAATAAAAAAACCGATTACCCTTCCGGATAATCGGTCTCTCTTAAATTTTAGTCCTGAACATAAGGCATCAGTGCTACGTGACGTGCACGCTTGATAGCAACGGTAAGTGCTCTCTGATGCTTTGCACAGTTACCGGTGATTCTTCTGGGAAGAATCTTGCCTCTCTCTGATACGTATCTCTTTAACTTATTTACATCTTTGTAGTCAATTACATTGTCCTTGCCACAAAATACACAAACTTTTTTTCTTCTGCGCATGCCACCTTTTTTTCTCATAGGTGCATCTGCTTTGTCTGCTTTATTGAATGCCATGTCAGTGTGCCTCCATTCTTAGAATTATTAGTTAAACGGCAGTTCCTCATCAATGCCGTCCGGGATGTTCATGAAACCGTCACCGACACCTGAAGGTTCAGGCTTGAAGTGATTGTTGTTTCCTCCCGCAAAACCACTATTATCCCCAGAAGCATTTTTGCTCTCGGCAAATTCCTGGTCCTCGACAACTACTTCGGTGGTGTAAACTTTTACACCGTCCTTGTTGGTGTAGCTGCCGGTCTGGATACGTCCGCTTACTACAAGCTTGGTTCCCTTGTGGAAATACTTTTCCGCAAATTCACCGCTTTTTCCAAAAGCAACACAATTGATAAAGTCAGCAGTCTGCTCATCGTTACCGTTGTTTCTGAAATTTCTGCGGTCAACTGCCAGTGTGTATCTCGCAATTGCCAGTGCATTTTCGCCCTGAGAATATCTTACTTCAGGATCTCTGGTTAATCTTCCCATAAGAATTACTTTATTCATATAAGTCCCTCTTTCCGGTATACCAGGAATCCTCGGAATACCCGGTATGCCTATTAAGCTTCCTGTTTAACGATTAAATATCTGATTACGTTGTCCATAATACGAACACGGCTCTCGATTTCAGCGGGAGCGGTTGTTTCTGCATCGAACTGGATGAAGTAGTAGAAAGCTTCTTTCATCTTCTGAACTTCGTAAGCTAATTTCTTCTTACCCCATTCATCAACGTTGGTGATAGTACCGCCAAATCTCTCAACCAGTGCCTTGCACTTGTCGATTACGGCTGCTCTTTCATCATCTTCGATTTTCGCACTTACAACAACTGTTAATTCATATTTGCTCATGCTTTTTACCTCCTTATGGTCTCTGGCCCCCTTCTGTGGGAGCAAGGAATAATGTATCACGAGTTAAAATGATACCATAGAAATGCCTGTTTTTCAAGCCTTTTTCTTAATTTCCCTGACATTTTTTTCAACCAGTTTTCGTGCAATCATAATCTGGTGCCCACATCCCAGGCATTTTAAGCGGAAATCCGCGCCGATACGCAATACCTCCCATTCTTTACTTCCGCAGGGATGCTCTTTTTTCAGGGTAACAATGTCTCCCACCTGAATATCCATACTGTTCCTCACCTTTTCAACTGATTTTTCACATGCTCCGCTGTTACTTAAGCTGTCCGAATACTTCCCCTATGCTTGCAGGAAGAAGCAGATCCGCTTCGCTGTCCCTGTCCGTAGCTGACTTGTTGACCAGCACCAGATGTTTTCCACGGAAATAATTGATCAGACCTGCCGCTGGATATACCACCAGGGATGTACCACCTATAATAAGAAGGTCTGCATTACTGATAGCCCGGATAGCCTTCTGCACCGTATCCTCGTTCAGTCCTTCTTCATATAATACCACATCCGGTTTTATCATGCCTCCGCATTTTTCGCAGTGTGGAACGCCTTCCGCTTTTTTTATATAATCCACGTCATAAAAGGCTCCGCAATCCTCACAATAATTGCGCAATACACTGCCATGCAGTTCCAGCACATTTTTACTCCCCGCCGCCTGATGCAATCCATCGATATTCTGGGTAATGACCGCCTTCAGTTTGCCTTCTGCTTCCCACTGCGCCAGCTTTTTGTGTGCCATATTGGGCTTTGCATCCAGAAACAACATCTTATTTTTATAAAAACGGTAAAATTCTTCCGGGTTTCTTCTATAAAAAGTATGGCTCAGAATCGTCTCCGGCGGATAATCATACTGTTGATGATACAAACCGTCCACACTCCTGAAATCCGGTATGCCGCTTTCTGTGGAAACACCTGCACCGCCAAAGAAAACGATGTAATGGCTCTCATCCAGCATCTGCTGAAATGCTGCTATCTTTTCCTTTAAATCATTCATTTAGGTTTTTTCCTCCCATCCTGCCTTTAGATAAACATTTCCGTTCATTGCCGGCAGTACCTTTCCCCGGCTCTTAAAAATGTCCCATCAGGAAATCTTTCACTACACCGAAGAATTCGCGGAGCATATTGTTCGGCAGATAGAAAGCGGTTGCCGGAGCGGCAATTCCAACTACATTCCTGTAGCCTGCCGCCTTTGCCAGTTTCACGGCACGGAATACATGAAAGTTATTGGATACAATGCCCACCTTGTCCGTATCTGCCTGCAAAAAATCTTTGCTGAAACGGATATTCTGCTCCGTATTTACTGACTTGTCTTCCAATATTATTCTGTCCGGCTCTATGCCTCTCTTTACCAGATAATCACACATCCCCTGTGCCTCGGACGCAGGTTCATTACTGCCCTGTCCGCCCGATACAATCACCTTCGTATCAGGATGTGCGGTTAGATATTCATATGCCGTATCCAGTCTATACTGCAGCACCCGGCTCGGTCCGGTTGTTTTCAATTGCGCTCCCAGCACCACAATATAATCCAGTTCTTTGTCGGTATTTTTAGAAAATCCGCTGATAATGCATCCTTCCGTAAACAAAAATACCGCCAGCATCAGCAGAAACAAAGTGCCCACCGTAATATTCAGCCAATGCGGCATGGCGTGCCATATACGTCCCCGGAATATGCCCCATAGTGTAAAAGCAACTCCCAGTATTCCCCATATGAGAAAAAACCAGGTACCCGTGCCTCCTGTAATTGCCAATGCCAGACAATACAGCGCACAGAGTATCCCTACTATCATCCAAATCATATGCAAAGTTATGCCCCTTTCCTGTCTATAGCTAACGTTCCTGTTATGTTTCCTTTCTCTCTTCACCATAACAAAAAAAATCTCTGAAATCAATCAGAGATTTTTAGAGGCGACAACCAGATTTGAACTGGTGATCAGGGTGTTGCAGACCCACGCCTTACCACTTGGCTATGTCGCCATACTCCCCGAGTAGGGTTCGAACCTACGACCCTTCGGTTAACAGCCGAATGCTCTACCGCTGAGCTATCGAGGATGACTCCGACGGGAATCGAACCCGTGTTACCGCCGTGAAAGGGCGATGTCTTGACCGCTTGACCACGGAGCCACATGCTAATAATAGTTTATGCAGTACCAATCAGATTGATACTGCCGAATTCACAAAATGTATTGTGCCTTCAAAACCGAACATTGAACTTCTTATCTCTTTTCAGACTTCCGTCTCCTGCCTTCTGGATAAGCCCTCGACCGATTAGTAAAAGTCAGCTGAACACATTACTGTGCTTACACCTCTTTCCTATCTACCTCATACTCTCTAAGGGGTCT